>Ga0307940_1000001_pt1 | contig 350749 bp, 348 predicted proteins | sample OrgLakmetagen124_FD_201835 | JGI IMG/M metagenome (GOLD analysis project Ga0307940, IMG submission 201835) | Saline water microbial communities from Organic Lake, Antarctica - #124 | ecosystem: Environmental > Aquatic > Non-marine Saline and Alkaline > Saline | place: Antarctica: Organic Lake... | reverse complement strand
ATCACCAATATCTCGGTCGCCGCTTCCGGCGATAGCGCATGGTTCGGCTGGCCGGAAAACCAGAAGATCGAGGATCTGCGCAATGCGTTTGCGCGCGAGACCGATGCTGAAAAGCAAAAGGCAATCGTCGAGGAGCTTCAGGCGGAGCTGTATGACTTCGTGCCCTACATCCCGACCGGCCAGTATTATCAGCCGACGGCCTTTCGGGACAATGTGAAGGGCGTGCTTGAGGCGCCGGTTCCTTTCTTTTGGAACATTTCCGTCGAGTGATGACAGCCCGAGAAGACGGCGCGCAGGCTGGCGCGCCGTCTTCTCATCAGGAAGGCCGAGCCGCAAATGTATGTCTACATCCTTCGCAGACTTCTCGCGACGATCCCGATCATGGGCCTCGTGGCGGTGTTCGTGTTCATGCTGCTGCACCTCAGCCCGGGCGATCCGGCGGTCATCATTGCAGGTGACTTCGCGAACGAGGAACAGGTGGACAAGATCCGCGAGGCTCTTGGCCTGAACGACCCGCTTCACGTCCAGTTCGGAAGGTGGCTGATCGATCTTCTTCAGGGCGACATGGGCGAGTCGATCTATTCCGGCATGCCGGTCACTGAACTGATCGGCCAGCGGGTGGAGCCGACGCTGATGCTGACGCTGTGCACCATGGTGATCGCGATCAGCCTTGCCATCCCGCTCGGCGTGATCGCCGCATGGAAGGTCGGGACATGGATCGACCGGGCGGTGATGACGTTGGCGGTGTTCGGCTTTTCGGTTCCGGTCTTCGTGATCGGGTACCTGCTTATCCTCGGGGGGTCACGCACGCTTGGCTGGTTCCCGGTGCAGGGCTATACTAGCATCTTCGAGAGTATACCGGGGTTTCTGTCGCATATCACGCTTCCCGCGCTCACGCTTGGGGCGGTCTACATGGCGCTCATCGCGCGGATGACCCGCGCCACGATGCTGGAGGTTCTCAACGAGGATTACGTGCGCACCGCCTATGCCAAGGGGCTGGCGACGCGCAAGGTGCTGGTCAAGCACGCCCTGAAGAATGCGATGGTGCCCATCAGCACCACCATCGGTCTCGGGGTGGCGCTGTTGATTGGCGGCGTGGTGGTGACCGAAAGCGTGTTCGCCATTCCCGGCCTCGGGCGGCTGACGGTCGATGCGGTGCTGCGCACCGATTACCCGGTGATCCAGGGGGTGATCCTTGTCTTCTCGTTCACCTACGTGCTGCTGAACCTTCTGATCGACCTGACCTATGTCCTTTTCGATCCGCGCATCCGCTACTGACCTCGCGCCCGCAGACTTTCAAAGGTAATCCCGCATGAGCCTTCAAGTTCAAGAACTGTCCTTCGGCACGCGCCTGAGACACCGTATCGGGGTCGTCGCGGACTCCTTCCGCCGCAACCCGACGATGCTGTTCGGCGTTGCCGTGCTGACCCTGATGGCAGCGTCGGCGTTCCTGGCGCCCTGGTTAGGCCTGCCGGACCCGATGCAGCAAACCCCACGCGAGCGGTTGCAACCCCCGTCCGCCGAGGCGCTGTTCGGCACCGACATGTACGGGCGCGATCTTTTCAGCCGCGTGCTGCATGGCGGCCAGGTGTCGCTGGTGGTGGGGCTTTCGGTTGCCGCCCTCGCGACCTCCATCGGGCTCTTCATCGGGCTGATTTCCGGTTTCATCCGGTCGGTCGATGCAGTGATCATGCGCCTGATGGACGCGCTGATGTCGATCCCGTCGATCCTGCTGGCGATCGCGCTGGTGGCACTGTGGGGCAGCAGCGTGCAGAACGTCATCCTGGCCCTGACCATCCCCGAGGTGCCGCGCGTCGTGCGCCTCGTGCGGTCGGTTGTGCTGATGCTGCGCGACCAGCTTTACGTGCAGGCGGCCATTGCCTGTGGCACCTCGACGCCGCGCATCCTGATCCGGCACATCCTGCCCAATACCATCCCGCCGCTGATCGTGCAGGCCACCTATATCTGCGCGCAGGCGGTGATCTTCGAAGCATATCTCAGCTTTGTGGGCGCCGGCACGCCCCCCGAGATCCCCAGCTGGGGCAACATCATGGCCGAGGGCCGCATGTTCTTTTTCCAGACCGCGGGCATCATCCTCTATCCCGGTGCGTTCCTCGCGCTGACGGTCTTCGCGATCAACACCTTCGGCGACGGGTTGCGCGATGCGCTCGACCCGCGCATGCAAAGACGGGTCTGACATCATGACAGAAGACACCACGATCCTGGACCGCACAGCGGTGGCACAGGACCAGACAGAGCCGGTGCTGAAAGTCGAGGATCTGCGGACCTACTTCGACACGCGCGACGGTGTCGTGAAGGCCGTGGACGGGTTGAGCTTTGCGGTGAAGCCCGGCGAGATTCTCGGCGTGGTCGGCGAATCCGGCTGTGGCAAGTCGATCACGTCGCTATCGGTGATGCAGCTGGTTCCCAGCCCGCCGGTGCGCTACGCGTCCGGCCAGATCCTCTACAAGGGACGCGATCTGCTCAAGGCCAGCGAGGACGAGATGCGCCGTGTCCGCGGCAACGAGATCTCGATGATTTTTCAGGATCCGATGTCATCCCTGAATCCTGTCCTCAGCATCGGTGATCAGCTGACCGAGGCGATCATGCTCCATCAGGGCCTTTCGCAGCGACAGGCGAACGATCACGCCGTCGAGATGCTCGATCTCGTGCACATCCCAGAGCCGCGCCGCCGGCTGGGGGAGTATCCGCACCAGTTGTCGGGCGGCATGCGGCAGCGGGTGATGATCGCCATGGCGCTGTCGTGCAACCCGTCGGTGCTGATCGCGGACGAGCCGACCACCGCGCTCGACGTGACGATCCAGGCGCAGATCCTCGGGCTGATGGAAGAGATCCGTGACAAGTTCCAGACCGCGATCATCCTTATCACGCACGATCTGGGCGTCGTGGCGGAAATGGCCGACCGCGTGCTCGTGATGTATGCCGGGCGCAAGGTCGAAGAGGCCGATGTCACCGAGATATTCGAGAACCCGCAACACCCCTATACACGCGGGCTGATGCGGTCGGTGCCGCGCCTGACCACCGATTTTTCGGAGACTGCGTACCACCGTCTGTCGGAAATTCCGGGCATCGTGCCCGCGCTGACCAACCTGCCCGAAGGCTGCACCTTTGCCGAACGGTGCGATTTCGCCACCGATCATTGTCGCGCCCAATACCCGCCGCTTGAAGCCAAGAAGCCCGACCATCTTGCCGCGTGTTGGGAAAGTCAAAACTTGCCGGACTGGACCTTATGACAGTGAATGCAGATCCTCCTCTTCTCGACGTTCGGAACCTGACCAAGCACTTCCCGATCCGCGGCGGGCTACGCAATCGCGAACAGTCACGCGTCTATGCCGTCGATGGCGTGTCCTTCACGGTGCAGGCGGGCGAAACGCTGGGCATTGTCGGGGAATCGGGCTGTGGCAAATCCACGACCGGCAAGGTGATCCTGCGCCTCGACGATCCGACCAGCGGGCAGGTCCTGCTCAAGGGTGAGGACATCACGGGCATTTCGCGCCGCGAGATGCACCCCTACCGCCAGCAGATGCAGGTGATCTTCCAGGATCCCTACGCGTCGCTGAACCAGCGCCTGCGCGCGGGGGACATCGTGGGCGAGCCCTTGGGCAATTACGGCAACCTGTCGGCCACCGAGCGCCGCGAGAAGGTGGCCGATCTCTTTGACCGCGTCGGCCTGCGGCAGGACGCGATGCACCGGTTCCCCTACGAGTTCTCGGGCGGGCAGCGGCAGAGGCTTGGGATCGCCCGCGCCCTTGCCCTGAACCCTGAAATTATCATCGCCGACGAGCCAGTCTCGGCGCTCGACGTGTCGGTGCAGGCACAGGTGATCAACCTGATGATGGACCTGCAGCAGGACATGGGCCTCGCGTATCTCTTCATCGCGCATGATCTGGCCATCGTTCAGCACATCAGTCACCGGATCGGGGTTATGTATCTCGGCAAGCTGGTCGAGATCACCGACAAGCAAAGCCTGTTCCGGTCGCCGCAGCACCCCTATACCGAGGCGCTGCTGGACTCCGTCCCGATCCCGGACCCGCGCAAGCGCAGGGCGCGCAAGGTGCTCAAAGGCGACGTGCCAAGCCCGGTGAACCCGCCCAAGGGCTGCAATTTCAACACCCGCTGTCCTCTTGCCGTGGAGCGCTGTTTTCACGAAGAACCCGCCCTGCGCGAGGTCGCACCCGGGCACATGGCCGCCTGCCATCTGCGCTGACATGTGTTTTACACGGAGACCATAATGACCAAAATGACCGGGCTGGACCTGACCCGAAAGCTGATCGCGTTCGACACGATCAACCCACCCGGCAAAGAGCTGGACTGCATCACGTTTCTTGCCGATCTTCTGGAATCCGCAGGGTTCGACATCATGCTGCACGACTGGAAGCCGCAGCGTCCCAACCTGATCGCGACGCTACCTGCCACCGAAGCCTCGTCGCGCGAGGCGCTCGTCTTTTCGGGGCATCTCGATACCGTGCCCTTGGGTCAGGCCGAATGGACCGTCGATCCATTTGCCGGTGAGATCAGGGATGGCCGTCTTTACGGGCGCGGGACATCGGACATGAAAAGCGGCGTGGCCGCCTGTGTCATGGCGGCGCTCGCGCTGGCCCGCGAACCGGTCCGCCGCGCCGAGGTCAAGCTGGTCCTCACCGCGGGCGAGGAAACCGGCTGCCAGGGGGCGCTGGCGCTGGCCGAGCGCCCCGATATCCTGGGAAAATGCGAGGCGCTGATCGTCGCGGAACCCACCGACAACCGGCCCCTTGTCGGGCACAAGGGCGCGTTCTGGGCACAGCTTGTCCACAACGGGGTGACCGCGCATGGCTCCATGCCCGAAAAGGGCGTGAACGCGATCTTCGCTGCGTGCAAATCCATCGAGGCGCTGCGCGGGTTCGAGTTCGGGGTCACGCCGCACCCGGTGATGGGCGGGCCCTCGCTGAATATCGGCAACATGATCGCCGGCCTGAACGTCAACTCTGTCCCCGATCGGGCGCAGGTCGGCATCGATATCCGCTCCACCGTCGGGCAGACCAACGCCGAGATCAAGGCGCAGCTTGCCACGTTGCTCGGTGACGAGGTCGAGATCTTGCCGATGACCGATATGGACCATGTCTATACCGACCCCGACACCCCGTGGATACAAGAGGTGTTCTCGGTGGTCCGGGAGGTGACGGGCAACGATCCGGATGTCGCGACCGCGACCTATTTCACCGATGCATCGGTGCTGAAACCCGTCATGGGCGATCCGGCCACGTTGATCATGGGACCGGGCGCGATGGCGATGGCGCATCAGACCGACGAGTATTGCGAGACAGCCCTCATGAATCCCTGTATCGAGGTTTTCACGCGTTTGGGCCTAACCCATATCGCCTGACATGGCCGACAAGACCCATTGCCTCAGCTGCGGGCAACCGCTGGATCGAAAAGCGCCCCGCTGCCCGAAATGCGGCGTCGCCCAGCCAGTGCGCCCCATGGGCGGGCTGATCGCGCTTGTCCTCTTGCTGGGGGGCTTGTGCATCGTGACACTGGTCGCGATCCTGCGAAACTGACCATACCCCGACCGGAGACGACCATGCCCCAAGATCCGATGACCCTGCCGTTCGATGCCGACGAGATGCTGGAGGGCCTGCGCCCCTGGATCGAGACCGAAAGCCCGACATTCGACGCGGCAGCGGTCAACCGGATGATGGACGTGGTGCAGCACGACCTCGCTGCGCTTGGCGCGAGGGTCGAGCGGATCCCCGGCCGCATGGGCCTTGGCGACAGCGTGCGCGCCACCCTGCCGCATCCGCGCGCAGGCGAGGGCGGTATCCTGCTGCTGGGGCATATGGACACCGTGCACCCCATCGGCACGCTGGAATCGCTGCCGTTCTGGCGGGATGGCAATCTGTGCTACGGGCCCGGTCTGATGGACATGAAGGGCGGCAATTACGTCTATCTCGATGCGCTGCGCAAGCTGCTCGCGGCGAGCATCGAGACACCGCTGCCGGTGACGGTGCTGTTCACGCCCGACGAGGAAATCGGCACCCCCTCGGCGCGCGCCCTGATCGAGGCAGAGGCGAAGCGTCACCGCTTCATCCTCGTGCCCGAGCCCGCCTGCCCGGATGGCAGCGCGGTGATTGGGCGCTATGCCATCGCGCGGTTCAACCTGCGCACGCTTGGCACGCCCAGCCATGCAAGCTGGACCTTGTCCGAGGGGCGCTCGGCCATCGCCGAGATGGCGCGCAAAGTGGCCGAGATCGAGGGCTTCACGACCGAGGATTGTTCGTTTTCCGTGGGGGTCATCCACGGGGGGCAATGGGTCAACTGCGTCTCGTCGCGCTGCGATGCCGAGGTGCTGAGCATGGCAAAGACGCAAGATCTGCTGGACAAGGGCGTGCAACGGATGCTGGATCTGAACAGCGGTGACGGCGCCGTGCGCCTCGAAGTGCGGCGCGGCGTCACCCGCCCGCTGTGGCAAGAGGGCCAGCCGGGCACCATGGCGATGCTGGAGGTCGCGCGCGGGATCGCATCCGAGATCGGGTTTGACCTCCCCGCCTGTTCCGCCGGCGGCGGCTCGGACGGCAATTTCACCGGTGCGCTTGGCCTCGCGACGCTTGATTCCATCGGTCTGCGGGGCAAGGGCCTGCACACGCTTGATGAGCATGTCGAGATCGACAGCCTTGTCGAGCGTGCGCGGCTGGCCGCGGGTCTGTTCTGTCGCCTCGGGGCCTGACCTGGGGGCAGCGAAAAGAGCCTAGTGCGCCGCGTCGCGCAGGCTCGACATCAGAAGGTGAAACTTTTCGCCCTGTATGGCGACATGGCCGCGCAAGGCCTCGGCCGCGCGCTCTGCCTGACCGTTGCGTAGGGCATCCACGACCGCTTCGTGTTCGGCCATGGATTGCTCCATCCGCCCGCGCAGACGCAGTTGCAAGCGGCGAAACGGCTTCAGCCGCCGGTGCAGGCGCAGCGCCTCCTGTTCGAGAAACCCGTTGCCGGCCTGGTGGTAGATCGCGTGATGGAACGTCTCGTTCTCGCGGTAATAGCCATCGGCATCCGCCGCCACGATGGCCGCCTTGCATGCGGCATTGGCTGAGTCGAGCTCTTCGATGGCCGCGTCAGAGATTCGTTGTGCTGCAAGCCGTCCACATACGCCCTCGATCTCGGCCATCGTCTCGAACATCTCCATCAGCTCGACCGGCCCGGGCTGGCGGACAAAGACTCCGCGGCGCGGGATCTGCTCGGCCAGCCCCGAGGCCACGAGGCGTTGCAGCGCTTCGCGAATGGGCGTGCGCGACACCCCGAATTGCCGGGCGAGGCGAAGCTCGTCCAGCCGGTCGCGATCGTTGAACCCGCCGGTGAAAACCAGCTCTTCAAGGGCATTCACGATGGTATCGGCTTGGCGTTGGGACATGAAATATTATTATGCCCTAGGGTTTTCGTGCGCAAGATGGAATATCTTGTATACAAAAATCTTGACTTTGAATTCACGATCCCAAAAACTGCCCGTAATGTTTGCAGGCTATCGAGCTTGCGGCAGTCAAGGGAGGAAAAACATGAAACGGACATTCATTGCGGCCACCGCCGCAGGCGCCTTGCTTTTCGGAGCAACGGCAAACGCAGACACGCTTCGCCTTTCGCACCAGTGGTCCAAGCAGGACGTGCGCCACAAGGTGGCCCAGATCGTCGCAGACGAGGTTGCCGTGGCCGATGTCGGGCTCGAAATCAGGATCTTCGGCTCCAAGTCGCTGTTCTCGCCGCGCGAGCAATACACCCCGCTCAGCCGTGGCCAGCTCGACATGGCGGTGCTTCCGCTCAGCTACGCGGGGGGTCAACAACCGGCCTACAACCTCACCCTGATGCCGGGTCTCGTGAAGAACCACGATCACGCCGCGCGGATGAATGACAGCCCGTTCATGGAGGCGATCGAAGAAAAGATGGCCGAGGATGACGTCATGGTGCTGGTGCACGGCTACCTAGCGGGCGGTTTCGCGGGCACCGAGGAATGCATCACCGCGCCTGAAGATGTCGAGGGCAAGCAGATGCGCGCCGCGGGCAAGGCTTTCGAGCAGATGCTGGCGGGCGCCGGCGCGTCCATCGCGTCGATGGCAAGCTCCGAGATCTACAACGCCATGCAGACCGGCGTTCTGGATGCCGCCAACACGTCATCGTCGTCCTTCGTGTCCTACCGAATCTACGAGCAGGTCGCCTGCTATACCCCCGCGGGCGATGTCGCGCTGTGGTTCATGTACCAGCCGCTTCTGATGAACAAGACCACCTTCGAGGGGCTGGACGAAGCCCAGCAGGAGGCGCTCATGGCCGCGTCCGAAAAGGCCGAGGCCTATTACCTTGAAGAGGCCAAGAAGCAGGACGCCAACTCCGTCGAGGTGTTCGAGAATGCCGGTGTGGAGATCGCCCACATGACGCAAGAGCAGTTCGAAGCATGGCGCGCCATCGCGCAGGAAACCTCCTACAAGGCTTTTGTCGAAGAGGTAGAGAACGGGCAGGAGCTGCTCGACATGGCGCTCGCCGTCGAGTGACGTGACCCGTCGCGTGCCGTGCCCTTGTCGGGTGCGGCACGCAACGCAGGCGCCAGCACCGATCACCAACAGACGGAGGGCCGAATGACGGGCCAGACCTCGGACGCCGTTGCGCGCACCGGCAACAATCCCTTTCTGCGCGTCGTCGCCGCGATCTCCAGCCTTGCGGGCTGGGTATCGGCGGGGATGATCGTGTCCGCCGTGCTCATCACCTGTCAGATGATCTGGATCCGGTTCGTGATGAACGGCTCGACCATCTGGCAAACCGAGGCGGTGATCTATCTCATGGTCGCCGCCACGCTTCTGGGCCTGCCATATGTGCAGCGGCTGCGCGGCCATGTGAACGTGGACCTGATCCCGTTGGCCCTGCCGAAAGCCGCGCGCAAGGGGCTGGCAGTGTTGACGCTGACTCTGTCGATCGCGGTGGTCACTGTCATGCTCTGGTACGGCTTTGAGTACTGGCATTTCGCGTGGTCGCGCGGCTGGACGTCGGACACGGTCTGGGCGGTGCGGCTGTGGATCCCCTACCTGGCGCTGCCGGTGGGCTTTGGCCTGTTCCTGCTACAACTCGTGGCCGATTTAGTGGCGCTGATCCTCGATATCGACTCGCCTTTCGGGCTGGAGGATGGCTGATGGATCCGCTTCTGCTCGGCCTCATCGTCGCCATCGTCACGATCCTCGTCCTGTTCTCCGGTGTGTCTGTTGCGGTTGGGCTTCTGATCGTCTCGGGTGGGTTCCTGATCGTCTTCGACGGGGTGCGCTCGCTCGAACTGATGCCCGAGATCTTCTTCGGCAAGCTCGATAATTTCGCCCTTTTGTCGATCCCGATGTTCATCATCATGGGTGCCTCCATCGCCTCGACGCGCGCCGGCGCGGATCTCTACGAGGCGCTGGAGCGGTGGCTGACCCGGGTACCCGGCGGTCTGGTGATCTCGAACCTCGGGGCTTGCGCGCTATTTTCGGCCATGTCGGGATCAAGCCCCGCCACCTGTGCGGCAATCGGCAAGATGGGCATTCCCGAGATGCGCCGCCGCGGCTATCCGGATTCGGTCGCGGCCGGATCCATCGCCGCGGGCGGCACGCTCGGCATCCTGATCCCGCCCTCGGTGACGATGATCGTCTACGGCATCGCGACCGAAACCTCGATCGGCCGGCTGTTCCTGGCTGGCGTCATTCCCGGGCTGATGCTGGTGGCGCTGTTCATGGCGTGGTCGCTCTACCAGACATGGAAGGCGGGCGATGTCCGGCTGATCGGCGTGACGCCCTATACATGGGCCCAGAAGATCGAGATCCTGCCGCGCGTCCTGCCGTTCCTCGCGATCATCCTCGGCGTGCTTTATGCCATGTATGGCGGCATCGCCACGCCGTCGGAAACTGCGGCCGTCGGCGCGCTGATGTGCCTCGTGATCGCGATGATCATCTACAAGCTGTGGGATCCCCGCGCCCTTTGGGTGGTGCTGCGCGACAGCACCCGTGAAAGCGTGATGATCCTCTTCATCATCGCAGCGGCGGGGGTGTTTTCCTACATGCTGTCGTCGCTTTTCATCACCCAGTCGATCGCCGAATGGATCGGCACGCTCGACGTGAACCGGTGGGTGCTGATGGGGGCGATCAACGTTTTCCTGCTGATCGCGGGGTTTTTTCTGCCGCCCGTCGCGGTGATCCTGATGGCCGCACCCATTCTGCTGCCGATCATCACCACGGCCGGGTTCGATCCGATCTGGTTTGCGGTGGTGCTGACGATCAACATGGAGATCGGGCTGATCTCGCCACCGGTGGGGCTGAACCTCTACGTGATCAACGGCATCGCGCCCGAGATCAAGCTCAAGACGATCCTCTACGGCTCGCTTCCTTACGTCGGCTGCATGATCGTGGCGATCATCCTCTTGTGCCTCTTTCCCGGGTTGGCCACATGGTTGCCGAACATGGTTATGGGAGCGGGCTGATGAGCGTCCTGGCAGATCTTCTATCGACGGTGTTCGAGCGGCGCTACCGCGGCGCGTCCGAACCGGACCGCGAGCATCGCAGCATCGAGGCGCTGTGCTGCGATCTGCTGGGCAGTTCCGGCGAGGTGTCGGGCATGGCGCTGGCGCGGCTGATCCTCGACCGTTACGCGGGGCTGGACGATGCCGGGAAACTGGCGTTCTTCGAGTTTCTGACCCGCGACATGGGCGTCGACCCCGACCAAGTCCGTGACACGCTGGCACGGTTCGAGACGTTGCCGCACCGCGCCAGCTACCGCGCCTTCATGTCCGCAGCCGAGCCGCCGCGCCAGGAACTCGCCCGCCGTCTCAACCAGGTGCCGGGGGCCACCGCGCAGCTTGTTGCGATGCGCGCCGATCTGTTGCGACTGGCACGTGACAATCCGGTTCTGTCGGTCTTGGACTTGGATCTCAAGCACCTCTTCGCCTCGTGGTTCAATCGCGGCTTTCTCGTGCTGCGGCCGATCAACTGGACCAGTTCGGCGGATGTGCTGGAAAAGATCATCGCCTACGAGGCGGTGCACGCGATCGACAGCTGGGACGATCTGCGCCGCCGCCTGCAACCCGCCGACCGCCGCTGCTTCGGCTTCTTTCATCCCGCGATGCCGGACGAGCCGCTGATCTTTGTCGAGGTGGCGTTGACCCGCGGCATTCCGGGCGCCATCCATGACGTGTTGTCCGAGGACCGCGAGGTGATCACGGCACGGGATGCGGACACCGCCGTTTTCTACTCGATCTCGAACTGTCAGTCGGGGTTGGCCGGGATTTCGTTTGGCAACTCGCTGATCAAGCAGGTCGTCGCGGATCTTTCGCAGGAAGTGCCCAACCTGAAGACCTTCGTCACCCTTTCACCTATCCCCGACCTGATGCGGTGGCTGGCGCAGAACGACATTGCCCTGCCCGAGGACGAGGACGCATGCCGGCAGGTCGCCGCCCGCTACCTGCTGCACGCCAAGCGCGCCGATGACACGCCGTTCGACCCTGTCGCGCGGTTCCACCTCGGCAACGGCGCGCTGGTCCACGCGGTCCATGCCGGTGCGGACCTTTCGCCCAACGGGCAACGGCAATCCGGCGGCGTGATGGTGAATTACCTTTACGATCTGAATCATATTACGCAAAACCACGAACGGTTTGCTGCAACGGGCCGGATCGCCGCCTCGGCCGATGTCAAGGCGCTCGCCGCGGCTGCCGCGAAGACGACGGAATGAAGGACCACAACCACATGGCCAACCCTCTTTACGACACGCTTTTCGGCCGCCATGCCGGGCGCTCAGCGCCGTTTCTGCATCTCGCGGATGGCACGACGCTAAGCTACGATGCGTTCCTGCGGCTGACCGCGCGCTATGCCCATGCCCTTCGCGCGGCGGGGCTGCAGCCCGGCGACCGGCTTGCGGCGCAGATCGAGAAATCGCCTGAGGCGCTTGGCGTCTATGCCGCCTGCGTGCAGACGGGCATCGTCTTTCTGCCGCTCAATACGGGCTATACCGCCGACGAGCTGTCGTATTTCGTGAGCGACAGCGGGGCGAAATGCCTGATATGCGATCCGGCGAAGACGGAAGCTTTGCGCCCCGTGGCCGAAGGCGCGGGCGCGGTGCTGCTGACATTGGGCGCGGATGGCACGGGCAGCTTGCCCGACGCCGCCGCAAACCAGCCCGACACGTTCGAGACCACGCCGCGCGAACCGGGCGATCTGGCCGCGTTCCTTTACACATCCGGTACGACCGGGCGCTCGAAAGGGGCGATGCTGACACAAGGGAACCTGCTGTCGAATGCCGAGGTTCTGGTGGATTACTGGCGCTTCACCGAGGACGATGTCCTGCTTCATGCGCTGCCGATCTTTCACACGCACGGGTTGTTCGTGGCGACCAACATCATGCTTCTGGCCGGTGGGTCGATGATTTTCCTTCCGAAATTCGATATCGATCAAGCGGTTGAGGCGCTGCCGTACGCCACCGCGATGATGGGCGTGCCAACCTTCTACACGCGCCTTTTGGACGATCCGCGCTTCACCCGCGATCTCGTGGCGCATATGCGGCTGTTCACGTCGGGCTCAGCGCCACTTCTGGCAGAGACACATGTTGCGTTCGAGGAGCGCACGGGACACCGTATCTTGGAACGGTACGGTATGACCGAAACCAACATGAACACGTCCAACCCCTATGACGGCGCGCGGCGCGCGGGCACGGTGGGGTTCCCGTTGCCCGGCGTCGAGGTGAAGATCACCGATCCCGACACCGGCGCCGAGGTGCCGCAAGGCGGGACGGGCATGATCGAGGTGCGCGGGCCGAACGTCTTCAAGGGCTACTGGAACATGCCCGAGAAAACCGCCGAGGAACTGCGCGAGAACGGCTTTTTCATCACCGGCGACTTGGGGATGATCGACGATCAGGGCTACGTCCAAATCGTCGGGCGGGCAAAAGACCTCATTATTTCAGGTGGTTATAACGTCTACCCCAAGGAGGTCGAAGCGTTGCTTGACGATCAGCCCGGCGTTCTGGAAAGCGCGGTGGTCGGCCTGCCGCATCCCGATCTTGGCGAGGCCGTGGTGGGGTTCCTCGTGCCGCGCAGCGACGCGGCACCCGATCTCGACGCTGTTTCCGACGCGGCCTACCGCAGCCTGGCGCGGTTCAAGCATCCGCGCCGGTTGATCATGCTGGACGCGCTGCCGCGCAACACGATGGGCAAGGTGCAGAAGAACGCGCTGCGCGATGCGCATGCGGACATTTTCACCGCGAAGTGACACGCGCCCTCATCCCGCGCGACAGGGAATGCGTACAACGCGTACCAAAAGAGCCTCAAAACGTACGCACCCATGCCGCCGACGCGGATCGCCAGTGCGCGTCAGTTGCCCGGTGCGGGCGGCGCCAGCGCATCGCTCAATTCACCGTAGAGGGTCTTGCGCTCGTCCTCCGACAGGAACGCGCCAAGTTCCACTTCGCGCCCGGCGCCCTTTAGGGTGATGTAATGTTCGACCGGGCCGCCATTGGGGTGCATCTGCACTTTCGCCCAGTACCGGTTGCAATCCCATTCCTGCGTGTCGCCGCGCGGGTTGGTGCGCAGGAGGTGCACCGTGTCCGGCGCGATGGTCAGAACCTCGGTCAGGCGCGCTGTGTGGTAGCTGTGTTCGAGCGCCCACCATATGCCGCCCACGGCCGCCATGAGAAACGGCAACAGGCCCCAGAGCACCGCCGACCCGAGAACCGAGAAAAGCGGCAGCGTGATCAGCCCGAAGGTGATCAGCAGAAAGGCCGCAAAGCCCCGGCGTGGCAAGGACCGGTGCGGCCAGAGCGACAGCGTGATACCGTTCGATGCAGATTGTGCGGTTTTGTCCCAGACATATGGCATGACCTGAGGTTTAGCCCGGATGGGGGAAATGAAAAGGTGCGCGGAGGGCCTGTAAGCCGGATTCTGTCCCGGGGGGTTGCCCCCCATGGATGACCATTCATCTCGACGCATGGTTGCCCATGCGCCTCTGGCTGCCAACCCGGACCGCCGGGCCAAGACGTGCCTGCAGGTGATCGGTTGCCCGATCCTTTCCCCGCGCGCGGTCCCTATTTGGCATTGCTCCCGGTGGGGCTTGCCGTGCCGGTCCGATTGCCCGGACCGCGGTGAGCTCTTACCTCGCCGTTTCACCCTTACCCCGGCACGTGGCCGGGGCGGTCTGTTTTCTGTGGCGCTTTCCCTCGGGTTGCCCCGGCCGGGCGTTACCCGGCACCGTTGTCTTGTGGAGTCCGGACTTTCCTCGACGCCCGCTGGGGGCGCCGCGGCCATCCAGCCCTCCGCGCGAGGTCCCGCTTAGGCGCTCGGGCTGTCGCGGTCAACGGGGAAGCGCGCCGCCAGATCGGCGATCATCGTGCAATCGGCACCGTCAAGCGGGCCCGACAGGCCGGGGCGAAAGCGTGCGCGAAACGCCCGCAGGATATCGTCGGGTGTGTCGTCGCCATGCAGGTGGTAGCCGAACCTCGCGGCATCGCGCAGAAAGGCGTCCATGGAGGCGTATGTCGCGGCTTGGGCACCCGGCCAGACCGACAGCCCCCGACAGGCCAGACCGCGCCAGTCAAACCGCGAACCGGGATCATGTTTGCGGGCCGGGGCCATGTCGGAATGGCCGATGACCCTTTCGGGCGCAATCCGCCACCGCTGCATGAGGCCCGCAAGAAGATGCTCCAGCGACGCGATCTGCGGGGCCGGGTAGGGGTGCGCGCCGGTATTGGCCAGTTCCACCCCGATGGATCGCGAATTCACATCCCCGACCGCGCCCCACTGGCCGGCCCCGGCATGCCACGCGCGCATGTCCTCGTCCACGAGCTGCCAGACGCGCCCCGCCTCGCCGATCAGGTAATGTGCCGAGACCTCGGCCACTGGATCGCATAGCCGGTCCAAGGCGGCGTCGGCGGTCCTCATCGCGGTGTAATGCAGAACGACCATGTCAGGGCGCGCGCCGCCCCGGCGCGGTCCAAAATTGGGCGAGGAGGCCTTGATCACCGGAGGATCAGCCACCGGCCGCGCGGCGATAGGCGCCTGGATCCCAGTCGCAGGCATATCCGTCGCCGTCGGGGTCGAGCCCCCGCCGGTCACGCTCTGGCCCGCCCTGTTGGAGGAACGCGATCTGTGCCCTGTCGGGCGAGGAGAATTCCGCGCAGTTGCGCGCCGCGCGGTTTGCCTTGTCGAACCCGATGCGGGTGTAGATCTGCGTGCCCTTGGGATGCTCGGTCGCAAGCGCATAGGCCACGATATTGGGGCCGACATCGTCGGGGCGGCTGCCGAGATCCTTGGGCTGGACCACCTTGTACTGTTCGCGATTGCGGGCGATGCGGGCGGCGTCCTGTTCGATCGAGCGGCGTGCATCGACAGCCTCGAAATCGTTCTCGCGCGAGATGCCGTCGGCATTGGCCACCCCGCCGGGCCGGGTCGAGCCGTCCTGCCGCATCATGTCCTCGCCCGATCCCGTCGCGGCAAGTGCGGCCTGCGCGTCGGAGGCGATCTGCGAGGCTTCGGTATCGGGATCGAGCGCGCTGAGCGGTTCCGACGAGACGGCATCGGGCGATTGCAGCCCGCCTTCGGAAAGGGCGGCGTCGCGCGTGGCGCGGTCATCCTGGCCGGTTCTGCCCGGATCGTCGTAATTGTCATAAGGGATCGCCGGGGCACAGGCCCCGAGCATCGCCACCGTCACCAATCCGAGCGTGAACCGCATCCGTCTCATCCTGCTACACTGCGTCCGTGGTGACGGGTTACCACCATTTCGCCGGCTTGGCCACAAATCCGGCCGCCTGTTCGAGGGCGTAGGCGGTGTTCAGCAAGTCACCCTCTTCCCACGGCCGCCCGATCAGTTGCAGCCCGAGCGGTAGCCCGCAGCTGTCCAGCCCCGCTGGCACCGAGATGCCCGGCAGCCCGGCAAGGTTCACCGTCACGGTGAACACGTCGTTGAGATACATCTGCACCGGGTCGGCATCCGTCATCTCGCCGAGGCCGAAGGCGGCACTTGGCGTGGCCGGGGTCAGGATGGCATCGACACCGGCGGCGAAGGCCTGATCGAAGTCGCGCTTGATGAGGGTGCGGACCTTGCGCGCGCGGTTGTAATACGCGTCGTAGAAGCCCGCCGACAGCACGTAGGTTCCAACCATCACGCGGCGCTGCACCTCTGGCCCGAAGCCTTCGGCGCGGGTCTTTTCGTACATCTCGGTGATGCCGTCGCCTTGGGCGAGATGCGCGCGGCGACCGTAGCGCACCCCGTCATAGCGCGCGAGGTTCGAGGATGCCTCGGCCGGCGCGATGACGTAGTAGGCGGGCAGCGCGTATTGGGTGTGCGGCAGGGAAATATCGCGGATCTCGGCGCCGGCATCTTTCAGCATCTTCGTACCCTCGGCCCAGAGATCCCGGATCTTGGCGGGCATGCCGTCGATGCGGTATTCTTCGGGGATGCCGATGACCTTGCCGCGGATGTCGCCGGTCAGCATCGCCTCGAAATCCGGCACCGGAATGTCGGCGGATGTGCTGTCCTTGGGGTCGTGCCCGCACATCGCGCCCAGCATGATCGCCGCGTCGCGCACGGATTTGGTCATCGGTCCCGCCTGGTCGAGCGACGAGGCAAACGCGACGATCCCCCAGCGAGAGCAGCGCCCGTAGGTGGGCTTGATGCCGGTGATGCCGGTGAAGGCCGCGGGCTGGCGGATCGAGCCGCCGGTGTCGGTGCCCGTGGCGCCAAGGCAGAGATCGGCGGCCACCGCCGCGGCGGACCCGCCCGAGGAGCCGCCGGGGGTCAGTTGCGCATCATCGTTGCTTCGCCGCCATGGGTTGACGGCGTTGCCGTAGACCGAGGTCTCGTTCGACGACCCCATGGCGAACTCGTCCATGTTGAGCTTGCCCAGCATCACCGCGCCGGCATCGAAAAGCTGCTGCGTGACGGTCGATTCGTATTCGGGCGTGAACCCGTCGAGGATGCGGCTCGCGGCCTGCGAGGGCACGCCGCGCGTGCAGAAGAGATCCTTGATGCCAAGCGGGATGCCGCACATCGCGGGTGCGTCGCCGGCTTTGATCCGGGCGTCGGCGGCCTGCGCCTGCTCGCGCGCGAGAGTTTCGGTGGGGTGGATCACGGCGTTGAGCGCGGACGCGCCGGCGCCGGCCGCGAGGCACGCCTCGGTCAGTTCCACGCTGGTCACGTCGCCGCGGCGCAGCGCGTCGCGAGCCTCGGCGATCGTCATGGCATTGAGATCGGTCATCATTCCACCACTTTCGGGACCGCGAAGAACCCCTCGCGCGCGTCGGGGGCGTTGGACAGCACCTTGAGCTGCTGATCGCCTTCGGTGACCAGGTCCGCGCGGCGTTTGAGACGCTGGGGTGTGACGCTCGTCATCGGCTCGACGCCGGTCACGTCAACCTCGTTCAACTGCTCGATGAAGCCTAGGATGTTGTTGAATTCCTGCGCGAGCCCCGGCAGGTCCGCGTCATCCACGCGGATGCGCGCAAGCTTGGCCACGCGTGCCGCGGTTTCGAGATCGATCGACATGAGCCTCTCCTCTTGTCAGCTTTCCCGCGTTTAGCGCCCGCGCCATAAGGGTGCAAGACGCAAGGCCGCCCCCTTTATTCCTGCCGCAGGCTTGCTACTCTCGCGGCAGGACAAATCACCGGAGGCTGACATGAAGATCACATGGCTTGGACACAGTTCGTTCCGGATCGAGATCGGCGGGCAGGTCCTGCTGGTCGATCTGTGGCTGAACGGCAACCCGATGCTGCCAGAGGCCAGCCACGAGCCGGCCGTGCAGGGCGCCACGCATATCCTGCTGACCCATGCGCATTTCGATCACGCGACCGATGTGCTGGACCTCGCGAAGCGGTTGAAAATCCCGATGGTCGGGCAGTTCGACCTGATGGGCCATTGGGAGGCAAGCGAGGGTATCGAGGTCGTCGGCTTCAACAAGGGCGGCACGGTGGACCTGGACGGTGTCGCGGTGACGATGGTGCATGCCACCCATTCCACCAGCTTCGGCACGGAAGCCGGCCCGCATGTGCCGGGCACCGAATGCGGCTTCATGATCGCCGGTGAGGGGCATACCATCTACGTGTCGGGCGATACCGACGTTATGGCCGACATGAAGGCCTTCCACGACCTGCACGAGCCCGATATCGGCATCCTCTGCGCAGGCGGGCATTTCACCATGGACATGCGGCGCGCGGGGTATGCGGCCAGGACCTTTTTCGATTTCAAGACCGTGATCCCGTGCCATTACAAGACCTTCCCGCTGCTGGAGCAGTCGGCGGAGGAACTTGTCGCGGCGCTGCCCGGTGTCGACGTGGTCGAGCCGGAGGTGATGACGCCGATCGAGATCTGAGGCGGTGTCGGGGGCGCTGCCCCCGTCGCGCGCAGCCCGCGCGACTCCCCCGGAGTATTTGCGGCAAGATGAAATTAGCTGCGGTTGCGGCGGCGCTGCGGGGTGCGTTTGGGCTTCGTGGTCTCGTCGGATTCCGGCGCTTCCTTCAGGCCCAGCTGGTCGCGCAGGACCCGGGGGCGGATCTCTTCGACCGCGCCCGGTTTCAGCTGCCCCAGTTGGAACGGCCCGTAGGAGAGGCGGATGAGACGGTTCACCCGCAGGCCCACATCCTCCATCGCGCGGCGCACCTCGCGGTTCTTGCCCTCGCGGATCGCGACGGTGATCCAGGCATTTGCCCCCTGTTGGCGGTCCAGCGTCACGGTCATCGGTTGGAAGCGTTCGCCGCCTACTGTCAGGCCGCGGCGCAACGGCTCGAACGCCGCATCGTCGGGCCGGCCGTTGACGCGCACACGGTAGCGGCGCAGCCAGCCGGTCGAGGGCAGTTCCAGCCTGCGCTTGAGCGCGCCGTCATTGGTCAGCAGGAGCAGGCCTTCGGAGTTGAGGTCGAGCCGGCCGATGCTAACCACGCGGGGCATGTCGCCGGGCAGATCGTCGTAGATCGTGGCGCGCCCCTGTTCGTCGCGCGTGGTGGTCACGCGGCCGGTGGGCTTGTGATAGAGCCACAGGCGCGCGGGTTCCGGCGCGTCGAGCGTGCGGCCATCGACCGCGACCTTGTCGTCTTGTGTCACGTTGAGCGCGGCACTGGTTATCTTCTGCCCGTTGACGGTGACGCGCCCGGCCTCGATCAGGCGCTCGGCCTCGCGGCGGCTGGCGACACCTGCGCGGGCGATGACCTTGGCGATCCGGTCGCCCGGCGGCGAGGAGGGGGGCGTGTTCATGGCACCAGTGCATAGCCCAAAGCGGATGCTTGCAAAAGGCCCTTTGACCGGTGGTCAACCGGGTCTATGGTCCGCGCGTGTCAACAACGGGGGCGAACGCGCGGCGATGGTGGAACAGGTGGGGCTTTCGATCCAGGCTTTGCTCTATCTGGGCTTCCTGTGCGGCGTGCTAGGGTTCCTCGCACGGGATGAATTGCGGCTGCGGGTTTTCATGCTGTCGGGCAGCGCGCTGTACCTCTTCTACTATTACAACCTCGCCGCGGCCCCGCTATGGGAGCCGGTCATCACTAATGCCGTGCTTGGCTGCGTGAACATCGCGATGATCGCCGTCATCGCGCTGGAACGAACCACCTTCGCGATGTCGCGTCATAACGAATCGCTGTTTCACCATTTCACGATGCTGACGCCGGGCCAGTTCCGCAGGCTGATGAAATCCGCGCGCGCCGTCACGGCCGAGGAGCCGGTCAGCCTGACGCGGCAGGGTGCGCCGGTGGACCGGCTGTGGTACGTGCATCACGGTGCCGTGCAGATCGACAAGACGGGCCGCGAGGTGCGTGTCGAGGATCCCATGTTCGTCGGCGAGCTGGCCTTCATAACCGGGGCCTCGGCCAGCGCCTCGGTCACGCTGGACGCTGGGGCGCGCTACCTCGAATGGGATAGCGTGACGCTGCGCGCGATGACCCGCAAATCGCCGCGGCTGAACGTGGCGCTGCAGGCCCAGTTCAACGTCGATCTGGTCAGCAAAGTCATACGCTCGACCCCGTTGACCGTGTGAGGCCCGGCGCGGGGCCCGCCCGAAAGAGGACCGGTGCACCATGAACTTTCCCACCCACATGACCGAGGCGCTTGCCGAGGCGCGCGCCGCCGCCGCGCGCGGCGAGGTGCCGGTGGGCGCCGTGGTGGTGGATGCGTCGGGCCGCGTCGTGGCGCGGGCCGGCAACCGCACCCGCGAATTGAGCGATCCGACGGCGCATGCCGAGATCCTCGCGCTTCGGGCGGCCTGCGCGGTGCTCGGGTCGGAACGTCTGCCGGGGCATGATCTGTACGTCACGCTGGAGCCCTGCGCGATGTGCGCCGGGGCCATCGCCGCGGCGCGAATCGCGCGGCTGTACTACGGTGCCGAAGATGCCAAGTCCGGCGGGGTGGCGCGCGGCGCGCGTGTATTCGCGCGGGCCCAATCGCATCATTTCCCCGAGATCTACGATGGCATCGGCGCGCGCGAGGCCGAGGCGCTGTTGCGCGCGTTCTTCCGCGAGCGGCGCGGGTCAGAGCAGCGTCAGCTCTGAGCCGAGAAACGGGTAGTGCCGGATCGCGGGTGCGACGATCGTGTCCTGAAGGATGGGTCGCAGGTTGCCTGCGAGCGTCGCGGGCATGTCCTGCAGGATCCCCTTGCGCGCGATCACGCTGATCGTGCGCGTCAGCGGCGCGATCGGCAGCGGCAGCACGTCGATCTGATCTGCAAAGCGGCGCGCGCGCATCAGCGCCAGCGGCGTGAGGATCGACCACCCGGTCCCTTGCCCCACCAGCGCGAGGATCGAGTGGTAGCTGTCTAGCTCGAACCGGTGCGGCAGGCTGAGATTCTCGCGCGCGAGATGCGCCGAAATGAGCCGCCCCATGTAGTGCCGCTGCGTGTACTGGATGAGCGGCAGGCGTTCGAGCTGCGCCAGCACATCTCCACCGGGCGCGATCATGCCGCGCGGGGCCACCACGGCGAAACCTTCGCGCAGGACGGGATGCACCTCTGTCCAGTCCGCCGAATCGCCAAGTTCGGCCGCCACGATGACGTCGAGCGACCGCGCATCAAGCTGGTCGTAAAGGTCGTGGCTGGCGCCGGTTTCCAGCAGGAACTGACAGCCGTCCAGCTCGTCCGCCATGTGGGTCAGAAGCTGCGGGGTCACGTCGGCCTCCAGATCCTCGATCATCCCGAGACGGAACCGCGTCAGCGTCGACAGGTGCGACATCGCCAGCTCGGCACGGGCCTGCGCGGCCTCGTTGAGAATCGCCTGCGCGCGGCGGTGCATGATCTCGCCGGCTTGCGTCAGGCGCACGGGGCGCGCCTTGCGCTCCAGCAGGGTCGCGCCAATCGCCGCCTCAAGGTTCGTCAGCTGCTGGCTGACCGCCGAGGGGCTGGCCCCGAGCCGCCGTGCCGCGGCCGAGATCGACCGCTCGTCGGCCGCGGCCATGAACACCTCTATCCCCCAGAGGGTGATCCGGCCCGGGCTGTCGACCATGCAGGAATTACTTGTCCATCTTCGACAGCTTGGCCTGCAGGTCGGCGAGCTGTTTCTTGATATCCTCGATCTCTTCCTCGGTGTCGCCGGATTCGGACTCGCTGCCGGGCACGGTGCTGCCGAGGTTCGGCAGTTCGCCGCGGGTCATCGCCTTCATGAAGGCTTCCTGCTGGGCGCGCATCGCCTCCATGCCGGGCATGGTCGTCAGGGGATTCGCCTTGGACATGTTCTGAAGCATCTTCGACTGGCCGTCGCGCAGCATCTCGAAGCTCGCGGCGAGGAATTCCGGCACGATGCTGGTGGCCTGGGTGGTGTAGCTGCGCACCAGGTCGGTCAGCACGTTGTTGGGCAGGACACTTTCACCGCGGCTTTCATGCTCTGCCACGATCTGCAGGAGGTACTGGCGCGTCAGGTCGTCCCCGGATTTCAGATCGATGATCTGCACCTCGCGCCCGTCGCGGATGAACTCGGCGATATCTTCGAGCGTGACGTAATCGGATGTCTCTGTGTTGTAGAGCCGCCGGCTGGCGTAGCGCTTGATCAGCAAGGTTTTCTGGGGGTCGGCCAACGGGTATCCTCCACTGGAATGCAGCACTGCGGCGCAGCCTAGACGCAAGCGCGGCAAAAAGAAAGGGCGAGCCTGATGGCTCGCCCTTACAGACCACGCCCCCGGGAGGGGAAGGGGCGGAGAACCTGCTACTTCTTGGCTGCGTTGCCCGCCTTGGCGGTCGCTGCGGTCATGTCGTCGGAGGCTTTCTTGACGGCCTTGCTGGCGTCTTCCTGCAGGGTCTTGCCAGCGGTCATCATCAGCTCGACCGTTTCCATCTGGACCTTCTTGGCGACCTCGGCGAAGGCGGCCATATGCTCGGCGGTCACTTCGGACTGAGCCGAGGCGAAATCGGTCATCGCCTTGGCGTAATCCGCCGGCTCCGACTTGGCCTTGGACATCTCGGTCATCTTGGCGAGCGTTTCCTTGGTCCACTTGTTGGAGATCTCTGCCGACTGCTCCGCGGCGTTGAGCGCGACGTTCGACAGTTTCTCGTTCAGGCTTGCCTGGTTCTTGAAGGCGTCTTCCATCGCCTTAGTGTCGACGGGAAAGGAACCCATGACATCCTTGAACATTGCGGTGAAGTCTTGTGTGTTTGCGTTTGCCATTGATCCGATCCTTTCGTGATCCTGATTTCGTCTTACCCCTAGATAAATGCTGCACTGCAGCATTGCAAGGATTTTCTGCTGCAATGCAGAGAATCTTCACAGGTCAGGCGGATCTCAGCCCGACGCCTTTCTGGTAACATACGTTCCCGGGGCCGGTTCAAGCGGCGGATGCTCGGCATCGCCGGGCATCCGGGCCTTGATCTTCTTGCCGGACCGCTTGGCCAGCCACGCCTCCCATCTTGGCCACCAGGACCCCTCGTGATGCACGGCGCCGGCCATCCAGTCCTCGGGCGAGGCGGGCAGGTCGTCATTGGTGTAATGGCCGTACTTGTCCTTGGCGGGCGGGTTGACGATCCCGGCGATATGGCCCGATTGCGACACGATGAAAGAGCGGCTGCGCGCGCCCGTCGCCTTGAAGCCGCGATAGCAATCCATCCACGGTGCGATATGGTCGCTCTGGCAGGTGACGGACATCAGCGGCACCTTGACGTCCTTGATGTGCAGCGTCTCGCCGCAAAGCTCGATCCCGCCCTCGACGAACTCGTTGTGCTGGCACAGCCCACGCAGGTATTGCATCGTCATCCGCCCGGGCAGGTTCGCGCCGTCGCCGTTCCAGTAGAGCAGATCGAAAGCCGGCGGTGCCTCGCCCATCATGTAGCGGCGCGCAGCAGGCTGGTAGACCAGGTCGCGCGAGCGCAGGAACGACATCGTGCGCCCCATGATGAAGGACCGCAGCACGCCCTGATCGGCCACCTCGTTTTCGATGCCGTCGACGAAATCGTCCTGTAGGAACGGGGTGAATTCGCCCTGTTCCGAGAAATCCGAGAGCGCGGTAAAGAACGTCGCCGACTTTACAGACTTGTCGCCACGCTTGGCAAGCAGCGCCAGCACCAGGTGCAGCGTGGTGCCGGCAATGCAGTAGCCCACGGCGTTGACCTGGTCCTGCCCGGTGATCGCCTTGACTTCGTGGATCGCGGTCAGGAAACCATCCTCGATATAGTCGTCCATGCCGATCTCGGCATAGCTCGCATCCGGGTTGACCCACGAGACCACGAACAGCGTGTAGCCCTGGTCGGTGATCCACTTGATCAGGCTGTTCTCGGGCTTGAGATCGAGGATGTAGTACTTGTTGATCCACGGCGGAAAGATGACCAGCGGCACCTCGTGCACCTGCTCGGTGGTGGGCGTGTACTGGATCAGCTCCATCATCGCGTTGCGGTAGACGACCTGCCCCGGCGTGGTGGCGATGTTGGTGCCCAGCTCGAACGCGGTCTCGTCGGCGAGCCGCACGACCATCTCGCCCTCGTTCGCCTCGAGATCGGCGATCAGGTTTTCCAGCCCCCTGACCAGGCTTTCGCCCTCGGTCTCGACCGCCTTTTCAAGCGCGTCGGGGTTGGTCCCTAGGAAGTTCGTGGGCGACATCATGTCGATGATCTGATGCGCGAAGTAATCGAGCCGCTTGCGGTCCGTGTCGGGCAGATCCTCGTCGATCTCGGCCAGCGCCTGTTCGATGGATTGCGCGTTCAGCGCGTATTGCTGCTTGATGTAGCGGAAATACGGGTGCGAGTCCCAGAGCGGGTTGGCAAAGCGCTTGTCCCCGGCGAGCGGATCGTCGGCGTCTTCGTCGGCCTCGGACGGGATGCCGCCACGCAGCATCGACTGCTGCGCCTCCATGAAATGACGCACCGACCGGCCCCAGTATTCCAGCTGCTTTTCATAGATCCGGCCGGGATTTTCCAGCATCTCCGTCCAGTAGGTGGTCGCCGCCTTCGTGAAAAGGTCATTGGATGGGCTGCTCAACGTGGGATCGGCCGGATTGCGCGACGCCAGCACCTTGATGAGGCGCTGCGACAGTTGCTCGACCCTTGCGAGGTTCTCGTTGATCTTCGTCACGGCCTGAGCACTATCATCGTCTTGCATTGCCATTTCAGTTATTTTCCCTTACCAATTTCTGCAGAGCAGCATTCTGACGTGATGTCCGGAGGGGGGATTGACCGCAGGATCGCGTGCAAACCGAGTATAGGAGCAAACTATGCGCTACATGGCCACTCACGATCTGATGGAGTCCTTCCGAAATGCCAGCCAATGGATGGGTGCCTCCGCCCTCTCGATGGCATCCTATCCGGTTTTCAGCATGTTGCCAAACCCCGCGTTTCAGTGGGTGGCAGCGTGGGGCGAGGTGACCGAGCGCAGTTTTCAGCGGATGGTGGCCAAGCCCGACTGGGGCATTCGCACCTTCACCTGCGAGGATGGCAAGGATCACCTCGTCAATATCGAAACGGTCGTCTCCAAGCCGTTCGGCGATCTCATCCACTTCAACGTCTCGGGGCGGGAAGAGCAGCCGCGCAAGGTGCTGCTGATCGCGCCCATGTCGGGTCATTACGCGACCCTGCTGCGCGCCACAGTGAATTCGCTGCTGGTCAATTGCGAGGTCTATGTCACCGACTGGCATAATGCGCGGGACATCCCCGTGTCCGAAGGCAAGTTCGATATCGAGGATTACACCCTCTACCTCGTGGATTTCATGAGAGAGCTGGGGCCGGACGTCAACGTGGTCGCGGTGTGCCAGCCCGCACCGCTGGCGCTGGCCGCGACCGCCTACCTGGCCGAGATCGACCCCGAGGCGCAGCCGCAGACCCTGACGCTGATCGGCGGCCCGATCGACCCCGACGCCACGCCGACCGATGTGACCGATTTCGGACACCGCGTCACCATGGGCCAGCTGGAAGAGACGATGATCCAGCGCGTCGGGTTCAAGTACAAGGGCGTCGGGCGGCAGGTCTATCCGGGACTGCTGCAACTGGCCTCGTTCATCTCGATGAATGCCGACCGCCACGTCAAGGCCTTCAACGAGCAGATCCTGCGCGTCACCAAGGGCGAGGGGCGTGACAACGACCAGCATAACCGCTTTTACGACGAGTATCTCGCGGTCATGGACATGCCTGCAGAGTTCTACCTTTCGACGGTCGAGCGGATCTTCAAGGGTCTGGAAATCGCCGAGAACCGTTTCACCGTCAACGGGCACCCCGTCGATCTTGGCAAGATCACCGATGTCGCGGTCAAGACGGTCGAGGGCGGCAAGGACGACATCTCGGCGCCCGGGCAATGCGTGGCGGCGCTCGATCTGCTGACCGGTCTGCCCGATCACATGAAGGCCAGCTACCTTGAACCCGAGGCCGGGCATTACGGCATCTTCGCGGGCAAGTCGTGGCGCAACAAGATCCGGCCGCTGGTCCTCGAATTCATCGACGCAAATGCCGGCAAGCACGATTCGCGGAAACCTGCCAATAGCAATATCACCGCGGTCGGATAAACGACGCCGCAGCCCCGGCACCATTCAGCCGCGCGCGAAGGACACTACGGCCTCGGTCAGGCAATCAAGGCTGTCGGTCCACGGCGCGGGCGGCAGGGCATCCGTCATCAGCGACAGTTCGGTGCAGGCCACGAGCAGGTGATCGGCGCCGTTGCGCAGCAGCGCCTCGGCCTGATCCGTGACGCGCGGCACAAGGGTCTCGGCCCGCTCGCCCGCCTTCACCGCGCGAATGATCGCCAGCATCTCGCCGTCATCTTCGGGCATTACCGGCACCAGACCGTGCGCGGCAAAGGGCGCCTCGAACACGCGCGCCAGCCGCGTTGCCGGTGAGGCCAGAAGACCGACGCGCCGTGCCCCGCGCGCCTTGAGCGTCGCCGCCGTCAGGTCCACCATGTCGAGAAACGGCAGCGGCGTCGCGTCCCTGATGACGGGCGCGTAATGATGTGCGGTGTTGCAGGGCATGGCCAGAGCTTCGGCCCCCGCCGCCGCCAGATCCCGCGCCATATCGGCCAAGAAAGGGCCAGGATCGACGCCGGTCCCCTCGATCAGCGCGGCGATACGGCTGGGAACCTGCGGGTTCTGATGCACGATAAGCGGCACGTGATCGGTGTCGTCGTGCGCGGGGACCGCCGCCATGACCTTTTGCATCAGCAGGATCGTCGCTTCGGGCCCCATGCCCCCGAGAATGCCGACCGGCCTCATCGGGGGGTCACGGCGCGGCCCCATACGTTGCCGACGCGCTCAATTGATCGACCCGTCCAACCCCTCGGGCTGGCCCACCACGACGAAGGTCAGCTTCTCGGGGTCGACGCGTTCGCGTGCCACGCGGTTGATTTGCTCCAGCGTCACCGCTTCGACCATGTCGTTGCGGTTGGCGATGTAATCGGGCGACAACCCGTCCATCTGCATGCCCACGGCGATATTGGCAATCTGGCTGTTGCCATCGAATCGCAGCGGATAGGCTCCGGTGAGGTATGTCTTGGCGTCGCGCAGTTCCTCCTCGGTCACGCCCTCGTCGCCGATACGCGCCCATTCGTCCCGGATGACGCGGATCGCCTCGGCGATGCTGTCATTGGCGGATGACACCGATCCGGCCCAAAGCTGTGCCGCGTCCTTGTCCGACAGGTAGGAATAGACCCCATAGGTCAGCCCGCGCTTCTCGCGCACCTCGGTTTGGAGGCGGCTTTCGAACCCGCCGCCACCGAGGATGTGGTTTAGAACATAGGTCGCGAAGAAATCCGGATCGTCGCGCTTGATGCCGGTCTGCGCGAAGACCGCCACGGATTGCGGTGTCTCGAACTCCTCGACCTGAACACCGCCGGGCAGGTTGAGATCGGCCTCGGCAGGCAAGGGGGCGCCCTCCTGCGGCAGATCGCCCAGAACCTTGTCGAGCAGCGGTCCAAGTTTCTCGGCGGTGATGTCGCCCACGGCACTGATATAGACCCGCTCGCGCGTCAGCGCGGTCTCGTGCGCCGCCACGATATACTCGCGGCTCAGCGCCTCGACGCTGTCGGTCGTTCCCTCGATCGGGCCGCTATAGGGGTGATCGCCGAACACCAGGCTGTCGAAGGCGCGGCTTGCCATGGAACGCGGATCGGTCTGCGCCGAGCGCAGCCCCGACAGCACCTGTCCGCGCACCCGCTCGATGGCGTCCTCGTCAAAGCGCGGCGCGACAAGGCTCGACCGCAGCAGCGCCGCGGCCTCGTCGCGATTCTCGGTCAGCATCTGCGCCGACACTGACACCGCGTCGTCGCTGACATTATAGGAAAACTTCGCGGCCAGCGAATCGCGCGCGCGGGCAAACTCCTGTGCGCCAAGCTCGCCGGCGCCTTCTTCCAGCAGGCCGACCATCAGGTTGGTCGCGCCCTGCGCGTCCGGCGCATCCAGCGACGCCCCGCCGCGAAACCGGATTTCCAGCGCGACAAAGGGGATCGAGTGGTCCTCGACCAGCCACGCGTCAAACCCGCCGGGGCTCGTGACCTCTTCGATCTCGGCATGCAGGGGGGCCGCGGCCAGCATCAGGACAAGGCTCAGGACCAGATGTTTCATTGGGTAACCTCCGGGGCCAGCAACTGGCCGGTGACCGATTTTTGGGGATCAAGCACGCGCTCTGCGGCCGCCACGATCTGTTCGGCGGTGACGTCTTGCAGGATATCGGGCCAAGCCTGCACATCCTCGACGGTCAGGCCCGAGGTCAGCGCCTGCCCGTAGCGCCGCGCAAGCGCGGAGGCATCGTCGCGGTCGTAGATCTCCTCGGCCCGTAGCTGCATCTTGATACGGTTCAGATGCTCGGCATCCGGGCCGGTCTCGACGAATTCCGTCAATACATCGTCGAGCGCCTCCTCGGCCTGCTGCAGGGTCACACCCGCCGCGGGCACCACCGCGAGGTTGAACGTGGTATCGTCAAGCGATGTGCCGGAATACCACGCCCCGACCTGTACCGCGATGTTATCCTCGATCTGGAGGCGCTGGTTGAGCACCGAGGTCTGGCCACTGCCCAGCACCTGCGCCAGCAGATAGAGCGCGGCCGCCTCTTCCTGCGCGCCGCTGTCACGCTCCGGTGCGAGGTAGGACCGGCTGAGGTAGGGTTGCGAGACGCGCGCGTCGCGCAACGTCAGGCGCCGTTCGGCCAATTGCGGCGGCTCTTGCGGCCGGGTGCGCGGCAGCAGATCGGGGTTCGGTTCGATCCCCCCGTAATGCTTTTCGGCCAACTTGCGGACCTCGTCGGGGCTCGCATCCCCGGCCACCACGAGGACCGCGTTGTTGGGCGCGTAATGCGTCTCGTAAAAGTCGAGCGCCGCGGCGCGGTCCAGCTCTTCCATCTCTTGCCGCCAGCCGATGATCGGATCGCCGTAGGGATGATTGAGATATTGCGCGGCGCTGTGTTGTTCTCGTAGCAGAGCCGAGGGGCTGTTTTCGACCCTCTGGTTACGTTCCTCGAGGATCACATCCCGTTCGGGCAGCACCTCGTCGTCGGTCAGGCGCAGGTTCGCCATGCGGTCGGCCTCCATGCCCATCACGAGCCCGAGCCGGTCGGCCGCGATGCGCTGGAAATAGGCGGTGTAATCCTGGCTGGTAAAGGCGTTGTCGGATCCGCCGTTGCGGGCGACCACGGACGAGAATTCGCCCGGCTCAAGCTTTTCGGTGCCCTTGAACATCAGGTGTTCAAGAAAATGCGCGATGCCCGACTGACCCGGCGGCTCGTCCGCGGCACCAACCCGGTACCAGACCATGTGCGTGACCACCGGCGCGCGGGTATCCTCGATCATCACGACGTTCATCCCGTTGTCGAGTTGGAACGTCGTCACGTTGTCGGCGGCCAACGCGATCCCGGGCAGGGAAAGCCACGCGGCCAGGGCAAAAAGCCAGACGGAAGGTTTGGGCATGATGGGAACCCCGGTCAATGAGTGTCGCTGATCACAAGATACGCCGCACCCGCCCGGTTTCAACGCCTCAACGGTCCGGTTCCGGCGGGCTTGCCGGTGTCAGGACCCCGCGCTGCCGCAGGCGGCGTTCCGCGGCATGTGCATCCAGCCATTCGTCGCGATAGGCCAGCGTGTAGTCGTCGCCGGGCAGGATGCCGAGGATGTTCACGCGCCCGCGTCTGCGGCGGATTTCGCGATCCTCCTCGGCCAGTGTCTGCCGGATCGCGCCCGTGCCGCCGAAACGGTTGGCGTGGTTGACGAGGGCCGCGTTGCCCGCCCCGGGCGTGGCACCGGCGGCGCTGCGGTTTCCACCAAGCGCCGCGGCCCCGTCGGCAAGCGGGTTCTGATCGGTGCGATTGGGGGCGCCCGGTGCCGGTTCGGGCAGGCGCGTCTCATCCTCTGGCGGCGACAGCGGTTTGCCCGGCAGCACCGAGAACTCGTCCGGGCCGCTCCCTGTATTGGTCAATCTCGTCAGCGTGACGTCCCCGTCACGTTGTCCGCACCCGGCCACGAACGTGGCCGCCAGAAGGATCAGAACGCTCTTGCGCGGCATGTTCTTGGCCACTCCCTTGCAACTTTCTGCGTGTCTATCGCATTCCATGCGAGAGGTCACGAGGGGTTTTTCGGCGCCGGTGCCAGAACCAGCCCGATCGCCCCGGCGAACACCGCGATATCGGCCACGTTGAAGGCGTAGGGATTGTCGATCCCGCAACACGACATGTTGATGAAATCCGCCACCGCGCCGTAGATCAGCCGGTCGATAACGTTGCCGAGCGCGCCGCCCAGCAACAGCCCCGTGGTGATCCGCTGCCATACGCTCAACCGCTCGCGGTGCACCCACCAGACGATCACGCCCGAGATGAGAAGCGCTACGGCGATCAGGATCCACCGGGTCAGGTCGGCCTCGCCGGACAGCAGTCCGAAATTGATCCCGGTGTTCCACGCCATGCGCAGGTTGAACCAGGGCGGCAGCACGTCGATCCGCCCGGCGAGGCGCAGGTCCATCACGTGCACGACGTAATATTTCGTCGCCTGATCCAGCACGAAGATGAAACCGGCGGTCCAGTAGAATACTCGCATGCGCGCCTCAGTGCCGGAAATGGCGCAGGCCGGTCAGCACCATGGCAAGACCGGCCTCGTCGGCCGCCGCGATCACCTCGTCATCGCGCATTGAGCCGCCGGGATGGATGACCGCCGACGCGCCGGCCTCTGCCGCCGCCATCAGCCCGTCGGCAAAGGGAAAGAACGCGTCCGAGGCGACCACGCTGCCTTGGGTCAACGGGGCTGCCAGCCCGAGCACGTCGGCCATGTCCTGCGATTTGCGCGCGGCGATGCGGCAACTGTCGACGCGGCTCATCTGGCCGGCGCCGACGCCCACCGTCGCGCCGTCCTTGACATAGACGATGGCGTTGGATTTGACGTGCTTGGCCACTTTCCACGCAAACAGCATGTCCGACATCTCGGCCTCGGTCGGCGCGCGCTTGGTCACGATACGCAGATCGTCGGCCGTGACCCGGCCCGAATCCTTATCCTGCACGAGGTACCCGCCGGCGACCTGCCGGATCATCCGCGATGCAGCCGCGGGATCGGCGAGACCGTCGGTCAACAGCAGGCGCATGTTTTTCTTTTTGGCAAAAATACCCAAAGCCTCATCACTGGCCCCGGGCGCGATCACCACCTCAGTGAAGATCCCCGCGATCTCTTCCGCCGTGGTGGCGTCCAGCGGCTGGTTGAAGGCAATGATGCCGCCGAAGGCACTGGTGCGGTCACAATCAAAGGCGGCCTTGTAGGCCTCGATCTGGCTGGCACCGCGCGCTGCGCCGCAGGGGTTGGCGTGCTTGATGATGGCGCAGGCCGGGCCTTCGGCGGGGGCAAACTCGCTGACCAGCTCGAACGCCGCGTCGGTGTCGTTGATGTTGTTGTAGCTCAGTTCCTTGCCCTGCACCTGCCGCGCGGTGGCGACGCCCGGTTTGTCGGAGCCGTCGGTGTAGAACGCCGCATTCTGATGCGGGTTCTCGCCATAGCGCAGCGTCTGCGCCAGCGTCCCGCCAAAGGTGCGGCGGCGCGGTACTGCCTCGTCCAGCGCGCCGGCCATCCATGTGCTGACCGCCGCATCATAGGCGGCGGTGCGCGCGTAAGCTGTCTGCGCCAGCCGCTGCCGGAAAGCGTAAGACGTCTGGCCACCCTGCACGTCAAGCTCTGCCAGCAGGGCCGGGTAATCCTCGACATCGACCACGACATTGACGAAGGCGTGGTTCTTGGCCGCCGCGCGGATCATCGCCGGGCCGCCGATGTCTATGTTCTCGATCGCCGTGGCGTAATCGGCCCCGCCGGCGACCGCCGCCTCGAACGGGTAGAGATTGACCACCAGAAGATCGATCGGCGCGATCCCGTGGGCGTCCATCGCCGCCACGTGATCCGCGTCGTTGCGCAAGGCCAGCAGCCCGCCATGCACCATCGGGTGCAGCGTCTTGACGCGCCCGTCCATCATTTCCGGAAAGCCCGTCACCTCGGCCACGTCGCGCACCGCAAGGCCCGCCTCGCGCAGGCTGCGCGCCGTGCCGCCGGTCGAGATCAGCTCCACCCCGCGATCGATGAGCGCGCGGCCCAGATCGACAAGGCCGGTCTTGTCGGAGACGGAGAGAAGGGCGCGGGTCACGGGCGCGAGGTCGGTCATTTGTGTCGGTCCTGTCCTTGGCGGTGGTCGGTGGCGGTGGTTCGTGGCGTTGCTCGGGTCAATCCTGGGTCACCGGCTCGGGCACGTCGCCCGCGACATCGCGAATGCCGACCGGCGTCTTGTCCGACTTGGCCAGTGACCACCGGATGCGGGTCGCGTGGTCCAGCACGCGCCCCGACAGGACGATCTGCTCGGCGGCGCGCGGTTCGGGTTGGGTCTTTTCAAGATAGACGCTTGGTTGCAAGGACAAAGCGATCTGACCGTCGGTCTCGAACACCCAGACCTCGCCGCTGCGCAGCGTCATCGACACGCCATCGCGCCCCGATCCCGACAGCGCGCCGTGATCGACGACGACCTCCGGATGCAGGTGAAAGCGGATCTCGAACGGCACGCCGCGCGGGTAGGAGGCGTGGCGCGTCTGGTCGAAGCGCCGCCTGTCGGCCTCCTCCACCGCGATCAGCATGTCTTCGCCGGCCAGCGCGCGCCCGTCCGCCGAAAGATCGAGCTTGCGGACATGGGTCATGCCGTGGCCTCGCAGATAGCCGTCATGCGCGCCTTCGAAGCGGGTTCCGCGGGCGGTTCGCGACAGGGTCACCGGAACGTGCCGCGGCGCATCGCTCAGCCGGTCGGGATGGCGCACATCACCGCTCAGCCGGGCGCTGGAGCCGCCATCGAGCACCAGCGCCGAATGCGACGGCGTCGCGCGGCCCGCGCGCCGCCAGTCGGCGCCGAACCGCGCGCCCGACCCGCAGCTGACGATCAGCGGCCGCCGCCCCGAGGTCACCTCGAAGGCGAGCGTCGAGGCATGGGCGCCTTCCGAGGCCGCGCCTTCGGGCGGGGCAGCGGCATCGACGATCACGCTGGTGCGTCCGCCGCCGAGACGGGCGAACCCCATCGCCCGCCCGCCGGGCCGGCGCGATTTCACCCCGCTGATCGCCAGTGCAGCGTCCAGTCGCCCGGCAAGTCCGCGCCCGCCCCCGTGAAACCGGGCCAGCCCGCCATCGGCGTGGCGCAGGGTGCGCAGGGTCGGCGCGATGCGTTCCACCGTGCGCCAATGCGCGTCCTGAACGGGGTGACCCGCATCGCCGAGCGCTTGGGCCGCCCAGGTCAGCAGGGTGAATACCTCCAGTAGTTCCTCGGGGTTGCGGCCGGCCAGGCCGCCGTCCTCGTCGATCTGCCGCGCGCCCTCTTGCGCCAGGGCCGCCAAGGCCGTGGAGGCCACGCCCTGCAGGCCTTGCAGCGACACGCCCGCGTATAGCAGTCCTGTCAGCGCCTCGATGCGCGGCAGGCCCGCAGGGGCAGCCGGCCAGCGGCGGCGCAGGAACGCGGTCTGCCGCGCGAGCGACCGGAAGTAGCGCTTGGTGGCCGCGGGCGGCTGTCCGCGCAACAGGAAATCGGCATGCGACATCCAGCGGATCAGCCGCCGACCCGCGAGATCCGGCGCCCATCCCGGCCCGGCGCCCGCGCCGTAGCGGGCGATCCATTGCCAGGTCCAGGCCTGTGCGTGCGCCTGCGCCGCCGGGTCGGCAAGGGCCGCCAGATCGTCGAGCCAGCCGAAACCTTGCAAGGCGGCAGAGGAACCTTCATCCGGCGGGTTCGCGTCCCAGATCGACGCGGTCGACGTGTCCAGCGGATGCCCCGCCACATTGAGATGTCCATCGCAGATCTGTTGTCCCCGCGCCGGGCAACCGATGCTGCGCGGCTCTGGCTGCAGGACGAACGCCGCAGGCGCGAGCGTCAGCGCCGCCCGGCGCGCGGCGATACGGTTCGCGGCGCGCGTCCAGCGCTCTGACAGGGCTTCACAGTTGAACATCTACCTTGATCCGGGGGGCTCGCGGCGTTTCTTCCTCAACATATGGGCAACATAGACGACGCACGGACCAGCGTCATTGCCTCATTTGCACGCCTCACTTGTGCAGGCAGGCGATGTAGAAGCCGTCCATGCCGCCCAGTTCGGGCCAGTGATCGGGCCGCAGGCGCAGCCCGCCCTCGTCGGTGATCCAGGCCGGATCGACGCCCGGCAGATCGAGCGCTGCGCGGTCCACCTTAAGCCCCGAATGCCGGTCAAGCGCTGCCTCGACCTGACATTCGCCCTCGTCGGGCAGCAGCGAGCAGGTGCAGAAGACCAACCGCCCCCCGGGCCGCAGAAGAGTCAGCGCATGGTCGATCATCGCCGCCTGCAATTCGATGAGCGCGCCGAAATCGCTGCCATCCTTGGCATGGGGCAGGTCGGGATGGCGGCGGATCGTGCCGGTGGCCGAACAAGGCGCGTCGCACAGGATGGCGTCGTATTGGCCTGCATGGGTCAACGCATCTCCGATCACGCACTCGGCCGTCAGCTCGGTGCGCGCGAGGTTCTCGGCCACCCGCGCCATCCGCCGTTCGGATATGTCCAAGGCGGTGACCTGCGCGCCCATTGCCGCCAGTTGGAGGGTCTTGCCTCCCGGTGCGGCGCAGAGGTCGAGAACGTGCTCATCCGGTGCCGGGGCGAGCACCTTGACCGGCAGCGCGGCGGCGACATCCTGCACCCACCAGTCGCCGGTCTCAAACCCCGGCAGGGTCGAGATCTGCTGCGCCTCCTGCAGCCGCACCGAGCCTGTCGGCAGAACCGTGCCGCCCAGCCGTTCGGCCCATGCGCCCGCGTCCGCCTTCACCGTCAGGTCGAGCGGCGCGCCGGCGAAATGCGCGCGTTCCATCGCCGTGACCGGCGCCTTGCCCCACGCCTCGACCAGTGGTTCGCGCAACCATCCGGGCAGGCTGGGCTGGCGCAGGTCGGACCATTTGCGCGGCGCCTCGTCGACCATCTTGCGCAGCACCGCGTTGACCAGCGCCTTGAGGCGGTTGTGCCGCGGATGCCGTCCGGTCATCTCCACGGCCTCGTTGACGACGCCATGCGCGTCGCCGCCAAGGGCAAGCTCCACCGTGGCCGCACGCAGCACGTTTCGGACCGGCAAGGGGGGCGGCTTGCGCAGATGCCTCGACAGAAGACGATCGGCGCGTTCTAGCCCGCGTAGCGTGTCGCCGGCCAGCCGTTGCGCGCGCGCCCGGTCGGCGGGCGGAAGCGCCTGAAGGGTGCCACTGGCCAGCAGTTCGGACATCAAACGCCCGTCCCCCAACACCTCGTCGAGCAGGTATGCGGCCGCGGCGCGCGGGGTCAAAGGGGGCTTTTTCATCGACATATCCTTGGCGAAGGGGCAGGCGCGGGATATATCAACGACATAGCTAAGGGGAAAGATGGATCATGACCAACAACACCGACAAGGTTGCCCCGGCCGCACGCCGCGCGTTGGCTGAGGCCGAAGAACGCCGCAAAGCCGAAAATGCGCCAGAGCGCCCTACCGAGCTGGGCGGACGCCGCGAGGGCCTAGACCCGGCACGGTACGGCGATTGGGAGATCATGGGCCGGGCGATCGATTTCTGATCGAGCGCCCGAGCCATAAGTAGTGATTCAGCGTCTCACCGCAGGTAGAGGTCCGCGCTGCGTCCCTGTCCTTGGTCGGAGGTGAAACGCACGGTATTGCCGTCGCGTTCGACCGATTGGCAATTTGTGCCGAGATTTCGCTGGCCCCAGTAAAGGTCACGGCAGAAATATGACCCGTCCCATTTCCACGCGCCGGTGACATCGCGGCCAAAGGCGCTGCCCTTGATGTCTCCATCTGGGGTCACTTCGACGCTGATGCCGAACCGTGTCAGGTCGCGCCCCTCCACCACCGACATGAACTGGTCACGATCCTTGATCTGGTCAAAAGTCTCGGCAGCGGCTGGGGTCGCCAGAAGCGCTGAAAAAAGGCTCAATACTGCTGCACGCATGGTATATGCTCCGCTATAAGTCATAAATTGACTACGCGTGATAGCCCGGGTCGGATCAGTTATCGCCGAGCCCCAGTACGTCGAGCATGTCGTGACTGCCCGGCGGTCGCCCTTGCCCCCACAGGGCCGCCTTGAGCGCACCGCGTGCGAAGATTGCCCGGTCGGTGGCCACGTGGCGCAGCACGATCCGTTCCCCCGCCGCGGCAAAGATCACGTCATGCTCGCCCACGATATCGCCGCCGCGAATCGCCGAGAACCCGATATGGCCGCGTTCGCGCTTGCCGGTATGACCCTCGCGGGCACGGTCGCGGACGGATCCTAGCGCCACGTCGCGCCCGTCTGCCGCCGCCTCGCCCAGCATCAGGGCGGTGCCCGAGGGGGCGTCGACCTTCTGGTTGTGATGCGCCTCGACGATCTCGATATCGAAATCGTCGTCCAGCGCGGCGGCCACGCGTTTCGTCATCTGCGTCAGCAGGTTCACGCCGAGCGACATGTTGCCGGCGCGCACGATCACCGCATGGCGGGCGGCGGCCTCCAGTTTCTTCAGGTGGCTGTCGTCGAAGCCGGTCGTCCCGATCACGTGCACCACGCGCGCCTGCGCGGTCAGCGTCGCCATTTCGACCGTCGCCTGGGGCGTGGTGAAATCGATCACGGCATGGGATTGCGCCACGATTTCAAGCGGATCGTCGGTGACCGTCACACCCAGATCTGCCCCGCCCATGGCGGCGCCCACGTCGTGCCCGACCCAGTCATGGCCCGGCCGCACCGTCGCGCCGATCAGGCGGGCGCGCGGGCTGTCGGCCACGGTTTGGACCAGCATGCGCCCCATCCGGCCCGACGCCCCGGTGATCACGATACCCGGTAGATCGCTCATGCGTTGCACCCTTTCCCATCAGCGCTGCCGAGGTGATAGCGCGGCGCGTCCGATGCGACAAGCCGCACGCGTTCTTGATTCCGCAAGCGATTCTCGGCCATAGGGGACCGAACCGTCACAAGGAGACCTCCCGATGGATGCGCGCAGGATCACCGACGATTTCTTCGTCTCGCCGCAGATTTCCCCCGACGACATGCCGGCCATAAAGTACGCGGGGTTCAAGTCGATCCTGTGCAATCGCCCGGATGGCGAAGAGGCGTGGCAGCCCGGTTACGACGATGTGGCGCAAGCGGCCAGCGCGGAAGGCATCGAGATACGCTCGGTCCCGATCATCTCGGGACAGCTGACAGAGGCCGACACGGACGCGTTCCGCGCCGCCTTTGACGCCCTGCCCAAGCCGATCCTCGCCTATTGCCGCAGTGGCACGCGCTGCACCGTGATGTGGAGCCTGACGCATATCGACACGCTCGGGGGCGAGGCGATCCTGCGCGCCACGGCGGATGCCGGGTATGACATGTCGGGCCTCGTGGCGCAGCTCGATCGCCGGACATGACCAACTGGGCGCTTGTCGGGCATGACGGGCAGCGCGCGCGGGCCTTCGCGCTGGAAGATACCGCGCTGATGTATGCCGCCGAAGGGGCCGACAGGGCGGCGGCGCTCGCCGCGCTCGGCCCGGTACCCGACCATGTCCTGCGGATCGGCGAGAGTCAGCCCGACGCGGTGCCCGCCGCCCTGCTGCCCGCCACGCCGGGGCCCGGGCTTGCCGGGCTTGTGCAGAAGGTCCCGCCCGACGTGATCGATGGATGGGTGCGCCTGTTGCTGATCGGTCTGACGCAGGACCGGCCCAACTGGGAGGGGATCGTCTGCGTGCGCGCCGGCGATATCCGCCACTGGGTGCATGTCAGCGCGGGCGAGGCGGTGAGTTGCCAAAGCTTTCTCACCCCGCGGCTTGCCGCAACGCTCGGGGCGTCGGGTGCGCCCGACCCGTCCGCGGTGGCCGACAGCCTGAGCCGCCCCGAACGGCTTGCTGCGCATCTGCGCAGCGCCGAGGTGACCGGCAACACCGGCGCCGTTTCGGGCCATCTGGTCGGCGCCGAGCTGGCCGCGTCGCGGCCCTACTGGCTGGGCCAGGAGGTCGCGCTGATCGCACCGGCCGGGGCCGGTTCGGATCTGGCCGAGGCGCTGGAGGGGCAGGGCGTGCAGACGCAACTACTTGATCCCGAATCCCTTCTCGCCCCGGCCTTCGCCGCGCTTGCGGAATGGGTGGCGTGAGACGGGCGCTGGAAAGCAGCGTCTTGTGGCCTGAAAGGGACATTTGAAACTTGGCACCAATGCGCGGAATCAAGGCGCGGCACGCGCCGCCGCGCAGCGCCCGACCGCCCCCTCGGGCGGGCGCTTTCGCGATGGTGCAACCCCATGAAACTGTTACGGTATTTGGCACCATAAAGTGCATCGCGACAAGCGTTATAGCGCCCACCCGGCGGTCTGGCGCTACGTGGCTACACTGCGGTTCTCCCAAGGTCCCCTTCAGGCCAACTCCCGACAAAGTTCGTCACCTCTCCATCCAGATCGTGATGGGCCTGCGCGTCAGAACCCGCCCTGCTCCATTGCAACCAAGTAACCAAGACCGGCCGCGACCAGCGCGCCAAGCCCGACGGCCGCCGCGATCTTCCACGCCGACCACGGGCGCTCGCCCTGCACGCGCCCGGTGCGGGCATTGACCACGAAGCGGTAGCTTTGCCCGCGATACTGGTAGGCGGCCAGCCAGACCGGCAGCAAGATGTGCTTGAACGTCACGCGGTCGAGCGTCGTGTCGATATCGTGGACGCGTTGCCGGTCGCCGCCGATATCGAAGCGCACGTCGTGAGCGATCACCGCGTCCATCTTGCGCCGGGCGTCTGCGAACCCCTGATCGACCTGAACGGAGTAGCCTTCGGCGCGGAAGCCGGCGAGATATTCCGGCGCGTAGGGTTCCAGTGCGGCCAGATCCCAAGGCTCCAGCCCATCGGTGAAACTTTTGGGCAACGCGGTCGAGGCCAGCACGAGCACATCATCGAAAAACCGTGACACACGTCCCGACACGCCGCGCCAGCGGATCTTTGGCACGCGGATGGTCTGGCGCTTGCCGTCGCGGACCACGGTACGCGTGACGTAATAAACGGTGCCGCGTTCGCCGCGATAGGCCGATTCGGTGGCGGCGTCGAAGGTCCAGTAGGGCAGGTAGATGCCCTGTATGCGCCGGCGCTTGCGTGCATAGGCCTGCAACCTGTTCGGCGCAAACCACAGTCCGCCCAGCCAGTCGGTCATCGCCTGCCGCGCAGCGCCCTCGTCCAATGCGAAGGGCAGCAGCGCGCGTGGCTTGATATGGCGATGCGTGCCGGTGCCCGTCACCACGGGCGAGGCGCAGAATGGACACTCTGTCGCATGGATGTCAGCGCCCAGCTCCACCTGCGCGCCGCAGCTTGTGCAGGAAGTGACGCGGGTATCTTCCATCTCCTGCGCAGGAAGCTGGTCGCGCAGCGCCGTGGCGAAGTCCAGCTCTCGGATGCCGCCCTGCCTCGGACCGCTGGTCTCGATCTCGGCCACGTCGCCGCAATGATCGCATACGAGGTGATGCGCGCCCGGATCATAGCGGTAATCCGCGCCGCAGGCCGGACAGGGAAAGCGGTGCTCGGACGTGGCCGGCGCGGGGGGCGGTGTTGCGGACATCCGTCAGAGGATATGATGGATGGCGCGCGGCGTGATCCGCCGCAGCGCACCGTCGCCGAGGGCCGTGTGCCGCCATAGGTTGAAGACCGCGTGCAGCGCCGCGGCTGCCAGCAGCACCAGCAGGAGGGTCCGCGCCTCGGGACCGGGCAGCGGCAGGCTGAAGGTTCCCGCGACAAGTGCCACGACCCCCCAGCCGAGCAGCAGGTAGACGTCGCGATGCAGCCACGGATGCGCCGCGCGCACGGGGCCTTCCAGCTTCGGCCCCGGCCCGTTCCTCAGCCCGAAGACCAGCGCCACCCCGCACATCGTCAGTGCCGAGGCTGCATAGGCGAGCGACAGCCACGCCGTCGCGCCGGCGTCGCCCAGCACGAACAGCAAGAGCAGCAGATTCAGCCAGTGCAGCGAAATGGTGACATGCCTGTGCATCGGCTCAGGTTCCCGGAGGTGGCGGCGGCATCACGGTGAAGAGCTGCGCCAGTTCGGGCACGTCTTCGGCCCGCATCCAGCCGTCCTGCCCGGCAGTCCAGACATGGGTGTCGCGCGCGAGGCCCCCTTCGGTCACCATGCGGCCCATGCGCGCCTTGGAATAGGGCCCATGCGTTTGGCCGTCCTCGGCGATATGCCAGACATGCTCGACCGGCGGGGGTGGTGTTGGCGCGGCGCCCTCGGGCCTTGCGCCCCAGGGACCCGGCTGCGATCCCTGATCGGCCATCCGCTGCGCCATCGCCATGCCCATCCCCATGCCGAGACCGGCGCCGATGCCGCCGCCGCCCGACGGTGTTCTGGCGGCTTCGGTCATCGCCTCGGCGGTGGAATATTGCGTGAACTTGCCCAGATCGCCGGCCAGCCCCATCGAGGTGCGTTTGTCGAGCGCCTGTTCGACGCTCGGCGGCAGCGAGATGTTCTCGATGTAGAATTCGGGGATCTCCAGCCCGTATTCGGCGACGACGGCGGTGATCTCGGCGGCCACCAGCTTGCCCAGTTCGTGCGTGTTGGCAGCCATGTCGAGCACCGGGATGCCCGACCCGGCTATGATCCGGCTGAACGCCTGCACGATGACGTTGCGGATCTGGAAGCTGATCTCGTCCATGGTGAAGTCACCATCGGTGCCGACGATCTCTAACAGGAAGCGGGCCGGGTCAGAGACGCGCACGGTATAGGTGCCATAGGCACGGATGCGGGTGGGCCCGAATTCCGGGTCGCGCAGCATGATCGGGTTCTTGGTGCCCCATTTCAGATTGGTGAAGCGCGTGGTGGCGACGAAGTAGATTTCCGACTTGAAGGGCGAGCGGAACCCGTGATCCCAGTGCTGCAGCGAGGTCATCACCGGCATGTTGTTGGTTTCAAGCATATAGAGCCCGGGCGTGAAGACGTCCGCCAATTGCCCCTCGTGGACGAACACCGCCGCTTGCCCCTCGCGCACCGTCAGCTTGGCGCCGTATTTTATCTCGTGGCCCTAGCGCTCGAACCGCCAGACCATGGTGTCGCGGGGGTCGGCGGTCCAGTGGATGACGTCGATGAACTGGCCGGAGAGGAAATCGAAGATGGGCATCTGGGAAACTCCTTTGCGCGGGACGTCAGACCGACCCGCCATCGCGCCTGTCGAGCAGGCGGCGGAGGACGGGCCGGGCTTCTTCGACGGTCATGCCGGGGGTAAGGGCCGGATCGTAAAGCAGCTCCAGCAGGATTTCGTCATGCCGGGTGAGCAGTGCGAACTCGTCATCGTCGTTGAAGATCGATGGGCGCGCGGCGGGGCTGTCATCGGCCAGCCCAAGCCCCTGGGCCAGTTCCTCGTGCACGCAGGCGCGGCGCATGAGGGGCGGATGCTCGGACCGGATCCAGGCGATGGCGCGGGTGTAGTCGTGGGGGTTCTCGTCACCCGAGAAGGCCACCACGAGGCAATGGATCGTACGCGGCATGAAGCGGAACACGCCCAGTGTCGTGTTGTCGAGGCCCGGCACGAGCTCGCGTATGCGGGCCAGCCCCTCGGCGCGGTCATCCTCGCCCATGATCAGGACATGGAAATTGGCCGGGCGCGCGCCGGTGCTGATCGGGTGACCCGTGGCGCGCGACAGGCGGTCGGCATACTCGGCCACCATGGCGCGGTCTTTGCTGCGCTGACCCGTGGGTACGGAGGTTCCGAAACCGACCTCCATGCGCACCGGGAGGGTCCATTTGCGCAGGCCGCCGGGCTGACCCGAAGACGCGCGATAGCCGCCGCCTGCAGCGTATTCATCGTAGAACACGATCTGCTCGAAATTCCGAAGGATCTCGGTATCGGTAAAGGGCGTGTCCGGCCCGCCGCCATCGGTGCGCAACAGGCCGCGGTCGCGCAGACCGCGCTCGATCCGGCCATAATAGGCGGCCAGTTCGCGGCTTTGTGCCGAGGGGGCGGGATTTGCGGGCGCAGAACGTTCCACCGGGCGTGCCTCGGGGCGCACCGCCACCTCGGGTGCGGGGGTATCGCAGGCAGCGATCCACCCCATCGCGAGGCCCGCCATCCATGCTCTGTGCCGTATCGCCCGCATGGCCGGTTCAGGCCTTCGATGCGGCGGGACCGCTGTCGCGCCGCGCGGTCGCCGTCGCCGCGCCGAGCGTGTCGCGCAGTTCAGTCTCCATCTTTTGCAGCTCCTCCTCGGCACGGGCGCGCCTAGCCTTGCCCTCGTCGGCGATCTGCAGGCTTTCCTGGATCGTGCCGATGAGATCGGCATTGGCTTTTTTCACGGCCTCTATGTCGAACACGCCGCGCTCGATCTCCTGACGGATCGCCTTGTTGCTATCGCGCAGGTTCTTGGCGTTGGCGGTCAGCAATTCGTTGGTCAGGTCATTGGCGCCGCGCACCGCCTCGGCGGCCTCGGCCGAGCGCTGGATGGTGACTGCCTGCGCCAGCTGCGTCTCCCACAGGGGCACGGTGTTGACCAGCGTCGAGTTGATCTTGGTCACCAGCGACTTGTCGTTCTCCTGCACCAGCCGGATCGAGGGCAGCGACTGCATCGTCACCTGCCGAGTCAGTTTCAGGTCGTGCACCCGGCGTTCGAGATCGTCGCGCGCCGCCCTCAGGTCGCGTAGCTCCTGCGCCGTCATCACCTGGTCGTTTTCGGGCGCGGTCAGGATCTCGGCCTCCTTGGCGGGGATCTCGGTCTCGTCGAGCTCCTTCAGTCGGGCCTCGCCCGCGGCGATGTAAAGCGCCAGCTCGTCATAGAAGGCCAGCGTCTTTTCATAAAGCTTGTCGAGCGACTTGATGTCCTTGAGCAGCGTGTGCTCGTGGCCCAGCAGGTCTTCGGTGATCCGGTCGATCTGGCCCTGCACCTCTTCGAAACGGGCACTGAACTTGGCGATGGGGGCGGCGCGGCCCAGAAGTTTTTCCCACCACGACCTGTCGCGGCGCAGGTCCAGTTCCGAGACCGAGAAGCCCCGGATCGTGGTCACGATCCCGCGCAAGCTGTCTCCGGCCGGTCCGACATCCTTGTTGCGCACGCCCTGCAACATGGATTGCGAGATTTCCTGCAATTCGGCCTGCGCCTTGGCACCGAACGAGACGATCGACTGCGTGTCGGTCATGTCGATCTCGTCCATTCGGCGTGTGATTGCGTCGCGTTGCGTCGCGTCGGCCTGATTGAGCGACAGCGGGGCGTCGGCCTCGGCCGGCTCCGGCAGGGTGCTGCGGCTCACGGTCTGGATATCCTTCAGCTCTGCCTCGGCCTTTTGGCGGGTGGTGTCCGACATGGATTGTCCTCTCTAGGCGTTATCCGGTGTTTCAAGGTGAACGCCCTCGCGTTCGAGACGTTCCCGCAGCACCTCGATCTCGATATCGAGATCGGCGCTGCTGTCGGCCATGAGCGCGCGGGTCTTGGCGGTGAAATTGCGTTCGAGATCCGCCAGCAGTGCAAGGAAATTCTCGCGCGCCTCCGGATTGGGCGCGCGGGTGGCGAGATCGGCGTATTTTACCGCGGCATCGCGCGCGCCCATAAGGTAGACGCCAAGATACTTGCGCGCCGCAGTCAGGTCGCGGGGGTCGTCCTCGACGGTGCGCAGCATGTCGCGCACGGTGGTCTGGAACTGCTCCAGCCGAGCCTCGAGCGCCCGGTCGCCCACCCGTCGGACAGCCGTGGACATGGCGGCGAGGTACTCCTCGGCCTGATCGACGACGCGGGCGACACGGGTGTTTTGGAAGCTGTCGATGTCGCCGGCATGCTTGTCACGTAGCGGATCGAGCCCGAAGGCGAGCGCATGCAGGGCCGTGCCCGCGACGCCGTAGACCAAAGGTGCGAGAACACCTCCGCCCGCGGCGCCGGCAAGGCCCAGCCCGACCCCGGTGCAGAGCGCGGCGAGGATCTTGCGCGGGATTGCGGGACGACGCGCGATCCGACGCGCGTCATAGGCCTCTTCGGCGCGCAGGCCCTCGCGGGTCAGCCACGCGGCCAGCAGCAGCAGCCCGAGCGCGGACAGGTTCGCCGCCAGATCGACAGGGCCGGATCCGAAGGCCCGCAGCGCTAGCGGCAGGGGCGCGAAGAACAACAGGTTGACGCGCCCGCCCACACGTGTTCGCCGTGCGCCGCGAAAGCCGCCCTTGGCGGGCGGCGAGGCGCCTTGGTCCTGTCCGGGGCTATACTGCCCGCCGAAGCGGCGCGCCATCAGGATCCCCCCGTCGCCGCGATGAAGACGATCAGCACAACCAACAGAATAAAGGCCAGTTTCTGTAATCCCGTCCCGCTCATGACGTCCCCGCCGCCGGTCTCGCTGCTTGCGGATACTAGGCCAAGGGACGCATGCTTGCTAGGGGGAAGATGGGCGGGCGTGGCGCTCGGCGTCTTGCGTCGGGACTCGAGTATTTTTGGCAAGATGAAAAGCGGGACGCAGTATCTTCGGGCCCGGTGTCATATACGTCGCTTCGAGCTGCCTGCCCGTCCCGACGGACAATCGCCGGGACGGGGAATTTTTGCGCGAAGCCCGCCGGAGGCTCAGTTCGAGACGGTCGCGAGATAGGCCGCGACATCCTCGGACCCGTTGCGCAGCTTGTAGGTCATCTTCGAGCGGCTGCCGATAAACTCGGACGGATCCTGAACGTATTCGGCCAGGCTTTCCTCGGTCCAAGTCTCGTCCTCCTCGGCCTTGGCGGCAAGTCCGTCGGAATAGTTGTAATCCTCGACGCCGCCCATGGTGCGCCCGATCACGCCATACAAGTTGGGGCCCACCCGGCCGCCATTGACGATGGTCTCGTCCTCGGAGGCGATCATGTGGCAGGCCTTGCACTGGTTGAAGGTCTTTTCGCCCTTTTCTGCATCGCCATTGGCGAGCGCCGGCATGGCAAGGGTCAAAAGCGTGACGGATGCGGCAATAAGCGTTTTCATTGGCTACCTCTTCTACGGTTTGGTTGCGTGGAATGCACCTTATCGGGAACCTTCCCTGCTGCAAGCCGCAATCGAGAGGTTGTGACGCTCAGGCGGGATCGAAAACCGGATCGAACGACCGCCTGAGCGCCACGTCGAGATCGGCCATCGTCACCGGCAGCCCCAGATCGACAAGGCTGGTGACGCCGTGCTCGATGATGCCGCAGGGCACGATGCCCGAGAAATGCCCGAGATCTGGTTCGACGTTGATCGAGATCCCGTGAAAGCTGACCCATCTGCGCAGACGGATGCCGATCGCCGCGATCTTGTCCTCGGCCACCTGCCCCGACGTGGTCAGTGATTTGTCGTCGCGCGCGACCCAGACGCCGACGCGGCCCTCGCGGATCTCGCCGGTCACGTTGAACTCTGCCAGAGTGGCGATCACCCAGGCTTCGAGCTGTTGTACGAAGCGGCGCACGTCGCGGCCGCGCCGGCCCACGTCCAGCATCACGTAGACCACGCGCTGGCCCGGGCCGTGATAGGTGTATTGCCCACCGCGCCGCGAGGCAAAGACCGGGAACCGGTCGGGCTGCGTCAGATCGGCCAGTTTGGCAGAGGTGCCCGCAGTATAAAGCGGCGGATGCTCCAGCAGCCAGATCGCCTCTGGCGCCTGGTGCGAGGCGATTCGCGCGGCACGGTCCTCCATCATCGCGACGGCCTCGGGATAGGGCACGAGACCGGCGGAGACATGCCATTCCACCCCGTTTTGATCGGTTTCGATGCGGGTTTCCGGTGTCATGGACAAACTCGATGCGCGGGACGGGGTTAAAATGTGATACGGTGAACGGATCCTCGGCATTGAATTAATGGAGATGACACATGGTTACAAAACAAATTCTGATGGTCTCGCTGGCCGTGACCGTGGCCCTGCCTGCAAGCCGGGCCGCGGCGGATTTCAAGGATGGCCTGGTCGGCGGGCTCGTTGGCGGGGCCGTAAGCGGCATCATCGTCAATGAAAGCGCCAAGGCGCGCGAGCGCAAGCGCACGACGGTAACCCGCACGGCCCCCACCCGGACCTACCGCGCGCCGTCGAATTCGGTGGCCCGCCAGCAGGTCCGCGAGGAACAGAGCGCGCTCAACTATTTCGGCTTTCCGGCGGGCACGCCCGACGGGGTGCGCGGGCGCAACACCCGCAGTGCCACCTCGCAGTTCCAGGCGCATATGGGCTATCCGGCGACCGGTTACCTCGCCGATTACGAGCGGCAATTCCTGATCAGCTCGTACTACCGGGCCCAAAGCAGCGGGGCCGCGACCGCCCAGCTGATCGCGCAGCGCGGCATGGGCACGCGCGGCCTGCTGCACGCTTATCGCGACGAGGCGGCGAGCGTGCCGACCTACGCGGCGACGCAAGCACAGACCTTCCAGCAGCAGCCCCGGCAACAGGTGCAGGCGGCGCAATCTCCCGTGATGGCGGCGGTACCCGAATCGGCACGCGTGCCCGAGGAACCGGAACGCGTGCTAGAGGCCAAGGAGAAAACCAGCCAAGGCAACGCGTTGCCGAACTTCATGGCCTCGGGCGGCGACGGGCCGTCTCTGGCCTCGCATTGCAACCAAGTGAGCCTCGTCACCAATTCCAACGGCGGCTTCGTGACCGCGGCGTCGCTGAGCGATGCGCGTTTCGCGCTTAACGAACAGTTCTGTGTCGCGCGAACCTACGCCATCGCCGAGGGCGAGACGATGGCGTCGTCGCTGAAGGGGGTCACGGCCGGGCAACTCGAAGAGCAGTGCCGCGCCTTCGGCCCTGCGATGCGCGACCACGTCGCGGCGGTTTCGCTGAGCAAGCGTGACGAGGTCATCAGCAATGTGCGCGGCTTCGTTCTGCAATCCGGGCAGTCGCCGACGCAATTGGCGGGCACGGCCAAGGTCTGCCTGTCGGTGGGCTACCGCATCGACGACATGAACGTGGCGCTCGGCTCGGCCCTGCTGCTGACCGCGCTTGGCGAGGAACCTTACGGCGAGCTGGTGGGGCATCACCTCAACGAGGGCTTCGGCACGACGCGGCGCCCCGATCTGGCCCTGACATGGTACGAACCGGCGGTGACGGCGGTCGAGAACGGGGCCGAGGCGGTGTTTGCACCCGGCAACGACGGGCGCAATGCACTGATCCGCAAGGCCGCGTTCGGAACCGGGGACGCGACACTCCGCAGTCAGCCTGAAACCGTGCAACCGGCGGCCGCCGGCCTGCCCACCTTCGCGCTGGAGTGAGCAGCGCTGTGGTCGAGACCCGAAAACTGTGCGGGGGCGATGTTTTTGCCCCTTCACAACCCCAAGGCCTTTGCTTATACGACGCAGTGTCTGATCACGTGCGGTCGTGGCGGAATTGGTAGACGCGCAGCGTTGAGGTCGCTGTGGGGTAAAACCCGTGGAAGTTCGAGTCTTCTCGACCGCACCATCATCGGCTCTTGAAGGCCCTTTTTGCTCAGGAATATCAGCCACTTCGCACCTATCCCGAGACACGAAATGGGACACATGCGATGGTGATGATGACGAAACTCAAGCACGTTGACGAACGCCGGGAGGCCGCAAGCGATTCCGCAGGCGCTACCCCAAGGCTGTCCCTCAGGTTCTCGGCGAGGAGCTCTTTCAGGTTCCCATGGAGGCCTCGCGACGGGGCTGCTCTGGTGGTCGAGCAGGAAATCCTTTTGGACGAGTACGAAAAGCTGGTCGCCAATGCCATGCGCAAGGCGGCAGGTCAGGGCCAATTGTCTTCGCTGGAACATTGGAGAGAAGCCATTGCCGAGGCCATGATGGCGGCAATCAAGGCTGGCCTGATGTGGATGATCGACGGGACGTCTTGGCCGAAGCTCTCTACCAGAGAGGGGCAGGCCTGATCTTGATCACGGCGGCGGCGCAACCCGAGGTCGAACAGCCTCTGGTGACGTTGTTTGGCGCCAAGGATATGTGTTGAGAACAGCGCATGGAAGGAGCGACAGGGCGGAACCAGAGAAACTGGCTTGAACGGGTTCACGTGGCGATCGAACGCCACTGACTGAACAAACGAGTATGGTGACCTTGTGAGCGAGCACACCGATCTGGTGCCTGACTACAACGATCTTCCAGAACGCGCCGATTGCGCTGAGTCGAATTCAGACGACGCAGCACGGAGCGTGCGCAAGGCAGAGACATTGGGCGAAGCGCAAGCGCGCCACTGGCTCGGTGCAGGGACATCCCTTCGCCATATATCACATCAAGTGTGGCGGGAATGGCACACTTGATAACCATGAAGTGTTCACGCCACGTGCTTCTGTGTTGCTTCCGGCGAAATCAAGAGACTGGGCGAAGCAAGTTAACAGCCCCATAAGCCTTTGATTGTTCATAGAAAGATGGTGAGCCGTGCAGGATTCGAACCTGCGACCCACTGATTAAAAGTCAGTTGCTCTACCAACTGAGCTAACGGCCCATCTCTTTTCAGGAGAACTCTGCGAGCTTTCCTGTATTGCGACGCGGGTCGGGTGATCCAGAAGGATAACTCGACGCCACTTGGCAATGAGCTTTGAAAAACACATTCCCGTGCCGCAGCATTCGCCTCAGAACGCTTGCGGCTAACTAGAAAGAGCGTCGCGGGGGGTCAACCCCGAAAGTGATCGAATTCCGGGCGCGCATATGGATTCGTCCGAAACATGACGTTATATGCGCGACTATGAGAGACGCGCGCAACACGGACCTGCCCTTTATGAAGATGCATGGCCTCGGCAATGATTTTGTCGTGATCGATGCGCGTGCGCGTGCGATTGATCTGGGCGCCGCGCTGATCGCGGGAATCGCGGATCGGCACCGGGGTATCGGGTTCGATCAGCTTGCCGTAATCGAGGCCGGAGAGGGCGATGCGCATCTGGTCTTCTACAACGCAGATGGCTCGCTGTCGGCGGCCTGCGGCAATGCCACGCGCTGCATCGCGCGCCATCTGATGGATGAGACCGGCACGTCCGCCCTGCACCTGACAACGGCGCGCGGCGATCTGCACGCGGTGCGGGCCGAGAGCGGGCAGGTATCGGTCAATATGGGCCAGCCGCAGCTGGTCTGGGACGAGGTGCCTCTGGCAGAGGAGGTGGACACGCTGGAACTGCCGATTGAGGGCGGCCCCACGGCCACCGGCATGGGCAACCCGCATTGCACCTTTTTCGTTGCGGATGCCGAGGCGGTCCCGCTCGACCGGTTCGGGCCGCGCTACGAGCATCACCCGCTTTATCCCGAACGCACCAATGTGCAGGTCGCGCATCTGATCGGGCCCGATCACATCCGCATGCGGGTATGGGAACGTGGCGTTGGTATCACGCTCGCATCGGGGTCGTCCTCATGTGCGACGGCCGTCGCCGCTGCACGGCGGGGGCTCACCGGGCGCAGGGTGCGGATCGATCTCGACGGGGGTACGCTCGATATCGACTGGCGTGAGGACGGGGTCTGGATGACCGGAGAGACCGCGCATGTCGCCACCGGCGTGCTGACGCCCGAGTTCCTGCGAGGGTTTGAATGACCGCGCCGAAGTTCACCACAATGGGCTGCCGCCTCAACGCGTATGAGACCGAGGCGATGAAGGATCTCGCCGGGCAGGCGGGGCTGGAAAACGCTTTGGTTATAAATACTTGCGCGGTGACGGCGCAAGCGGTGCGCAAGGCCCGGCAAGAGGTGCGCCGCCTGCGCCGTGAAAACCCCAGCGCGCGCCTGATCGTCACCGGCTGTGCCGCGCAGATCGAGCCCGAGACGTTTTCGGCAATGCCCGAGGTCGATGCGGTCATCGGTAATGCCGAGAAGATGCAAGGCGACACATGGGAAGGTCTTGCTGCCGATTTCCTGGGCGAGACCGAGCGCGTGCAGGTCAATGACATCATGAGCGTGACCGAAACCGCCGGTCACCTGATCGACGGGTTCGGCAGCCGCAGCCGGGCCTATGTGCAGATCCAGAACGGCTGCGATCATCGCTGCACCTTCTGCATAATCCCCTACGGCCGCGGCAATTCGCGCAGCGTGCCGGCGGGTGTTGTCGTGGACCAGATCAAGCGGCTGGTCGATGCGGGCTATAACGAGATTGTGCTTACAGGCGTTGATCTTACGAGCTGGGGGGCGGATCTGCCGGCGGGGCCGAAGCTCGGCGACCTGGTTATGCGGATCCTGAAGCTGGTGCCGGACCTGCCGCGCCTTCGGATCAGCTCTATTGACTCGATCGAGGTGGATGAGGCGCTGATGCAGGCCATCGCGACCGAGCGGCGTCTGATGCCGCATCTGCATCTCAGCCTGCAGCATGGCGATGACCTGATCCTCAAGCGGATGAAGCGCCGGCACCTGCGCGACGACGCGATCCGCTTTGTCGAAGAGGCGCGGAAATTGCGCCCAGAGATGACCTATGGCGCTGATATCATTGCCGGATTTCCGACCGAGACCGAAGCGCAGTTTGAAAATTCACTGCGGCTGGTCGAGGAGTGCCATCTGACATGGCTGCATGTCTTTCCCTACAGCCCGCGTCCCGGCACGCCCGCCGCACGCATGCCGCAGGTAGACGGCCGCACCATAAAGGACCGGGCCGCGCGCCTGCGGGCGGCGGGTGCGGCCCGGGTTGCGGCGCATCTTGCAGAACAGAAGGGGCGGACCCACCACATATTGATGGAAAACCCGCGCATGGGCCGGACCGAGCAATTCACCGAAGTCGCTTTTGCCAGCGACCGCCCCGAGGGCGAGATCGTCGAGGCGGCGGTGACAGGCCATAACGACACGCAACTGACGGCGGCCTGACCCCTGTTTTGCCCATTCCGGTTTCGGCCCGGCCCTGACACGCGCCTGCGTACCTCGTGTACACTTTACACCCCTGTTGCGTACGCATAGCGTCGCATTGCAACAGCAGGGGATTCCGTCATGCAACTTGTCGCCTCGCCGCTCTCGCCGTTCGTTCGCAAGGTGCGCGTGCTGCTGATCGAGGCGGGTCTGACCGACCAGGTCGAGGTGGTGAACGTGACCACCACGCCGCTGGAGACGGATGCACAGGCCGCCGCCGCCAATCCCCTCGGCAAGATCCCCGCGCTGATCCGTGAGGATGGCGCGGCGCTTCATGACAGCCGGGTCATCAGCCGCTACCTAGACACGCAGGCGGGCGGTGGTTTTTATCCGCCCGCGCGTCTTTGGGAGGTGCTGACGCTGGAAGCCACGGCCGAGGGGATGATGGACGCGGCCGTCCTGATGGCCTACGAGACGCGCTTTCGTCCCGAAGACAAGCAGCACGCCCCGTGGATCGAGGCGCAATGGGCTAAGATCGCCCGCGCGCTCGACGTGATCGAGGCGCGCTGGATGAGCCACCTTGCAGGCCCGCTGGACATGAGCCATGTCGCCGCCGGCTGCGCGCTTGGGTATCTGGACCTGCGTCATGACGCGCGCGGCTGGCGCAAGGGGCGGCCGGCGATTGAGGCGTGGTATGCGGAATTTTCGCAGCGCGACAGCATGGCGCGCACGGCGCCGGACTGAACGATTCCGAGACGAATGGCGCCGATTGCCCCCGGAAACTGGCCCTGGCCCCGCCAACCTGCGTCAAAAAGCGCGACACAAGCGCGCTCTGGCCGTCTGTCGGGGCATTGCAGGCTGGACGGCTTGGGCAATGCCCGCTAGATACCTGCGCAGGTGAGAAACTGCCATTATGCTGTCTGACGACCATCGGAACGCGATAATGGCGCTGACAGATGGAGTTACCCACGTGTCCCACACTGACGATCACGAAGGCACCCGCAGGGATTTCCTGTATTTTGCCACCGCCGGGGCAGGTGCCGTTACCGCAGGAGCGGCGATCTGGCCGCTCATCAACCAGATGAACCCATCCGCGGATGTGCAGGCCCTGTCGACGATTCGTGTCGACGTGGCCGATGTGCAGTCCGGCCAACAGATCAGCGTCAAGTTTCTCGGCAAGCCGGTCTTCATCCGCCGGCGCACCGAAGCCGAGATCGAAGAGGCGCGCAGTGTCGCGGTCGACGACCTGCCGGACCAGCTTGCCCGCAACGCCAACCTCGCGCCCGATGCGCCAGCGACCGATGAAAACCGGACGCTGGATGAAAACGGCGAGTGGCTGGTGGAGCAGGGCGTTTGCACGCATCTTGGCTGTGTTCCCATCGGGGATGGCGCCGGCGATTACAACGGCTGGTTCTGCCCTTGCCACGGGTCGCATTACGACAGCGCGGGACGCATCCGCAGAGGGCCCGCGCCCGAGAACCTGCCGGTACCGTTGGCCGAATTCGTCGACGATACGACGATTCAACTGGGATAAGGAGAGGCGCACATGTCCGGTATTCCGCACGATCACTACGAGCCGACCACGAGCAATCAGAAATGGCTGCATTCGCGCCTGCCCATCGTGGGGCTCATGTATGACACGATCATGATCCCGACCCCAAAGAACCTCAATTTCATGTGGATCTGGGGCATCGTCCTGACATTCTGCCTCGCGTTGCAGATCATCACCGGCATTGTCCTGGTGATGCATTACACCCCGCATGTCGACATGGCGTTCGCATCGGTCGAGCATATCATGCGCAACGTGAATGGCGGGCATTTCATCCGCTACCTTCACATGAACGGCGCCTCGCTGTTCTTCGTGGCGGTCTACCTGCACATCTTCCGCGGCCTCTACTACGGGTCCTACAAGGCCCCGCGCGAGGTGACGTGGATTATCGGCATGCTGATTTACCTGGCCATGATGGCCACCGCCTTCATGGGTTACGTGTTGCCCTGGGGGCAGATGTCGTTCTGGGGGGCCACGGTGATCACCGGGCTGTTCGGGGCGATCCCGTTCATCGGCGAGACCATCCAGACATGGCTGCTTGGCGGTCCGGCGGTCGACAACGCGACGCTGACGCGCTTTTTCTCGCTGCACTACCTGCTGCCCTTCGTGATCGCGGCACTCGTGGCGCTGCACATCTGGGCGTTCCACACCACGGGCAACAACAACCCGACCGGGGTCGAGGTGCGGCGCACCTCCAAGGCGGATGCCGAGAAGGACACGCTGCCGTTCTGGCCCTATTTCGTGATCAAGGATCTGTTCGCGCTTGCGGTGATCATGGTCGTCTTCTTTGCCATCGTCGGGTTCATGCCTAACTACCTGGGGCATCCGGACAACTACATCGAGGCGAATCCCCTTGTGACGCCGTCGCATATCGTGCCGGAATGGTATTTCCTGCCGTTCTACGCGATCCTGCGCGCGTTCACCTCGGACGTGTGGGTCGTGATGTTCGCAAGCTGGATCACCGGCGGCATCATCGACGCCAAGTTCTTCGGCGTGCTGGCGATGTTCGGGGCGATCGCAGTCATGGCACTTGCGCCGTGGCTTGATACATCCTCTGTGCGGTCCGGTCGTTTCCGGCCGATGTTCAAGTGGTGGTTCGCGCTTCTGGTGGTGGATTTCATGGTCCTGATGTGGGCTGGGGCCATGCCCGCCGAGCCGCCCTATTCGACCATCTCGCTGATCGGATCGACGTATTGGTTCGCCTACTTCCTGGTGATCCTGCCGCTTCTCGGCGTGATCGAAAAGCCGGAGAAGGCGCCTGCCACCATCGAGGAAGATTTCGCCGCGCATCATGCCCCGTCGCAAGCGCCGGCCGAATAAGAAAGGACGATACGCGATGTTCAAGACAACTGGCATTGCCGCCCTCACGGCGCTGGCCCTTTCGGGGGGCGGTGCCTGGGCTGCCGGAGCCGAGGCGCATATCGAGGATACGGATTTCTCGTTCGAAGGCCCGTTCGGAGCTTTCGATCAGGTCCAGCTCCAGCGCGGTCTGAAGGTCTACACGCAGGTCTGCTCGGCTTGTCATGGCCTCGAATACGTGCCGCTGCGCACGCTTTCGGACGAGGGTGGGCCTAACCTGCCCGACGACCAGATGCGCGCCTATGCCTCGCAATACGAGGTGTTCGACGAGGAACTCGACGATTACCGAGAGGCCAAGCCCACGGATAAATTCCCGGGCTCGCAACTGGAAAACGCGCCCGACATGTCGGTCATGGCGAAGAAGCGGGCCGGGTTCCACGGGCCGTACGGCACCGGTATCTCGCAGCTTGTCAACGGCATTGGCGGCCCGGAATACATCTACTCGTTGATGGTCGGCTACGAAAACCCGCCGGCCTGTGCCCCCGACGACATGGATGGCAGCTACAACGTGGCGTTCTCCGCCGGTGCCGTGCCGGCCGAATGCAAGGACGAGCACGGAAACAGCACCATTCCCGGAAGCTGGATCAGCATGGGTCAGCCCCTCTGGGGCGACGATGTCGAGTTCAACGACGGGACCGAGGCCACCATCGAACAGCAGGCCAAGGACGTGTCGGCCTTCCTGATGTGGACGGCGGAACCCAAGATGATGGCGCGCAAGAACGCGGGCCTGACCGGGGTGATCTTCCTGACCGTTCTGTCGGTGCTGCTTTACCTCACGAACAAGCGTATCTGGGCCCCGGTGAAGGGCAAAAAGACCGGCTGAGGCTGATGACAAGACCACAGAGAGACCCCGCATGCCGGTCATGCGGGGTTTTTTTGGTGCCTGCTTGATCCCTCAAGCTGGCAGATTATGTTCATTGGGCCGTAGACCAAGGAGTTGAGCCATGCGCGTCAATGCCGATTTTTCGCAACGGGTTGTCATCCGCCCCGAGGATTACGCCTGGGTGCAGTCCCCTGCGGGCGGGGTGGATCGCATGATGCTGGACCGTGTGGGCGACGAGGTGGCGCGCGCCACCACCATCGTCCGCTTCGCGCCCGATTCCTGGTTCGATGCGCATACGCATGGCGGCGGCGAGGAATACCTGGTGCTGGACGGCGTCTTTTCCGACGAGTCAGGGGATTACCCGGCCGGGACATATGTCCGAAACCCCATCGGCACGCGTCACAAGCCGCATACGAAAGAGGGCTGCACGATCCTCGTGAAACTCCACCAGTTCGACCCGTCGGACACGGCGCATTTCCATGTCGACACCAACCGGGCAGAGTTCCGGCCCGGAGAGGTCGAGGGGTTGGACGTCCTGCCGCTGCACAGTGCCGTGAACGAGAGCGTGGCGCTTGTCAGGTGGGCGCCCGGAACCCGGTTCGGGACGCATCGCCACGTCGGCGGCGAGGAGATCTTCGTGCTGAGCGGCACGTTTCAGGACGAGCACGGCGATTATCCCGCCGGGAGCTGGATCCGAAGCCCGGACAAGTCCGAACATACGCCGTTTTCAGAGGATGGATGCCTGATCTACGTCAAGACCGGGCATCTTGCGGATCAGGCGGCCTGACGCGTATCAGGGCATGCTGAATTCCGGCCGCGCGAGGTCGAACACCTTGCGCATCACGGTGGGCAAGTGCGACGGGCGAAAGCCGTGGACCGGGTGAAAGCACCCTCTCTGCGGCACGGCATCTGTCGGAACATCCGCCACGAGTATCCTCAGCCGCAGGTGGAAATGAGTGAACGTGTGCCGCGCCTCGGCGTCGATCATGTGCCAGTCGGCGGGCAGCGGCGGCGCGGGCGCGGGATCCTCGTTCCACTCGCTGCCGGGCCATCCCAGCATGCCGCCCAGAAGGCCCTTCGCGGGCCTCTCTTCCAGCAGGTAGGCGCCGTCAGACCGGCGCGCGACATAGGCATATCCGAACCGGGTCGGCTTGGGTTTTTTCGCCACCTTGCGCGGCAGATCCGCCGCAGTGCCCGCCGCGCGGGCCGCACAGGTCTGCATCCAGGGGCAGATCCCGCAGGCGGGCGAGCGTGGCGTGCAGATCGTCGCGCCGAGATCCATCACCGCCTGCGCATGATCGCCGGGCCGCTCATCAGGCGTCAGGCTGGCGGCGGCGCGCGTCAGTTTCGGCTTGGCGCCGGGCAGGGGTGTGTGGATGTCAAAGAGGCGGGCCATCACACGCTCGACATTGCCATCGACGACGACCTCGGGCTGGTCGAAGGCGATGGCGGCGATTGCGGCGGCGGTGTAGGGGCCAATGCCGGGCAATTCCAGCAGCGCCTCGCGGGTCCGCGGGAAGACACCGCCATGCTCGTCCGTCACCACACGGGCGCATTTCAGCAGGTTGCGGGCGCGGGCGTAGTATCCAAGGCCGGCCCATTCGCCCATCACCTCGGCGTCGGAAGCGGCGGCGAGATCGGCGACCGTGGGCCAGAGCGTCGTGAACCGCTCGAAATAGCTGCGCACGGCGGCGACGGTGGTTTGCTGCAGCATCACCTCGCTCAGCCAGATGCGGTAGGGATCGGGGCGCGCGCCGGCTGCCCGAGCCTCGGGCGACACCCGCCACGGCAGATCGCGGGCGTGGGTGTCGTACCAGCGCAAGAGGTCGCCGGCTTCGGCAGGATGACGCATAGTTTACTTACCCTACTCAATCTGGACTGGCATCCACGGCCACATCGCATAAGTTAGCTGCAATGGGGAGGGTGCCAAGCATGGCCGGTCGACACACGACGACATACGGGTTCAAGCGGACCTCGGCGTTGGTGCAGCCAAGTGTGCGCCGCGCCTCGGAAAGCCGGGGCTTTGCGCAATCGCGCCTGCTGACCCATTGGGCCGAAGTGGCCGGCGAAGATATCGCGGCCATCGCGCGCCCGGTCGAGGTGTCCTATGCCCGCCAAGGCATGGGCGCGACGCTGACCCTGCTGACCACCGGCGCACAGGCACCCATGCTGGAGATGCAGAAGGAGAAGCTGCGCGAGAAGGTGAACGCCGTTTACGGCTATAATGCCATCGCGCGCATCCGGATCACGCAGACGGCCCCGACCGGCTTTGCCGAGGGGCAGGTGAATTTCGATCATCGCGGCGCGCCCAATCCGAAAGCGCCCGCGCCCCCCGCACCCGAAACGACCCGCGCCGCGGCAGAGCTGACCGCGCCCGTGGCCGACGAGGGCCTGCGCAGCGCGCTGGAATCGCTGGCGCGCAACGTATTGACCAAGGCACGACGCTGACAATCCCGAACTGAAAAGGTGAGATGATGAAACGATTTATCGCGACCGGGGCGCTTGCCCTTGCCATGCTGACCAGCCCCGTGCAGGCGCAAGACGCGGGCGCGCCGGACACATCGCAGATCACCGAGATGACGCTTGGTGCAGAGGACGCGCCGGTGACGGTCGTCGAATACGCCTCGTACACCTGCCCGCATTGTGCGACCTTTCACATGGGCCCGTTCAAGCAGCTGAAATCCGATTATGTCGACGAGGGCGAGGTGCAGTTCATCTACCGCGAGGTCTTTTTCGACCGGTTCGGGCTTTGGGCCTCGATGGTGGCACGTTGCGGTGGTGAAGACAGGTTCTTCGCGATCACTGAGATGCTGTATGACCAGCAACGCGACTGGACCCAAGGCGAGCCGACAGAGGTCGCCGACAACCTGCGCCGGATCGGCAAGGTCGCCGGACTCGACGCCGACCAGCTTGATGCGTGCCTGAACGACGAGGACAAGGCAAAGGCGCTTGTCGCATGGTTCCAGGAGAATGCCGAAGCCGACGAGGTCGAATCGACGCCGACGCTGATCATCAACGACGAGAAATATTCGAACATGAGCTATGACGATCTGAAGGCCATCATCGACGAGAAACTGGCAGAGTGATCGTGGTGCGGCCGCGGGCTGTCATAGCCCGCGCCGCTTCAGCGCCGAATCGAGCGGTGCGTGATCCTGTATCTGCAGGCGGATCGGAAGCGTCAGAACCTCGCGTCGGAACGAGGCCGGCAGGCGCACGGCCTGCCGTTCGGTCGTGACGAGTTGCGCGCCGCGGAGTTGAGCCTCGCGTTTCAGCCGGGTCATGAGCGTGGTCGTCAGCGGACGGCGATCCCCAAGTGTCTCGGTGCGGATCAGGTTGGCGCCGAGGCCTTTCAGGATGGCAAAGAAACCGTCCGGATCATCGAGTCCGACAAATGCCAGAATACGCGCATCGCGCCAATCCATGCCGGTTTGCAGCGGCTCCATACGCCCCCGGATGGTCGGGGCGTCCACGATGTCAGGCCATGCGCGCCGAAATGCCGTTTGTGCGGCAGGTGGCCCGACCGAAAGGAGCAGATCCGCACGCGAAAGACCCTGCGTGACAGGTTCCCGCAATGGCCCCGCCGGGATGCAGCGGCCATTGCCGAAGCCCCGCACGGCATCGACCGCGATCACGGACAAATCCTTGATAAGTGACGGATCCTGAAATCCGCCATCGAGCAGGATGCAATCGGCCGTCGGTGCCGAGGCGCCCGTGATCGCGCGCGCGCCGGACGCGAGATCGGGTGCGATCCAGGTTGTTGCGAATACGGCGGACAGCAATGGGGCGTCGCCAACATCCGCTGCCGTATGGCGGCGCTCATCGACGATCAGCGGCGCCGCCGCGTCGGTCGCGCGCGACAGGATCGCCGGGGACCGGCCGCGCGACTGCAAGTGCAGCGCGAGCGCTTGAACAGCCGGCATCACGCCGACATTGCCCGCGTCCAGGCTGCCGACGCAGATCACCGGCACCGGCGCCCGCCATCCGCGTCCCCGTGCTATCCGCCGCGCCGTCATCCGTGCCTGCAGCCATCCGAGCGGCGCCAGAAGCCGTGCCCGCGGATCAGGCGCCTCGGGTGGCGTGAACCAGAAGCCGGGTCGCGTCATCGGGCGGCGGCCTGCCGGTCGAGACGGTCGAGCAGCATGTCGATGATGCGGTCCGTGACCTCGGCGCCGCGCGAGGCCACGTCCCATGCCGCCTGTGCCATGAGGGCGGATTGATCGGGCGGCATGAGGGATTGCACCTCGGCAAAGAGCGTCGCCGCGTCGCGTACGGTCCGGGCGGCACCGGCATCGGCGTAGCGGGCATACCGATCGGCGAAGCGCGCGACATGGGGCCCGTGAAGGATCGCCGAGCCATGCGCGGCGGGTTCGTTGGGATCGCGCCCGAAAGACCCGTCAACAAGGGACGATCCCATGAGGGTGACCGGCGCCAGCCGGTACCACAGCCCCATCTCGCCCCTGGTATCGGCCAGCACCACCTGCGTTGCCTCGCCGGGCAGCTCGCCCGTCGACCAGGTTACGAAGCGCCACCCCTTATCCGCGAGGTGCCTTGCGAAATCCGGGCCGTCGGCAGGGTCATCGGGGACGATCATCAGGAGCGACCGGTGCGCCACGCGGGTGAGCTTTTCATGGGCGTCGAGAATGGTGGTCAGTTCGCCGGTCTGTGCGGCGGCGGAAAGCCAGACGGGGCGCCCACGCAGGATGCGCGCCAGCTCCTCGCGGTCCGTCTCGTCATGGGGCAGTGTCAGAGCGCCCTCCTGGAACGGGCCGGTGACACGCACGACGCTGCCCGGCGCGCCGAGCCGGCGCAGCACCCTTGCTGCCGCGTCGCTTCGGGCGTGGATCTCGGTGAAGCGGGTCAGCACGGCGCGCGGCAGGTCGGGAAGCCATCGCCACACCGCGCGATCCAGACATGTCTCGTCGCCGTCGACGAGATAGAGCGGTATGTTGCGATCCGCGGCGGTGATCAGAAGCGCCGGTTTCAGATCGCCGCCCGTCCAGAGGCAGATATCCGGGCGCCAATGGTCAAGGAAGACCTCTGCCGCAGGGCCCGTGTCGTCTGCGGCGTCCTGCCATATCACCGGCCCGCCGGGCGTCAGCCGCTGCGCCGCGGGCGCGGGCCCGGTGAGGATCATGTGCAGTTTCGGGCGCTGTTGCGCCAGACGCTGGCCGAGATCGATCAGCGTGTCGGTCCGCGCGGGTTCCACGGCATGGGCCCAGATCAGCGGGCCATCGGGCCGGGGCGTGTCGGGCGGCGCCGGAATCTCCCCGGCGCGTTTTGCATAGGCCATGTAGGCCGCAAGGCTGAGCGAGCGGGTCACTGCGTGTCAGGCCCCGTTTCGCGGGGAAAAATCTGGCATGTGCTGATCATGAAAAGGCCCGCCTGTTCCCCCGCCTGTTCCGTGGTGCGACCCTACCCCGGTGGCCCGTCGCGTCAAGGTGGCGGCTCAGTCCCGCGCCGAATCAAGATGCGGCCCGCGCCCCTCCGGTACTACGTATCCCGATCGGACCGCCGGAAGAGGGCCATCTGGCTGGCCCCGCCAAGTGCGGGATGTGCGCCCGCGATATCCCGGCGGGTGACGCTGTAGCCATTGCGCGCGGCCACGCCGTCGGCCCAGTGTCCGAAGCGGTCGCGCGTCCACTCGAAATGGTGGTCTGGATGGCGAAAGCGATGCGCGGGCACGCCGAGCACCGGGTTGTACTCGGCATTGGGCGTGGTCACGATGACATGCCGCGGCCGCATGTCGGCAAAGAGCGCGCGCTCCAGCCGGTTGAGATCGCATTGTGGCAGATGCTCGATCGTTTCCACGAGGCAGGCGCAATCATGGCCGCGCAGGTTGCGATGCGCGCGCGTCATCGAGGCCTGCGCGATCTGCACGCGCGAGCGGGTATCGGCCGGCAGATCCGCAATCCGTGTTTGCAGGATGCGCAACGATGCCAGATCGGTATCCAACGCGGTGATCCGGGTGATACTGGGCAGCAGCATAAGCCGCAGGATCAGATCGCCGCTGCCGCAGCCCAGATCGAGGATGGTGCGTGCGCCGGTCTCCTGGACCGCGCCGACCACCGCCGCGAGGCGGGCCTCGTGCAGCTCGGTGGTCATGGTGCGGGGGTCTGCATCAGGGCCACGTCCTTGCATGGGATCGTGCCGGACCAGCCGCGCGCGGCCGCGACATGGCGCAGCGTCACGGCGCGGTAGAACACCACGTGGGTGGGATCCTTGCGATATTGCCAGTCTACGAAGCGCGCATCGTCGGTCTGAAAGCAGGTCATCAGCCCCAGCCAGCCGCCCGGGCGCAGCAGTGCACCAAGCCGGTCGAACTCCTGCGCCGGGTCGTGGAAATGCTCGATCACCTCGGTGCAGGTGACAAAGTCATATTTTTTGCTCAACGGGGCCGTGTCGGGGGAATAGATTGGATCGTAGAGCGCCACCTGAAAGCCTGCCTCGCGCAGCATCGCGGCCAGCGCCGGGCCGGGGCCGCAGCCGTAATCGAGGCCTTGCGCGCCGGGTGCCAGACGGGACCGCAGCGGACCCGCGAGTTTCGACAGGAACCGCCGGTAGCCGGGGTCGTCGACATGGTTCTCGTGGTGGTCGTATTCGGCCTTTTCGGTGGCGCCATCCGGGTAATGCGCCGGGTTAAGCCCGCGCGCCGCGCACCCGTTGCACCGCCAATAGCCACGCCCGCCCCAAGTGCCGAAGGCGGCGGGGCCGGGGCTGTGGCAGACCGGGCAGGTGGAGGGCAAATCAGAGGCCATGCGCCGCCATAGCCGTAGAGGCCATGTTGGATCAAGCCGGCGCGGCATGGACAGTGCTGTTCGGATTGCCTAAGCGGGCCGAACGGCTTTTCTGAAAGGGAAATAACGGCATGGCGCGGCGCAAACCCTTCGAGATCGGCGAGGTATCGGTGGCGCCGGGCACGCGCGAACGGGTCGATATCCCGGTCAGCACGCTGTCCAATCACACGCCGGTGCACCTGTCGGTCGAGGTGGTGCATGGCAAGCGCGCGGGGCCGGTGCTGTTCGTGTCGGCGGCGATCCACGGTGACGAGGTGATCGGCGTCGAGATCGTGCGGCGGCTGTTGCGCTCTGGCGCGCTCAAATCCATGGCCGGAACCTTGCTGGCGGTGCCGATCGTCAACACGTTCGGGTTTCTCAACCATTCGCGGTACCTGCCCGACCGGCGCGACCTCAATCGCGTGTTCCCGGGGGTGAGCACGGGGTCGATGGCCTCGCAACTGGCGCATATCTTCATGCAGGAGATCGTGATGCGCTCGGACGTGGGCGTGGATCTGCACTCGGCGGCGATCAACCGGACCAACCTGCCGCAGATCCGGCTGACCCCCGGCAATGCGCGGCTGGAGGAGCTGGGATTGGCCTTCGGGGCGCCGGTGATGATGGAGTCGAAACTGCGCGAGGGATCGCTGCGCATGGCCGCCGAGGCCGCCGGCGTCGACGTGCTGCTTTACGAGGCGGGCGAGGGGCTGCGGTTTGACGAGTTCGCGGCACGGGCCGGCGTGTCTGGCCTGCTGCGCGTCATGCGGCAGCTCGGGATGATTGGCGCCAAGGGCGTGCCGCGCAACAAGGTCAAGCCGGTGCGTGCGCGCAGCTCGACCTGGTACCGCGCGCCGCGCGGCGGGCTTTTCCGCGGCTACATCGCCATCGGCGACGCGGTGCAGCCGGGCGCGGTCCTTGGCGCGGTCGCCAACGCCTTTGGCGATGTCGAGAGCGAAGTGGTGGCCGAGCATGGCGGCATCGTCATCGGGCGAACCAACATGCCCGTGGTCTACGAGGGCGACGCGCTGTTTCACGTCGCCGAAACTCCCCGCGCCGAGGCGGCCGCCGAAGGCATCAGCGCGCAGCTGGACGCGGCGTCATTGGATGACGAGGACGAGATCATCTGAGGCCCGGGCCCGCGCGCGTTGCCATATTCAGGCTTGCCGTGCTGCCTGTCCTCGGACAAGCTGACGCGGATATCGGGGCGTTTCTCGCCTTACATCCGGGCCTGCCTGACGACACTTGAGGCTTTCCCGGCGATGATACCAACCAGGGGTGATGCATAGTGTTCGAAGTCATAACGGTCAGCTTCGCCTTCCTGTTCGGTCTTGCGGTGCGCCCGTTCGGATTGCCGCCGCTGGTCGGGTTTCTCGCCGCCGGCTTTGCGATCAACATCTTCGGACCGCCCCTTGGCCTGCCGAGCTATAGCGGCGAGGCGCTTGAACACATCGCCCACCTCGGTGTGCTGATGCTGCTGTTCACCGTCGGGCTGAAGCTCAAGCTTGCGCAGATCGCCCAACCGCAGGTCATCGGCGGGGCCTTGTTGCATTTCGGGGTCTCGGTGCTGGTGTTCATGCCGGGTCTCAAATTCCTCATGGGGCTGGACTGGAACACCGCGCTGCTTCTGGCGATCGCGCTGTCGTTTTCGTCGACCGTGCTGGCCGCGAAACTGCTGGAGGGCAAGCGCGAGCTCGGGGCCTTTCACGGGCGCACGGCGATCGGGATCCTGATCGTGCAGGACATCATCGCGCTGGTGGTGCTGGCCGTCTGGTCGGGCCAGACGCCCAATATCTGGGCGCTGCTGGTCTTTGCCGTGCCGCTGTTGCGCCCCATCCTGCACCGGTTGCTGGACCTCGCGGGGAATGACGAGCTCTTGGTGCTGATGGGCATGCTTTTGTCGCTGGTGATCGGCGGCATGGGGTTCGAGGCGATGGGGCTCTCGTCGGAGATCGGTGCGCTGGTGATGGGGGTGATCCTGTCGACCCACACCCGCGCCAAGGAACTGGGCCGCTCGCTCTGGTCGCTCAAGGAGATATTCCTGGTGGGCTTCTTCCTGCAGATCGGCCTCACCGGACTGCCGGACTGGGGCGCGCTGGTCTTTGCCTTGGCCGTAGGGATAGCGCTGGCGCTCAAGGGCGTGCTGTTCTTTGCGCTTCTGGTGGCGTTCAAGCTGCGCGCCCGCAGCGCCTTTCTGAGTGCGCTCAGCCTGACGGCCTATTCGGAGTTCGGGTTGATCGTGGCGGCGGGCGTCCTGCCGGACCTGCTGGTGCCGCTGGCCATCGCCGTGTCGATCTCGTTCGTGATCTCGGCCCCTCTCAACCGGTACGCGCATCCGCTTTACGACCGCCTCGAGGCCAGGTTGCGCGTGTTCGAGCGCGACACGGTCCACCCCGACGAGCAGCCCAAGAACCTCGGGGATGCGGATGTGCTGATCTTCGGCATGGGCCGCACCGGCAGCGCCGCCTACCGGCAAGCCGAAGAGCAGGGGTTGCGCCCCGTCGGGCTGGATGCCGATCAGTACAAGGCCGAAGCGCACACCGAGTCCGGGCGCAGCGTGCTGTTCGCCGATGCCGAGGACAGCGATTTCTGGCGCAGCTGCAATTTCGACAAGATCCGCGCGGCGATCCTCGCGATGGACGATCTTGAGGCCAAGCTGATCGCCGCCCGGTCGTTGCGCAAGCGCGGGTTCGACGGGCCGATCGTGGCGCATGCGCTGGACGATTCGCACCAGGAGAAGATCCGTGAGGCGGGGGCCGATCATACCTATCTGACCATGACCGAGGCCGGCGTCAGCCTCGCGCAGCAGACCGCAAAGGCCCTGAAGCCGGATTGATCCGGCACTGGACAATCCGGCGGATTCCCGGTTGGGTCGCGCAAGCACGAGGAGGAGCCGCATGACCACCGCATTGATCACCCATGACGATTGCCTGTCGCACGAGACGCCGCCCGGCCATCCCGAGCAGATCGCCCGGCTTCGCCGCGTTCTGACGGCACTTGACGGCAAGGACGTGACCCGCGTGACCGCGCCGCTGGCCGCCGAGGACGATCTGCTGCGCGTGCATCCCAAGGCTCATATCGAGTCGATTCGCGCCGCGGCGCCCGAAGAGGGCTTTGCGCCGCTCGACGCGGATACGTGGATGTCGCCCGGATCGCTTGCCGCGGCACAGCGGGCCGTGGGCGGTGCGGTGCGCGGCGTGGATCTTGTGCTTGGCGGCGAGGCGGGCAATGCGTTCGTCGCCGTCCGGCCGCCGGGCCACCATGCCGAGCGCGAGACGCCGATGGGGTTCTGCCTGTTCGGCACCGTGGCGGCGGCGGCGAAATATGCGCTCGATCATCACGGGCTGGCCCGCGTGGCGGTCGTCGATTTCGATGTGCATCACGGCAATGGCACGATGGACCTTCTGGAGGACGAGCCGCGCGCGCTTTTCGCCTCGTCGCACCAGTCGCCGCTCTGGCCCGGCACGGGGGCCGCGCACGAGGTCGGCCCGCATGGTACGATCTTGAACGTGCCGCTGGCGCCGCAATCGGGCAGCGCGGAGTTTCGCCGCGCGTGGGAAGAGAAGGTGTTTCCGCGTGTGCGCGAGTTCCGGCCCGAGCTGATCCTCGTCTCGGCCGGGTTCGATGCGCATCGTGCCGATCCGCTGGCCGGGCTGATGCTCGAGACCGGCGATTTCGCATGGGTCACCGAGCGGCTGTGCGACCTGGCCGACGAGCTGTGCGGCGGGCGGCTGGTGAGCAGTCTTGAGGGCGGCTACGATCTGGATGCCCTTGCGGAAAGCGCGGCGGCGCATGTCGATGTGCTGATCGCGCGCGGCGCGGGCTGACCGCTTCGCGCGCGGGCATCCTTGCGTCTGGTCGAGGCGTCGGGGGTCGGCAACGGCCCCTTTCGCCTCGGTCGCAATGGCTGTATGACCCTTACCGCAACCCCGCGCAGGAGGCATGATACACATGGGTTACAAAATCGCCGTCGTCGGCGCCACCGGCAATGTGGGCCGCGAAATGCTGAACATCCTCGCCGAGCGCGAGTTCCCGGTCGACGAGATCGCGGCACTGGCCTCGCGTCGCAGCTTGGGCACAGAGATCAGCTTTGGCGACCGCACGCTCAAGGCGCAGGATCTTGATACGTTCGATTTCACCGGCTGGGACATGGCGCTGTTCGCCATCGGCTCGGACGCGACCAAGACCTACGCGCCGAAAGCAGCCAAGGCGGGCTGCGTGGTGATCGACAATTCGTCGCTTTACCGCTACGACCCCGACGTGCCGCTGATCGTGCCCGAGGTGAACGCCGACGCCGTGATGGGCTACTCCAAGAAGAACATCATCGCCAACCCGAACTGCTCGACCGCGCAGATGGTGGTGGCGCTGAAGCCGCTGCACGACCGGGCGCGGATCAAGCGCGTCGTCGTGTCGACCTACCAGTCAGTGTCCGGCTCGGGCAAGGATGGGATCGACGAGCTTTGGGACCAGACCAAGTCGGTCTACAACCCCACCGACGATTACCAGGCCAAGGTCTACCCCAAGCAGATCGCCTTCAACGTGATCCCGCATATCGATGTCTTTCTCGAGGACGGGTCCACCAAGGAAGAATGGAAGATGGTCGCCGAGACCAAGAAGATAGTCGATGCGTCGATCAAGGTTACCGCGACCTGCGTGCGCGTGCCGGTCTTCGTGGGGCATGGCGAGGCGATCAATATCGAGTTTGAGGACCATCTCGACGAGGCCGAGGCGCGGGATATTTTGCGCGAGAGCCCCGGCATCATGGTGATCGACAAGCGCGAGGATGGCGGCTACGTCACGCCGATCGAATGCGTCGGTGACTTCGCCACCTTCATCAGCCGTATCCGTCAGGATTCGACGATCGATAATGGCATCAACCTGTGGTGCGTCAGCGATAACCTGCGCAAGGGGGCCGCGCTGAACGCCGTGCAGATCGCAGAGACGCTTGGTAAGCGGGTGCTGAAGAAGGGCTGACCGGTCGGGTTACGTGCGACCGCCGGGGGTCTTGAGCGGACATCCGAAGCAGCAGCGCCAGCGCATGTCCGCGGGCAGGCGATCCGACGTATTGTCAGCGCACTTTATGTCAGCCAATCCGCAAAAGCCCCAATCGACACGCAAGCTTTGACAAATCGCCTGTCCGGGGGGCGGACATGCGATGGCGCTGCGACCTGCGGTCGCGTATCGCGCCGGGGCTGTAGCCCCGATGTCCGGTTCGGAATGCACCGCATCTGTGCCCGTTGTGCACGCCAAGAGCAGACTGGCCTCCCGTTAAGGATCGCCCCGGTTCAAAGCGACCTGGCGACCTGGCGCAGTTCGAATTTCTGGATCTTGCCCGTCGAGGTCTTGGGCAGATCCTGAAACACCACTGCCTTGGGCGTCTTGAACCCCGCGAGCCGCCCGCGCGCGAAGGCAATCAGCACTTCTTCGGTCTCGGTCGCGCCGTCCTTCAGCTCGACAAAGGCGCAGGGCACCTCGCCCCATTTCGGGTCCGGCTTGGCCACCACGGCACAAAGCAGCACCGAAGGATGCCGCATCATCACGCCCTCGATCTCGACCGAGCTGATGTTCTCGCCGCCCGAGATGATGATGTCCTTGGCGCGGTCGGCGATCTGCAAATAGCCGTCGGGATGCTGGATCGCGATATCGCCCGAGTGGAAATAACCGCCCTTGAAGGCCTCGCGCGTGGCCTCGGGGTTCTTGAGATAGCCCTTCATCACGGGGTTGCCGCGGATCATGATCTCGCCTTGCGTCTTGCCGTCCATCGGGATCTGGGTCATCGTTTCGGGGTTCATCGCGGTGATGTCCTCCATCATCGGCTGGGCGACCCCGGTGCGGGCCTTGACCGCATAGCGCTCCTCGTCGTCCAGATCGTTCCAGCGCTCCTGCCAGAGACATTCGGTGACGTGCCCGTAGGTTTCGGTCAGCCCGTAAACCTGCGTCACCTGAAACCCCAGCGGTTCGATCGCCGCGAGTGTCGCGGCGGGGGGCGGGGCGCCGGCGGTGAACACGTCCACGACGTGATCGAAGTCGCGCCGCTCCTCGGGCTTGGCATTGACGATGGTGTTGAGCACGATGGGCGCTGCGCCGAAATGCGTGACACCCTCGTCGGCGATGGCATCATAGATGGCCTTGGCGGTGATGTCGCGACAGCCCACCACGGTGGCGCCCAGCATCGGCATCAGCCAGACATGGTTCCAGTTGTTGCAGTGAAAAAGCGGCACGATTGTCAGGTAGCGCGCGTAGCGCGGCAATTGCCAGCTGACGACCGTGCCCATGGTCGTCAGGTAGCTGCCGCGATGATGGCAGACCACGCCTTTGGGTCTGCCGGTGGTGCCCGAAGTGTAGTTCAGCGCGATGCTTTCCCACTCGTCCTGCGGCATGATCCACGCGAAATCCGGGTCGCCGGTGGCGAGCAGATCCTCGTATTCCATGTAATGTCCATGGCCGTGCACCCCGGCCTGATCGTCGGCCACCTCGATGATCTTCGGCGTGGGCCTTTCCATCAGTTCGGTTGCCTGCATGAGGGACGGCAGGAATTGCGGATCGCACAGGATCACCTTCGCCTCGCCGTGATCGAGGATATAGGCGATGGTGTCGGCATCGAGCCGGGTGTTGATGGTGTTGAGCACGGCGCCGCAGGCCGGAACGCCGAAATGCGCCTCGGCATGGGCGGGTAGGTTGGGCAGCAAGGTGGCCACCACGTCGCCCGGCTCGATCCCGAGTTTCACAAGCGCCGAGGCCAGCCGCGTGACGCGGTCGTGATACTCGGCATAGGTCTTGCGAAAGTCGCGATAGACCAGCGCCTCGCGATCCGGATAGACATGCGCCGCGCGCTTCAGGAACGACAGCGGCGTCAGCGGCACGAAATTCGCCTCGCACCGCTCCAGCCCGGTCTCGTCTTTCATCCAGCCCATGAAGCCCCCTGATTCTTTCAACGTTCTTTCAGCAGAGCGTAGGGAAGTCCGGGTGGCTTTCAAAGCGATAGATCGGACGGGATCAAAGCCCCAGCTTCGCGGTCACGATCTCGTTGACGGCCTTGGGGTTGGCCTTGCCGCCAGTGGCTTTCATGACCTGACCGACGAACCAGCCCGCCAGCTTGGGGTTGGCTTGCGCCTTTTCCACCTGTGCGGGGTTGGCGGCGATGATCTCGTCGACCGCCGACTCAATCGCGCCTGTATCGGTGACCTGCTTCATGCCGCGCGCCTCGACGATCTCTTCGGGGTCGCCGCCCTCGGTATAGACGATCTCGAAGACGTCCTTGGCGATCTTGCCGGAGATGGCGTCGGACTTGATCAGCCGGACAATGCCGGCCAGTTGCGCCGGTGACACCGGGCTGTCCTCGATCGAGTGATCCTCTTTCTTGAGGCGGCCGAACAGCTCGTTGATGACCCAGTTCGCGGCCAGCTTGCCATCGCCCGCCTCGGCCGCGACCGCCTCGAAATAGGCGGCATTGGCCAGATCGGCTGTCAAAACCCCGGCGTCGTATTCGTTCAAGCCGAAATCGAGCACGAAGCGGGCCTTCTTGGCGTCGGGCAGTTCGGGCAGGGTGGCCTTGATGGCGTCGACCCACGCCTGCTCGATCTCCAGCGGCAGCAGGTCGGGATCGGGGAAGTAGCGATAATCATGCGCCTCTTCCTTGTTGCGCATAGACCGGGTCTCGTTCTTGTCGGGATCGTAGAGCCGGGTTTCCTGCACCACCGCGCCGCCCGATTCCACGATGGCGATCTGGCGACGCGCCTCGTGATCTATCGCCATCTGGATGAACCGCATCGAGTTCATGTTCTTGATCTCGCAGCGGGTGCCCAGATGCGAGAAATCCTGCGTTTCCTGGTATTTCTCGTACTGGCCCGGCCGGCAGATCGAGACGTTGACGTCCGCGCGCAGGCTGCCGTTCTGCATGTTGCCGTCGCAGGTGCCCAAGTAACGCAGGATCTGGCGCAGTTTGGTGATATAGGCCGCAGCCTCTTCCGGGCCGCGGATGTCGGGGCGGCTGACGATCTCCATCAGGCAGACGCCGGTGCGGTTGAGATCGACGAAGGACGCGACCGGATCCATGTCGTGGATCGACTTGCCGGCATCCTGTTCCATGTGGATCCGCTCGATCCGCACGTTGCGGGCGATGCCCGGCTCCATGTCGACGAGGATCTCGCCCTCGCCCACCAGCGGATGGTACAGCTGGCTGATCTGGTAGCCCTGCGGCAGGTCGGGGTAGAAGTAGTTCTTGCGATCGAACGCTGACCACAGGTTGATCTGCGCGTTGAGGCCCAGCCCGGTGCGCACTGCCTGCTCGACGCAGAAATCGTTGATCACGGGCAGCATGCCGGGCATCGCGGCATCGACGAAGGCGACGTTGGAATTGGGCTCGGCGCCGAATTTCGCCGAGGCGCCGGAGAAGAGCTTGGCGTTCGAGGTCACCTGCGCGTGCACCTCCATGCCGATCACCAGTTCCCAGTCGTGTTTCGCGCCCGCGATGACCTTCGGTTTGGGCGCTTCATAGGTGAGATCCAGCATCGCGCGGCTCCATGTTCCGGTTTGGTGCGGGTTTTACGCCGCAGAGGGCAGGGGGGCAAGGGCAAGGCGTTTGACATGCCAGAGAGATGCCCGGTGCCGAGTGGATGCGCAAGAGGTGGTGATGGCGTTGAGGGGATGTTCGACGGAGCAGCGACAGCGCATGTCCGCGGGCAGGCGATCCGACATGCGTTCAAGGCGCTTTATGCCTGCAACCCTGCGAAAGCCCAAATCGAGGCGCTTCCTCCGACAAATCGCCTGTCCGGGGGGCGGACATGCGATGGCGCTGCGGCGCGTCGCGCCGCGTATCGCGCCGGGAATTCAGCCTGATTGACGGCAATTGGGCAACCGGCGTCAGGCGGCGCACATCAGCGCCCGAATGAAAGCCCCATGTCCCAAAACCCGACCTCCAGCCGCGTGGCGGTGGTGAAACGCTGACACAGGCGGTCAAACCCGGGTGTCGCCTCGGGGCTGTGCCCGAGACGCCGGACTATGGCCCCATCAAAAAGCGTGCCCACATCGCGGCAGACCTGCTGATAGTCGTCGCCGGCATAGGTGTCGATCCAGTCGGCATAGGGGTGATCGGGCGTCGCATCCGCGGCCAGCCGCGCGCCGATCTCGCCATAGCCCATCACGCAGGGCGCAAGTGCGGCCAGCAGATCAAGGAAATCCCCCGAATACCCGGCATCGAGCACGTAGCGCGTATACGCGAGGTTCGCGGGATGTTCCTCGGCATTGAACAGGTCTTGCTCGTTTAGGCCCTCGCCGGCGCAGGTCTGCACGTGCAGGCCAAGTTCCTGGTTGACCAGCGCATCGACAGTGGCGGCGCAGGCGCGCATCTCGTCCAGCGCGCCCGATTTGGTCACCGCCAGCGCCCAGGCCCGCGCGAAATGGACGAGGAACACGTAATCCTGCACGAGGTAGCCGAGGAACGCTTTGCGCGGCAGCGAGCCGTCGCGCAGCCCCTCGACGAAGGCGTGATGCGTGTAGTCCGTCCAGACCGTCCCCGCCGCATCGCGCAGGCGGGGGAAGGTCGTGCCATAGTCATTCACCGGCATCTGTCGATCTCCTTTGCAAGGCCCGCATTTGGTTTTGTCAGGTCTCTGTCGGGTCAGCGCCGAGGGCTATGAGGGCGATGTCGCCGTCCCAATGGGCGCGCAGCCGTGTCGCTGCCTGCCAAGAGCGCAGGCCGGTGCGGCAGGCCAATACGGCGCGCGGGCCCTCGGGGCGGGTGTCGGGCGTTTCGAAGTCGGCCACTTTGAGGCGCACGGCCTCGGGCAGGTCCGGACCGTCCTCGTCGGCGGCGCGCAGATCGACCAGCCAGTCATCCGGGGCGGTCTGCGACGGGGCGATGAAGCCGAAGCCGCCCGCCGGTTCCGGTGCCGCGTCGAACCGGAACCCGCCGAAGCGGTGGCTAATGGCCTCGAACGTGACGAGTTGCCCCAGCGGGGACGGCGTCATGCCGGTCAGGACCGCCATCGCCATCTGTGCCTGCAGGCTGCCGACCACGCCGACCGACGGCCCCAGAACGCCGTCGGTGGCGCAACTGCCCGCGCGATCCGGCAGGTCCGGGAATACCGCGCGCAAGGATGGCGCTGTGCCGCAGAACCCGCCGCAATAGCCCGATGTGCCCACGACAGAGGCGCTGATCAGCGGGGTGCCTTGGGCAAGACAGGTGTCCGATGCCACGTAGCTTGCCGCGAAGCTGTCGGCGCAATCCAGCACCAGATCGGCTGTCGTCACGTGATCCGCCGCATTCGCCGGGTCGAGCGGTTCTGGCACCGTCGTGACGGTGCAATCGGGGTTCAGGGCCGCCATGTGGCGCGCGGCCACCTCGGCCTTTGGCTGGCCGATATCATTCATGCTAAACAGCGTCTGGCGGTGCAGGTTGCTGAGGGACACCCGGTCGCCATCCATCAGCGTGATCCGCCCCACACCCGCACCCACCAGATATTGCAGCACCGGTGCGGCCAGCCCGCCCGCGCCGACGACCAGCACATGCGCGCCCGCCAACCGGTCCTGTGCCATCTGCCCGAACTCGGGCAGGGCGATCTGGCGCGCATAGCGGCTCAACCCGTGACCTCCAGCCATTCCCGCACCCGCCCCTCGGGATCATCGTTGAGCGTGATATCGGTTACGGCGGCCACCACATCCGCCCCAGCCTTGAACGCGCCCGGCGCACGCTCGACCGACATGCCGCCGATGGCCACGAGGGGGATGTCGCCGATCAGACCCTTCCATTCGGTCACCTTGTCGAGGCCTTGTTCGTGCCATTTCATCATTTTGAGGATGGTCGGATAGACCGGGCCAAGGGCGATATAATCGGGGGCGTGTGACAGCGCACGGTCAAGTTCCGCGCGGTCATGCGTGCTGATCCCCAGACGCAGCCCGGCGCGGCGGATCGCGGGGATGTCAGCCGTGTCGAGATCCTCTTGCCCGAGATGCACCCAAGGGCATCCCTGATCCACGGCCACCTGCCAGTGATCGTTGACCACGAGGGTCGCGCCGTGTGCGCGGCACATCTCCTGTGCCGCCGCGATCTCGGCGCGCAGCGCGTCACCGGACAGCTCCTTGATCCGAAGCTGCGCCAGTTTCACGCCAAGCGGCAGGGTGCGGCGCAGCCAATCGGCAGAGTCGAAGATCGGGTAGAAGCGGGGCAGCGCCATCATGAGAAGGCCTGCCCCAGCACCGGCGTCGATGGTGCCGCCATGTCGCGTGGCATCATCGGGTCGGCCTCGAATCCCATGCGGCCCGCGACCAGCGCGCGGGCGAACCCGTCGGCCATCGCCGCCGGGTCGCCCGCCTTGGCGACGGCTGTGTTGAGAAGCACTGCGTCATAGCCCAGCTCCATCGCGTGGGCGGCTTGGCTTGGCACGCCGAGGCCCGCATCGACGACCAGCGGCAGATCGGGGAAATGCGCGCGCAGGGTGCGCAGCCCGTAGATGTTGTTGAGCCCCAGACCCGTGCCGATCGGCGCGCCCCACGGCATCAGCACCCGGCAACCGGCCTCGACCAGCTTTTCGCAGATCACCAGATCCTCGGTGCAGTAGGGAAACACCTTGAAGCCCTCGTCGGTGAGGATGCGCGCCGCCTCGACCAGCCCGAATGGATCGGGCTGCAGGGTGTCGGCATGGCCGATCACTTCGAGCTTGATCCAGTCGGTGCCAAAGAGTTCACGCGCCATCTGCGCGGTGGTGACCGCCTCGCGCACGGAATGGCAGCCGGCGGTGTTGGGCAGCACATGCACGCCCAGGTCACGGATCAGATCCCAGAACGCTTGGCCGGCGCGTTCGCTACCCGCCTCGCGCCGCACGGAGACCGTGGCGATCCCGGCGCCCGAGCGGCGGAACGCCTCGGCGAGGATCGCGGGCGAGGGGTATTGCGCGGTGCCCAGCATCAGCCGCGAGGCGACCTCGGTGTCATAATACGTTGGCATCTCAGCCCCCTTGCCGTGGCGTGACGATCTCGACCCGGTCGCCATCGTTCAGCCTGTGCTCTGTCCGGCTGGCGGCCGGCACGAACTCTTCGTTGACCGCCGTGGCGACGCGTGCGTCGGCATAGCCCATCTCGTTCAGAAGGTCGGCGAGGGTTTCTGCGCCGGTCTGCTGCGAGGTGCCGTTAAGCGTGATATTCATGGTACAACTCCGGTCTTTCATTGTCGCGCAGCACCAGCCCCGCCACCTGCTGCGCCACGGCGGGCGACAACAGGAAACCGTGACGAAAGAGGCCGTTGACATAAAGCGTGTCCCCGTGACGGGTGATGCGCGGCAGGTTGTCGGGAAAGGCGGGGCGGGCGTCGGCGCCGATTTCCACGACCTCGGCCTCGCCGAATGCGGGGTGCAGTGCGTAGGCCGCCGACAGAAGCTCCATCACCGAGCGGGCCGAGGCGCGCCCCTTCTCCTCGCTCTCGATCTGGGTGGCGCCGAGCATGAAAATGCCGTCGCCGCGCGGCACGATGTAGAGCGGAAAGCGCGGGTGCAGAAGGCGGACGGGCCTTGAGAGCTGCACCTCGCGTGAGCGCAGCACGACCATCTCGCCCTTGACGCCGCGCAGATCGGCCAGCGCATCGCACGCGGCAAGGCCGCGGCAATCGATCACCGGGCCCGTTGGCGCTGCGTTCGTTTGCTCGAACCGCGCGCCGCGGTCTTCAAGTTGCATGCGCAGATGCGCGAGGGCCGCGCGCGGGTCGATATGCGCCTCATCCTCGAAATGCAGCGCGCGGTCGTGGCGGTCGGCGACATGCGGCTCCAGCCCTGCCAGATCCGCGTCGGTGACCAGACGGTGCCCGGTGGTGCGGTGTGCGAACTGATCGAGCTCGCGCCGGTCGCGCCCGAGCGTGACGACAAGCGAGCCAAGATGCTGCACGTCCACGCCCTGTGCCGCCCACCAACCGGCGGCCTCGCGCCCCAGCCGTACCACGGGTTCCTCGGCGACAGCACCTTCGCAATCGGGGGCAAGCATGCCGCCCGCCCACCACGAACAGGCATGCGGTCCGGGCGCTGCGGCAGGATCGCGCAGGGTGACGGGCACGCCGCGCGCCATCAGTTCGGTCGCCACGCACAGCCCGACGACGCCAGCGCCGCGAATGGTGACGGGTTCTGTCATGTCCAGACCTCGTGAAAGTGGTGGACCGGCCCGTGCCCTTCGCCGATCCCGAGCCGGTCCGCGGCCCGGATCGCGGCGTGCAGCCAGCCATGCGCGCGCTCTACGGCCTGTGTCATCGGCTGGCCCTTTGCCAGCCCCGCCGCGATGGCCGAAGAATAGGAACAGCCCGTGCCGTGGGTGTTGCGCGTGGCGATGCGCGGCGCGTCTAGGCGGATCACCTCGTCTCCGACCAGCCAGTCGGTGCAGGTTTCGCCTTGTCCGTGCCCGCCCTTCATCAGCACCGCGCGGGCGCCCATCCCGCGCAGGCGTGCGCCCTGATCCTGCATGTCGGCGGCACTCTGCGCCTCGGATACGCCCAGAAGCGCCGCGGCCTCTGGCAGGTTCGGCGTCAGCAGATCGGCGCGCGGCAAGAGATGCCGGGCGAGCGCCGCTTGCGCCGATCCGGGCAACAGCCGCGCACCGGACTTGGCGACCATCACGGGGTCGAGCACCACGGGGCCGGCATACTCGCGCAGGGCGTGCGCCACCGTCTCTATCAGGCTGGCCTCGCCCAGCATGCCGATCTTGATCGCATCGATGCGAATGTCGCCGAGGACCGCCTCGATCTGGGCGGCGACGATGGCATCAGGGATCGGATGCACGTCGGTCACGACGCGGGTGTTTTGCGCGGTGATGGCGCTGATCACGCTTGCGCCATAGACGCCGAGCGCGGAAAATGTCTTGAGATCGGCTTGGATGCCCGCGCCGCCACCACTGTCGGAGCCTGCAATCGTCAGCGCTGTCGTCGTCATCGCGCGTTCCTTCCGTCTTGACGGGAACGAAGGCGCTGCGCCGTGTGTCGGGCAAGGCTCCGTTCCCTACGCCGGTGTTACCCGGATCAGGTTCGATGGGTTGGCATTTCGCCTCTCAGCCCTGTCATAGGCACCCCAACGGATACCCCTGACATAGCAATGCGCCGTCGACACGACAAGGGGGCGCCATGGGCCTTTGCCGGAAGCGGCCTTGCATCATCCGGCCGCGCGGCGCGTGTTATAAAACTGTCACTTGCCTTGGAAACCGGCGTCGTGAATGACGGGGTCGGCGCGTCACGCGGGACAAAGGACAGAGGCATGACGACCTACGCTGTCAACGGGCTGGGACGGATCGGCAAGTTGATCCTGAAGCCGCTGATCGAGCGCGGCGCACGGATCGCGTGGATCAACGACGCGACAGGCGATCCGGAAATGCACGCGCATCTGCTGGAATTTGACACGGTGCACGGCCGGTGGGACGCGGATTTCGCGCATGACGCGGGCAGCGTGAGCATCGACGGGGTGCGGCTGCCCTTCATCGGGGCGCGCGACATTGCCGACCTGCCGCTTGATGATGTGGATATGGTGATCGACTGCACCGGCGTGCACAAGACCGAAGCCAAGCTCGCGCCCTATTTCGAAGCGGGCGTCAAGCGGGTCGTGGTCTCGGCACCGGTCAAGGACGGGCCGAGCGTGAATATCTGTTACGGCGTCAATCACGCCGCCTACGACCCCGCGAGCCACCGGATCGTGACCGCGGCAAGCTGTACCACCAACTGCCTCGCGCCGGTTGTCAAGGTGCTGCACGAGGCGATAGGCATCCGGCACGGGTCGATCACCACGATCCATGATGTGACCAACACGCAAACCATGGTGGATCGGCCTGCAAAGGATCTGAGGCGGGCGCGGTCGGCGCTCAATTCGCTGATCCCGACAAGCACGGGAAGCGCCACGGCGATCACCCTGATCTACCCGGAGCTGTTGGGGCGCATCGACGGCCACGCTGTGCGTGTGCCGCTGCTGAATGCCTCGCTGACCGATTGCGTGTTCGAGATGGACCGGGAGACCAGCGTGGACGAGGTGAACGCGCTGTTCAAAGCCGCCGCAGACGGGCCGCTTGCCGGTATCCTCGGCTACGAGACGCGGCCGCTGGTCAGCGCCGATTACACCAACGACACGCGGTCGGGCATTGTCGATGCGCCCTCGACCATGGTGGTGAATGGGACGCAGGTGAAAATCTATGCGTGGTACGACAACGAGATGGGCTATGCGCACCGGCTGGTCGATGTGGCGCTGATGGTCGGGGCAGAGGCGTGACGCACCGGCCCGAGGGTCTGTCGGCCTATATCGCTGTGACGGCGGCCTATTGGGCCTTCATGTTGACCGACGGCGCGCTGCGCATGCTGGTGCTGCTGCATTTCCACACGCTCGGCTTCACGCCGGTGCAGCTGGCGTATTTGTTCGTGCTCTACGAGATCGCGGGGATGGTGACCAACCTGTCCGCAGGCTGGATCGCGGCGCGGTTCGGGCTGACGTCGACGCTTTATGCAGGCCTTGGCTTGCAGGTGGTGGCGCTGGTGGCGCTGGCGCAGCTGGACCCTGTATGGGCCGTCGCGGCCTCGGTCGCCTACGTGATGGTCGTGCAGGGCGCGTCGGGCGTGGCCAAGGATCTGGCCAAGATGTCGTCGAAATCAGCGGTGAAGCTGCTGGCGCCCGAGGCCGAGGGCGGGCTTTTCCGCTGGGTCGCCGCCCTGACCGGATCGAAGAACGCGGTCAAGGGCGTTGGGTTTTTGCTCGGCGCGGGCCTGCTGGCGAGTTTGGGATTCGCCGGATCAGTCTGGACGATGGCAGGCGTGCTGGCGGTCATCCTCGTCGCCGTTGCATGGGCGATGCCGCCGGGGCTGCCCACGGGCCGGAAGGGCGCGAAATTTTCCGAAGTGGTTTCGAAATCCGCCAATGTGAACTGGCTGAGCGTGGCGCGGGTGTTCCTGTTCGGAGCACGCGACGTGTGGTTCGTGGTGGGTATCCCGGTCTATTTCTACGCGGTGCTGTCGGACGGGTCAGAGGCGGGCAACCGCGCGGCGTTCTTTCTTGTGGGGTGTTTCATGGCGGTGTGGATCATTCTTTACGGCGCGGTGCAGGCGGGCGCGCCGCGGCTGTTGCAGGCGCGAAGCCGACCCGAGGCCGCGTTGATCCACGCGGCGCGCGGATGGGCTCTGGCGCTGTTGGCGGTGCCAGTGCTGCTGACACTGGCGGCGCTGGTGGCCGACGGGCCGCAGACTTGGCTGACAGTGGTGTTGGTCGCGGGGCTTCTGGTTTTCGGCGCGCTCTTCGCGGTCAATTCGGCGCTGCATTCCTACCTCATCCTCGCCTTCTCGAAGGCCGAGCGGGTGACGATGGATGTTGGGTTCTACTACATGGCCAATGCCGGCGGGCGGCTTCTGGGCACGGTGTTGTCGGGGGTGACCTATCAGCTGGGCGGGCTGGTGCTGATGCTGGGCACCGCGAGCGTGATGATCGCGGCGTCGGCGCTTGCGGCGGGGCGGCTTGACAGCGCCGCAGACCGCAGCGTTGCACCCGGACGCTGACCGGGGCCTCCGGCGGGAGTATTTATGGAAAGGTGAAACGCGGGAGCGGGCTGGTCTGGGCGTGCGTGGTGCGTCAGGTGTTGAACAGGAAATGCAACACGTCGCCATCCTTGACGATGTACCCCTTGCCCTCGGAGCGCATCTTGCCGGCATCCTTGGATTTCTGTTCGCCGCCCAAGGTGACGAAATCGTTATAGGCGATGGTTTCGGCCCGGATGAAGCCGCGCTCGAAATCGCCATGGATGACGCCGGCGGCCTTGGGCGCGGTGGTGCCGGTGGGCACGGTCCAGGCGCGCGCCTCTTTCGGGCCGACGGTGAAGTATGTCTCAAGGTGCAAGAGGTCATAGCCCGCGCGGATGAGCCGGTCGAGACCGGCCTCTTCCAGGCCCATCTCGGAGAGAAACATCGCGGCCTCGTCGGCGTCGAGCTGGCTGATCTCCTCTTCGATCTGGGCCGAGATCACCACCGAGGCGGCGCCCTGATCGGCGGCCATGCGTGCCACGGCCTCGGAATGGGCGTTGCCGCCCGCCGCGCTTGGCTCTTCGACGTTGCAGACGTAGAGTACCGGCTTGGAGGTCAGCAATTGCAGCATCCGCCACGCTTTGAGATCGTCGTCGTCGATCGTCACGGTGCGTGCCGGTTTGCCGTCTTCGAGCGCGGTCTGCGCCAGCGCCAGCAGGCGGTCGGCCTGCGCGGCCTCCTTGTCGCCGCCTTTCAGCTTGCGCGCGAGACCGGCGCGGCGTTTCTCGATGCTGTCGAGATCGGCGAGCATCAGCTCGGTCTCGACCGCGTCGGCATCGGCGACCGGGTCAACGCGGCCCTCGACATGCGCGACATCGCCATCCTCGAAGCAGCGCAGGACATGGGCGATGGCGTCGACCTCTCGGATATTCGCGAGGAACTGGTTGCCCAAGCCCTCGCCGCGCGAGGCGCCCTTCACCAGCCCGGCGATGTCGACGAAGGTCATGCGGGTCGGCACGACCTGCTTGGACTGCGCGATCGCCGCCAGCCTGTCGAGCCGCGCGTCAGGCACGGCGACCTCGCCCACGTTCGGCTCTATCGTGCAGAAGGGGAAATTGGCGGCCTGCGCCGCCGCCGTGCGGGTGAGCGCGTTGAACAGCGTCGATTTGCCGACATTGGGCAAGCCGACGATACCCATCCTGAAGCCCATCTGCCACTCTCCGTTCCCGTGAATTGCGGGCATGTACGGGGTCGGGCGGGGCAAGGTCAAGCCGGGCATTGATTTCGCCCGCGCTTTGCGCCAAACCCGCCGGAACCCAGCCGGAGGACACCGCCCCCATGACCCGTATCGACACCAGGTTTGCCGAATTGAAAGCTGCCGGGAAGAAGGCCTTCGTGTCCTACATCATGGCCGGCGACCCGGATGTCGAGCGGTCCTTCGAGATCATGAAAGGCCTGCCCGGCGCAGGCGTGGACGTGATCGAGCTGGGCGTGCCCTTCACCGATCCGATGGCCGACGGGCCGACGATCCAGCAGGCCGGGCAGCGGGCGCTGGCCGGTGGTATGACGCTGGAGAAGACGTTGCAGATGGCGCGGCGGTTCCGCGAGATCGACGATGTGACCCCGATCGTGCTGATGGGCTATTACAACCCGATCTACAGCTGGGGCGTTGAGCGGTTCCTGACGGATGCCGTGGCCGCGGGCATCGACGGGCTGATCGTGGTCGATCTGCCGCCTGAGGAGGATGACGAGCTGTGCCTGCCCGCTTCCCGCGCGGGGCTGAACTTCATCCGGCTGGCGACGCCGACCACCGATGACAAGCGCCTGCCCAAGGTGCTGGAGAATACCAGCGGCTTTGTCTATTACGTGTCGATCACCGGGATCACCGGCGCGGCCGCGGCCGAAGCTGGCGATGTCGCCCCGGACGTGGCGCGGATCAAGGCGAAGACCGATCTGCCAGTGGTCGTGGGGTTCGGCATCCGCACCCCAGAGATGGCACAGGGGATTGCCGGCGTGGCCGATGGCTGTGTCGTGGGCTCGGCCATCGTCGCGGAGATCGCCAAGGGTGGGCCGGTATCGGATGTGATCGATTTCGTGGGGGATCTCGCGGCGGGCGCACATCGCGCCTGATCCGGTCAATTACCTGTTTTAAAACAATAAAAATGACACCCGCCTCTTGACGATGAGGAGGTGAATTCCCACTTTAACAGTGAAAAGGGACGGCGGAAGCTGCCTTGGGCGGTATCGCCGTTCCATCCATCCTAGATGAAGACGGAACAGAAAGGAGGGAAAGCGATGAACATGAGATCACTGATACCAGGCGGCACACGCACCCGGGCAAGCAGCCCGGCAAATTGGGACGGCGAACGCGATCCTTTCACATTGCTACATAACGAAATGAACCGGCTGTTTGATACCGCATCGCGTGAATTCGGTCGCGACCTGTGGTCCCTCGACGGATTTGGCGGTTGGCCACGGGTCGACGTGACAGACGCGGAAGATCAAGTGCGGGTTGATGCCGAGGTGCCAGGCCTGAACGAGAAAGACGTGGAGCTGACGCTGAAAGACGGTGTTCTGACGCTCAGCGGCGAACGCAAGGTAGAGAATGAAGACAATGATCGCCGCGTATCCGAGCGTTTCGTCGGGCGGTTCGCACGGCAGATCCCGCTGGGGTACGAGATCGACGAAGACAACGTCTCGGCAACCTTCAATAACGGCGAGTTGACCGTGAAACTGCCCAAGACAGCGCAGGCCACAAACGGTGCCAAACGGATCGAGATCAAGTCAGAGGCTTGATCCGGTCTGAACAGCGAAATTCCAAAGGCACGCCCGTCCGGGGCGTGCCTTTTTTGTGCGTCATGCGGTCCGCAGCCCCGATCTTCTGCGACAGATGAGGTGATTGTGCCGTGACGCGCAACGCGGTAACGGTTTCGGGCCAACTTGGGAGGGCTCGATGCCGGTCATCACGAATATTCAGGATCTCAAGGACATCTACGCGCGCCGCGTACCCCGGATGTTTCACGATTACGCGGAATCCGGCAGCTGGACAGAGCAGACCTTTCGCGAGAACACGTCCGATTTCGACAAGATCCACCTGAAGCAGCGGGTGGCGATCGACATGACCGGGCGCAACGTCGCAAGCAAGATGATCGGGCAGGACGTGGCGATGCCGGTGGGCTTGGCGCCGGTCGGGCTGACCGGGATGCAGCATGCCGATGGCGAGATAAAGGCGGCGCGCGCGGCCGAGAAGTTTGGCGTGCCCTTCACGCTGTCGACCATGTCGATCTGCTCGATCGAGGATGTGGCCGAGCATACCACCCGGCCATTCTGGATGCAGGTCTACACTTTGAAGGACGATGATTTCATGCAGCGCCTGTTCGACCGGGCCAAGGACGCCAAGTGTTCGGCGGCGATGATCACCGTCGATCTGCAGCTGCTGGGACAACGGCACAAGGACATCAAGAACGGGCTGAGCGCGCCACCGAAGCTGACCCCGTCCAGCGTGGCCAACATGATGACAAAGGTCCATTGGGGGCTGGGGATGCTGGGCACCAAGCGGCGCAGTTTCGGCAATATCGTGGGCCATGCCAAGGGGGTGACCGATCCCTCGTCGCTGAGCACATGGACCGCCGAGGCGTTCGATCAGGCGCTCGACTGGGACCGAATCAAGCAATTTCGCAAGATGTGGGACGGCCCGCTGATCATCAAGGGAATCATGGATCCGCGCGATGCGGCAGAGGCGCTGAATGTCGGGGCGGATGCGATCATCGTGTCCAACCATGGCGGGCGGCAGTTGGACGGGGCGATCTCGGCGATCAGGGCGCTGCCGGCGATCATGGACGCCGTGGGCGACAAGATTGAAGTGCATTTCGACAGCGGTATCCGGTCGGGTCAGGACGTGCTCAAGGCGCTGAGCCTTGGGGCGACAGGCACCTATATCGGGCGCGCCTTCACTTATGGGCTGGGGGCCATGGGCGAGGAAGGTGTGACCCGCGCGCTGGACGTGATCTACAAGGAACTCGACACCTCGATGGGGCTGTGCGGCCGGCGCGACGTCCACGATCTGGACCGCGACGTGCTGATGGTGCCCAAGGGCTTCACCGACGGGTGGGAGTAGCGCCAGACCCAGGTGTTTTTGCCGGGAAGAAACCGAAACGGGCCTGATTCGGGCCTTTTCAAGCGCGGTGGCGTGGTCTATCAGCCGGGCTTCATGCGGGGTGACAGCCTTGGAGGCACCCTGCGCCAATAGATGGAGAATTCAAGATGGCTGGAGAAATTCCTGATCTTCACGCCCAGGAACGCACGGGGACGGGCAAGGGCGCCGCTCGTGCGGTGCGCCGCGCGCACCTGGTTCCGGGGATCGTGTTCGGGGGCGATACGGATCCACTGCCGATCCAGATGCCTTACAATGCCCTGATCAAGCGGCTGAAAGCCGGTCGGTTCAAGTCGACGCTTTTCAACCTCAAAGTCGATGGCCACGAGGATGTGCGGGTGATCTGCCGCGAGGTGCAGCGCGATATCGTCCGGGACCTTCCCACGCATGTCGATTTCCTGCGCCTGCGCCGCACGACAAAGATCAACCTGTTCGTCCAGGTCGAGTTTCAGGGCGAGGAAGAGTGCGCGGCACTCCGCAAGGGCGGCGTCCTAGCGATCGTGCGCCCAGAGATCGAGGTCGTGGTGACCGCCGGGGATATCCCGGAAAAGATTGTCGTGGATCTGACCAAGATGGAAAACATCGGCGACACGTTTACTATTTCGATGGTTGATCTGCCCGCCGGCGCCAAGCCGACCATTGATCGTGATTTCGTGATCTGCAACATCTCGGCGCCCTCCGCGCTTCGGTCGCAGGATGACGAGGACGAGGATGCAGGCGAGGCAGAGGTCGAAGCGGCCGAGGACGCGACCGCCGACGAGGCGTGACCCTTCTGGACTTCAGGTACGAAACTGCGGAACGCGGCCCCTTGCATGGGGGCCGCGTTTTTCAGTGTCAGTCTTGTCGATTGCGGTCGCGCGCGGCGCGGTAGGCGTCGATGCGGTCTTCAAGACGCTCGGCATAGGCGCGGCGCTCGGCATCGCTCATGTTTGCCAGATGCCTGACGAGCACGTCCTGCCCCAGTTCGAACCGGACGGCAAAACGTTCCCGGTGCTGGCGCATCCGCTTGGACACCCGGCCCGGATCGAAGGGCACGGCGCGCAGATCCGCAACCAGTGCGTCGTAGCTTTCGCGTAGGTCGCCGCGCCCGTCATCGGCCTCGCGCCACGCTTGCCGCATCTGCTGCCCGATCTCCCGCCGGTCCTCGCGGCTGAGCGCCCGGGTCAGCGGGCCACCTGCCATATCGAGACGCGATGGCTTGGCATCGCCCGCGTGGCGCAGCGCCCAGCCGGCGGCCAGCCCCACCACCGCCAGGTTGAGGGCAAGCGATGTCACCAGCACGATGCGCATCAGGCGGCGATCGCGCGAGGGGCGCATCCGATCTGTCATCACTCGTCTCTCCCGATCAGGTCAAAGGCCATTTCCGGCGTGATATCGACTAGGTATTCCGGCGTTTCGGCGCCGGGAACAGTGTTGGGCAGCACGGCCCCGATCCACAGCCCCGTAAGTGCCGCGGTCGTCAGCCCCGCTATCGCCGGCCATCCGCCCAACAGGTCCCGCAGCCGCGCTGTCAGAGGCCGTGACGACCTCGGTTGCCGTGGGGTTGTCCGGATCCGCTCGGCATCCGCCAGAACCCGGGCCAGCATATCCTCGGACGGTGCGGGGGCGGTGCCGCGCGCGGCGTCGAAAAAGGGCCCGAGGGCGTCGCGGTCGTGATTGTCAGCGTTCATCGACATATCCCAACTCCTCTTTTCGCCCCGCGAGCCCGGCCTTCAGGGCGCGTTTGCCCCGCGATGTCAGGCTTTCCACCGCCTCGACCGTAAGCTCCATGATCTCGGCGATCTCGGGGTTCGACAGCCCGTCGATGTGACGCAGCACCACCGCCTGCCTTTGTCGCGCCGGCAGCGTATTCAGCGCCGCTTGCAACGCATCGGCGCGGGCGCGTTCCTGCATGGCCTCGGTCACACTGGTGCGCCCATCTTCAGGCTCTGGGATCGCGTCGAGTGTCACCGCCCCGCCGCGGTCGCGCCGCCGGCGGTCGATGCAGAGATTGGCGACCACACGGTAGAGCCACGTTGTCACCTTCGCCTCGCCGCTGCGCCAGTCCCGGGCCTGTTTCCACAGCCGCAGCATCGCCTCCTGGGTCACGTCCTCGGCCTCGGCCCGGTTGCCCAGCAGGCGAAAGGCATGCGCCATGGCACGCGGCGTCAGTCGCAGGGTCAGGACGCGCGCCGCGTCGGCGTTGCCATCCGCAAAGCGCGCGAGCAGCGCATCGTCGGGCAAATCCTCGATGGAGTCGAACGGCATCCGCATCACCTGCAACGGTATCCGCCCCACCCATCCTTGACCAGAGACGCGCGGGGACGGGCCCCGGTCATCACTCGTCGGCGTGGTGGCCTTTCATGCCGTGATGCCGGTCTGCTCGCTCGCTGTGCCATGCGTCGAGTTCCGCGCGGGACACCGCCCCGTCGCCATCAGCATCGATACGGTCCATCATGGTGCCAGACCGGTGGCCTTGCATTTCCTGCGGGCCGAGCTGACCGTCGTCATCTGCGTCGTGCCGGTCGATCATGTGGTCGGCATAGGCGCCCATGCGCTCTGCCCGGCGTTCCATCATGCGCGTGACCAGTTCCTCGTGCGACAACAGGCCATCGCCATTGCTGTCGGCCCCTTCAAAACGCGCCTGCATGCGGCCCGCCATTTCGTCGGGCGTGATCCGGCCATCGCCATCTGTGTCGATCTCGTCGAAACCGAGCCGCATCTGGGCCGCCCCGTGGCGCCCGTCATGCCGACCGTCACCGTCGTGGCGGTCGGCCTGCACCATGCCCGGCCCGGTCAACGCGAGACACATTGTCAGTCCAGCAAGTTTCAAATGATTTTTCATTGTGCAAGTCCCTTTGATTGCTGGTAGGGCAGCGGGAAGAAAACCGATGACCCGACCCCGTTCACACCTTGATACGCGCCTGTTGCCTCTTTCCGTCGCATGCCAGACAATGAGTGGCGTCAGGGACGGATCGATTTGCGACATGGTGCCACAAGGACAGGCTGTCACGTTTCAACGTCCTTCCCGTGCCGCCATGGTGAAGGCTCATGATCAATAGGCGGTTGCCATGCACGATACATCGATCCAGAGTGAACGCCCGCTATGGCCGGCCCTGCGCAAGGGATTCTCGCGCAAGTGCCCGAATTGCGGCCAGGGACCGATCCTGCGCAGTTACCTCAAGGTGCGGGAGACCTGTCCCGTCTGTTGCGAGGATCTGAGCCATCACCGCGCCGATGACGGGCCCGCCTACCTGACGATCCTGCTGGTCGGGCACCTGATGGCGCCTTTGCTGCACATCACGTTCACACATTTCCGCCCCGAGCCGATGGTGCTGTTCACGATATTCGGCGTTGGCACGGTCGCATTATCGCTTTATCTTTTGCCCCGGCTGAAGGGGGCCATCGTGGCCTTTCAATGGGCGCGGCACATGCACGGGTTCGGTGAGGATCGCTGAGCCCCGCGGGCAGGAAAATCAGCGATGAGCGATATCGACAAGACCGCCGTGCGGGATGCGGCCACCGTGATCGTCCTGCGGGATCCTGACCGCCCGCATGTTCTGATGGGACAGCGCGGCAAGACCGCAGCCTTCATGCCCGACAAGTTCGTCTTTCCCGGTGGCGCGGTGGATGCCGGCGACGCCGATGTGCCGCTGGCCCGCCCGCTGCCGCCGCTTTGCGCCGAACGTCTGTGCGAGGCGTGCGACGGCGACCTCGCTCAGGCCCTTGCCGCCGCTGCGGTGCGCGAGTTGTGGGAGGAGACCGGGCAGGCGCTTGGCACGCCGGGGGCATGGCCTGGGCCGGTGCCGGACGACTGGGCCCGGTTTGCCGACCGTGGCCTCGTGCCCGTGGCCGATCCGCTGCAATTCGTGTTTCGCGCGATCACACCGCCCGGCCGGCCGCGCCGATTCGATGCGCGGTTCTTCCTGGTGCATGCCGAGTATCTGGCCAGCGACCCCGACGATTTCACGGATGCCTGTGACGAGCTGAGCCATCTGCAATGGATCCCGCTGTCCGAGGCGCGCCGGTTCGATCTGCCCTTCATCACCGAGGTGGTTCTGGCCGAGGTGACGGCGCGCGCGCATGACCGCGCGCCGCCCGAGTCAGTGCCGTTCTTTCGCAACGATGACGAGGAAAGCCTGTTCCTGCGCCTGAAAGGCGCGCAGGCGAGCGACTGATCGCGGCCTATTCCGCGGCGTGTTTCTTGAGCACTTCGATCGGCACGATGGACAGCGCGCTGATATGCGTCGCCTGCAGCCGGACCTGCGGCGCGCAGCCCTCGTCATGGGCCTGCAGGAACCGCCCGGCACAGACGCACCACTGATCGCCGGGTTTCAGCCCGTCGAAGCCGAATTCGGGCCGCGGTGTACTCAGGTCGTTGCCCACGTATTTCGAATAGGCCAGGAATTCCTCGGTCATCAGCGCGCAGACGGTGTGGCTGCCCTGATCCTCGGCGCAGGTGTTGCAATGCCCGTCCCGGAAGAACCCCGTCAGCGGATCGTCGGAGCAGTGCGCAAGCGTGCCGCCGAGAACGTTGACTGATTGCTCCATATCCATACCGATACCCTTTCCGGTCACGTGTCCGTTGTGTGCGTGTTCAGCTTTCTTCGAGAACCGTCTCGAACCCCTCGAATTCCGGTGGCCCCAGCAGGGCGTCGCGGGTCGACTGGTTTCCGGCATCCTTGTGCGCGGCGCGAAACGCCTCGGATTTGGTCCATGCGTCGAACGCCGCGCGGCTGTCCCAGACCACATGGCTGGAATATAGCCTGTGCCCGTCACCCTCTGGGCCTTTGAGCAGGCGGAATTCGCGGAATCCCGGCACGCTGCCAAGATGGCTTTCACGCTCGGCCCACATGCGCTCGAACGCGTCCTCAAAGCCGGGTTTGACGCGGAACCGGTTCATGGCGATGAATGTCATGTCATATCCTTCTGACGGGTGTCGTGGCGCAGGCTGGCGGAAGACATGCTGGCGGATGCGCGAACCCTGACGCATCGCGGAGCGCCATGCAAGCACAAGCCGGTCACCGGAACCTGTCCACCAGTCGCTGTAATGGGCTGCGGGTGTCTTCGGCGCCTTCCCCCGTGTTCTCGGTCGCCTGTTCGGGCGCGGGCGCGGTGCTGGGCGCAGGCTTTGCCCCGGTGTCGGGCGCGGGTTTCGGGCTTGCCGGATGGTTCGGCGTGGTGCGCTGCGCCACGGCGTTCTGGAAGCGGTCGGGCTTGCCCTCGGCCAGCCACGGCGCGCCGTCCGCGATGCCGCGCATCAGGTCGTCGATCCAGTCGCCATCGGCCTTGGAGAAATCCTGCAACACGTAGTGGGTGACGCGGTCCTTGTGGCCGGGATGCCCGATTCCGAGCCGCACGCGCGCATAGTCGGCCCCGAGATGCGACTGGATCGAGCGCAGCCCGTTATGGCCCGCGTGCCCGCCGCCGCGCTTGACGCGCAGCTTGCCGGGGGCGAGGTCGAGCTCGTCGTGGAACACGGTCACTTCGGCAGGGCCCAGCTTGTAGAACCGCGCGGCCTCGCCCACGGATTGCCCGCTGAGGTTCATGAAGGTTCCGGGCTTGAGCAGGACGACCTTCTCGCCCGCCAGCACGCCCTCGGACACCTTGCCCTGGAACTTGGAGCGCCACGGGCCGAAGCCGTGATCGTCAGCGATCGCGTCCACCGCCATGAACCCGATATTATGCCGGTTCTGCGCGTATTTCGCGCCCGGATTGCCCAGCCCCACCAAGAGCAGCATCGTCCAAACCCCCGTTTCTATCCCGGACGGTCTAGGCCTTGAGCCTTGCGGAATCAAGCAACGGTCGGTCCGGGCATGGCAGAGTATGAAAACCACGGCTTGCGGTTGTGCGTGGCCGGTACGCGGGTGGCAGCGGCGCGAAACATGGCGTCCCCTGTTCCATTCGGCGCATCAGCATGGCAGTGTCCGCGTCATGAACACACAGATCACATCCCCCGACGGAACCCCCGCCAGCCGCTTTGCGTTCGGCACGATGCAATTCGGCGGCGCGGCGGACGAGGCCGCGTCGCGCGCCATGTATCATGCCTGCATTGATGCGGGCATCACCCATTTCGACACCGCGTATCTTTATACCGACGGGGCGGCCGAGACCCTTCTGGGTCGCTTTGCCGCCGTGCAGCGCGACCGGTTGGTGATCGCCACCAAGGCCGGCTACACGGGCGGTGCGGGGCGCGAGAATATCCTTGCCCAGTTCGACACCTCGCGCCAGCGCCTAGCGATGGATTACGTGGATATCCTTTACCTGCACCGGTTCGATCCCGACACGCCGCTGCGCGAGACGATGGCGACCTTCGCGGATTTGAAATCGCGCGGGCTGATCGGCCATGTCGGCCTGTCGAATTTCGCCGCATGGCAGGTGATGAAGGCCGCCTGTATCGCCGCCGAATTCGATCTGAGGGTCTCGATCCTGCAGCCGATGTACAGCCTCGTGAAGCGTCAGGCCGAGGTCGAGATCCTGCCCATGGCCGCCGCCGAAGGCATGGTCGTGGCGGGATATTCGCCGCTGGCCGGCGGGCTTTTAACCGGCAAATACGCGCGTGGCGAGACCGGGCGGCTGACCGGCAACGAACGCTACGCGATCCGCTACGGGCAGGATTGGATGCGCGAGGCCGCTGTGGCGCTGGTCGAGATCGCGGCGGAGCTTGGCACCGATCCCGCAACGCTGGCCGTCGCCTGGGCCGCGCGGCATCCTGCCCGGCCCGTGCCGCTGATCTCAGGGCGGTCGGTGGAACAGATCGCTCCTGCGCTCGCAGCCATGAGCTATCCGATGGATGACGCGCTTTACGAAAGGCTTGCTGCGCTGACGCCGGCGCCGCCGCCGGCCACAGACCGCACCGAAGAGGGCTGAGCGGATGCCGCGCCGCGATCTGCCGCCCACGGCCTCTGTCGCGCATGCGGGCGCTGATGCGCGGATGCACGCGCCCTCGGCAGAGCGCAACGCCGAAGCCATCACCGAGGCGCTTATCGCTGTTGCGCCGGGTACGGGCCGTGCGTTGGAACTCGCCAGCGGGACCGGGCAGCATGTCGTGGGTTTCGCCCGCGCCATGCCGGGGTTGGACTGGCAGCCATCGGAGGTTGACGCCGACCGCCGCGCCAGCATCGACGCGCATGCCGCCGCCGCCGGGCTGCCGAACCTGCGCGCCGCGATCCCGCTCGATGCGACCGAAGCGGGCTGGGGCGCGCGGCATGGCGGGCAGGTATTGGTCGTTCTGGTGAACCTGCTGCACCTTATCAGCGCGGACGAGGTGCGGATCGTGATCGCCGAGGCCGCGCAGGCGCTGGCCCCCGGCGGGGTGTTTGCCATCTACGGCCCGTTCCTGCGCGAGCGCCGCGCGACATCGGACGGTGATGCGCGGTTCCATGAAAGCCTTGTCGCGCAGGATCCGGTGCTGGGCTACAAGGATGTGGCCGATGTCGAGGGCTGGATCGGGGCGCAGGGTCTGCACCTGACCGAGACGCGCGCCATGCCCGCCAACAACCTTTTCATCGTGGCGCACCGCCCTGACTGATCCTTGCCCGATCCGCGACATGGACCGCGAAACTTTCTCTGCCGCTTCGATATGTGCTGACTGGGCGCGCAGGGCGGGCTAGACCTGAACGCATGATCCTTGATGGAGGTCGGCCATGCTGCGTGTTTGGGCTGTCTTGTTCCTTCTTTCCGCGGTGCCGGTCGAGGCCGGTCCGTTCGGAGATTACAACCCGGTGGATTTCGGGCCGCGTGGCCCGGCCAGCTACGCGGTGCACGGCATCGACGTGGCCCGCTACCAGGGCGAGATCGACTGGCGCCGCGTGCGTGCGTCAGGCGTCGCCTTCGCCTATATCAAGGCGACTGAGGGCGGCGATCTGAAGGATTCTGAGTTCGACCGCAACTGGCAGCTTGCCGCGCGCGAAGGCGTGCCGCGCGGCGCCTATCATTTCTATTACTTCTGCACCGATCCCGAGGTTCAGGCGCGCTGGTTCATCCGCAACGTGCCGCGCCGGGGCCACGCGCTGCCTCCGGTTCTGGACCTTGAGTGGAACCCGTTCTCGCCCACCTGCACCGTGCGTCCGCCGGGGCCCGAGGTGCGCCGGCAGGCCCGGATCTTTCTCGACATCGTCGAGCGGCACTACGGCAAGCGCCCGATCATCTATACCACGCCCGAATTCTACGCCCAGACCGGGATCGGAGAGGTTGACGCTCGGTTCTGGCTGCGATCGGTGGCGCGCACGCCCGACCGGGTCTATCCCGGCAAGCCGTGGGTCTTCTGGCAATACACCGGGACGGGCGTCGTCCCCGGGGTGGCGGGCGGTGTCGACATCAACGTGTTTCATGGCACGTCCGGCGATTGGCGGCGATGGCTGGGTCGGCATAACCGCTAGGATTTGCCTCAAGGACTGATCCCGCAGATCTGCGGGAAAGCTGTTGCCCCTGCTGCCGTGCGGCGCCTAGGGTCGCGGATGCAGGTGGGGGCAAGGGGGCGTCTCATGCGGTGGATCTTTCGGTTGATCGGGGCGGTCGTCGTGATGGCGGCGATCGTGCTCGGGGCAGTGGTGTTCCTGCCGAGCGAGCGGGTCGCGCGCATTGCCGCAGACCAGTTGTCGAAGGCATCGGGCCGCGAGGTCACGCTGTCGGGCGAGACGACGCTCAGCCTCTATCCGGTCCTTGGCGTGTCCACTGGGGCAGTCGAAGTGGCGAATGCCGACTGGTCGGATGCCGGCCCGATGCTGCGCGCCGAAAGCCTCAAGATCGGCGTGGCCCCTATGCCGCTGCTGCGCGGCGAGATCCGCATCACCGGGCTGGAGATCGAAAGCCCGCAGATCCTTCTGGAACGCGCCCGGAACGGGCGGGAGAACTGGGATCTGGGGGTCGATGGGGTCGCCCCGTCCGGGCAGGCGGAAGGCGCAGAGCCGGCCACGGACAACCGGCTTGCGCTGACCCTCGACCGGGCGCTGATCACCGAAGCGTCGCTCAATTATACCGATCATGGCAGCGGTGCAGATCACGCCATCGGCGACATGGATTTCGACCTGCGCTGGCCCGATTACGATGGCCGCGCGACGTTCGAGGCGGTCGTGCGGCAGTCGGGCGCGCCTGTCACAATTGCCGGGCATGTCGACCGGTTGGGCCCGTTCCTTGACGGCGCGGTCACGCCGTTGGCCGCGGGGATCAAAGGGCCGGGTGGTCGCGTCGGCTTTGACGGGCGCGCCGGGGTGACACCGCAGGCAGAGGGGCGGCTCGACCTCGGCCTGTCGGACACGCGCGCCTTCCTGGCGGCGCTCGGGCTTGGAGCCGTGGACCTGCCTGTGGGTCTTGGCCGGCAGGTGGACGGCCGCACGGATGTCACGCTGACGGACGCGCTGCAGGTCTCGTTGCGCAACATGGTGTTGGATCTCGGGGGTAACGCGATCTCGGGCGCCGCCGATATCGACCTCGCGGGCGACGTGCCGCGGATCGAGGCACAGCTTGATGCCGGGGCGCTGGACCTGTCGCAACGCTCCGGCGCGGATGGCGGGGACGGATCCGGCGGCAGTGGCGACGGCGGATGGTCCCGCGCGCCCATCGACGCCTCCGCCCTGGGGCTGGCCGATGGCGTGGTGGCGCTGAGCGCCGACAGCATTGATCTGGGCGATGTGAGGCTTGATGCGACGCGCCTAGAGGTCACGCTCGACCGGTCGCGCGCGGTGGTCGGCCTGCAAGAGGTGCGCGGCTATGACGGGTTGGTCACGGGCGAGTTCGTCGTCAACAATCGCTCTGGCCTGTCGGTGGGCGGCGACATGACTGCCGAGGGCATCGACCTGGAACGGTTTCTTGGCGATGCCATGGATGTCAGCCGGTTTTCGGCCACCGCCAACGGCAATCTGCAATTTCTGGGTGTGGGCCAGTCGGTGTACGCCATCATGAACTCGCTGTCGGGCCAGGGGCGGATCGGCACCGGGCGCGGAGTGATCTCTGGCATCGATCTCGACCGGTTGATGCGGTCGGGCGATGTGACGGGCGGGACCACCGTCTTCGACGAGATGAGCGCCAGTTTCTCGATGGACGAAGGCAATCTCTATAATCGCGATCTCACTATGCGTCTGCCAATGGCGCGGGCGGAGGGCACGGGCCGCGTAGGGCTCGGGGCGCGCGATATCGATTATCTCTTCACGCCGGTCCTGCTGGAAGGGGACACGACCCGCGGGCTGGCCATTCCCGTGCGCATTCGCGGGGCCTGGGCCGATCCGCGCATCACGCCGGACCTGGAAAAGGCGCTGGACCTGAACCTGCGAGAAGAGCGCCAGGAGCTCGAAGACAAGGTCGAGAAACGTGTGGACCGCGAGCTGCGCGAACGGCTGGGGGTGTCGCGGGATGACGGCAAGAGCATTGAGGACGCGATAAGAGACGAGGTCGAGGATCGCGCCTTGAAATCCCTGCGCAATCTCTTCGATTGAGCGCGGGATCAGGTGAGTATTTATGGCAAGATGAATGGGACATGTCTCGCGCTGTCCCCGCGCATGGGGTGCAGGATCTTATCGTGATCGGTGGTGCGTCAGTCCAGCCCCATCGCGCGCATCATCTCTTCCAGCCTTGGCGCGTCTTCGGGGTTGTTGAGTTCCCAGAACTGGCGACCGCGCGCCTCGACCTCGACACAGAGCACGGGCCGGCCGTTTTCAAGGAAGCGCAGCTGTTCGAGCCCCTCCAGCGCCTCAATGGGGCCGGGCTGCCAGCCGGCATAGGCCGAGAGGGCTGCGGGGCGGTAGGCATAGACACCGACATGATGAAAGACCGGCGTGGGTGCGTCCGCGGCATAGGTTTGCCCAGTGTAGGGGATGACCTCCTTGGAAAAGTAGAGTGCGTGCCCGTCGCGCGCGAAGACCGCGGTCGTGCCCCCGACACGCGCCGCCGCGCGATCCGCCAGGAACCCGTTCAGCGCCGATCCGTCGCAGCGCAGCACCGGCGTGGCGACCTCGGCGGACGTGTCGGCGCGCAGTCCGGCGACCAGATCCTTGACGAACCATGGCGGTGTCAGCGGCGCGTCGCCCTGCAGGTTGACCACGATCTCGTAACCGCCGCCGAGCATCTCATGCGCCTCGGCGCAGCGTTCGGTGCCGTTGGCGCAATCGGGCGATGTCATCACCACCTCGGCGCCGAAGGCCTCGGACGCCGCCTTGATCCGGTCGTCATCGGTGGCCACCACCACCCGCGCCACGTCCCGCACCGCGCAGGCGGCTTCCCATGAGCGCATGACGAGCGATTTCGACACGCCGCTTGCGCCGGTCAGCTCGGCCAGCGGTTTGCCGGGGTAGCGCGACGAGGCGTAACGCGCGGGTATGACAACGAGGACGCTCATGCCGCGCCTGCCTTGAGCGCGACGCCGGGGGCGTGGGCGATGAAGAAGGGGTTCTCGTAGTCGGGCTTGCCATAGGTGAGCGGGCTGTGGTCGTCAAACCGCACGACATGGCCGCCCGCCCCGAGAAGCACGGCGTGCCCTGCGGCGGTGTCCCATTCCATCGTGCGGCCCAGGCGGGGATAGAGATCGGCCTCGCCGGTCGCGACAAGGCAGAACTTGAGCGAGGATCCCGCGCTCGTCATGTCCTTTACCGCGTACCGGCCGATATAGGCGTCGGTCGCCTGATCGCGGTGCGATTTGCTGGCCACCACCATGAGCGCCGTGTTGTCGGGAGACGCGACGCGGATCGGGCGTTGCACGCCGGGTGCGTCGGCATCAAATGGTCCTTCCTCTTCGACGGAGGTGCCATCGGGCAGGGTATAGAACATGCGCCCTTGCGCCGGGGCATAGACCACCCCGCGGATGGGCAAACCGTCCTCGACATAGGCGATGTTGACGGTGAAATCGCCGCGCCGGTTGATGAATTCCTTGGTGCCGTCCAGCGGATCGACGATGAGGAAAGTCTTGGCTGTCAGCGCATGCGAGGCCGCTTGTTCCTCTGTCACCAGCGCGATATCTGGAAAGGCCGCGCGCAACCCGGCCGAAATGCTGGCATCTGCGGCCTCGTCGGCCTCGGTCACCGGGCTGTCATCGGATTTCACCTTCACGTCGAAATCGTCGGCCTGGTAAATCTCCATGATCCGTTCGCCGGCATCGAGGGCCAGCCGTCGCATCTGGTCGGTCAGGGCCTTATGGTTCACTGTCCGCTCCTTTTTCCGGCGGGGCAATGATGGCCCCTTGATGAATGGATCGCGTGGTTTTCCTAGGGGAGATCGCTTGATGAATGCAACAGGTCCGAACCGCCATGTCACGGGCAGTCGGGCAAACAGGCGATGTTTTTCACCGCACGCCTGAAATCATGGCTGTTTTCGGCCCTCGTGCTTGTGGCGGGCGACATGACGGTCGGCGCGCGCAGAGGCGCTGCGAACCTGATGGCTTACGCGCGCTTGGCTGCGCCGGATCTCGCCAAACCGGCGCAGCTGCCTTGCATCTCGGGGGCCGGGGCCTTAGGCGGTGCGCATCCGCACGCTGCAGGAGCAGTACCGCATGAAGATGTACCAGACCTTCCTCAAGCCGATGCACCCCGAGGGCAAGCGCTTCGTGGCGATCTTCGCTGCGATCACGCTCGTGCTTTTCCTGATCACCGATGAGCTGGGCTGGATCGGGGTCGGACTTACGGTCTGGTGCTACTATTTCTTTCGCGATCCCGAGCGTGTCACGCCGACGCGGCACGGCGTGATCGTCAGCCCCGCCGACGGGATCGTGTCGCTGATCGAGCCTGCCGTGCCTCCGTCAGAGCTTGGCTTGCCCGACACGCCCCTGACCCGCGTCAGCGTGTTCATGAGCGTCTTCGACTGCCATATCAACCGCGCGCCGGTGGCTGGCACGGTGCAGGCCGTTGCCTATCGGCCGGGCAAGTTCCTAAACGCATCGCTCGACAAGGCGAGTGCGGACAACGAGCGCAACGGCGTGGTGATCGAGATGGAGGACGGGCGCCTTCTGCCGGTGGTGCAGATCGCCGGTCTGGTGGCGCGGCGTATCGTCTGTTTCGTGGAGCGCGGTGCGGCGCTGTCGCGCGGTGAACGCTTCGGGCTGATCCGCTTCGGCTCGCGTCTGGATGTCTACCTGCCCGAGGGCGTCGTTCCGCAGGTCCGTGTTGGCCAGACCATGATCGCGGGCGAAACGGTGCTGGCAGAGCTGGACACGTGACCAGGCGGCCGCGCAAAGAAGTCACGCTGGCGCAGCTCTTGCCCAACATGCTGACGGTTGCGGCGATCTGCGCGGGCGTGACGGCCATCCGGATGGGGGTCCAGGGCGATTACGTGCCGGCGGTGCAGCTCTTGCTGATCGCCGGAGTGCTCGATGGGCTCGACGGACGTCTTGCGCGACTGCTACGCAGTTCCAGCGCCATGGGCGCGGAGCTGGATTCGCTGGCCGATTTCCTTAATTTCGGCGTGGCGGCGCCGCTGGTGATCTATTACTGGGGCCTGCAGGATATGCGGCATGCCGGTTGGATCGCGGTGCTGTTCTTTGCGGTCTGCAGCGTCATGCGCCTTGCGCGGTTCAATGTCAGCGCAAAGGAAGAAGATTCCAAGGGATCGGGCGCCTATTTCGTCGGCCTGCCTGCCCCCGCGGGCGCGCTTCTGGCGATGCTGCCGCTGTTCGTGGCGTTCGCGGTCCCTGATATTCCGCAACTGCCCGCATGGCTTGTCGGGATCTACATGGCCGGGGTCGGGCTGCTGCAGATATCGCCGCTACCTGTCTGGTCGTTCAAGCAGACCCGGATCTCGCGCGAGAACGTCAAGTTCTTCCTGCTGGGCTTTGCCTGCGTGGCCGCGGCGCTGGTGCTTTTCACCTGGGCCGCGTTGATCGTGATGTGCCTGGCCTATGTGGGTGTCGTGATTTGGGCGGCTTTCGTATGGTACCCTGCGACGCGATCGGATGATGTGCAATGAGCGAGGCGAACGATGGAGCTTGACGCGGTTTCGAATTCCTATGCGAGATGGGCCCCGGTTTATGATGCGACCTTCGGGCGGATCACCCAGGCCGGGCGGCGCGCGGCGGTGCGCTATATCAACACGCGCAGCGGTGACGTGCTCGAAGTTGGCGTCGGCACCGGCCTGTCGCTGGAGACCTATGATCGCGGCCTGCGCGTGACGGGCATGGATTACAGCGAAGACATGCTGCGCAAGGCCCGCGCGCGCGTCGCCAAACAGCACCTGACCCATGTCGCGGGATTGCGCCAGATGGATGCGCGAGCCCTCGATTTTCCCGATGACAGCTTTGACACGGTCGCGGCGATGCATGTGGTGTCGGTGGTCCCAGAGCCCGAGCGGGTGATGTCCGAGATCGCCCGCGTGCTGCGCCCCGGCGGGCAGGTGGTCATCACCAACCACTTCAAGCACGAGCGCGGGGTCTGGGCCGGACTGGCGCGTGCTGCGGCCCCGCTAGAGAACCTGCTGGGCTGGCATTCGGATTTCGAGATCGGCCGGGTGCTGCAGGACCCGCGCCTGCAGATCGCGACCCGCCGCGATATGCCGCCCATGGGGATGATGACCTTCCTGGTGTTGGAAAAGCGCGCCCACTAGGCCGCGCGGGACCGGCCTTCGCCGGGCCGGTCCTGTTTGGTGCCGATCGCGGGATCAGTTCGGGATCTGTCCGCTGAGGCCCTCGACGTAGAAATCCATGCCCAGAAGCGTGTCGTCATCGGCGACCTCGCCCTCGGCCAGCCACGCGCTGCCATCTTGCCGCGCAATCGGCCCGGTGAAAGGGTGGTAGTCGCCCTCGGCGATCGACGTCTCCAGCGCGAGCGCCTCGTCACGGACATCCGCCGGCACAGCATCGGTGATATCGCCGATCTCGACCATGCCCTCGGCGATGCCGTGCCAGATCTGCTGGCTTTCCCATGTTCCGTCGATCACCGCCTGCGTGCGGTCGATGTAATAGGGCGCCCAGTTGTCGATGATCGAACTGACGCGGGGCATCGGCGCGTATTCTGCCATGTCCGAGGCCTGCCCGAAGGTGATCACGTCGCCGGCGTTTTCCGCCGCTGCCTGCGGCGCGGTGGAATCGGTGTGCTGCAGGATCACGTCCGCGCCCTGCTCGATCAGGGCTGTGGCCGCGTCGGCCTCTTTCGCGGGGTCGAACCACGTATACGCCCAGATGATCTTGAACTCGACCTCCGGGTTGACCTTGCGCGCATGCAGGAACGCGGCGTTGATGCCGCGGATGACCTCTGGGATCGGGAACGAGGCGATGTAGCCAATCACGTCGCTTTTGGTCATCCGTCCCGCGATATGGCCCTGCACCGCGCGCCCCTCGTAGAAGCGGGCCGAGTAGGTCGAGACATTCGGCTCGGTCTTGTAGCCGGTGGCGTGCTCGAATTTCACGTCGGGGAACTTCTCGGCCACGGCCAGCGTGGGCTCCATGAACCCGAAGGAGGTGGTAAAGATCAGGTCGGCGCCCCGCAGCGCCATCTGCGTGATCGCGCGCTCGGCATCGGCGCCCTCGGGGACACTTTCCTGGTAGACCGTCTCGACCCGGTCGCCGAAATGCTCTTCGACCGCAAGGCGGGCCTGGTCGTGCTCGTAGGTCCAGCCGCCATCGCCGATGGGGCCGACATAGATGAAGCCGACCTTGGTGCGGTCCTGCGCCACCGCGGCGGTCGCAAGACCGAGTGCGAGCGCGACAGTGGCCATTGAATACGTGATGTTCATGCGAAAACTCCCTGTTTGCATGGCTGTCTCATTGAGAGGCGTGAAAGACGCGGCCCAAGGATGCGGGCGCGCGTGACTTGTCGGCGGACATGGTGACGAGAACCACGATGGTCACGAGGTAGGGCGACATCGACAGGTATTCGACCGGAATGGCGATGCCGGCCGCCTGAAGGTTGAGCTGCAGCACCGCGACGCCGCCGAACAGCCACGCCCCCAGCAGGACGCGCCCCGCCTTCCACGAGGCAAAGACCACCAGCGCCAACGCGATCCAGCCCGCCCCCGAGGTCATCCCTTCTGTCCATTGAGGCACGCGCACGAGGCTCAGATACGCGCCGCCAAGCCCGGCGCAGGCCCCGCCAAAGAGGATCGCCATCACCCGGATGCGCACCACCTTGTAGCCAAGCGCATGCGCGGCATGGTGGTTCTCACCCACGGCGCGCAGGACCATCCCGGCATGGCTGTGCCGCAGCATCCACCAGATCACCCCGGTCAGAGCAAGACCGAGATACACCACCAGGTCATGCGAAAAGAGCACCCGCCCGAGAAACGGGATATCGCTCAAACCCGGGGTCTCCAGCCGCGGCGTGCGTGGCGGCTTGAGGCCCACGTAACCCTGCCCCAGAAGCGCTGACAGCCCGAGCCCGAACAGCGTCAGTGCGAGGCCACTGGCCACCTGGTTGGCCAATGCGAATTGCGTCAGCAATGCGAACAGCAGCGACAGCGCGGCCCCGCCCGCAGCCGCCGCCATGAACCCCACCAGCGGAGAGCCGGAATTGACGGCCATCGCGAAGCCGCAGATCGCGCCGGTGATCATCATGCCCTCGACCCCAAGGTTGAGCACCCCCGCGCGTTCGACCACCAGCTCGCCCAAGGCGGCCAGCAGGATCGGCGTCGCCGCCACCATCAGCGAGGCCAGCAGAAGCGCCGGGTCGATCGTGCTCAGGTCCATCAGGCGACCTCTCGCGGGGCGCTGCGGATCCGGTAATGGGTCAGGACATCCACCGCCAACAGGAAAAACAAGAGCATGCCCTGGAATACCTGGATCGCGGCGGCGGGCAGACCAAGGTTCGATTGGGCGATCTCGCCCCCGATATAGGTCAGCGCCATCAGCAGACCGGCCGCGAGGATGCCCACCGGATGCAACCGGCCAAGGAAGGCCACGATGATCGCGGTGAACCCGTAGCCCACGTTGAAATCGATGGTCACCTGCCCTGAGGGGCCCGCCACCTCGAACATCCCCGCCAGACCGGCCAGCGCACCGGCGGTGCCCAGGCAGACGAGGATCAGCCGCGCCGGGCGCACCCCGGCGAACCGTGCCGCGCGCGGCGCCTGCCCGGTCAGCCGTATCTGGTAGCCCAGGCTGTGCCGTGTCAGCATCACATAGGCGAGGATCACGGCGATCGTTGCGGCCACCACGCCCCAATGCATGCCGGTTCCGGAAATCAGCTCGGCGTTATGGGCGCTGTCATAGTCCCTCAGATTGCGTGATCCGGGAAAGCCGCGCCCCTCGGGATTCTTCATCGGTCCAAGCGCCATGGCGGCCAGCAACTGTTCGGCCACATAGACAAGCATCAGCGACACGAGGATCTCGTTGGTCCCAAAGCGGACTTTCAGCACCGCCGGGATCATCGCCCAGATCCACCCGCCAAGCGCGCCCGCCAGAACCATGGCCGGAAAGACTAGCACGCTTTCGGTCGGGTAGAGGGCCAGCGCCACGCCCGCGCCGCTGAGCGCACCCATGATGTACTGTCCCTCGGCGCCGATGTTCCAGATCCCCGCCCGGAACCCGAGGCTGAGACCGATGGCTATCAGAACCAGCGGTGCGCCCTTGATCAAAAGCTGCGGGCGATAATAATGCGCAAATTCGCCGAAGAGCGGCTGCCAGAAGATCGTGCCGATCGCCGTGACCGGATCCTTGCCGAGCGCTGCAAACAGCGCGCCTCCGGCCAGCATCGTGATCACCACCGCCAGAAGCGGCGTCACGTAGGTCCAGAGCAGCGAGGGTTGCGGCCGCGCTTCCAGCTTCAGCATAGCGCGCGCCCGTGCTTCTTTTCGGCAAAAATACCCGGATCCGACCGCTCAGGCATGCGCCGCCGCCTCGAGGTCATGCGCGCCGCCCATCATAAGGCCGATGTCTTCCACGCCGAGTCCTTTCGCGGGCCGTATCTCCGACAGGCGCCCGGCGTTGAGCGCGCCGAACCGGTCGGAGATCTCCATCAGCTCGTCAAGATCCTGGCTGATGCAAAGGATCGCAGTACCGTTGGCCGCGAGGTCCAGCAGCGCCTGCCGGATCGCCGCGGCGGCAGCGGCATCGACCCCCCATGTGGGCTGGTTGACGACCAGAACTTCGGGGCGTTGCAGAACCTCGCGCCCGATCACGAATTTTTGCAGGTTGCCCCCCGACAGCGATTGCGCGGCCACATCCGGTCCCGGCGTGCGCACGTCGAATCGCGTGATGATCGCACGGGCGAAATCGCGCGCCGCGCCCCATCTCACGAAGCCGTGCGACAGCAACCCCTCGCGCTGCGCGCCAGTCATGAAGGCGTTCTCCGTCAGGCTCATCTCGGGCGCCGCGGCATGACCGAGGCGTTGCTCGGGCGCGGTCAGCAGTCCCATCTTGCGCCGCCTATTCGGGCCCAGCCGGCCGATGGCGCGCTCGTTCAAGCGGATCGCACCCGCAGCACTCCGGGTTTCGCCAGCAAGGGCGGCGAGTAATTCGCCCTGGCCGCTGCCGGCCACCCCGCCGATCCCGAGGATCTCACCCCGCCGCACCGCGAGGCGGATATCCTTCAGCGAGGTTCCGAACGCCGAGTATGCCGGCATCGACAGTCCCGTCAGCTCCAGCGCCACGGGACCGGGCGCGCGCGCCACATGTTTGGGCGCGGCAAAGGACGCGCCGACCATCATCTCGGCCATCTCGCGCGCCGAGGTCTCTCGGGGTGCGCAGGTGGCCACGTTGCGGCCCCGACGCAGGATCGTCGCGCGATCGCACAAGGAGCGGATCTCTTCCAGCTTGTGTGAGATGTAGAGGATCGCCACCCCTTCGGCGGTCAGCTGTCGCAACGTCTGAAACAGGATCTCGACTTCCTGCGGGGTCAGGACGCTCGTCGGCTCGTCCATGATCAGCAGGCGCGGCTCTTGCAGCAGGCAGCGGATGATCTCGACCCGCTGACGCTCTCCGGCGGACAAGTCGCCCACGATCCGGTCGGGATCGAGCGGCAGCCCGTAGGTGTACGACACGTCGCGGATCCGCGCCGACAGATCGCGCAGGCGCGGCGGCGATCCCATGCCAAGCGCCACGTTCTCGGCCACGCTCATCGCGTCAAACAGCGAGAAGTGCTGAAACACCATCGCCACCCCGGCCTTGCGCGCCGCGTTCGGATCGGCCGGCGCATATGGCGCCCCGCGCAAGGACATCGTCCCGCTATCGGGTTTCACGAGGCCGTAGATCATCTTGACCAGCGTCGATTTTCCCGCGCCGTTCTCGCCGAGCAGCGCGTGCACCTCGCCGTCGCAAACCTCCAGCGACACTGCGTCGTTTGCGACGACACCCGGATAGGCCTTGGACAGGCGGTCAATGCTCAGAAGCGGCGGTGTCACGCGTGGTCGGTCCCGGATGCTGGCAGCATGTTCGGATGTCAGTAACGCAGCGTTGGTGCCAACGGCAATGGCCCCGTCATGGCCCGGTGCGGATTCACGTGTCGCGGCGGCAGGCATTGCGCGTGTTTTCATCAGGCCGGCGGCACGGGACGGCTTTCGTTCCCACAGGCCTGCGGATACTCTCGGATCATGACAAGCGATCCCCGATTCATTCACCTGCGGGTGCATACCGAATATTCCCTGCTGGATGGCGCGGTGCGGCTGAAGAAACTGCCGGGCCTCTGTGCGGCGGCGGGCATGCCTGCCGTGGCCGTCACCGACACCAACAACATGTTCGCGGCACTGGAATGTTCTGTCACCGCGCAAGAGGCGGGCGTGCAGCCGATCATGGGCTGCCAGATGGATCTGCAATACCTGACCCCGGCCCCGGGCGAGCGTGCCAAGCCACCCGCGCCGGTGGTGCTGCTCGCGCAGAACGAGGCCGGTTACCGGAATCTGATGACGCTCAACACGTGTCTTTACCTGCGCGGCGACGGGCAGCTTGCGCATCTCACGCCCGAGGATCTGGAGCAGCACGCGTATGGGTTGATCTGTCTGACTGGCGGGCCCGATGGCCCGGTCGGGCGGCTCTTGCAGGGCGGGCAGCGCCCGGCGGCCGAAGCGCTGATGCGGCGGCTCGCGGCGGCCTTCGGCGACCGGCTTTACGTCGAATTGCAGCGTCACCCCGGCGAGGACGGCGCGCCTGAGTCCGAGCGTCTGACAGAGCGCGGGCTTGTCGAGATGGCATATGCGATGGAATTGCCGCTAGTGGCCACCAATGACGTGCATTTCCCGAAATCCGACATGTACGAGGCGCATGACGCGCTTCTTTGCGTGGCCGACGGCGCCTATGTCGACCAGTTGGAGCCGCGCCGCCGCCTGACCCCGCAGCATTTTTTCAAGAGCCAGGACGAGATGGCTGCGCTGTTCGCCGATCTGCCCGAGGCGCTGGAGAACACCGTCGAGATCGCCAAACGCTGCGCCTTCGGGGCCTACCGCCGTGACCCGATCCTACCGCGCTTTGCCGATGACGAGGTGGACGAGCTGCGCCGCCAGGCCCACGAGGGCTTGCACAAACGGCTGGCGGTCATCCCCCATGCCGCCCCGGTCGAGGAGTACGAAAAACGCCTCGATTTCGAACTGGGCATCATCGAGGGGATGGGCTTTCCCGGCTATTTCCTGATCGTGGCGGACTTCATCAAATGGGCCAAGGATCACGACATTCCGGTGGGCCCCGGGCGTGGCTCGGGCGCGGGCAGCCTCGTGGCCTACGCGCTGACGATCACCGATCTCGATCCGCTGCGCTACAACCTGCTGTTCGAGCGGTTCCTGAACCCAGAGCGGGTCAGCATGCCCGATTTCGACATCGACTTTTGCATGGATCGCCGCGAGGAGGTGATCCAGTACGTGCAGGAGAAGTACGGTCGCGACAAGGTCGGCCAGATCATCACCTTCGGCGCGCTGCTGTCGAAGGCAGCGGTGCGCGATATCGGCCGCGTGCTGCAGATGCCCTACGGTCAGGTGGACCGCCTGTCCAAGATGATCCCGGTCGAAGGTGTGAAGCCCGTCAGCATCGAGCAGGCGCTTAAAGACGAGCCGCGCCTGAAGGAAGAGGCCGACCGCGAAGAGGTTGTGAGCCGCCTCCTGACATATGGCCAGCAGGTCGAAGGGTTGCTCAGGAACGCCTCGACCCATGCCGCGGGCGTGGTGATCGGCGACCGACCGCTGGATGAGCTTGTACCGCTTTATCAGGATCCGCGCGCCGACATGCCGGCCACGCAGTTCAATATGAAATGGGTCGAACAGGCGGGGTTGGTGAAGTTCGACTTTCTGGGCCTGAAGACGCTGACCGTCATCCAGAACGCGATCGAACAGATCCACGCCGAGGGGCGCGATCTGCACACGGCCCAGGACGGCAGCACGATCTACGCGCCCAACCCGGGGGCCGAGAACGATATCGGGCAGATCCCGCTCGATGACGCGGCGACCTACACGCTTTATTCCCGCGCCCGCACCGTCGCCGTGTTCCAGGTGGAAAGCAGCGGCATGATGGACGCGCTCAAGCGCATGAAGCCCAACTGCATCGAGGATATCGTGGCGCTGGTGGCCCTCTACCGGCCCGGCCCGATGGAGAACATCCCGAAATATTGCGAGGTCAAGAACGAGCTAAGCGCGCGCGACCACCTGCACCCGTCGGTCGATCACATCCTCGACGAGACCCAGGGCATCATCGTCTACCAGGAACAGGTGATGCAGATCGCGCAGGAAATGGCTGGGTATTCGCTTGGGCAGGCCGACCTGTTGCGCCGCGCCATGGGCAAGAAGATCCAGGCGGCGATGGATGCTGAACGGCCCAAGTTCCTTGAAGGCGCCGGCAAGAACGGCGTCGACACCGACAAGGCGATCGAGGTCTGGAACCTGCTGGACAAGTTCGCCAATTACGGCTTCAACAAGTCGCACGCTGCCGCCTATGCGGTGGTCAGCTACCAGACGGCATGGCTGAAGACCAATCACCCGGTGGAATTCATGGCCGGCGTGATGAATTGCGACATCCACCTGACCGACAAGCTCGCCGTCTATTTCCAGGAGGTGAAGAAGGGCCTCGGGCTGCCATGGGCGGGGCCATGCGTAAACCAGTCCGAAGCGATGTTCACCGTCCGGCAGGGGCGGCTGCATTACGCGCTCGGCGCGCTTAAGAACGTCGGTGTCGAGGCGATGAAGCTGATCGTCGAAGGCCGCGACGATCGGCCCTTCGCCACGCTCTACGACATGGCTCGCCGCGTCGATCTCAAGCGGATCGGCAAGCGTCCGCTGGAAATGCTGGCGCGCGCCGGCGCCTTCGACGAGCTTGATCGCAACCGCCGCCGCGTCTTCGAAAGCCTCGAGGCGCTGATGAATTATTCTGCGGCGATCCATGAACAGAAACACTCCAGCCAGGTGTCGCTCTTCGGCGAGGCGGGCGATGACCTGCCGGAACCGCGACTGGTGCCGGTCGAGGATTGGCTGCCCGCCGAACGCCTGACCGAGGAATTCAAGGCTGTCGGCTTTTACCTCTCGGGCCATCCGCTCGACGATTACATGACCGTGCTCAAACGCCAGGAGGTCAAGACCCTCGACGAGGTGACCTCGCGGGTCGAGCAGGGCCCCGCGCTGGTCAAGATGGCCGGGGTCGTGGCCGGCCGGCAAGAGCGTAAGTCGGCGCGCGGCAACCGCTTTGCCTTTGCCCAGCTGTCCGACACCACAGGCGGCTACGAGGTAACGATCTTTTCCGATGTGCTGGAGAAATCCCGCGAGTATCTGGAAACCGGGGCGCAGGTCGTCATCACCGCCGAGGCGACGCTGGAAAGCGACCAGCTGAAGCTGTTGTGCCGCGCGGTGCAGCCCATCGACGGCATGATCGCGGGTGCCGGGGCCGTGGGCCTGCGCATCTTCGTGGATCAGCCGGGGGTGATCGGGTCGGTCGCCACAGTGCTGGAAGATGCCGCGCGCAATGTGCGCGCCGGCGCGCCCGGGCCGATCCATTTCCGGGTGATGGGCGACGGGCTGCCCGGCGAGGTCGAGATCGACAGCGGCGTGGAATATCCCGTCACCCCGCAGGTCAAGGGCGCGATCAAGAGCCTGAGCGGCGTGATGATGGTCGAGGAAATCTAGTAATGCGGCGGCGGCGTGTTGCCGATGGTCACGCTGCCTTCGCCCTCTTCCTGCCGCGCTGCCTCGCGTTCCAGCAGCATCTGCACGCGGGCGCGCAGCCAGTCGATCTCGCGGTCCTGCCGTGCGATCACGTCCGACAGGTCGTCGACGGCGCGGATCAGATGGGCAAGCTTTTCCTCGAGATCGGTCATGCGCGGGATCTACCTGCCCGCGGACGGGCGGTCAATCGCGCCGCCCCGCTTGCCCCTGCGCGGGCCTTCGGCTAGACCGCGCCGCGACAGCCGTCGCAAGGACAAACCCATGGCAAAACCCCGCAAAGAGCCGCGCCCAAAGGCGGAAACGCCGAAAGGGTTTCGCGATTATTTCGGCACGGATGTGACGACGCGCGCCGCGATGCTCGACACCATCGCCGGGGTCTATCACCGCTACGGGTTCGATGCACTGGAAAGCAGCGCGGTCGAGACGGTCGAGGCGCTTGGCAAGTTCCTGCCCGATGTCGACCGGCCCAATGACGGTGTCTTCGCATGGCAGGACGAGGACGAAACGTGGCTCGCGCTGCGCTATGACCTTACGGCACCGCTGGCCCGCGTCTATGCTCAGCACCGCAACGATCTGCCCACCCCTTACCGCCGCTACGCCATGGGGCCGGTCTGGCGCAACGAAAAGCCGGGCCCGGGCCGGTTTCGCCAGTTCTATCAATGCGATGCGGATACGGTGGGTAGCGCCAGCATGGCCGCCGACGCCGAGATCTGCGCGATGCTGGCCGACTGTCTGGAAGAGGTCGGGATTGATCGTGGTAATTACATTGTGCGGGTGAATAACCGGAAGATTTTGAATGGGGTATTGGAGGCTGCTGGAATTTCGGAGGACGATGCGCACACTAGGGATGCTGTTCTCAGGGCGATCGATAAACTAGACCGCTTGGGGCGCCACGGCGTTAGTATGCTTCTTGGATCTGGCAGGCGTGATGACAGTGGCGACATCACTGAGGGTGCTGGCCTCTCGCACGCTCAAGCGGAACTTATTCTAGGCTTTCTTGAGGCAAAACGCGAGGATGGCGTCCAGACGCTCACTAGATTGAGCGAAATAATTGGAGAGTCTGGTATTGGTGCTGAAGGCATTGGTGAACTGATGCACTTTGCCGAGCTTATCGAGGCCCAAGGCTACGGCCCCGACCGCATCGTGATTGACCCGTCCGTCGTGCGCGGTCTCGGCTACTACACCGGGCCGGTCTACGAGGCGGAACTGACCTTTGAAATTCTTGACGAAAAAGGCCGCCCGCGCCAGTTTGGCAGCGTCGCCGGCGGCGGGCGCTATGACGACCTGGTCAAGCGCTTCACCGGGCAGGCGGTGCCGGCGACGGGGGTCTCCATCGGGGTGGACCGGCTGCTGGCCGCTTTGCACGAGAAGGGGCGCATAGGGACCAAAGCGCAAGGCCCTGTTGTTGTCACCGTGATGGATCGCGACCGGATGGCCGACTACCAGGCTATGGTGGGCGAGCTGCGGCAGGCGGGCATCCGTGCCGAGGTCTATCTCGGCAATCCAAAGAACTTCGGCAACCAGATGAAGTATGCCGACCGGCGCGGCAGCCCTGTGGCGATCATCGCCGGCAGTGACGAGTTCGACAAGGGCGTGGTGCAGATCAAGGATCTGATCCTCGGCGCGCAACTGGCCGAGAATGCCACGCTGGAGGAATGGAAGGAACGCCCCAGCCAGGTCGAGGTACCGCGCGAGCAACTCGTTGAAAAGGTACGTGAAATGCTGGCGAGGCAGGCATGATTCCCGACCGCGCCGCGACCCTGACAGAGGCCGCGCGCCTGCGTGGATACTTCGAGGATGCGGGTGCGCAGCCAATCGAGACGCCGATCCTGCAACCCGCCGAGGCGCTCTTGGACCTTTACGGCGAGGATATTCGCGCGCGGGCCTACGTGACCTCTGACGCGCTGCGGGGCGAGCAGATGCTCCGCCCGGATTTCACCGTGCCAGTGGTGCAGATGCACATGCAGCACGGCACCGAGCCGGCGCGCTACACCTATTCCGGTGAGGTGTTTCGGCGGCAGGAAGAAGACCCTGCGCGCGCCAACGAATATATCCAGGTGGGCTACGAGATCTTCGAGCGGGACGCGCCAGAGGCTGCGGATGCCGAAGTATTCTCAATGCTCTTCAGTATGTTGCGTCCCCTTGGCCTGCGCGCGGCGACCGGCGATATGGGTATCCTGATGGCCGCGGTCGACGGGTTGCACACCACCGACCGGCGCAAGGCGGCGCTGCGGCGGCATATCTGGCGGCCCCGGCGGTTTCGTGCGTTGATCGACCGGTTCTCGGGACGCACACCCATGCCCGAGGCGCGCGCGGCGCTTCTGGCGGCTACCGATCCGATGGCTGGGGCCGGCCCCTTGGTCGGGCTGCGCGGCGAGGATGAAATTCATAGCCGGATCAATGCGTTACGAGAGGATGCGGCGACGCCGCCCATTGCCCGCGCCGAGGTCGATCTGCTGGATGCGATGCTGGCCGTGCGCGAAACCAGCGACAATGCGCTGGAGCGGCTGCGCGACATCGCGGTCGACATGGCGGCGATCCGGCCCGCTGTGACGCGCCTGGCGCGCCGGCTCGAGGCGCTGGACGCACGCGGAATCGACATCACCACCCTCGATTTCGAGGCCAGTTACGGGCGCGTCCAGATGGAGTATTATGACGGCTTTGTCTTTGGTTTCCATGCAGAAAATCGCCCCGACCTGCCGCCTGTCGCCACGGGCGGGCGCTATGATGCGCTGACCCGGCAGCTTGGCGCGGGCCATGAGAGCGCGGCGGTGGGCGGGGTGATCCGTCCCGGCCTCGTGCTGGCCCTTGGAGGTGGCGTATGAGCCTGAAACTGGGGGTGCCGTCCAAGGGGCGGCTGATGGACAAGACGTTCGACTGGTTCGCGCGGCATGGCATCGAACTGGGCAAGGCGGGATCCGACCGGGAATATGCCGGGTTCGTTCAAGGCATTGAAAACGTGGACCTTGTACTGCTTTCGGCAGGCGAGATTCCGCGCGAAATGGCCGCCGGGCGTATCCATTTGGGGGTTACCGGCAGCGATCTGGTGCGCGACACGTTGGGGCAATGGGAAAACCTTGTCGGGGAACTGGCCGAACTGGGGTTCGGGCAGGCCGATCTGGTGTTGGCGGTACCGCGCGCGTGGGTGGATGTGAGCTGTCTTGACGACCTCGATGCGGTGGCAGCCGCGTTCCGGCTAAAGCACGGATTTCGTTTGAGAATTGCCACGAAATACCACCGCCTGGTGCGCGAGTTCCTGCGCGAGAACGGGGTGGCGGATTACCAGCTTGTGGACAGCCAGGGCGCCACCGAGGGCACCGTCAAGAACGGATCCGCCGAGGTGATTGCCGATATCACCTCAACCGGGGATACGCTGCGAGCCAACCATCTGAAAACATTGGAAGATGGCCTGATCCTGCGGTCGCAGGCGACGCTGTTCAAATCGCGCGTGGCCGCGATGGAGGATGCGGACCGGCGCACGCTGGTGACCCTGAAAGAGCGGCTGGATATCGATTGAGGTTGCGTACAGGGCGTACATTTTCGGGACCGAAACGTACGCAAATGCCGACATGATAAAAGGCGGCCCGAATTGGGCCGCCTTTTATCGTCATATCAAGCGCGATCAGAAGCGGAACGTGCCGCGTGCCTGAACGGTGGTCAGGGAGTCGTCGCCGATACCCGTGCCGAAATCGTCGATCTCGTGATAGAGGCCTTCAAGGCCAAGCGAGAAGTTGTCGGTGACCAGGTGCTCGTAGCCGGCACCAACGAAATAACCGTCATCGTCACCGATATTGTCGGTGTCGGCCCATGCATAGCCACCGGTGCCATAAAGCAGGCCACGGCCGATCTTGTAGCCGCCACGCAGCTTGGCGCGGAAGACTTCTTCGACCGAGGCGTTCTGGCCACCCAGATCGATATCGGTGAAATCGTAATCGAGGCCAGCACCAACAACGAAGCCATTCTGCAGATCGTAGTCGTAGCCTGCCACGAGGCCGCCTATCAGGCCGTCATCGCCGTCAAAGGCGTTGTCGTTCTGGAACTCGCTGCTGATACCGTCCCAGCCGGCATTGGCATAGCCAAGCTGACCACCAGCGTAGAAGCCGGTCCAGTTCGGGGTCGCCGGTGCGGCGGGTACGGGCGCGGGGGCTTCGACAACCGGCTCGGGCTCGGGCGCGGACATCTTCTGAGCGAAGGCTGGCGCCGCGAGGAAGGACGCAACTGTCACCAGCGCTGTGGTTGTTTTTAGCATTTCATAACCCTTTCATGCTTTCGTTTGCCTCTGGGATCGGAAGATCGTCAAGGCACGGTGTGTACCGATACATGACATATCGTTGTCATCCCCCGGTCCAGCAAGGGAGTAAATTCCGGAAACCGATCACGGTTCCGTAAACGGCAAAAAATAGCCTCATGATTAGCAAAAAAACGCCCATTCATAGGCTGCTAGTTGCAACAAACACACATCAACGGCCCAAGTGTGATGGGTCTCCTTGAAAGAGGCGCGGGACGTACCTGTCACGGCTCAATCCCGATCCGCACCTCGTCTTCGGACCATTCGTCGACCGAGCAATGCGCGCGGATGAATATCTCGCGCGTGCCATCGGGCAGGTCGAGACCGGTCAGCGCGCGGGTGAAGGGTTGTTCGTCGACATGCGGATGATGCAGCACGCGGTAGCCAAGGCGATTTCCGTCTGCATCGCGGACCTCCCAGCCATCGGCATAATGATCCCAGCCGGTATCGGGATGGCGTAGGGTGACGTCGACCCGCCAGGACATGCCGGTCTTCTTGGCGGCAGCCTCGACGATCTCGGGCGGGTCCGCCGCGGCTGCGGTGGCGAGAAGAAGGGCGGGCAGGAGTGTCATGATGCGTGTCATGTCCGTCAGCCTACCGCAGACGGGCGCCGCGTGCACTCACATCCGCGTGTGGTCCGGCCGGTCGGGCGGGGCGTCCGGCTGTATCAGCACGTCGCGCGAGGCCGAGGTGAACTCGCGCCGCAGGAGCACGAGCGCGGTGACCACCGCCGCGGCGATGAGCGCGTAGCCGCCCAGAAGCCACGCCGCCGCCGCGAGCGCGCAGTACAGCGAGCGCAGCCCGCGGTTGAAGCCGCGGGCTGCGGTGATGTTGATCTCGGCGGCCTTGGCGGCGCGATTATACGCGGCGGGATGGTCGGCGGAGTTGGGCACCGCGCCCATCATCACCGCGCAATAGCCGAACAGGCGATTCGACCAGACGAACTTGAGGAACGCGTTGACGAGGAACATGATGATCAGCAGGATTTTGACCTCCCACACGAGGATCGGCTGATCCCCGGCGGTCAGATCTTCGGCGACCCCCATGACGCGTTCGAGATCGCCCAGCAGGGCCAGCGCGCCGCCGATGGCGATCAGCGAGGCCGAGGCGAAGAACGAGGTGCCCTGCCGCAACTGCCCGATCACCTGCGAATCGAAGATCCGGGGCTCGCGGCTGACGAACTGGACCATCCATTCGCGGCGGTAGTCGGCCATCAGGTTCGAGGTCGAGGGAAAGCGCCGCGGCGCATGTTCGATCAGCAGGGTCATCCCCAGCCACACAGCGATCAGCATCGACACGCCGATCGCATCGATCAGGGTGAAGACGGCGAGTTCGGAGGGCAGACCTGTCATCGCCGGGTCAGAACGGTTTGATCACGACGGCCCAGAGCACCGCGATCACGCCAAGCACGCTGACCTCGTTGAAGATGCGCAAGTAGCGGTCGGACTCAGTAAAGGTGCCCCTGCGGGCGCGCAGCACCAGCCGACCCGTCCAGCCGTAATGCGCGGCGAGCGCCAGCACGAGCACGGTCTTCAGATGCGTCCAGGCCGGCCAGCCCCACCAATGCGCCAGCAGAAGCCCGGTGGCGATGCCGATCACGCCGAGACCGAGCGAGAAGCGGTAGAGGCGGATGGTCAGATCCCCCAGGGGCCCGAATTCGCCGGAGCGATCCCATTCGCGATGCCAGTAGATCAACGCGCGCGGCACGGCGAAGATCGACGTGACCCAGCCCATGACGCAGAGAAGATGTATGATCTTGACCCAGTCCATGCGGTGCAAGTGCCCGAGCGTGTCGTGGCATGCAAGTGCGACACAGTCACCTTGCCGAGAAATGACTGGCATAACGCATGAATTGGTTATATATATTTACCAATATGTGGAGGATCCGACATGCAAATGCCCGTACCGAATCCCGATATCCTGTCGCGCAAGGCCGCCCTCGTGGCGCGACTGCGCGAGGTGATGCCCGCTGATGCGGTGATCGACGACGTGGCCGAGACGCGCGCCTATGAGTGCGACGGGCTGTCGGCGTATAAATGCCCGCCGATGGTGGTCATGCTGCCCGGATCGACCGAAGAGGTCAGCCGGGCGCTGGCGATCTGTCACGAGATGGGCGTGCCGGTCGTGCCGCGCGGATCGGGCACGTCGCTGGCCGGGGGTGCGCTGCCGACCGCCGACAGCGTGATCCTTGGCGTATCGCGGATGGCCGAGGTGCTGCAGACCGATTACGACAATCGCGTGATCCGCGTGCAGACCGGACGCACCAATCTGAGCGTGACCGGCGCGGTCGAGGAAGACGGGTTCTTCTATGCCCCCGACCCGTCGTCGCAACTGGCCTGCGCCATTGCCGGCAATATCGCGATGAATTCCGGGGGCGCGCATTGCCTGAAATACGGCGTGACCACCAACAACCTGCTGGGCGTGACGCTGGTGCAGATGGATGGCACGGTGATGGAACTGGGCGGCGCGCATCTGGATGCCGCGGGCTATGACCTGCTGGGGCTGATCTGCGGGTCCGAGGGCCAGCTTGGCGTGGTCACCGAGGCAACGTTGCGCATCCTGCCCAAGCCCGAGGGCGCGCGCCCGGTGCTGATCGGGTTCGACAGTAGCGAGGTGGCGGGCGCCTGCGTGAGCGACATCATCCGGGCGGGGGTGCTGCCCGTGGCAATCGAGTTCATGGACCGGCCCTGCATTCGCGCCACGGAGGATTTCGCGCAGGCGGGCTATCCCGATTGCGAGGCGCTGCTGATTGTCGAGGTCGAGGGGTCGGACGCGGAAATCGACGAGCAGCTTGGCCTGATCGAGGGCATCGCGCGGCAGCATGACCCGGTCGCACTGCGCCAGAGCCGCTCGGTCGAGGAAAGCGCTGCCATCTGGAAAGGGCGCAAGTCGGCCTTCGGCGCAATGGGGCAGATCAACGATTACATGTGTCTTGATGGGACGATCCCGGTCGGCGCGTTGCCGCATGTGCTGCGCCGGATCGGCGAGATGTCGAAAGACTACGGTCTGGGCGTGGCCAACGTGTTTCATGCCGGGGATGGCAACATGCATCCGCTGATCCTTTACGACGCCAACAAACCCGGCGACCTGGAGCTGTGCGAGGCGCTCGGGGCCGAGATCCTGAAGCTGTGTGTCGAGGTCGGCGGCTGCCTGACCGGCGAGCATGGCGTGGGCATCGAGAAGCGTGACCTGATGGCGCATCAATACGACCCTGACGATCTGTCGGCGCAGATGGACGTCAAGGACGTGTTCGACCCCGGCTGGCTGTTGAACCCTGCCAAGGTGTTCCCGCTAGACGCGTCGGATTCGCGGCGTCGGGTGGCGTGAGGTCCGGCGTGTTTTGGGGGCGCTGCCCCCGTCGCCCTACGGGCGACTCCCCCGGGATATTTTAGGCCAGAAGAAACATGAGCATGAGACCTGAGACCGAGCAAGAGCTTGCCGAGATCATCAAGGGGGCCGAGGGGCCGTTGAGGATCGAAGGCGGCGGGACGCGGCCGCTGGGGCGGGCGTCGAACGGCGCGCGGCTGGGCACCGGTGGGCTGTCGGGGATCCGGCTTTACGAGCCGGGCGCGCTGACGCTGGTCGCGGGCGCGGGCACGCCGCTGGCCGAGGTGGAGGACGCGCTGGCCGCCGAGGGCCAGCGGCTGGCCTTCGAGCCGATGGATCATCGCGGGTTGCTGGGCACCGAGGGTGTGCCGACGCTTGGTGGCGTGGTGGCCGCCAATGTCAGCGGGCCGCGGCGCATCCAGACCGGGGCAGCCCGTGATTTCATGCTCGGCGTACGGTTCGTCGACGGGCAGGGGCGCATTATCCGTAATGGCGGTCGGGTGATGAAGAACGTCACAGGCTATGATCTCGTGAAGCTGATGGCGGGCAGTTATGGCACGCTGGGCGTTCTGACCGAGGTGGCCCTGAAGGTGCTGCCCGCGCCGGGCTGCACGGGTGTGTTGCGCCTAGAGGGGTTGCGCGATGCCGAGGCGATCGCCGCGCTGTGCCGCGCGCTGGGCTCTCCGTTCGAGGTGACGGGGGCGGCGCATCTGCCGCCGGACGAGGAGCACGCGCCGGTGACGCTGATCCGGCTAGAGGGGTCGGAGGCATCCGTTTCCTACCGCGCGGGGCAGTTGCAGGCATTGCTGGCCGATGTCGGCGCGTTCTCGCTGGATACTGACCCTGACGGGGTCGCCGCCACCTGGGCGCAGGTGCGCGATGTCGCGCCGTTCCAGGGGCGCACGGGGGACGTTTGGCGGCTGTCGGTCGCGCCGTCGGCGGGGCCGGCGGTCGTGGCCGAGCTGCCGGGCACCGAGGCGCTCTACGATTGGGGGGGCGGGCTGGTCTGGCTGCTGGTGCCGGATGGTGCCGGCGCAGGCGCGGCTGAGATCCTAGCGGCTACAGCGGCGCGCGGCGGGCATGCCATGCGCGTGCGGGGCGACCGAAGCCGCGCGATGTTCCCGCCGCTGGCCCCGCCCGTGGCAGCGCTGCAGGAGGGATTGCGCGCCAAGTTCGACCCGCGCGGCATACTCAACCCCGGGCTGATGACCCCGATGGAGACCCAATGAAGACCGAGTTCACGGCCGAGCAGCTTGCCGACCCAAAAATCGCGCGCGCCAACCAGATCCTGCGATCCTGCGTGCATTGCGGGTTCTGCACCGCGACCTGCCCGACCTACCAGGTACTGGGCGATGAGCTGGATAGCCCGCGCGGGCGCATCTACCTGATCAAGGACATGCTGGAGAACGATCGCGACCCGGATGAAAAGACGGTCACTCATATCGACCGCTGCTTGTCGTGCCTTGCCTGCATGACGACCTGCCCGTCAGGGGTGCATTACATGCATCTCGTGGACCAGGCGCGCGAATATATCGAGGAACGCTACCGAAGGCCGCTGAGCGATCGCGCGCTGCGCTGGGTGCTGGCGCGCATTCTGCCCTATCCCGGACGGTTCCGGCTGGCGCTGCTGGGCGCCAAGATTGGCCGGCCGTTTCGGGGCTTAATGCCCGATCCGAGGTTGCGCGCGATGCTGGACATGGCGCCCAAGCGCATCCCGCCGGTCAGCCGCAACGACGATCCGCAGACATTTCCCGCGCGAGGCGAGCGCAAGAAACGCGTGGCGCTTATGACTGGCTGCGCGCAGCGCGCGCTCAACACCGATATCAACGATGCCACGATTCGCCTGCTGACCCGGCTGGGCTGCGAGGTGGTTGTGGCGCAAGGCGCGGGCTGCTGCGGGGCGCTGACCCATCACATGGGCAAGACCGGTGAAAGCCACGCGACCGCCGCGAAGAATATCCGGGCATGGACGCGCGAGATGGATGGCGAGGGCCTTGACGCGGTGGTGATCAACACGAGCGGGTGCGGCACCACCGTCAAGGATTACGGGCACATGTTCCGGCTTGAGCCGCTGGCCGAGGATGCCGCGCGCGTCAGCGCCCTCGCGATGGACGTAAGCGAGCTGCTGAAGCAGCTTGATCTGCCTGAAGGAGCCGACAAGGAAATGGTCGTCGCCTATCACGCCGCCTGTTCGCTGCAGCATGGCCAGCAGATCAAGACCTATCCCAAGGACCTTCTGAAGCGCGCCGGGTTCAAGGTGGTGGAGCCGGCCGATGCCCATCTCTGCTGTGGCTCGGCGGGCACGTACAACCTGATGCAGCCGAAGATTTCCGCACAGCTCAAGGATCGCAAGATCCGCACGCTGGAGGCAAAAGAGCCGGACGTGATCGCCGCCGGCAATATCGGCTGCATGATGCAGATCGGCGGGGGCACCGGCATTCCCGTGGTGCACACGGTCGAATTGCTCGACTGGGCGACCGGCGGGCCGAAACCGCCCGCGATGGATCGGGCCGAGCCGCGACCGCATGTCGTGACCGGCGCGGCGGACGGTTCCAATAAGGGGGTTCCGGTCCTCCGCTGATCGGGGCATAGTTTCCGGGCCATGGCCGCGCACCCGCCGGGTGCGCCGCGCAAGCCGGAGGTCGGATGCTGCGCCTTTCGCTTTTCCTGATATGCGTCGCGCTGGGCGGCGCGGGCCATGCGCAGGTTGGCCAGCCCGACAGTCATCTGCGGCGGCTGGATATCGTCGATACCGCGCGGCCCTGGCAGGCCGTGGGCCGGCTGGAGCTGGGCGGGCTTGGGTTTTGCACCGGCACGCTTGTCGCGCGCGATCTCGTCGTGACCGCTGCGCATTGCCTTTATGACCGCAAGACCGGCGCGCGGCTCGACCCGGGTTGGATCACGTTCCGGGCGGGGCTGCGCGACGGGCGCGCCGTGGCCGAAAGCGGCGTGCGCCGGGCGGTGGCGCATCCAGGTTACGTCTTTGACGCGGGTGGCTCGACGGTCCGCGTGCGCCATGACGTTGCCTTGCTGGAGCTCGATCACCCCATCGACCCCGCGCGGGTGACGCTGTTCGCGACCGGCGCGCATCCCGGGCGGGGCGAGACCATCGGCGTCGTCAGCTACGCGCAGGGGCGGGCCGAGGCCTCCTCGTTGCAGAACGCCTGCACCGTGCTGGCGCGGCAGGAAGGCATGCTGGTGATGTCTTGCGATGTCGATTTCGGGGCAAGCGGTGCGCCGGTCTTCGCGCTTGACCACGGGCCGCCGCGCCTCGTGTCGGTGATATCGGCGATGGCCGAGGTCGAGGGGCGGAAGGTATCGCTGGGCACGCCGCTGGCGGATCCGCTGCGGGTTCTGCGCGCCAAACTGGACGCCGCGCGGCACGTGGATCACGCCGGGGCGCTGGCCCCCGAGACGTGGAGCGATGCCGGTGCGCCGATGGCGCGCCGCTGAGCCGTTCGCGCCTCTTGACAGGCGGGCGGCGGCTTCCCATTTCAACGCTGCTTCGGCGCCGATATGCGGGCCGGGCATGTCCGGTCTGTCCCATGCGGGAAGGCCGATCCCATAAAGTATCGCTCAAAGGAGGATGACTTATGCGTAACTTCGATCTTGCACCGCTTTACCGTGCGACCGTCGGCTATGATCAGGTGGCCGATCTGCTGGACCGCGTGATGGCCAGCGACATGGCGCAGCCGACCTACCCGCCCTACAACATCGAGAAGACCGCCGACGACACCTACCGCATCTCGATCGCGGTCGCGGGTTTTTCCGCCGATGACCTGAGTGTCGAGGTCAAGGACGGGGCGCTTGTCGTGTCGGCCAACAAGGGAAGTGACGGCGAAAACCGCACCTACCTGCATCGCGGCATCGCGACCCGCGCGTTCGAGCGCCGCTTCCAGCTGGCCGACCATGTGCGGGTGACCGGTGCGGCGCATGCCGACGGGATGCTGCATATCGATCTTGAGCGCGAGATCCCCGAGGCCCTCAAGCCCCGGCAGATCAGCATCTCGCGCGATGTGCCGTCGAAAGTCAAGGATGTCGTGGACGCCGAAAAGGTAAACTGATTTCGGCGCGGCCCTCGGGGTTACCAGTGCCCGGCCAGCGCAACGCTGGCCGGGCGTTTTCATGGCTGATCAGAGCATGTTGCTCAAAAGTGGGAACCGGTTTTGAGCTTCTCGAACATGCGTCATCAAGGTTCTATGGACGCGCCTCCAGCAGCACCGCGTTGTCCGGACCGCCGATCAGAAAAAGCGTCCCGTCCTTGGTGATGTCAAAGCGCTCTACCTGTTCGAGCGCATCGAGCATGCGGCGTTCCTGTTCCATCAGGGGGTCTTCGCAGGCCATCATCGTGCTGCTCATGGTGCCGAATTGCATACCCTCGCCGGTCAGTGTGTAACTGCCCACGATCCGGTTGCAGCCGCTGCTGCCGGCGATGCGATCCGGTTCGAGGAAATTCAGCGACAGCCGCTCGGGATCGACGAGATCCGCGTCGCCGAAGGCGATGATGCGCCACAGGTGGGCGGTCAGAAGGTCCGCCGGATCGCCGCCGCAGCCGCGCAATGTGCGATCGTCGAGGGTCAGCCGGGCGGTGTCGGGATGCGGCATCCCGGTGGCGCTGTCATGGCAGAGCCGTTCCTCGACCCGCAGGATCGCGCTGACCTCGGGCATCTCGAACTCGTAGGCGCCGGGCACGACCTGCACCACGGGGCGCATCGTCTCGCGGGTGATCTCGCCGTAATCGGCGACGACCGTTGCGGTCTCGGCGTCCAGCGTGACATGCCAGCCCGGTTCGTTGCCGGTCGCGCGGTAGCGGGCCTGATCGGGCGCCGGTGCCTTGCGGCATTCGGGAAAATCGCGGCCGTCGACCCGGATGGTCAAATCCGCGCCCTTGTTCCAGACGATTGTATCGGCCTCGCCCGGCGCCTCGTAACGTGCGCCCGAGGCCGCGCGCACCTGTTCCAGCGCGATATCGCGCCCCTCGACCTGCAGGACCATCTTTTCGTCAAGCACGCCCACGGCAACGGGGATGTCACCGCAGATATAGTCCGTGGCGAAGGCCAGCGGGTTCACTGGCTGCAGCGTAATCTCTCCGAGATCGACATTCTCGTCACCGGCGTCGAACCGCTCGCCTTCGAGCACCCATCGGGCCTTGCCATGCACGCGGATCACCGCGTTCAGCTCGCCCGAGAGGCCCGAGGGCACCGTCATCTCGAACGGCAGGGGCACCTGCTGGCCGTCGGGGTCGAGCGTCACCTCGCCCAGCATGGCCCCGAAGCGCCCTTCGGCCACGACGATGGCCTCGGCGCTCGGCGGCAGGGCGATGCGTTGCAGGTAGCCGATGGCGCCGGTGATCTCGCGGGTGTGGTCGGCCTGCGCCAACAGGGCGCCCGCCGGCGCGGCGGCCAAGGCAAGGGCAAGGACAAAGACGCGGCGCATCGACTACCTCCTCGGGAACGATCTTTCGATAAGTCTAGCCGCGCCTTGCCCACTGGTCGAGACCGTCAGACACTCGTGCAGATATATTTCATCTCAAGGAATTCATCGATGCCGTGATGGCTGCCCTCGCGGCCCAGCCCGGATTGCTTGACACCGCCGAACGGCGCAAGCTCGGTCGAGATGATGCCGGTATTGACGCCGACGATCCCGTATTCGAGCGCCTCGGCCACGCGTGTGACACGGCTGAGGTCGTTGGCGTAGAAATACGAGGCCAGCCCGAAGATCGTGTCATTGGCCTGATCGATGACGTCGTCCACGTCGTCGAATTTGAACAGCGGTGCGAGCGGCCCGAAGGTTTCCTCGGTGGCAAAGGCCATCTCGCGCGTGGCGCCGGTGATAATCGTGGGCGGCACGAACAGCCCGTCGGCGTCTTCGGCGCCCCCCAGGATCACCTCGCCGCCCTTGGCGCGGGCATCGGCCACGTGGTCGCGTACCTTGTCGAGCGCATCTGCGTTGATGAGGGGGCCGAGGCTCACACCCTCGTCCAGCCCGTCGCCCACTTTCAGCTTTTCGACGGCCGTCTTCAGCTTGGCGGCGAAGGCGTCGTAGACGCCCGCCTGCACGTAGATCCGGTTGGCGCAGACGCAGGTCTGGCCGTTATTGCGGAACTTGCACAGGATCGCGCCCTCGACGGCGGCATCCAGATCGGCGTCATCGAAGACGATGAACGGCGCGTTGCCGCCGAGCTCCATCGAGCATTTCAGCACCTGGTGGGCGGCCTGCCTGAGCAGGATGCGCCCGACCGCCGTTGAGCCGGTGAAGGTCAGCTTGCGGATGCCGGGGTTCTCGCAGAACTCGCGGCCAACCTCGGACTCGTCGGTCGAGGGGACGATGTTGAACACGCCCGCGGGGATCCCGGCACGTTCGGCCAGCACGCCCATCGCCGTGGCCGAAAGCGGCGTCTCGGACGCGGGGCGCCCGATGAAGGCACATCCCGCCGCCAGCGCCGGGGCGGCCTTGCGGGTGATCATCGCGGTGGGAAAATTCCACGGCGTGATCGAGGCGACGACCCCAATAGGCTGCTTGATCACGGTGATGCGCTTGTCGCGCTGGTGGCCGGGGATCGTCTCGCCGTAGATGCGCTTGGCCTCTTCGCCGAAAAACTCGATGAACGAGGCACCGTAGGCGATCTCGCCCTTGGCCTCGGCCAGCGGCTTGCCCTGTTCGGCGGTCAGGATCACGCCGAGATCGTGCTGGTTCTCCATCATCAAATCAAAAAAGCGCCGCAGTACGGTCGCGCGCTCCTTGCCGGTCCATTGCGCCCAGTCCTTCTGCGCGGCCTTGGCGCCCGTGATGGCCAGTGCTACCTGCGCGCGGCCGAGATCGGCGACATTGGCGATCACGTCGCCCCGGGCGGGGTTGATGACTTGAAACGTGCCGTTATCGCCGTCCACCCACTCGCCATTGATATAGGCCTTCTCGGCCAGCAGGCCGGGATCCTTCAGCATGGATTTCAGATCGGTCTCGGTCATCACGGTGCTTCCCTTTCGTCACATGCGCCAACGTGCACAGGCAAAGCAGCTTGGCCAGTGAATGTCCAGCACATGCGGGAGCGCGTGCCTGTCCGGGTCAGAACCGGTCGAGCAGACGTTCGAGGTAATCGAGCTCGATATCAGGGCGGTCGCCCTCGCCCGAGCGGCGGCGGATCTCGTCGAGCAGGTCACGCGCGCGGCGATAGACATCCTCGCCCTGCAACAGCTCGCTTGTCGTGCCCATGCGACCGCCCTCTCCGCTGTCGCGGCCCAGCGGATCGGCCTGCGCCTGACCCGGCGCGCCCTCGCCGTCGCCCTGGCCGCCCTGGCTCTGCTGCTCGGCCATTGCCTCGCCCATGTTGCGCATGCCCTCGCGCAGGGATTCCATCGCTTCGGCCTGGTTGTCGATGGCACCGGCCAGGTCGTCGCCCCGCAACGCGTCTTCGGCGCGCTCCATCGACCGTTCGGCATCCTCCAGCGCGCCGCGGGCGGCATCGCCCGCCTCACCGCCGAGGCCTGGCAGGCCCTGTCGCTGACGCTCCAACTCGTCGCGAAGCGCGCGCTGGCGGTCGGCGAGGGCACCTTCACCGGGCTGGTCGCCTTCGGCGCGGCCCTGACCGCCACCGCCCGGGGGCTGACCCTGACCTTGGCGTTGCCCCTGACCTTGGCCCGGCTGACCGGGCTGGCCCTGTTGCCCCTCGTTGCCCTGCGACTGGCCCGATTGCCCTCCGCGGTCGAACTGCTCCTGAAGATCGCGGAAGGCCTCGTCCGACAGGCCCTGCTGATCGCGCAGCGTCTCGGCGAGGCCTTCCATCGCCTGCTGGCCCGGCGATTGGCCCTGACCGCCCTCACCTTGGGTTACTTGCATGTTTTCCATCATGCGCTGGAAGTCCTCCATCGCCTGCTGGGCCTCGGCGAAGCGGCCCTCGTTCATCAATTCCTGGATGCGGTCCATCATGTCCTGCAGATCCTGTTGGTTCATCTGCATCATGTTTTCCGCGCTTTGCTGGTTCTCGCCGCCCTCGGGGTTCTCGCGCTGGGCCTGCTGCATCTTCTGGCGCAGGTAATCCTGGGTGGCGTCGCGCAGATCTTGCATAAGCCGCGCGATTTCCTCTTCGCTGGCGCCGTTCTTCATCGCCTCGCTCAGGCGTTCCTGCGCGTCGCGCATCCGCTCCAGCGCGTCGCCGACATCGCCGTCTTCCAGCAATATGCCAAGATCCCACAGCGCCTGCGCGATCTCGTCGCGCTTTTCCGTGCTCAACCCGTCATCGCCGATCCCGGCTTCGAGCCGCCGGATCAGGACGCGCAGCCGCAGATAAGCCTTTTCCGACCGGAAGAGCCCCTCGCGCGGCTGGTAGGATACCGCGCGCAGCACCTGCGCCACGCGGCGCGCATTGTCGCGCGACCACAGAAGATCGCGCCTCTGTTCGATCACCGCCGCCGCCATCGGGTTGAAGAAACGCCGCGCCGGCAGGTCCATTTCGACCGGGTTGGACGTCGTCGTCTGCCCCGCGCCGTCCTCGACCTGCATGTGCAGCGTCACCGGAAGATGCGCCCAGGGGTGCTGCGACAGGTTTTCGATCAGCGCCTCGGTCACCTCGGTCCGGTCTCCGGCTGGCGGCATCGGCAGATCGAGTGTGATCGTCTCGCGCGGCTCGGGCTCTGGGGTCAGACCGTGGTGACGCTCCACCCGGTCCGCATCAAGCTGGATCGTGGCGGTGCCCCCGACCACCCCGTAATCGTCGCGCGCCTCGAAGGGCAGGCTCATCTGCCCGTCGAAGGCGGTCTCGGCCTCGTCTTCTAGGACCGTCACCGCCGGCGCGGCATCGGTGGTTGCCTGCACCGGCCAGGTGCGGCCACCGGGGCCGTCGATACGAAGCTCACCGTCGCGGGTGATCTCGAAGGACTGTTCGGGCGCGCTGGCGGCTTCTTCGGCCTCTTCGGTTGTGTCCGCGCCCGACACGGTCTCTTGCAGCTCCAGCGCGCCGGCCTCGCCGTAGAAGCGCAGCGTGACGGTGCTGCCTTCGGGCGCGCGGATCGTCCCGTCCTGATCGGCGAGGTAAAGGCTTGGCAGGCCGGTATAGGCGGGCGGCTCGATCCAGCCCTCCCATGTCGGCCCTTGCGCCAGCGCGGGATCGCCGCCCGCGCCGGGCAGCATCTCGGTGACTGATCCCGCGCGCCAGACCGATCCGAAAAGCAGCGCCACGATCAGCGTCAAGAGCGCGACGTAGCGCAACCCGAACGGATCCTGCCGCGACAGGTTGAGGTCGGGCTCGACGGCCTGTGCACCCGCTGCGCGCTGCGCCATGCGCTCTTGATGGACGCGCCACAGAGCTTGCGATCCGGTATCGCTGGCGCCCACGGCCTGGCTGTCGGCCAGTGCCGCCAGCGGCCGGCCCGCCAGCGTCGCGTCGAGCCGTGCGAGCGCATCTCCGCGTCGCGGCACATTGAATTTGGCCACGCCGCGCGCGGCCAGCACGACGACCGCGAGGCTCAGCAATGCGCCCGCGCCCCACACCGTTTCGAGGCCCAGCATGTCCTGCACGCCCAGCATCAGCAGCGCGGCACAGGCGGCCAGCACGCTGAAAAGCGGCCAGAAGGCGCGCAAGCTGCGCTCGGCCCACATCCCGGCCCAGGTCAGCATCAGGGGGCGCCGGAGCTGGGCCGCCACATCGGTCAGGGGGGGTCGCGTGTCTGCCATGCGCTACACCTCTCAGCAGGCTTTACGCGCAGATCACGTCAGAGCCACGGAGGAAGTGTATCGCGTTTTATCATTTCGTCAAATGTCGGACGCGCGCGGATCACAGCGAAGTCCTGCCCGTCGACCAGCACCTCGGGGATGAGCGGGCGGGTGTTGTACTCGCTCGCCATCACCGCGCCATACGCGCCGGCGCTGCGGAACGCCACGAGGTCGCCCGATTTCAGAGGTGGCAGCAGGCGCCCCCGGGCAAAGGTGTCGCCTGATTCGCAGACCGGGCCGACCACGTCATAGGGCACCCGTTCGAGGCCCGGCGCCGGCTCGACCAGTGGCACGATATCGTGATGCGCGTCATACATGGCGGGTCGGATCAGGTCGTTCATCGCCGCATCCAGTATCAGGAAATCGCGCCCCTCGCCGGATTTCGGATAGATCACAGAGGCGACGAGGATGCCGGCATTGCCGACGATCAGACGCCCCGGCTCGATCTCGATCTCGCAGCCCAGATGCCCCAATTCCTCGCGGATCAGCGCGCCATAGGCGGCAGGCGGGGGCGGCGCGGCGTTGTCGCTTGCATACGGGATCCCCAGACCGCCGCCGAGGTCGAGCCGCCGTATGTCATGGCCGTCGGCGCGCAGAACCTCGGTCAGCTCGGCCACCTTCGCATAGGCCTGCCGGAACGGGTCGAGATCGGTCAGCTGGCTGCCGATATGCACGTCGATCCCGACCACCTTGATCCCCGGCAGGGTCGCGGCCTCGGCATAGACGGCGCGGGCACGGTTGATCGGGATGCCGAACTTGTTCTCGCTCTTGCCGGTGGCGATCTTGGCATGGGTGCGCGCATCGACATCGGGGTTCACCCGCACGGTGATCGGGGCCGTGAGGCCAAGCCTCGTTGCCACTGCGCTCAGCAATTCCAGCTCCGGCTCGCTTTCGACATTGAACTGTCGCACGCCGCCTTCCAATGCGGCGCGCATCTCGTCGCCGGTCTTGCCGACGCCGGAAAACACGATGCGCTCGCCGGGTACGCCGGCCGCCTTTGCGCGGGCATATTCGCCGCCCGAGACCACGTCCATCCCGGCCCCGAGATCCGCCAGAACCTTCAGGATCGCCTGGTTGCTGGCGGCCTTCATCGCGTAGCACACCAGATGATCCATGCCCGAAAGTGCTTCGTCGAACAGCTTGAAGTGCCGGGTCAGCGTCGCTGTGGAATAACAATAGAATGGCGTGCCCACCGCCTCGGCGATCTCCGCCAGCGGCACATCCTCGGCATGCAGCGCCCCATCACGATAGAGAAAATGATCCAAGCCCCGACCCGTCCCGTTTTATCTTGCCAGAAATACTCAAATACCGCGCTTGGCATCCCGCGACATGCGCAGGAAGATATAGAGCGGCAGCCCGCAGCTGACCCCGATGCAGAAGGTCGCCGGGATGGCGATCAGTCCCAGCCAGTGGCGGCGCTCCACCGCCTCGATCAGCACCCAGACGGTCAGCGCGATGGCGGCGATGGTCAGGTCCCAGGTCAGGCCGGTGGTGCTGTCATTGACATACCACGCGTCGATCAGCGCGGCGAGGCTCCAGCCGTTCGCGGCCATGTAGGACATGAACCAGTACATCGGGTGCACCGTGCCCCAGACCGCCAGCGCGGCGAAAAGCCATCTCATAGCCCGACCCCTACGCCGACATTCACCGCACCGACACGCGCGCCGGTGCGGACGCTGGTATGCACCCCGCCGGAGCCCGCGCCGATCGTCGCGCCGACCGAGGGGCGCACGGGCGGGCCCTCGACTCCGCAGGCCGCCAGAAGCCCGAGGCAGAGTACGCCAAGTCCCAGTCGTTTCATCCCAAACGCTCCTTCCACCGCGCCGCCTGCGCGCGCACCTGACCCGGGGCCGTGCCGCCATAGCTGATCCGCGAGGCGACCGAGTTGTGCACACCAAGCACATCATAAACCGATGCGTCGATTTCGCCATGCACCGCCTGCATCTCTTCCAGGGTCAAGTCGGGCAGATCGACGCCCTTCGCCTCGGCCCGCGCCACGAGGCTGCCGGTGACGTGATGCGCTTCGCGGAACGGAAGATCCAGCACGCGCACCAGCCAGTCGGCGAGATCGGTGGCCGTCGAAAAGCCCGACGAGGCCGCGCCCTCAAGATTGTCGCGCTGCGCCACCATGTCGCGCACCATGCCTTCCATCGCGGCGAGCGCCAGAATCAGCGTGTCGGCGGCATCGAAAACCTGTTCCTTGTCCTCCTGCATGTCCTTGGAATAGGCCAGCGGCAGACCCTTCATCACCGTCATCAGCGCGACGTTGGCGCCGAAGATGCGCCCGACCTTGGCGCGGATCAGCTCTGCCGCGTCGGGGTTCTTTTTTTGCGGCATGATCGACGAGCCGGTCGAGAACCTGTCCGACAGCGCCACGAAGCGGAACTGCGCCGAGGACCAGATCACCAGCTCCTCGGCCATGCGGCTGAGATGCATGGCCGTGATGCTGGCCGCGCCGAGGAACTCCAGCGCGAAGTCGCGGTCGCTGACGGCATCCAGCGAATTGGCGCAGGGCCGGTCGAAGCCCAGTTCCAGGGCGGTCATGTCGCGGTCGATGGGAAAGCTGGTGCCGGCCAGCGCCGCCGCCCCGAGCGGGCATTCGTTCATCCGCGCGCGCGCATCGCGCATCCGGCCCAGATCGCGGCCGAACATCTCGACATAGGCCAGCATGTGATGACCCCACGTCACGGGTTGCGCGGTCTGCAGATGGGTAAAGCCGGGCATCACCCACTCCGTGCCGGTCTCGGCCTGCGACACCAGCGCGCGCATCAGTGCCTGCAGGCCTTCGTCGGCCGCGTCGATCTGGTCGCGCACCCAGAGCCGGAAATCCGTCGCCACCTGGTCGTTGCGCGAGCGCGCGGTGTGCAGCCGCCCGGCGCGCGGGCCGATCAGCGCGGTCAGCCGGGCCTCGATATTCATGTGGATGTCCTCGAGCGCCGCGGAAAAGGTGAATTCACCTTCTTCGATCTCTGACAAGATCGTGAGAAGCCCTTCCCGCATCGCCTCGGCATCGCTAGGATTGATGATGTCCTTGGCGGCCAGCATGGCGGCATGGGCGCGCGACCCGGCGATGTCCTGCACCGCCATCCGCTTGTCGAACGCGATCGAGGCGTTAATTGCCTCCATGATCGCGTCCGGCCCGGCGGCGAAGCGGCCGCCCCACATCTGGTTCGAGGTCGTGTCCGTCATGGTGTCTGGCCCTTCGGAGGGAAGAATGAAACGCATACCCGCCCTGATCCTTTATATCGCCCTCGGCCTTGGTGCAAACGGCGCCTTGGCCGAGATGTCAGGCCTCGAAACCTTGCGCGAGGGGGACATGAAAAAGCTGTCCTTTCACGCCAGTCCCGAGGCCGCGCCGGACGTGGCATTCGAAGATGCGGACGGCGGCGAGATGACGCTGGCCGCCTACGAAGGCCGCCACGTCGTGGTCAATTTCTGGGCCACGTGGTGTGCGCCCTGCCGCCACGAGATGCCGACGCTTTCGGCGTTGCAGGACGCGCTCGGGTCCGAGGATTTCGAAGTGGTCACCATCGCCACGGGGCGCAACGCAGCCCCCGCGATGAAGAAATTCTTCGACGATATCGGCGTCGACAACCTGCCACTGCACCGAGACCCCAAAAGCGCGCTGGCCCGGGCGATGGGCGTGTTCGGTCTGCCGATCACCGTGCTGCTGGACCCCGAGGGCCGCGAGGTCGCGCGGCTGCAGGGAGATGCCGACTGGAACAGCGACAGCGCGCGCGAGATCATCGCGGCATGGATCGACGACCGCCAGAGCTGATGCGGTCATGCGTGGCGCTGCGGCGGTTTTGCACAGGCCGCGCGCGACGGTCCCGCGACCACGAGGGTTCACGCCGGGCAATCCCGCGCAATCCTCGGTGTGAGCGCCACCGCGCCCGGAAACCGCTTGACCTTTGGGACTGCACTCTGTTGAACGCCCCTCGTGACTCTCAACAGACGGACGGTGCCGCATAATGGATAATCAGAACCGGAATCTTATCCTCGCGACGGCGCTCAGCTTTCTCGTGATCCTTGTCTGGTTCGTGATGTTCCCGCCGCCCGAGCCCGAGCCGGGCGACCCCAATGCGCCCGTCAGCGAGCAGGCGGAGGGCGACCTGGCATCGCCCCGGGCCGAGACATCGCCGAGCGACTCTGACGGGGCGACCACCGGCGGCGCCGGCGAAGATACCGCGGCGGCGCCCGACGCCCCGCGTCTCGACATCGAGACACCCAGTCTGAGGGGCAGCGTGTCGCTGCAGGGCGGGCGGATCGACGAGCTTCTGCTCAAGGATTACCGCGAGACGATCGAGCCCGACTCCGATATCGTGCAGCTTCTGTCGCCCATCGGCAGCGACAATCCCTATTACGCGCTTTACGGCTGGGCGCCGGGCAGCGGGCTGACCTCCGAGGATGTGCCGGGCGCCAACACCGTCTGGGAGATCGAGCGCGGCGAGACGCTGACGCCCGACAGCCCCGTGACCCTTGTCTGGGACAACGGGAACGGGCTGCAATTCCGGCGCGAGCTGAGCGTGGACGAGGATTACATGTTCTCGGTCCGCCAGTCGGTCGAGAACACCGGCGGCGACACGGTCAGCCTTGCGCCCTACGGCATCCTCGCGCGGCACGGCACGCCCGATGACCTGAAGAACTTCTTCATCCTGCACGAGGGCGTCGTCGGCATGGCCGATGGCGAGCTGACCGAAACCAGCTATTCCAATGTCGAGGATTACGAGTTCAACCCGCGCGAGGGCGCGCCTGCCGAGGTCAAGCAGGTCAGCCAGAACGGCTGGATCGGGATCACCGACCATTACTGGATGACAACCCTGATCCCCGAGCAGGGCACCCCCTTCAAGGCGGTCAGCAAATACGATCCGCGTCGCGGCATCTACCAGACCGAGACCGTGCAACCGACCCGCAGCCTGGCCCCGGGCGAGACGACCGCATCGACAAGCCGGCTGTTCGCGGGCGCCAAGGAATGGGCGAGCATCCGGCACTACCAGAATGAGGAAGGCGTCGAGCGGTTCCTCGATTCCATCGACTGGGGCTGGTTCTTTTTCCTCACCAAGCCGATCTTCGCGGTGCTGCACTGGCTCAACAGCGTGATCGGAAACATGGGGTGGGCGATCATCAGCCTGACTCTGCTGATCAAGGTCGTGCTGCTGCCGCTGGCCTATAAATCCTACGTCTCGATGGCGAAGATGAAAGAGCTTCAGCCGCAGATGGAGGAGATCAAGGAACGCGCCGGCGACGACAAGCAGAAGCTTCAGAAGGAGATGATGGAGCTTTACAAGACGCAGAAGGTGAACCCGGCCGCGGGCTGCCTGCCGATCCTGATGCAGATCCCGATCTTCTTCTCGCTCTACAAGGTGATCTTCGTCACGCTCGAATTGCGCCACGCGCCGTGGATCGGCTGGATCCGCGACCTGTCGGCCCCCGACCCGTCGTCACTTTACAATCTCTGGGGCATCCTGCCCTGGGCTGCGCCTGAGCCGGGATCGATCCTCGCGCTGATCTTCATCGGGATCATGCCGCTTTGCCTTGGCGTGTCGATGTGGCTGCAGCAAAAGCTGAACCCGGCACCGACGGACCCGACGCAGAAGATGATCTTTGCGTGGATGCCGTGGGTCTTCATGTTCATGCTGGGCAGCTTTGCCAGCGGGCTGGTGCTCTACTGGATCGCCAACAACATGATCACCTTCAGCCAGCAATACCTGATCATGCGCAGCCAGGGCTATAGGCCCGACGTGTTCGGCAACATCATGTCGAGCTTCAAGAAGGGCGCGCCGCAGACCGGCACGGACAAGAAGAAGTGATGCGCATAGGTGGCGAAATCGCAGGGCGGGCAGGGACGTGACGTCGCTGCCCTTTCCCGTCGCGGACGCGCCGGAGGCCGAGGCGTCCGAGACCGGGCGCAAGCTTTTTGCCGGGCCGGTCGATTTCCTCAAAGGCGTGGTGGCGATGGACGGCCTGCCGCCCGCCGACCGCCCCGAGGTCTGTTTCGCGGGTCGCTCGAATGTCGGAAAATCCACGCTCATCAACGCGGTGACCGGACGCAAAGCCATCGCGCGGGCCTCCAACACGCCGGGCCGCACGCAGGAAATAAACTATTTCACCGTCGGCGACAGCCATTACCTTGTCGATCTGCCGGGCTACGGCTTTGCCAACGCGCCCGTCGCCGTGGTGCGGCAATGGCAGGCACTGCTCAAGCAATACCTGTCGGGCCGCGCGACGCTGCGCCGGGCGTTCGTGCTGGTCGATGCGCGCCACGGCATCAAGTCGGTGGACGAGGAGATCATGGCGCTTTTGGATAGCTCGGCGGTCACGTTTCAATGCGTGCTGACCAAGACCGACAAGATCAAGACAGCCGAGCGTGAGCGCGTCCTCGACCAGGTGCGCGGCAAGCTGGCGCCGCATCCGGCGGCTTACCCTGAGCTGATCCTGACCTCGGCCGAAACGTCCGAGGGGCTGGCCACGCTGCGCGCGACGATCGCGGGGCTGGATTAGCCCGCGCCGCCTGTCGCCCATCGTATCTGTCGCCCATTGCACTGGCGCGCCAAACCTCTAGGTTTCGTGCGAACATCAAGGGGACAGGCATGACCACCATCGTCAAGGTCCGCAATCTGGGCAAGACCTACGGCGACGGCTCGCGGGCGCTGCGCGACGTGTCGCTGGATATCGAGGAGGGCGAGATCATCGCGCTGCTCGGCCCCAACGGGGCCGGCAAGACGACGTTGATCTCGGCGCTGTGCGGGATCACCACGCCGACCGAGGGTACCGCAGAGATCGACGGGCACGACATCGTCACCGGGTATCGCGGCGCGCGCGCGATGGTCGGGCTGGTGCCGCAGGAGATTGCGCTGGAGCCGTTCGAGAAGGTGATGAACACCGTGCAGTTCTCGCGCGGGCTGTTCGGCAAGCCGCGCGACAATGTCGTGGTCGAGCGGGTGCTGCGGCAGCTGTCGCTGTGGGACAAGCGCAACGCGCGAACGCGCGAATTGTCCGGCGGCATGAAGCGCCGGGTGCTGATCGCCAAGGCGCTGTGCCACGAGCCGCGCGTGCTGTTTCTCGACGAGCCGACCGCCGGCGTCGACGTGGAACTGCGCCGCGAGATGTGGGACGTTGTGCGCGGACTGAAGGAACAGGGCGTGACGATCATTCTGACCACGCATTACCTCGAAGAGGCCGAGGCGATGGCTGACCGGATCGCGGTGATCAATCGCGGCGAGGTCCTGCTGGTCGAGGAAAAGGCGGCGCTGATGCAGCGTCTGGGGCGCAAGTCGCTGAAGATCGAACTGGCCGAGCCGGTGGACGCGGTGCCTGCTGCATTGGCGAAATACGCGCTCGAACGGGTCGAGGACGGGCACGCGCTGATCTATCACTACGACACGCGCGGCGGCAACGGCACCGGGATCACCCGGCTGTTGCAGGCGCTGACGCAAGAGGGCCTGAAGCTGCGCGACCTGGAGACCCGGACGAGCAGCCTGGAAGAGATCTTCGTCAGCCTCGTGAAGGAGGATGCGGCATGAATTTCTATGCCATCCGCGCGATGTATATCTACGAGATGAAACGGTTTTTCCGCACGATCTTCGAATCGCTGTTGTCGCCGGTGATTTCCACGACGCTGTATTTCGTGGTCTTCGGTGCCGCCATCGGCGGGCGCATCGACCAGGTCGAGGGCGTCAGCTACGGCGCGTTCATCGTGCCCGGCCTGATCATGCTGAGCGTGATGAACCAGGCGATTTCCAACGCGTCGTTCGGGATCTATTTTCCGAAATTCATCGGCACGATCTACGAGCATCTCTCGGCGCCGATCAACTTTTTCGAGATCGTGCTGGGCTATGTCGGTGCGGCCGCGACCAAGGCGTTCGCGATCGGGGCGGTGATCCTTGTCACCGCGCAGTTCTTCATCGATTTCGAGATCCGGCACCCGGCGATGATGATCCTGTTTCTCGTGATGATCTCGATCACCTTTTCGCTCTTCGGGTTCATCATCGGCATCTGGTCGGAAAACTTCCAGCAATTGCAGCTTGTGCCCCTGCTGGTGGTCACGCCGCTGGTGTTCCTCGGGGGCGCGTTCTACTCGGTCTCGATGCTGCCGGAGGCGTGGCAGCCGGTGGCGCTGCTCAATCCCATTGTCTACCTGATCTCGGGGTTCCGCTGGTCGTTCTTCGGGGTGGCCGATGTCGGCATCGGGATCAGCCTTTTGGCGATCGCGGTGTTCTTCGGGCTGTGCCTCGGGATCGTGTGGTGGATCTTCAAGAGCGGTTACCGGATCAAGGCGTGACCCCGGCCGCGTCGTTTTTCACCCGGCGCCGGCGCGGACCGGTTCGCCTGTCTTGTTTGTCATGCTCACGGAGGCTAGATCGAACACAATGAAACATTTGATCCCCTTTCTCAACCGCAAGCCCGTGGTTGCGGTGATCCGGCTTGCCGGCATGATCGGCTCGGGCGGGCGCGCGCAGCTCAATGACGAGGTTCTGGGACCGGTCATCGAAAAGGCATTCGCGCGCGGCAAGCCCGCCGCTGTGGCATTGGTGATCAATTCGCCCGGTGGCTCGCCCGTGCAAAGTTCGCTGATTGCCGTGCGTATCCGGCGGCTGGCCGAGGAAAAGAAGATCCCCGTGCATGCCTTCGTCGAGGACGTGGCGGCGTCGGGCGGGTACTGGCTGGCCGTGGCCGCCGATGATATCTGGGTCGACCGCTCGTCGATCACCGGCTCTATCGGGGTGATCTCGGCGGGGTTCGGCGCGCAGGTCTTCCTCACCCGGCAGGGGATCGAGCGGCGGGTCTATACCGCCGGCAAATCCAAAAGCACGCTCGACCCGTTCCTGCCGGAGAAGCCCGAGGATGTGAGCCGCCTGAAGGGGCTGCTCGACCAGATCCACGACGCGTTCATCGACCATGTGAAGGAGCGGCGCGCGGGCAAACTGGCCGATGACCCGGATATCTTCACGGGAGAGTTCTGGCTGGGACAGCGCAGCGTCGAGCTGGGTCTGGCCGACGGGATCGGGCATATCGGGCCGAAGATGAAGGAGATTTACGGCGACAAGGTGCGGTTCTCCAAATACGGGCCGAAACGCGGCCTGTTGCAGCGATTCGGCGCGACGCTGGCGCAGGACGCGATCGGGGCGGTCGAGGAACGGGCAAGCTATGCCCGGTTCGGCCTGTGACATGATCGTCAAGATCGTCGTCCTTTTCCTTGTTGCCATGGGTGTACTGGCCATGTTCGGCAAGCTGCGCTTCCCGGGCCAGAAACAGCTGGAAGCCGCGAAATGCCGCAAATGCGGGCGTTACCGGATCGGCAAGGGCCCCTGTTCCTGTGAAAAGGGACCGCGCTCGTGACGGTTTGGATCCTCGTCGCAGTCGGTCTGGTGATCCTGCTGCTGGCCGGTGACGCGCTGGTGAAAGGGGCTGTGAACCTGAGCCTGCGTGTCGGGGTGCCCGCGCTGATCGTCAGCCTGACCATCGTGGCCTTCGGCACCTCCGCGCCGGAGCTTCTGATTTCCGTAAACGCGGTTCTGGCCGACAAGCCGGGCATCGCCATGGGCAACGTGGTGGGGTCGAACACGGCCAACATCCTGCTGGTTCTGGGCATTCCCGCGATCCTGGCGGTACTGCACACCAGCGGCTGTCGCTGCGGCAAGTCCTATCTGCAGATGCTGGCGGCCAGCGTGCTGTTCATCGCGCTGGCCTTTCGCGGTACGTTCGACTGGATCTCGGGCCTGATCCTGCTGGCCGCGCTGGCGCTGATCCTCGGCGATGCGCTGCGCGATGCGCTGTCGCATCGGCGGGACGCCGTGGCCAGCGCGCTTGCGGCCGCGGACAATCCCGAGGATGTCGAAGGGGTCGATCCCGACATGCCGTGGTGGAAGATCATCGTCTTTCTTGTGGTCGGCCTGATCGGCCTGCCAGTGGGGGCCGATCTGCTGGTCGACAACGCCTCGATCCTCGCCATCCGCTACGGCGTGCGCGAGGCCGCGATCGGCCTGACCCTCGTGGCGCTTGGCACGTCGCTGCCGGAGCTGGCGACGACGGTGATGGCGGCGCTGCGCAAGCAGGCCGACGTGGCGCTTGGCAACGTGATCGGGTCGAACATGTTCAACCTGCTGGCGATCATCGGGATCACCGCGCTGGTGGGCGATGTGCCGGTCAATGCCGAGTTCCTGAGTTTCGACCTCTGGGTGATGCTTGCGGCCTCGCTGATCCTGATCCCGTTCGTGTTCATGCGCTTCGATATCGGGCGGATGACGGGCATCCTGTTGACCTGCGGTTACGTGGCCTATGTGGCTATCGTGCTGACACAAGCTAGCTGGGTATAACAATGGTCATGAAACGGGCCCTGGTGACGGGGGCGGGCAAACGCCTTGGGCGCGCGATGGCGCTGGACCTGGCGCGGCAGGGTTGCGACGTGGCGGTGCATTACGCAACCTCGGGTGACGATGCCGAGGCCGTCGCGGCCGAGATCCGCGCCATGGGGCGGCGCGCGGTGACGCTGCAGGCCGATCTTCTGGACGAGGCGCAGGTGGTGCCGCTGGTGGATCGTGCCGCCGAAGGCTTGGGGGGGGCGCTGACCGTGCTGGTCAACAATGCCTCGATCTTCGAGTATGACAATATCGAGACGGCCACGCGGCAGCGCTGGGACCGGCACATGGAAAGCAACCTGCGCGCGCCCTTCGTGCTGACACAAGCACTGGCGGGGCAGGTGCCAGAGCCGATAGAGGATGACAGTGGCGAGCCGGTGGCGCAGGGTCTTGTCGTCAACATGCTCGACCAGCGGGTGCGCAAGTTGACCCCCGAATTCATGAGCTACACCATCGCCAAGATGGGGCTTTGGGCCTTTACGCAGACCGCTGCGCAGGCGCTTGCCCCGCGGCTGCGGGTCAATGCCATCGGTCCGGGTCCGACATTGCAGGGCCACAAGCAAAGCGCGCGGCATTTCGCGGGGCAGCGCGCCGCGACGATCCTGCAGCGTGGCGCCAACGTGGAAGATGTTACCGCGGCGCTTGGATACCTGCTATCCGCGCCGGGCGTCACCGGGCAACTGATCTGCGTCGATGGCGGTCAGCACCTGGGCTGGCAGACGCCGGATGTGCTCGGGGTTGAGTAGTCAAAAGTTAACGCAGCTTTAACTTTTGCACCGGTCACGGTGCCGTCACGGAAACGTCATGAAATGCTGAATGATTTCAATGTTCTGTCTTGGTGCAATTAAATTTTCGTTTTTAAACAATAGCTTGGTGTATGCTTAAAAATCCGGCAAATCAGCGAAGTGCGCTGAATGAAATGAAAATCTCGAACTCACGGAATTTTATCATCAGACTTATCCACAGGAATGGTGGATCTCTTCACGCTTGCCTTGTGGCTCTTGGCATTGCAGCCCGGAACGGGAATCATAGGTAAGGAATGATGGCCGACTCAGACGTCACAGACACGCCGGCCACCGGCCCCGAGGTGATCCGCGGCTACCTGCGCAGTCTGGATGCGTCGCCGGGGGTGTACCGGATGCTGGATGCTCAGGCGCGGGTGCTTTACGTCGGCAAGGCGCGCAATCTGCGGGCGCGGGTGTCGAATTACGCGCGGCCCACCGGGCACACGGCGCGGATCGCGCGGATGATCTCGGAAACTGCGTCGATGATGTTCCTGACCACCTCGACCGAGACCGAGGCGCTGCTGCTGGAGCAGAACCTCATCAAGCAGCTCAAGCCGCGCTACAACGTGCTGCTGCGCGACGACAAGAGCTTTCCCAACATCCTCGTGACGTCGCACGACTATCCGCAGATCCGCAAGCATCGCGGCACCAAGCGCGACAAGGGCAGCTATTACGGCCCGTTTGCATCGGCCGGCGCGGTCAACCGGACGCTGGCGCAGTTGCAGCGGGTCTTTCAGCTGCGCAACTGCACCGACACGATGTTCGAAAGCCGCACGCGTCCCTGCCTGCAGTACCAGATCAAGCGCTGCACCGCGCCCTGCGTCGGCAAGATCTCGAAGGACGAGTACGCGAGCCAAGTGCGCGACGCCGAGCGCTACCTGTCTGGCCGCTCGACCGAGGTCCAGGAAAAGCTGGCGTCGCAGATGAACGAGGCGTCGCAGGCGATGGAGTTCGAGCGCGCCGCGGCGTTGCGCGACCGGATCAAGGCGCTGACGCAGGTGCAGACCGCGCAGGGCATCAACCCGCGTACCGTGACCGAGGCCGACGTGATCGCGCTGCACCTCGAAAAGGGGCAGGCCTGCGTGCAGGTGTTCTTCATCCGCGCGGGTCAGAACTGGGGCAACCGCGATTTCTACCCGCGCGTGGGCGCGGATGTCGAAGAGCCCGAGGTGCTCGAGGCGTTCATCGGCCAGTTCTACGCCGACAAGGAGCCGCCGCGCGCGCTGCTTCTGTCGCATGCCATCGACAACCCCGACCTGATGCAGGAGGCGTTGACCGAGAAGCTGGGGCGCAAGGTGACGGTGAGCGTCCCGCAGCGCGGCGAAAAGGCCGAGTTGATCGACGCGGCGATGCGCAATGCCCGCGAAAGCCTGGCCCGAAAGATGGCCGAGAGCGCCACGCAGGGCCGGTTGCTGAAAGATATGGCCGAGGCGTTCGATCTTCCGGGTCCGCCGCAGCGCATCGAGGTCTATGACAACAGCCATATCCAGGGCTCCTACGCCGTCGGCGCGATGATCGTCGCCGGGCCCGAGGGCATGATGAAAAACCAGTACCGCAAGTTCAACATCCGCGGTGACGACCTGACCCCCGGCGACGATTTCGGCATGATGAAGGAGGTGCTGATGCGCCGCTTCAAGCGTCTGCTGAAAGAGGATCCCGACCGGACGCAAGGCCAATGGCCCGACCTGATCCTGATCGACGGTGGCGCGGGGCAGGTCAGCGCGGTGGCCTCGATCATGCAGGAAATGGGCGTCGCCGATATCCCGATGGTGGGCGTCGCCAAGGGCGTTGACCGCGATCACGGCAAGGAGGAGTTCCACCGCGTCGGCAAGCACCCGATGGCGCTGCGGCGCAACGATCCGGTGCTCTACTTCATCCAGCGGCTGCGCGACGAGGCGCACCGGTTCGCCATCGGCACGCATCGCGCCAAGCGCGCCAAGGCGGTGTCGGCGACGCCGCTTGACGAGGTGCCCGGCGTGGGTGCGGCCCGCAAGCGCGCATTGCTGGCGCATTTCGGATCGGCCAAGGCCGTTAGCCGCGCCAATCTCGCCGATCTCAAGGCGGTCAAGGGGGTCTCGGACGGGCTGGCGCAGAAGCTGTTCGATTTTTTCCATGAGAAAGGCTAGGGACCGGGACAAGCCCGAGGACGACCGGCGATACAAAGCCGTTCTTTCCCTCGCTCGCGCTTGTCTGTAGAACCGGGCACATGAGCTGGACCTTGCCAAATATCCTGACCACGCTCCGGCTGCTGGCCGCGCCGGCTGTGGCGGTGATGTTTTTGTATTTCACGCGGCCATATGCCGATTGGTTCGCGCTTCTGCTTTTCGTCAGCGCGGCGCTGACGGATTGGCTTGACGGCCATCTCGCGCGCAGTTGGAAACAGGTCAGCAAGATCGGTACGATGCTCGACCCGATCGCCGACAAGGCGATGGTGGTGATCGCCCTGATGGTGATCGTGGGCTATTCGTCGATGTCGCCGTGGCTGGTGCTGCCGGCGACGGTGATCCTCTTTCGCGAGGTGTTCGTTTCTGGCTTGCGGGAATATCTCGGCGATACGGCGGGCATGCTTAAGGTCACGCGGATGGCCAAGTGGAAGACCACCGCGCAGATGATCGCCATCGCGGTGCTGTTTGCCCAGGGCGTGTTCCTGCATTATTTCCAGATGTCGGTGCAGGACATGGATCCCACCCTCGTGTCGGATATCCTCGAAGGGCGCACCGAGGATACGCATGGCCTCTGGTGGAAGTACCAGGGCATGGTCTGGGCTGGGCATGTGGGCATGTGGCTGTTGTGGCTCGCGGCCACGCTGACATTGATCACCGGCGTGGATTACTTCACCAAATCCGTGCCCTACCTGAAGGATGAACGCTGATGGATGTGCTGTATTTCGCCTGGGTGCGCGAACGAATCGGCCACCCCAAGGACCGGATCGACACCGCGCCGGCCACCGTCATGGACCTGGTCGAGGATCTGCGCGCGCGAGAGGATCGCTATGCCGCGGCCTTTGCCGATATTTCCGCTTTACGGGTCGCGGTCGATCAGGAGCTGTCGGATTTCGACGCCTCGCTTGCAGGCGCGCGCGAAGTGGCGTTCTTTCCGCCGATGACCGGGGGCTGAGGAGAGCAGGGCCATGGAAATCCGTGTGCAGGCCGCACCTTTCGATCTCGGGGCCGAGGCCAATGCCTTTGCCGCGCGGCAATCCGGCATGGGCGCGGTCGTGACCTTCAGCGGCATCGTGCGCGATCTGGGCGGCGATCTGCAGGCGATGGAGATCGAGCATTATCCCGGCATGACCGAATCCGCGCTGGCCGGCATCGCCGAAGAGGCCGCTGTGCGCTGGGGGATCGGGGATGCGCTGATCCTGCACCGCTACGGGCGGCTGGCCCCTGACGAGATGATCATGATGGTCGCCACGTCCGCGCGCCACCGCGGCGACGCGTTTCAGGCCGCCGAATTCCTGATGGATTACCTCAAATCGCGCGCGCCCTTCTGGAAGAAGGAAGTCACCGACAGCGCCGCGTCCTGGGTCGAGGCCCGCGACGCGGACGAGGACGCGCTGGCGCGCTGGTAAGTGCGCGGTTAATCCTCGACGCATGTGAGAAGGCACCCGGTTCCGAGCGGGTGCACTGCCGATCGGTTCTGGACTTGAGTGGATGTTGGAATGTTGTAATGAGCCGCGCATCGACGGGCCGCGGCCCGTCGATCCAACGTGCGTTTGGCAGCGCTTTATGGTGGCCAAATCAGGAAAAGATCAGAGTATTGCGCAGGGTGCAGCCAAATCGCCGTGCCGGGGGGGCGGCCCGGCGATGCGCGGCGCCCTTCGGGCTTGATTCTGCGCGGGGCAGAGCCTCCAACGTTCCCTTCAGGCCGACGGCACCTGATCAATTGGACTCTCCAATCATCAAGGGCCGGATCGCCATCGGGTCACGCGCGTCAGGTCGCCACCCCTAGACGAGCAACCCCGCGTGTCGCAGCCCGTGATCGACGAGCGCCTTGGTCGCCTCATCGAGCCCGACCAGCGGCAGGCGCACCTCGTCGCTGCATAGCCCCAGCCGGGACATCGCGTATTTGACGCCGACGAGCCCCGGTTCGGTGAAGATCGCGCGGTGCAACGGCATCAGCCGGTCCTGCAGTTCCAGCGCGGTGGCGAAATCGCCGGCCAGCGTCGCCTCCTGGACCTGCGCCACGAGGCGCGGCGCGACATTGGCGGTGACCGAGATCACGCCGACCCCGCCGGCCGCGTTGAAGCCGTGCGCGATCGGATCCTCGCCCGAGATCTGAAGGAAGTCCTTGCCGCAGGTGAGGCGCTGCGCGGCGACCCGGGCCAGATCATTGGTGGCGTCCTTTACCCCGATGATCCGCGGCAGTTTCGAAAGCGCGCCCATGGTGTCGGGCAACATGTCCACCGCCGAGCGGCCGGGAATGTTGTAGATGATGATCGGCAACTCGCAGCACTCGTGCAGCGCGGTGAAATGCGCGATCATGCCGCCCTGGGTTGGCTTGTTGTAATAGGGCGTGACCACCAGCGCCGCATCGGCCCCAACCGAATGGGCGTGGCGCATGAAGCGGATCGCCTCGACTGTGTTGTTGCTGCCCGTCCCGGCGATCACCGGGATGCGCCCGGCGGCGGCGCGCACCACCGCGCCCACGACCGTCTCGTGTTCCTCGTGGCTCAGCGTCGGGCTTTCGCCGGTCGTGCCCACGGGCACAAGTCCGTGACTGCCCTCGGCGATATGCCACTCGACCAGTTTCTCCAGCGTGTCCAGATCCAGCGCGCCGTCCTTGAACGGCGTGACGAGGGCAGGAAAAGATCCTTTGAACATGGCACGCTCCTTTCGGTCCCGGTTGACGGCCTCGGGTCGCTTTGATCCGATGCTGGCGCGGCGCCGCATCTTGTCATGGACGTCGGGCCCGGGGCCGCATAGATTGGCGCCGTCTATCCTTTGCCAGAGATCAAAATGCAAGAGATGTTGCGCGCGCTCGCCGTGGTTTTCGGGCTGGGGGTTCCGGTCTTCGCCGCCCAGGCGGCGGATCTGCCGCGTGTGGCACCCCGTCCCTTGGCCAGCGCGCTTGACGCGATGGCGGCGGATCGCTGGGACGTGGCCGCATCGCTTGCGGCGCGCGACGGGCCGGCGGCGGCCGACCTGGTCGAATGGCACCGGTTGCGCGACGGGCGCGGGCAACCGGATGAGATCCTCGATTTCCTCGACCGCAACGGGCATTGGCCGGGACTTGATTACCTGCGCAAGCGGGCCGAGCCTGTGATGGCGCAAGCGCGCTTCGACGACGTTTTGGCCTTCTACGAGGATTACCGCCCGCAGACCGGCACCGGCGCGCTGAACCTCGCCCGCGCGCGGCTCGCCCGTGGACAGGACGGCGCCGCCGAGGCGGGGATCGTGCTGGCGTGGCGCACGCTTGATCTGACGCGGGCCGAGCACGAGGAGTTCCTGCGCGCGTTCGGCCCCCTGCTGGCGCCGCATCACGAGGCGCGACTGGACATGGCCCTGTGGCGCGGCCTGCGCGATGTCGAGGACATGCTGCCGCTGGTCAGCGCCAAGGTGCGGCGTCTCGCCGAGCTGCGCGACGCGGCCAAGCGCGGCGAGGCAGACGGGCTGAGCGAGGCGCAGAAACGCGATCCCGGCATCGCCCTGGAGCGGTTCACGCGGGCGCTGGCCAATGCCCCGGAAGAGGCGACCCGGATCCTTCTGCGCCAGAGCCGGATCGAGGGGGGCTTGGGCCGCCCCGAACGTTGGGCCAGCTGGCGGCGTTATCTTGCGCGCCAGAAGATGCGCGCGGACGAGGCCGAGCTGGCCTATGAAATGGCGGCGCTGCACCACCTTGTCGAGGGCGCGAACTACGCCGACCTGGAATGGCTGTCAGGCTATATCGCGCTGCACTCCCTTGATGCGCCGGGGCTGGCGCTCGATCATTTCCAGCGCATGCGCGCGGCGGTCGCCACGCCGATCTCGCTGGGCCGTGCGGGCTACTGGATCGGGCGGGCGCAAGAGGCGCTGGGCGATGACGCGGCCGCACGGATCGCCTATGCCGAGGGCGGCGTGTATCAGACCAGCTTTTACGGGCTGCTGGCCGCGGAAAAGGCGGGGATGGACATTGACCTGCGTGGCGATGAGGATTTTCCCGACTGGCGGTCGGCGGCGTTTGCCCGCAGCGATCTGCACGAGATTGGCAAGCTGGCGCTGCGGATGGGCGATCTGGGGCTGGCGCGGCGGTTCTTCGTGCACCTGTCCGACAGCCTCGACCGCACCGGGATCGGCCAGATGGGCGAAATGCTGGCCGAGCTGCGCCAGCCCTATCTTCAGGTGATGATCGGCAAGGCCGCCGCCGCGCGCGGCATTGTTGTCGAGGCGCCGTATTATCCGCTATATCCCTTGGCCGACCGCGACCTTGCCGCCCCGGCCGAGCTGGCGCTGGCCATCGCCCGGCGCGAAAGCGAATTCAACCCGGTCGTTGTCAGCCCCGCCGGCGCGCGCGGTCTCATGCAGCTGATGCCGGGCACCGCCCGCGAAATTGCGCAGGAGGTGGGCGTGTCGTACGATTCGTCCGGGCTGCTGAACGATCCGATGTATAACGCGCGGCTCGGCGCGGCCTACCTCGCACAGCTCGGCGACCGGTTCGGCGGCAATATCGTGCTGATGTCTGTGGGATACAATGCCGGGCCGTCGCGGGCGCGCCGGTGGATCGAGGAGTACGGCGACCCGCGCGGGCGGGACGCGCACGAAATCGTCGACTGGATCGAGCATATCCCGTTCCGCGAGACCCGAAACTACGTCATGCGCGTCGCCGAGAGCCTGCCCGCATATCGCGCCCGGCTGGGACGGGCGCCGCTGCCGCAGCCTTTTTCACAAGAGCTGGGCGGGGACAGCATGGGCGCTCCGCGCAATTGATGCCACGCACATGGCGGGCTGCCCCGCCCGCGCCGTGCCGCCTCAGGACATGCCGAGGGCTTCCTTGTACATCTGCAGAACCGCCTCCTGCTCGGCGACCTCGTCGCTGTCCTTCTTGCGGAGACTGATGAGCGCGCGCATCGCCTTCTGGTCGTAGCCGCGCGCCTTGCTTTCGGCGTAGACCTCCTTGATCTGATCGGCGATGTCCTTTTTCTCGGTTTCCAGCCGCTCGATCCGCTCGACGAACTGGCGCAGCTCGTTGGCGGTGACATTGTAGGTGTCGTCGGATGTCATGTCGTTCATGGGAGCCTCCGCTTTGCACGAGGGGCAGGCTTAGCGGCGCATGCGAAGCCGTGCAAGCGGCAACAGGCGCGCCTCTTGCAGGCTGGGCTGCTTTGGCTTAGGCAGCGGTGTGCCGCAGGGGCGCGGATGGCAAGGAAGGTCGCGATGGACAGTCTGATCTGGATTGGAACGGCGATATCCATCGCCGGTCTTCTGGGGCTTTTCTGGTGCATTTTCCGCGTTTGGCGGGCGCGGCGCAGCAACCTGTCCGACGAGAACTTGCGCGATGCCGTGCGCCGCGTGGTGCCCCTGAACATGGGAGCGCTCTTGCTGTCGGCCCTCGGGTTGATGATGGTCATCGCGGGAATCATGCTCGGCTGACTCCGCGCCCCGGATCCGGTGTGCAGCGCCCTTTTCAGGGCGCGGCCGTGTCAGATGGGCATGTTGTCGAATTCGGCCTCGATCGCCTCGCTGAGCAGGATCTGGTGCAGCCGCTTTACCGGGACCGGTACCGCAACCTTCTCTGCGCGCAACCGTTCGATCACGCGACGCACCTCCGGTTCGTGCTTGTAGCGCGTGTTCGGATCCGCCGCGTCGATCATGGATTGCAGCGTGCCGATCTCTGCATTCAAGTCCATCATGGTCATCCCCCCCTAATGCGGTCTCAATAATAGCAGGATTCGCCTTCCACGGGTATAAATACCGGTGCGAAGCGTCGAAAAAGTGACACCGCTCAGGCAGTCTGAGCAGCGCAAATCCGGCAGACAGGTGTCTCCGGCAAGACATCCAGCCGTTCGGCGGATATTGGTTCGCCGCAGACCGTGCAGACCCCGTAGGTGCCGTCGCGGAGCCGGGCCAGGGCCGCGCGGATGCGGGCGATCTCCAGCTCGCTGGTTTGGCCGAGCGATTCGAGCACCTCGTCGCCCTCGCGTTCCACGGCCAGCTCCTCCCAATCGGCGGAACGCGGCGCGTCCAGTTCCGACTCGATGGCGTGCAGGCGCGTGTCGAGCGTTCCGAGACGCTGCATCAGCGTGGCATGATATCTTGCCGTGTCGAGCATGGACGACCCTCCGTGGTTAACATGGTAACTGACATGCGCGGTGTGCCGTCGCATTGATCCAGGTCAATCCCGGGTGGGGCAGCGCCCTTAACGGGTCTCGCTGGCCTCGACAGGGCTGTCATGGCCCGGTGGTGCGGCCGGGGCGGGGCGGACCGCGGGACCCGGCAGATCGGCATCGAGCCGTGCGGGTGGCCTCGTGTCCTGCAGCGGCGAAGGCGGTTCGCCGAGATCCGGCAAGGGGGCCGCAGGTGCGGAAACGAGGCGCAGCGCGCGCCAGCCATTGATCTGACCCAGCCGTGCCTCGGCCACAAGGTGGCCGCCTGTCGCCAGAAGCCTGGTCTTGATCAGCGTTTCGCGGTCGAGCGTCAGGGTCTGGCCGGGTTGAAACGCACAGGCCTCGCGCAGCGGCAGGGTGATGCGGGCCAGCACCGCGTCGAGCACGGCCGGGGCGCCGAGGATGACATCGCCGATGTCTGATGCCTCGTCCGCGGTCCGGGCAGGGGATGCGGGCCTTTTCGGGGGATCGGGCCTGACCGGCAGCAACAGGTCGAGCGTGCCGGTCTTGGCGCCGTCGCCGAGATCGGCGGTCACGCGGAAATGGTCGTATTCCGGCGCATCCAGCGTCAGCGCGAGGCTGCGCAGATCCTCGACCCGGTCGCCAAAGCCGAGGCCGCGCGGCTGGTACGTGTCGATCTCGGCGCCCATTTCGGCGTCGATCCCGTCCATCAGCGCATCCATCAGCGGCGCCATCATCGCCGCGTCGGTAGGCGTGGCGCGCCGGGGCTGTGCTGCGCCCTTGCGGACGCGGCCGGTCGTCTGCACCTCGATCAGGGCCGCCGTCATCTGCTGGTCGAGGCCGGCCGCGCCGCGCGCCGCCCCGGCGCCGTCCAACAGCAGGATCAGACCATCGTCGTGCAGGGTGTTGTCGATGCGGTCGAGCGTCACGCGCTGCTGTTCCACCGTGGCCACCGTCAATGCCAGACCGAACAGCGTGTCCGCCGCGCGCGCGAGCGACAGCCGCAGCGCCTTGGCCGAGGACATGGCGCGCGATTCGCACCCGTTCCGGGCCGGACGGGCCTTTCGATGAATGACCGAATTCTGGTCCTGCGATACCATCGCGCCCGCCGCCTGGTTCCTGATGCCGTTACCGCACCCTAGGCCGGGACTGGTTACGATTCCCTTTATGTCAGTGCGACGCCTGCGCCGCGTCCTGCGGTGATCGGTCCGCGGCGGCCTGACGTGTTCGCGGCAGGCTGACCCGGAAGGCCGCGCCGGTCTGGCCCGGCACGTAGCTGACGGAGCCGCCCAGCCGCTCCATGATCTCGCGGCAGATCGCGAGGCCAAGCCCGGCGCCATCGGCTGTCGTCTGGCCGATGCGCGAGAATTTCTCGAAGATCACCGTCTGCTTCTCGGGCGGGATGCCGGAGCCGTTATCGACGAGGTCGACCACAACCCGTGCGTCCTGCAGGCTGGCCCGAATGGTCAGCACCGGCGGCGTGCCGTCGCAATACTTTCGCGCATTGGCGATCAGGTTGATGAAAACCTGCGCCAGCCGGTCGAGATCGGAGGTCAGCGTGATCTCCTCTGAGGGGCGGTCGCGGTTGACCTGCAGGGCGGTGTCCTTGACCCCGGCTGCGCGCTCGGCGCGGTCGAGCACGTCACAGAGCTGCCCGGTCTGGGTGTTGATCTCGACCTGGCCGCTTTCCAGCACGCTGAGATCCAGAAGATCGTCGAGCAGGCGCGTGAGGCGCACGGTCTCGTCATGGATGATCGAGGCGTATTTTTCCTGTTCCTCGGGCGTCAGGTCGCCGGTATCGCGCAGGATCTCGGAGAACGCCCGGATCGAGGTCATCGGCGTGCGCAGCTCGTGGCTGATCTGGCTCAGGAAGCCGTCCTTTTGCACCGAAAGCTGGGTGAGCTTCTCGTTGGCCTGCCGCAATTGCCGCGCGGTGCGGGCAAGTTCCTGCGATTTCGCTTCGAGCTGGGTGGAGTATTCCATGATCTGCGCGGTCTCGTCGGCGACCGCCATCAGGTCCTCGACCGACACCGCGGCGCCGCCGACGATCTGGCTGATCATCGCATGCGCCGTGGCCGCCCCCACCGAGCCCGCCAGCACGCGTTCCAGGTCCTGCAGGAAATCCGGGCTGGGTTCGGGCAGGTAGCCCGCCACGCCCTGCCGCCTTGCGGCGTCGGAAAACAGCGCCTGCGCCTCTTGCGCACCCATGATGCGTTGCGACATGACCAGCAGATCTTCGCTTTGGGCCATGTTGCCGGTCCAGCCGCCGGGGGTGCCGGAATGATCGAACACATCGACGAACTGCGCGCCCTGCAGACGTTCCAGCGGTTCGGGAAAGCTGAGCAGAGAGCCGAGGATGAAGCAGGCCACGTTGAGCAGCATCGACCACATCAGCGCATGGATCACCGGGTCCATGCCGTTCGTTCCGAAAAGCGCATAGGGCCTCAGCCATGCAATGCCCCAGAGCCCGTGGTCGAACACCGCCTGCGGCAGCACGGCGGACGGCCCGAAGCTGGGCAGGAAGAGGCAGTAGAGCCAAATGATCGCGCCGGCGCCCAATCCCGCCAGCGCGCCGCTGCGCGTGGCGCCGCGCCAGAACAGACCGCCCATCAGCGCCGGCAGGAACTGCGTCACGCCGACGAAGGAAATGAGCCCGATCGCGGCCAGCGCCGAGCCGCCGCCCGACAGGTGAAAGTAGAGGTAGCCCAGGAACACCACGCCCGCGATGCTGAGGCGCCTTGCCATGATTGCCACCTTACGCACATCGCCCGACATCATCGCGGCATTGCCCGAATAGCGCAGCCACAGGGGCATCACCACGTGGTTCGACACCATCGTCGACAGCGCGATCGCCGCCACGATCACCATCGAGGTGGCGCTGGAAAATCCCCCGAGGAAGGACAGGATCGCCAGGCTGTCCCGCCCCTCCATCAAGGGCAGGGTCAGCACGAAGAGATCGGGATTGGCGCCCTCGGGCATAAGGTCGAGGCCGACAGCCGCGATCGGGATGACAAACAGGCTCATCAGCATGAGATAGGCGGGAAAGGCCCATGCGGCGGTGCGCAGATGCTCCTCGTCCTCGTTCTCGACCACCATGACCTGGAATATCCGCGGCAGGCAGATGAACGCCGCCGCCGACAGCAGGGTCAGCCCCACCCACCGCGATCCCGAAACCTCGAAACGCGAGATCTCCGAGACCTCGATCCGGTCGAGCGTGCCGCCGATCCCACCGGCGAGCCCCCAGACCACGAAGACCCCCACGGCCAGCAGGGCGCAGAGCTTGACCACGGCCTCGAGCGCGATGGCCATGACCACGCCGTGATGCCGCTCGTTGGCGTCGAGGTTGCGGGTTCCGAAAAGCACGGTGAACACGGTCAGCCCGACGGCCACCCAAAGCGCCGTCGATTGCATGTCCGACAGGTGTATCGCCTCGGGGTCGGCCTGGGCGAAGGCGGCGAAGGACAGCGTCACCGATTGCAGCTGAAGCGCGATATAGGGCGTCGTGCCGATCACCGCGAGTACGGTCACGACCACCGCCAGCAGGTTCGACTTGCCGTAGCGCGACGAGATCAAGTCGGCGATCGAGGTGATGCGCTGGTGCCGGCCGACGCGCACCAGCCGGCGCAGTGTCCACCACCAGCCGATCATGATCAGCGTGGGGCCGAGATAGATCGTGACGAATTCCAGCCCCGACCGTGCAGCGAATCCGACCGCGCCATAGAAGGTCCAGGCGGTGCAGTAGATCGACAGCGACAGCGTGTAGACGACGGGGCTGCGCAGCCAGCCGCCCCGGCCCCGCGCCGCCGCGCGATCCGCACCGAAGGCCACCGCGAACAGGAATGCGACATAGCACACGCAGACCAGCACAAGGACGTTGAGCACGGACATTCACACGTCTCCGCGACCGGTGCCACCTGCCTCTGGCTCGCGGGCGCGCAGGTGGCGCGAGATCAGGGCCGACAGCCCGACCAGCACGACCCAGAGCCCGAAGATGTAGATCATCACCGTCGCGGTGCCGGGATCGCCCTCTGGGCCGCGCCAAAGCAGCGGCAGGATCATCAGCACGCCCGCCGCGATCGGCAGGAGCCGCGCGGCATCGCCCAAGCGGCGCTGCCGGTAGCTGCGCCGGGCGAGGAAGACCGGGCGGCGCTCGGGGCTCATGCCTGGACCAGCTCGCGGACCGCCGCGAGGAGATCGGCATTGGAAAAGGGTTTGGTCATGTACTTGTCGGCGCCGGCGCGTTCGGCGGTCTCGCGGTCCTTGACCTGCCCGCGCGCGGTCAGCATCAGCACCGGCGTGTCGGCGAAATCGGCATCCGCGCGGATTTCCGCCAGGATGTCGGTGCCGCTCTTGCCGGGCAGCATGACGTCGAGGATGATCAAGTCTGGCGCGCGCAGGCGCACCGTCTCCATCGCGTCATGCCCGTTGGAATGGGTTTTCACGTCCCAGCCGTCGCGCGACAGGATAAAGCTGACGGCTTCGATGATGTTGGGTTCGTCCTCGATCAGCAGAACCTTTTTTCCGGTGGTGTCCATGCGATCGGCCTCCCCTTCCGATGCGCGCGCGGTACGGGCGCGACGTTACTATCCCGGTTCCCGGCACAACTGTCAAAAGCCCTCTGCAAGGATCGACGGCTCGCGCCGGGCGGCGCAGTCCTGGATCGGGCAGATCCGGCAACTGACCCCGAGATCGAGCACCTCGCCGGCCTGCTCGCCGGTTTCGCCCTGGGGGTCGGGCAGGATCAGCATGTGCATCCGTGTCAGGGCTGGCCGGCCAAAGCCCGCGGGCCCCGTCGTCGCGGCCACGGCCATCGCCAGCACGGGGTCGTCACTGCGCCCGGTCTGCCGCACCCGCATCCGCAACGGAACGTTGGGCTGGGCCATGACCTGGTACAGCGGCCAGAGCGCGCAGGCGCCTGCCAGCCGCGGCATGTCGAAGCCGGGCGCAGGCTTGCGAAAGACCAGCGTCCCCGAAGGGTCGCAGATCGCCAGGCCGACCGGGCCGACGCTGTCGGGTGGCAGCGCGGCCAGCCGGCGGAACACGCGTGCGAGATCCGCGCCCGTCACCTCTGCGAGACGGTCGGGGCGCATGCCGACCTCCTGCACGCGCGACAGAAAGCCGCGCAGCGGCAGGGCCTGAGCATCCGCGAGATAGCGCAGCAGCACGTCGCGCGTCAGGCTTTGCGCCGGGGCCGACAGCGCCTGACCGTCCGCGCCCTGCAGCAGCCCGTCGATATCGCGCGGACCGGCCGTGCGGCGTTCGAGCTCGGGGGTGTGAAAGTCGCGGGTGGCGAGAAAGGCGTGCATCTCGTCCTGCGGCGATTGCACCTCGGCTGCGCGATCGGCCGCGCCTTCGAGATAGCGCACGAGGATCTGCGCCCCGTCGGTCAGGCGCGCGCTGTCCTCGTTGATGTTGCGATGAAACCGGGCCTGCCATTCGGGCTCCAGCGCGTCGGTCTCGACGAGGATCGACGAGGTGGCGCGGATAGATGTGACCGCCGACAACACCTCGTGCAGGGAATCCGCGAGAAAGGGATCATGCGACAGCCGGTCGGTCAGGGTTTCGATCGTACGCTCAAGCGTCTGGTTGCGCTCGTGCAGCGCGGCCAGAACACGGGCCCAGCCGGGAAACCGCTCGGCAAAGTCTTCGGCGCGGTCGAGGTCGGCATCGTCGCGGCGGGACGTCGCGGCCGCCTCGTACAAGGCCGCGACGAGCGCTGCATCGGCCCCTTCCGACAGCAGGGATGGCTCCACCTCCAGCGCCTCGGCGAGTTTCAGCAGGGTCTTGCCACCGATCTTGCGGCGGTTGTGCTCTATGAGGTTCAGATAAGACGGGGAAATGCCCGCATGCCGCGCGAGCTCGGATTGGCGCGTGCCGGTCTGCAGGCGGCGGTCGCGGATGCGTGTGCCGATCATGAACTGGTCCGCCTCCGGATTTTGCTTTCACGAGCGGCACTTGCCGCAGGGTCATGCCAATACCTTTACCGGCTTTTCGGCAAAGATGTCCATAAATTTACAAGACATTCCACCTTTCGGGCAGCTTTTGCGAGAATCTCGGGCCAAGCCCTCTCGGAGGGGTGTTCGAAATGCCCCGCGACCGTGCCGGAGGTGCAAGAGTTCGCGGCACTCCGGTGGCACCGGTCGGCCGGGTGAAGCGTCCCTGCATATGTCCGGCAAGATTGGGATGGCGCGAAGGACCGGTCCCACGGGCGATCGGCAACCCTTTGCCGGTGCCCTTTGATCTCGGGGCGGTCAGGATCCATCTTTCGCGTGTTGGCACAACCATGGAAGGAGCCGCCATGATCCGCAACCTGCTCATCGCCAGTCTTGCAAGCCTTACCCTTGCCGGCTGCATCAACACCAGTGACAACCGCGAACTGACCGGGGCCGCCGTGGGCGCCGGGGCCGGTGCTGTCGGGGCCGCGATCTTTGACGCCAACCCCGGCTGGACGGTGGTTTCAACGCTTGCCGGGGCCGCGGCGGGCACACTTGTCGCGCGCAATACCCGGACCAACGAGTGCGCCTATGCCAATGGCGACGGAACCTACCGGACCGTGCCGTGCTGAAGGGCCACCAGCGTCATGCCCGGTGATAGGGGCTGCCCGCGAGGATCGACGCGGCGCGGTAAAGCTGTTCCACCAGCATCACCCGTGCCAGCATGTGCGGCCAGACCATGCGCCCGAATGACAGCGTGAAATCCGCGCGCGCACACAGGTTGGGGGCGATGCCATCGGCCCCGCCCATCAGAAAGGCCGCGTCGCCGCGCCCGGTGTCACGCCACCCGGCCAGTTTTCGGGACAGATCGGGCGAGGTGATGCCCTCGCCCCGTTCGTCGAGCGCGACCACGACTGCGCCCTTGGGGATCGTGCGCGCCAGCAGGAGCGCTTCGGCGGCCATGCCGCCGCCCTTCTTGTCCTCGACCTCGTGCAGATGCAGGGGGCCGAGGCCAAGCGCGCGGCCGGTCTTGTCGAAACGCGCGGTGTAGTCGTCGATCAACGCGCGTTCAGGGCCGGTGCGCAACCGGCCCACGGCGCCGACATGCACCCGCATTCAGGCTTGGGACGCGGCCGTCTGTCCGGCTGGAACCCACATCTTTTCCAGCTGATAGAATTCGCGCACCTCGGGCCGGAAAATGTGGACGATGACGTCGCCCGTGTCGATCAGCACCCAGTCGCCGGCCGACTTGCCCTCGGTCTTGGCGAGAATGCCGTGATCCTGCTTGAGCCGGTCGACCAGCTTTTGCGAGATCGCCGAGACCTGCCGCGACGACCGGCCAGAGCAGATCACCATGTAATCGCCCATGGACGTCTTGCCGCGCATGTCGATCTGCACGATCTCTTCGGCCTTGTCATCGGAGAGGGATGTGAGGATGGCCGCAAGCTGCGCTTCGCTGTCTGCGGTCAAAACGGGCACCGTCGCGTGTGCCCCGTGATCAGCGGCCCCAGCCGCATGCGTCGTGAAAGACAGGACATGGTCCTCCTTGATAGCGCACCGCAATGCCCCGGTGCCGGGCCTGAAACAAAAATAGCAAGAGACAGGTGACATTTCAATGAAACCCTGCGCAGCGGGGTATATGTGCGGCAAACGCGGTACAATGCGCATTGCGCCGTTGCGACGTATCGACTAGGGCGCTGGCCAGCGCGGCGAAAGGGTTTGAGGGCTGTCAAATGGCATTGTTCGACCATCGAAATCGCGAGCGAAACGAGGAGACGCGCCGCGTTTACGCACAGTATGAAATCGCGCATACGATCGCTGATTTCATCGCGGCAACCTCTTTCCTGATCGGGTCGATCCTTTTTCTGTGGGCCCGGTACGAGACGCAGGCGATCTGGTTTTTCATCGTCGGGTCGATTTTCTTCTGCATCAAGCCGACATTGCGGCTTGCGCGTGAACTGAAGCTTTGGCGCATGGGTGATCTCGACGATCTGTCGCGCCGCCTCGAAGACTGACGGTGCGGGTGCGGCCCGGCCTGTCATCTTGCGCTGCGCCAAGGCTGCGATTTGAACCACGCCACGGTGTAGGCCACCGCGATCAGCGCGGCGAAGCCGACGAGGTTGGCCAGCGTCATGTTCCAGGTCGTGCGCCCGACCTGGTCCATCACGAAGCCGGAAAACCGCGCGAAGACCATGGAAAAGACGAACACCGCCAGCGATTGCTGTCCGACCTTGAGGATCATCTGCAGGAGAACGTCCCAGCCTCGGGCGAGCAGCCGCGTTCCTGCGGCCTTGAGCCGCGCGCCGCCATCGCCCGCCGCGACCCAGCAGAGATAGGCCAAGCTGAGGAAGTGCACGTAGCGCAGGAGGCCGAAATCGGATTTGAAGAAAAGGCTCTGGTTGGCTATGCGCCACTCGACGATGCTCTCGCGGAGGCCCGGCGCGTAGGGCCCGAAAATCTCGCGCATGCCGACATGCGACAGCGGGATGATGGCTATCACGACGGCTGCGGCCAGCACGACCAGCGCGGTGGTCACGGGCGGTTTCGGCAGCCAGCCGCGCATGAAGGCGAAGCCGGTGAAGAAAACGAGCTGCCAGCCGAACGGGTTGAAGAACCATTCGCGGTCCGACCAAGGTTCTGCCGGGAAGGCGAGGTGCAGCGCGCCGAGGCCCAGAGCGTCCAGAAGCGCGCCCTGTGCGAAGATCCAGATCAGGGCCACCGCGCCGGCTACGGCCCAGAGGCTGACACGACTCAGCGCCATCATAAGCGGCATCATCCCCAGGATCACCAGGTACATCGGCAGGATGTCGAAATAGTTGGGCACATAGGTCAGCGTGAAGAGCCCCACCAGAGCCGGGCCGGGATCCTCGAAGAAGGCCCATAGGTTCAGCGTGCCGATATAGGGATCCTCGAAATTGCCGAACTGGTCAAAAGCGGCCAGCAACGTGGCGATGGCGAAGAACATGCCGATATGCGCCCAGTAGACCTGCCAGACGCGGTACGCGACGCGCCCGGTGCCCAAGGCCCAACCCGTCCGGTCGAAGCTGCGGCCGAACGCGATGGCCGAGGCCATGCCGGAACAGAAGACGAAAATCTCGGTGGCGTCGGAAAAGCCCCAGCGGGCCGGGATCCAGCTGGTGAAGAAATTGCTGGGCGTATGCGCGCAAAGGATGATGAACATCGCCAGCCCGCGAAAGAAATCCAGCCGGATATCGCGGGTCGTGGCGGTCGGCGCTGCGCTTTGCACGGCACGGCGGTCGGTCATCGCGGGATCGGCAACACTCGTCATCGCGGTGTCGTCTCCTTTCGGGGCGCGGCGGGCGCCGTGGATTACTCTGCGGGCAGTCGTTGCGCGGTTATCCAGCCCGCGCGCGCCGACGAGATCAGGTCGAGCCGCGTGGCCGCATAGGTGTCGAGCGTGCCGGCGCGCTGCTGCGACCTTTCCAGCAGCATCGTCTCGGCCTCGTCGAGATACCCGGACCGGATACCCGCATCAATGGTCAGCCGCTCGAACACGTCGCGCTGCGCGTGGCTGCCGCCGATGCTTTGCATCGACCGCCGGGCATGCCCGAGGTTGAGATACGCGGTGCGGTACTCGCCCGCGCCGAACGCCTTGAGCCCGGTCGCGGTCGACAGGCCCGGATGCGCCATGCGGGCCGTCATTTCGCCTGCGTCGCCGCGTTTCGCGTCGCAGTGCAGACGGCCGATCATCCGCCCGACCGCCGCGTCGCGGTCGCCGCCGATCAGCGCCAGAAGGTAATGCAGGTCGGCGAATATGAGGCAGGCATCTTGGGTGCGGCGCTCGGCGATATCGGCCAGCTCCTCCCAGCGGGGACCGACATCATGGCCCTCCAGCTCCAGCCGCATCAGCAGCGAGGTCGCGTTTGAGATGTCGCGGAAATCGTCGGTGGAATCGCGGCGGATCTCGGTGTCGTAAAGGTCGAAGACCTCGGCGGTCTGTCCCTGATCCAGGTGCATCAGCGCCTTGTGCCACCAGACGTGATGGCGGAAATTGTTGCAATGCGCCCAAGCGTGCTCGCGCCCCTCCAGCCAGTCCAGCCCGGCGCGCGAATCGGCGGTCATGTCGAACACATGCGCCACCGCGTGAAGCCCCCAGGCATCGTCGGAGGCCAGGCCAAGCGCCCGACGCCCCGCGCTTTCGGCGCGCGCGTAGTCGCCGGTTTCCTCCAGCGCAAAGGCATGACAGCCCAGCAGGTAGCCGCGCGCCGGGTTCTGCGCGTCGTAGGCCGGCAACAACGCCTCGACGGACCGGCGCATGCCGTAGCGGTCGCCGAGGAGGAAGCGGGCGGTGTGACAGATCTTCATTGCCAGCGCATCCTGCGGATAGCGCGCGAGAATCGCGTCAAGTTCCCGCACGCAGCCCGACGGCCGCCCCTCCAGCCACGCGCCGAGCGCGCGGACATACCCCATCTCGCGCGGTGTCGGGGCGCCCTGTTTCGCGGCCCGGCACGCCGTCTCGTAGGCCTCGCGTGCGGTGTCGGTCATCTCGGACCGGCCAAGCATCAGGCAGAAAAGGCCTTTGGCCGCATGTGCCATGACAAAATCCGGCGCCTTGATCAGGACCGTGCCCAGATGATCGGGGGCCGTCGCGGCATGCGCGAGGAAGGCCAGCACCATCCGGTCCCATGCGTCGGCGGCTTCAGGGGACGAGACCGAGATATCGTACCCGAACTGATCATTGCGCATGGTCCGATATCCTTTTGCCGCCTCGTCCCCCGACAGGGATGCTGATGAGTATCACACCAGCCACGATCCGCGGGCTCAGATCACCAACAGTTTACCGGCACAGTAGCGAAAGTGAGGGCCGGGCGGCAGGGCCAGTCGCGCGCAGTCCCGCCCCGATCGGCGCAAACCTGCGCATATTGCCCATGGTTGCGGCACGCATCACCGCATGGGCATCACCTCAGATGCGCGCGTCGTAGGATCCGCGGTCGATTTCCGCCGCGATCACGGTGAATGTGTCGGCCCTCTGCGCCTCTTCCAACGCCGCGCGCAGCTCGGCGCGCGTCGTCACCCGCACGCCGTGCCCGCCAAAGGCCCGCCCGATGGCTGCGAAATCGTGGCGACCGAAATCGACGGCGAGATTGGGCATCTGGCGCTCGCGCTGTTTCTTCTCGATCAGTGCGAGGCTGGCATCGACGAAGACCACGAAGATCACCGGCAGCGCCAGTTCGGCCACGGTCGAGAGTTCCCCCGCCACCATCAGGAACCCGGCATCGCCGGAAAAGCTGACGACGGGGATGTCGGGCGTGGCCAGTTTCGCGCCCACGGCCAGCGGCACGGCGCAGCCCATCGTGCAGAGCGCGGTGGATTGCAGCAAGGTCCGTGGCGCGTGCGTGGTCCACATTTGTGACAGCAGGATCCGGTGCGCGCCGCTGTCGACGGTGGCGATGGTATTCTCGGGCAGGGTTCTGCGGCATTCGTCGATCACGCCGGCCGCGCCCCACGTGTCATCGGTGGGGAAGGCCTGCGCCAGCGCCTTTCGCGCCGCGGCCACCTCGCCGCCGGCCCATGTGTCGCGCGGCGTGGCGCCTTGGGCGATTGCGGCCAGCGACGGTGCGCAGGCGTCGACGATATTTAGCGTCGCCTGGTGCATGTACTGGTGGTTCGGCACGGCGGCGATGTCGATCACGTTTACCACGTTCGGATCCCAGATCTCGCGCCATCCGGGGCGCATCTCTATCGGGTCGTATCCGACGCAGAGGATCAGGTCGGCGGCTTCGACCAGCGGCACGAGGATTCCGTCGGCCAGCGGTGACAGCCCCGCCCCGCCAAGTGCCAGCGGGTGCGTCTCGGTGATGATCCCCTTGGTCTTGTAAGTGGTGATGACGGGGATGTTCAGCCGTTCGGCGACCTCAAGGATCGTCTCGCCCGCGCCCTCGTTCACAGCATCCAGCCCGACGATCATCACCGGGCGCTCGGCGGCGTCCAGCCAGCCACGCGCCTGCGCGACCGTGGCGGCATCCGGGATCATGGGTGCTGCATCGGGGCGGCGGCGCAGGCGGGGCAGGGTGACGGGCGTGTCGGCCACAGATATGGGCACGTCGATATGCACCGGGCCGGGCCGGCCTTCGGTGGCGATGCAAACGGCCTTGTCGGCGATGATGTCGCAACCTTGGGGCGTCAGCCGGAAGGTCGCCTTGGTCACGGGCGCCAGCACGGCCTCGTGGTCGAGGATCTGGTGGGTATATGTCAGCGCCTCGTCGGCATCGATACACCCCGAGATCACGATCAGAGGCACGCGGTCCTGATGCGCGTTCGCGATGGCATTGACGCCGTTCAGGATCCCCGGCCCCAGCGTGGCGATCAGGATGCCGGGCGCGCCGGTGCGGTGCCAGACACCCTCGGCCATGAAGGCCGCGGCATTCTCGTGCCGCGTCAGCGTCACCTCGATCCCCGCACGGGCGAGCGCATCCATCACCGTCAGCACCTCGCCGCCGGGCATCCCGAACGCGTGGCGGCACCCGGCCTCGAACAGGCGCCGGGCAAGGTGATCGGCGGCGCGGATGGGGGGCTGGTCGGGCTGGCTCACGTCTCGGACTCCTGTCTGGGGTGGGGCGATTAGTGGCCGAGCGGTGCGATCCGCGCAAGGCGCTTCGCTGTGACGCTGGCCCGGCGCGGGCTGGATTTCCCCGCACACACCGCTTAAGTCCAGATCAAACGACGCATGCAAAACCCGCCCATGGCGGCCGCTCAAGGATATTCGATGACCAATAATCTCTATCAGAACGACCTGCCCGACGGGCTGGATCTCGGACCCGTCATCGCCATCGACTGCGAGACCATGGGCCTCAACCCGCATCGCGACAGGCTTTGCGTCGTGCAGCTGTCGGGCGGGGACGGCAACGCGCACCTGGTGCAGGTCGCCAAGGGACAGACGAGCGCGCCCAATCTCGAACGGCTGCTGACGGATGCGTCCGTGCTCAAGCTGTTTCATTTCGGCCGGTTCGACATCGCCGCGATGTACAATGCCTTTGGCGCGCTTGCCGCACCGGTTTATTGCACGAAGATCGCCAGCAAGCTGATCCGCACCTATACCGACCGGCACGGCCTGAAATACCTGCTGAACGAGCTGGTGGGCGTCGATGTGTCCAAGCAGCAGCAGGCCTCTGACTGGGGGGCGGAAACGCTGAGCGGGGCACAGCTCGATTACGCGGCCTCGGATGTGCTTTACCTGCACCAACTGCGCGAGGCGCTGGATGCGCGGCTGCTGCGCGAGGGGCGCATGGACATGGCGCAGGCCTGTTTCGAGTTCCTGCCGACGCGCGCACGCCTTGACCTGGCGGGCTGGCCCGAGATCGACATCTTCGCCCATTGATAATGGCGCGCGCGGACAACACCCATTCGCGGGTCGTGGCGGGGATGAAGGTCCTGCTGCCGCTCGCCGCACTTGGGCTGTTGTCCACGGTCTTCCTGATCTCGAACACCGTCGATCCGTCGCAATCCGTGCCGACCGCGAACATCGATCTGGAAAAGCGCGCGCGCGAGCTGGGCGCGACCGATCCCAGTTTCGCCGGCGTAACCCGGCAGGGCGACGAGATCCGGTTCGAGGCCGATATCGTCCGGCCCGATGCCGATGCCCCCGAACGGCTGATCGCGGACCGGATCGCGGCACAGTTTCGGCTGGACGGGGGCACCGAGGTGGATATCACCGCCCGCACGGCCGAGGTCGATCAGGACGCGCTGACGGCCGAGCTGCATGGAGAGGTGCGGATGACCACCTCTACCGGCTACGTCATCGACACCGCGCGGCTGATCTCGCGCCTGGACGCGCTGCACGTGCTCAGCCCCGGCAAAGTCACCGCGACAGGGCCGCTGGGGGACCTGACGGCGGGGCGCATGCTGTTGCACAATGCCGCTGACGGGGGTGCGGCGGAATTGCGTTTCAGTGCCGGGGTCAAGCTGGTATATCAGCCGAGGAATGTGGAGGAGTGAGTTTCGTGGTCAGATCGAAGCTGTTCATGGCTGGCGTCGTGTTGGTCTTCGTGCCGTTCATGTACGCGGCGCAGAATGTGGCCGCGCAGGGCGCGCGGGTGGCGTTCGGCAACAGCGATCAGGATCGCGGCGCACCGGTCGAGGTCACGTCCGAAAGCCTGAACGTGAACCAGAACGACAACACGGCTGTCTTCGAGGGTGACGTGGTCGTCGCGCAAGGGGCGATGCGGCTTGCCGCGCCGCGCGTGCTGGTCGTCTATCTCGAGGATCAAAGCGGCATCGAACGGCTTGAGGCCACCGGCGGCGTGACGCTGGTCAGTGGCGAGGACGCCGCTGAGGCGGCGCGCGCCGATTACAACATCACCACCGGCATGATCGAACTGCGCGGCGACGTGCTGCTGGTGCAGGGCGAGAATGCGATCACCGGCGACGAGATGCTGGTCGATACCGCGGCGGGCACGGCACGCGTGACGGGCCGGGTCCGGACCGTGCTGCAACCCGGCGACGATCAATGACGCAGACCGATCTGGCGCCTGCGACTGAGGCCGACGCGGCCGGCCTGCGCGTCGAGAACCTGCGTAAGAGCTACGGCAAGCACGTGGTCATCCGCGACGTGTCGCTCTCGCTCGCGCGCGGCGAGGTGGTCGCGCTGCTCGGCCCCAACGGGTCGGGCAAGACGACGACCTTCTATGCCATCGCCGGGCTGATCCATCCCGAGGGCGGACAGATCCGTATCGATGGGCGTGAGGTCGGCGGCCTGCCGATGTATCGCCGCGCCAGGCTGGGAATCGGTTATCTGCCGCAAGAGATGTCGATCTTTCGCGGCCTGTCGGTTGAGGACAATATCCTCGCGATTCTCGACATCACCGAAAACGACCGCCAGCGACGGCGCGAACGCCTCGAACAGTTGCTGGCGGAGTTCTCGATCGAGCATCTGCGGCGCGCACCGGCCATGGCCCTGTCGGGCGGCGAGCGTCGGCGAGTGGAGATCGCGCGCTGTCTTGCCGCCGATCCGAAATACCTGCTGCTGGACGAGCCCTTCGCCGGGGTCGATCCGATTTCCGTCGCTGATATCAGGCACCTCGTCATGGACCTCAAGAAACGCGGCATCGGTGTGCTGATCACCGACCACAACGTCCGCGAGACGCTGGAGATCGTGGACCGGGCCTATATCCTGCATGACGGAACGGTGCTGATGTCGGGCACCCCGCGCGAGGTGGTCGAGAACGCGGATGTGCGCCGGGTCTACCTGGGCGAGGGGTTCCGCTTGTCGTGATGGGCTGCGACCGGTGATTCCGCATGACCAGATCGCAAACGGATTGACAAAGCGGCGCCGACGCGCGTCAATATCTTGACGAAACGCGGGGCTGCAGGTCGGTTTTCGACCGGGTGGCACAACCACGAGTGGTATTGCCGCGCTGCGCAAACATGTCATAATCCAAGATCCGGGCCTGTCCGGGTGACGGCACGCGCCATGCGGACCTCCGGATTGTCAAACGAAGGAGACAAGATGCGTTATCAAATCAGCGGAAAGCAGATCGATATCGGCGAGGCCCTGCAAACCCATGTCCGTGAAGAGTTGGGCACGGTCATCGCGAAATATGCCGAGCGTCCGACAGATGCCAGTGTCGTCTTTTCAAAGGATGCCAGCACGTTCATGTGCGAGGCGGTCGTGCATCTTTCCACCGGGCTTACCGCCCAGGCCAGCGCGAAGGCGCACGAGATCTACGCCGCCTTCGATGCCTGCTGCGACAAGATGGAAAAGCAGCTGCGCCGCTACAAGCGGCGTCTCAAGGATCATCACCGCGACCGGCCAGAGCCGGTTGAACTCTTCGGCGCATCCTCCTATATCCTCGCCGCCAACGGAACAGAGACGGAATCAGAACCCGACAGTCTGCAGCCGATCATCGTGGCCGAGATGGAGACGCAAGTGCCCTCCCTTTCGGTGGGCGAGGCGGTGATGCAGATGGAACTTGCCGGTGTGCCGCTTCTCGTGTTCCGCAAAGAGGGAAAAGAGACGGTCAATGTCGTGTATCGCCGCGAAGACGGAAATATCGGCTGGATTGATCCGTGATTGACACATGCGGGCGGGCATTTGTGCCGTTCCGACCGATTGCGCGAGAGTTGGACTTACCCATGATCCTGAAGCCGGAGGCGGTGCGCGTTCTAGCGGGCACCTCAAGCAAGAAGCGTCTGATGCAGGAACTTGCGATGATCGCAGAGACGGTCTATGGCGTCTCGCGCGCCGAGGCCGTCGAGGCGCTGCTGGAGCGCGAGGCGCTGGGCCCCACGGGCGTCGGCAACGGCGTGGCGCTGCCGCATGCCCGCATCAAGGGGCTCGATCATGTGGTGGGCGCGCTGACCGTGCTGGAAAAGCCGATCGAGTTCGACGCCGTGGACCGCCGACCGGTCGACCTGGCCTTCGCGCTTTTCGCGCCGGTCGATGCGGGGGCGGCCCATCTCAAGGCGCTGGCGCTGGTCTCGCGGACGCTGCGCGATCCGTCGCTGTGTGCCAAGATGCGGGCCAACCGCAATCCGTCGACACTGCATACCATCGTGACCGAGGCTCAGGCGGCGCAGGCCGCCTGAGAGGGACACGTGCCTGTTTCGGAATATTTTGGTCATGAAGGCGCGTGCGTCTTGTCTGCGCACGCGTGCGGGACTTCCTCAGTGCGGTGAGCGTTTGGCAAGGATCCGCTGCAGGGTGCGGCGGTGCATGCTGAGGCGCCGCGCGGTTTCGCTGACGTTTCGATCGCATAGCTCGTAGACGCGCTGGATATGTTCCCAGCGGACGCGATCCGCACTCATCGGGTTTTCCGGCGGCGCGGGCAGATCCGCCCCGTTGGCAAGAAGCGCGCTGATTATGTCATTGGCGTCGGCGGGTTTCGACAGGTAATCCGTTGCGCCGATCTTGACCGCCGCAACAGCCGTGGCGATGGCCCCGTAGCCTGTCAGCACCACGATCCGGCTGTCGGGCCGCTTTTCCCGGATCACCTCGACCACGTCGAGACCGTTGCCATCTTCGAGCCGCAGGTCGCAGACAGCGTAGGCGGGCGGACGCGCGGTGGCGATGGCGCGTCCACCGGCGACCGATCCGGCGGTCTCGACCTCGAAACCGCGCTTTTCCATCGCCTTGGCAAGACGTCTGAGAAACGACTCGTCGTCATCCATCAGCAGAAGGGACTTGTCTTCACCGATTTCTACAATGTTTTCGCCCATCTCCGACACTCCAATTTTACCGCCACGGCATTCAGGTAGGTCGCCCCACCATGCCAGTCAAAACAAAGCGTCAGCTGGCCTCGATGAAACACTGCACACGATCGGCGATCTGCTCTGCGCTTGCGTCACGCCGGAAGAAATCGACAAAGCCGTGCCCGGGCAGCGTGAGATAAGTCATCGTCGAGTGATCCACGAGGTAGAACTCGTCGTCACCGGAATCCTGCGCCTGGTAATAGGTCCGGTAGGCCTTGGATGCGGCGCGCACCTGCTCGGGGCTGCCGGTCAGGCCGACCATCCGGGGGTGCATGTAATCGGTGAATTCGGCCAGCACCTCTGGCGTGTCGCGCGCCGGGTCGACCGAGATGAAGACCGGCTTCACGATCTCGCCGCGCTCTTCAAGGATATCGACGGCGGCGGCATTGCGCGCGGCATCCATCGGGCAGACATCGGGGCAGAATGTGTAGCCAAAATAGATCAGCGTCGGCTTGTCGATGACATCGGCCTCGGCCTCGGTCACGGTCTCGCCGGTCTCGCTGACCAGCTCGAACGGACCGCCGATCTGAGCACTGCCGCCCGCCACGTTCGAGACCCGGCACTGCGCGAAGGGATCCCCTTGCTGACCCGTCATCATGACATAGATCGCGCCGCCACCTGCGATCACGAGAACGGTGGCGAGGGAGACGGCGAGACGGGTCATGGGGATATCCTTGCGTTTTACAATATCCGGTGCAAATTAATCTTTATCTATACCTTCTGGTCCGGCCCGCAATGGATATGCCCGCAAACATGACCGATCGCGATCCCGGCCTTTTCCGGATGCGTGTGCGCGGCAATTACATCCGCCTGCGCACCCTCGTCCTGCTGCGCTGGTGGGCGATCATCGGTCAGGCGAGCGCGCTGATCGTGGCCGACCGGGTTTACCGGCTCGATCTAGAGATGGGGCTGTGCTTCCTTGTCATCGGGATCACGGTGACATCCAACCTGATCGCCGGCTTCATCTTCGCCGAGAACAAGCGGTTATCGGAACAGGACACGTTCCTGGTGGTGCTGTTCGACATGCTGCAACTGGGGTTCCTGCTCTACCTGACAGGCGGGCTGAACAACCCCTTTACCATCCTGATCGTCGGGCCCGTGACGGTGTCGGCCTCGGCGCTTTCGGGGCGGTCCACCGCCTTTCTCGGGGTGATGGCCATCGTCATGGTGACGCTGATGATGCAGTTCTACCTGCCGCTGCGCACCGAGGATGGCGAAATCCTCAAGGTGCCGGACGTGTTCCGCTTCGGAAGCTGGGCGGCGATCGTCATCGCGATCCTGTTCCTCGGAGTCTACGCGCGCTGGATCGTGCAGGAAATGCGCGCGATGTCCGATGCGCTGCAAGCCACGCAGATGGCGCTTGCCCGCGAGCAGAAGCTGACCGATCTGGGCGGCGTGGTCGCGGCGGCGGCGCATGAGCTGGGGTCGCCGCTGGCGACGATCAAGCTGACCAGTGCGGAGCTGGCCGAGGATCTCGACGACCGCCCCGACCTGCGGGATGATGCGCTGCTGATCCGCGAACAGGCGGACCGCTGCCGCGATATCCTGCGCTCCATGGGGCGGGCGGGCAAGGACGACCTGCATCTGCGCCGCACACCGCTCGACGCCCTTCTCGAAGAGGCCGCAGAGCCGCATGTCGACCGCGGAAAGCACATACATTTCCGGCATGGTGCAGGGATCGAGGATGCAAGCGCGCACCCGACCGTGCTGCGCCGCCCCGAGGTCATTCACGGTCTGCGCAACCTCATCCAGAACGCGGTGGATTTCGCGCGCGAGAACGTCTGGGTCGAAAGCCGCTGGACCGACCGCGTCATCACCGTGCGAATCATGGATGACGGGCACGGCTATCCGCCCGACATGCTGGGCCGGATCGGCGATCCGTTCATCCGCCGGCGCGCCCCGGCGGCACAGGTGCTGCGCCCGGATTACGAGGGGATGGGGCTTGGCCTCTTCATCGCCAAGACGCTGCTGGAGCGCGCCGGTGCAGATCTGACCTTTGCCAACGCGGCGGACGCGGCCGGCACCGGCGCGGTGGTCGAGGTCAGCTGGCCGCGCGAGGCGCTGGAGGTGTCAAGCGGCCCCGCGCTTGGCGAGAACCAGCCCTTTCGCGGCTGACCGGGCCGAATTTGTGCGCGTTAAGCGTGTATTAAGAACTTTGCGCCACCGTGGACCGGAACAGGATCGGTGAGGTGACCGCGTGCCGGATGTGACGATGACGGAACTTCTACTGCTGGCGGGGGCCGCGTTTCCGGTCTCGCTAGCCGCGCTCTGGCTGCTGGGTGCCGTGTCCTCGCGTCGGCACGCGCTGGAAGATCAGGTGCGACCGGTGGAGTGTCATTTCCTGTTTCGCGGCGACACACTCGTGGATCACGACGCGGGCGATTTCCTCGCGGGCTGCGGCAGTGACCCGGACCGCGGCGATTGGGACCGCCTGCGCGACTGGCTCGGGTTTCGCTTTCCGGACCTGCCGCCAAGCCCCGCGGCGTTGATGCCCGGAGAGGTGCTGCGCTTTCACAGCCATCTGGCGGAGGATTACGCGTATCTCGATGCGCGCGCCTCGTCGCGTGGCGCGGTGCGCCTGCGTCTTTGCGAGGATCCAACGCCCTCGGCGGCACAGTTGAACCAGATCCGGCGCAGCCTTCACGCCGCCGACGCGGCCCTTCAGGTAATGCGTGCCGCCCCGTACCCGGCCTGGATATCGGACGAGGCAGGGGTCACGGTCTGGGAAAATACCGCCGCCACGGCTCTGCCCGATACCAGCAAGGCCCGCATGATCGCCAAGCTGTCGCCATCGCCCGACGCCGGTGAGACCGTGACCCGCCGCGTCAGTGTGCCCGTTTGCGGCGCGGGCGAGATGGAACCGTGGTTCGACGTGACGGTCGAGCGCAAGCCCGACTGCCTGTTGGTCTTTGCGACTGACGTCTCGGCGCTCGTTGCCGCCGAGAACGCGCAGCAGGGATTCGTGAGCACCCTGGGCAAGACCTTCGCCGACCTGCCCACGGGGCTTGCCGTGTTCGATCGGGCCAAGACGCTTGCAACGTTCAACCCCGCGCTGATCGATCTGACCGGGCTTCCGGTCGAATTCCTAAGCACGCGCCCGGAAATCGTGACATTCTTCGACATGCTGCGCGACAGGCAGGTCATGCCAGAGCCCAAGAATTATGCCAGCTGGCGCAGCCAGATCAACGAAATGGTCAGCGCCGCGCATGGCGGCCATTACCGCGAGATGTGGAGTCTGGTGAACGGCCAAAGCTACCGTGTGACCGGTCGCCCGCATCCCGACGGGGCGGTCGCCTTCCTGTTCGAAGATATCACCGTTGCGATCTCAGAGACGCGGCAGCATCGCGGCGAACTGGCATTGCGCGACGCGCTGATGGACCATGTCGACGCGGGCATCGCGGTGCTGTCCCGGGATCGGCGCGTCCTTTTCTGCAATCGGACCTTCCGAACCGATCTGGAATTGTCCGCGGATGCCTTGCTTGCCGAGATGTCGCTGTCGGACGTGATGCAGGCATGCGAGGCGCGGTTTCCCGATTCCGACCTCTGGAGCGACATCACGCGCAGGATCACCTCCAACGCGGTGCGCGATCCGGTCACGGAAAGCATTTCCCTGAATGATCCGGGCGCGCATCTCGATCTGCAGCTCGCGCCGCTCGGGCAGGGGCGCGTCATGCTCTCGCTGCATAGGCGGGCAACAGATGTCGCCGCCCGGGAACGGCAGCATACCGGCTGATCCGGGTTGCGGGCCAGTGTGGCAGGTGTAGTGTCGGGGCATGTCCCACCGTTCCTGCACACTCCATCACCCTGATAGCACCCGAGCCATGGCCGGCGCCATCGCCCCTCGCCTCGGGCCCGGGGATGTGCTTTTGCTGGGCGGCGGCGTGGGCGCGGGAAAGACGCATTTCGCGCGTGCCCTGATCCAGTCGCGCCTATGCACGCCCGAGGACGTGCCTTCGCCCACCTACACGCTGGTCCAGTGCTATGCGGGAAAGACCTGCGAGATCTGGCACGCCGATCTCTACCGTCTCGGCGACCCCGCCGAGGTGATCGAGCTGGGCCTCACCGAGGCGTTCGATACGGCGATCTGCCTTGTCGAATGGCCCGATCGGCTGGGCGATCTGACCCCTGAAAAGGCGCTGTCATTGGAGTTCGCGCCCGGATCTTCGGACGAGGCGCGCCACCTGACGATGTCATGGTCCGATCCGCGCTGGACCGACCGGATCGCGGGGCTTTGCGATGACTGATCGCGCGCGCGCCATCGACGGGTTCATCGCGGCCAATGGCTGGCAGGCGGCGGTGACGCGGCCTTTGGCTGGGGACGCGTCGAACCGGCGTTACCTGCGTCTGCAGATGCCGGATGGCGCCCGCGCCGTCCTGATGGATGCCCCCGCCGATCGCGGCGAGGATGTGGGTGCCTTTGCCCGGATCGCGCGGCACTTGTCGAGCCTTGGCCTGAGCGCGCCGCGTATCCTCGGCGAGGATACCGCGCAGGGCTTTCTGCTGCTCGAGGATCTGGGCGACGCGCTGTTTGCGCGGGTGCTGGAGGCCGAACCGAACGAGGAAGCCGCGCTTTACGAGGCTGCGACGGATGTCTTGGTGGCAGTGCATAGCCACCCGGCCCCAGCGGCGCTTGAGACATACACGCCCAGCCTCATGGCCGACATGGCTGCGCTTGCCTTCGACTGGTATCGCGAGTGCGGGGGCGAAACTGGCGCGCGCGCTGGGTTTCACGCCGAAATGCAATCGCTTCTGGACCGGCACACATCGCCCGCCGATGTCCTCATCCAGCGCGACTATCACGCGGAGAACCTGCTCTGGCTGCCGGAGCGTGCGGGCGTCGCGCGGGTCGGGCTGCTGGATTTCCAGGACGCCATGCGCGGCCACCGCGCCTATGACCTTGTCTCGATCCTGCAGGATGCGCGCCGCGACGTCCCGCCAGCGATCGAAAGCGCGATGATCGACTGCTACGTGGCGGCGACCGGGGTGGACGCGGAGGCCTTCGTCACGGCCTATCACTGCCTTGGTGCGCAGCGAAACCTGCGCATCCTCGGCGTCTTTGCTCGGTTGTGCCTGTGCGACGGCAAGGCGCATTACGTGGATCTCATCCCGCGGGTTTGGGGCCTGTTGCAGCGCGATCTCGCGCATCCGGCGCTGCACGGCATCGCCAGCGCGGTCGCAGACAGTCTGCCCGCGCCCAAAGATCCCGTCCTGCAGGAGCTCAAAGCCCGATGCGCGACGTGACGTACCCGGTCATGCTGTTCGCGGCCGGGTTCGGTACGCGGATGGGCGCGCTGACCGCGACGCGGCCCAAGCCGCTGATCGAGGTCGCGGGCCGCGCGTTGATCGATCACGCGCTGGACCTGGTGGCGGGGTACGGCCCGCCGCGCACGGTGGTGAACCTGCATTACCTGCCCGACCAGATTACCGCGCATCTCGCCGGGCGCGACGTCGCCTTCTCGCACGAGACGCCCGAGATTCTTGAGACTGGCGGCGGGTTACGCGCCGCGCTGCCGCTGCTGGGGCCGGGGCCGGTGATCACCATGAACACGGATGCGGTCTGGCGGGGGCCGAACCCGCTATGCCTGCTCGCCGACGCATGGCGGCCCGGGGAAATGGATGCGCTGCTGCTCTGCGTTCCGCCCGATCGCGCCGTTGGCCATGCCGGCACAGGCGATTTCCGAATCGGGGCGGCCGGGCGCGCGGCTCGCGGGCCGGGGCTGATCTATTCGGGCGTGCAGATCATCAAGCCAGACCTGTTGCACGAGATCGCGGAGCGGTCGTTTTCGCTGAACCTGCCTTGGGACCGGATGCTGGCCGCCGGACGGCTGTCGGCCATCGCCTATCCGGGGCAGTGGTGCGATGTCGGGCGCCCCGAGGGGGTCCGAGAGGCCGAGGCGATGCTGCGCGATGTTTGAGACGTCGGACGGCCCGCGCGTCTTTGGCCTGCCGCCCGGCCTCGACTTTCCGCGCGCGCTGGTCGAGGGGCTGCGCGTGCGCCACGCCGGCCAGCCGCCCGAGGCGCTTGCGCGGGTCACGCTGATCGTGAATACCCGCCGCATGGCGCGGCGCATCCGCGATCTCTTCGACGAAGGACCGCCTTGCCTGCTGCCGCGGATCAGCCTTGTCACTGATCTGGGCGAGATGTGGGATCTGGCGCATGTTCCAGACCCTGTGCCGCGCCTGCGCCGGCGGTTGGAACTGGTGCAACTGATCGCGCGGCTGCTCGACGGCCAGCCCGATCTCGCGCCGCGCAGCGCGATCTATCACCTCGCCGACAGCCTCGCCGGGCTGATGGACGAGATGCATGGCGAGGGCGTCGCGCCGCAGGTGATCGAGGATCTGGACGTGACCGACCAGTCTGGTCACTGGGCGCGGATCAAGGCGTTCCTTGGCATCGTGCGACATTATTTCGAGGCCGATCCCGAGAATCCGGACGTGGAAACACGGCAGCGGCTGGTGATCGAGCGGCTGGCGGATCTCTGGGCCGAAGCACCGCCGCAATCGCCGATCATCGTCGCTGGATCGACCGGGTCGCGCGGTGCGACGCAAGTCCTGATGCAGGCGGTGGCGCGGCTGCCGCAGGGCGCGGTGGTGCTGCCCGGCTTTGATTTCGACGCGCCGGCGCATGTCTGGGACGCGCTCGGCGATCCGATGACGTCCGAGGACCATCCGCAATACCGCTTCGTGCGCTTTGCCGAAGGGGCAGGGATTTCGGCGCGCGACGTGCAGCCGTGGTCTGATGATCCCCCGCCAAGCCCGGCGCGCAACGCGTTGATATCGCTGGCGCTTCGGCCCGCGCCGGTCACCGACCAGTGGCTGCGCGACGGCCCGGCCCTGCACGGTATTGGCGAGGCGATGGCGGATGTGACGCTGATCGAGGCGCAGTCCACGCGGACCGAGGCACTGGCGATCGCGATGCGCCTGCGGGCCGCCGCTGAGGACGGCCAGACCGCCGCCCTGATCACGCCTGATCGCACGCTCAGCCGGCAGGTGACCGCGGCGCTCGACCGCTGGCACATCCTGCCCGATGACAGCGCGGGCCAGCCGCTGCACCTGTCGCCGCCGGGGCGGTTTCTGCGCCATGTGGCCGATCTGTTTCGCCAACCGCTGAGCGCCGAGGCGTTGTTGACCCTGCTGAAACACCCGCTGACGCATCAGGGTGCGGCGCGGGGCGATCATCTGCGCCTGACGCGCGAGCTGGAACTGCATCTGCGCCGACACGGCCCGCCCTATCCCACGGCCGACAGCGTGCGCGCGTGGGGGGCTGAACAGACCGGCCCGCTGATCGCGGACTGGATCCCGTGGCTCTGCGCGGGCCTGACCCACCGCGAACAGCCAGAGGCTATCGCGCTGAGCACCCGTGTGGCTGATCATGTCGTGCTGGCCGAACGGATCGCCCATGGGTGTCGCGGCGAGGGCGCCGGCATGCTCTGGCGAGAAAGCGCCGGGGACGAGGCGCGCAAGGCGGTGGAGGAGCTTCGGACCGAGGCGGGCGCGGCCGGCGCGCTGAATGCCGCCGATTACGCCAGCCTGTTTCACAGCATCCTTGCCGCCGAAGAGGTCCGCACGCCGACCGAGCCGCATCCCCATATCCTGATCTGGGGCACGCTGGAGGCGCGGGTGCAGGGCGCCGACCTGCTGATCCTCGCGGGGCTGAATGAGGGCAGCTGGCCCGAGGCGCCGACGCCGGACCCGTGGCTCAACCGGTCCCTGCGCCACCGGGCGGGGTTGTTGCTGCCGGAACGGCGGATCGGTCTGTCGGCGCATGATTTCCAGCAGGCGGTGGCGGCGAAAGAGGTGTGGCTGACGCGGTCGGTGCGGTCGGATGATGCCGAAACGGTGGTGTCGCGCTGGCTTAACCGGGTGCAGAACCTGATGTCAGGGCTGCCCGAGCAGGGTGGCGAGGCCGCATTGACGGCGATGCGCGCGCGCGGGCAGGCGTGGCTTGACCGGGTAACGGCGCTGGAGACCCCCGATGAGGTGCCGCGTGCCGCGCGCCCCGCGCCCGCGCCGCCCGTCGCCGCGCGCCCCGATCACCTGAGCGTGACAGAGATCAAGCGGCTGATCCGCGATCCGTACGCGATCTACGCGCGTCACGTGCTGCGGCTGCGTCCGCTCGATCCGCTGATGAAGGTGCCCGACGCGTTGCTGCGCGGCACCGTGCTGCACGAGGTGCTGGAGCAGTTCGTGAAGGCCGGATGCAACGATCCCGGGCAGGGCACACGCGAAACCCTCCTGGCGGTGGCCGAGGAGGTTCTGGACCGGCACGTGCCCTGGGCCGAGGCGCGCGCGCTGTGGCTGGCGAGGTTGGAGCGTGTGGCGGACTGGTTCATCGAGACCGAAGCTGAGCGACGTGTTATCGCCGCGCCGCGTCACTTCGAGCTTCGCGGCCGCGCCGAGATCCCCGAGCTGGGCTTTGTGCTGTCGGCCAAGGCGGACCGGCTTGATCTCGACGCGCACGGGCGGCTGTGCATCTACGACTACAAGACCGGCGCGCCGCCCACGGCCAAGGAGCAGACAAGCTTTGACAAGCAATTGTTGCTGGAGGCCGCGATGGCCGAGCGCGGCGCGTTCGAGGGGATCGGCCCGGTGCCGGTGCTCAGGGCCGCGTTCATCGGGTTGGGCGGCACCCCGAAAGAGGTCGACGCGCCGCTGCACGACGAGCCGCCCGATCAGGTCTGGGCAAAGTTCAAGGATTTGATCGCGGCCTACCAGGTTCCCGAAAAGGGCTATGTCGCGCGCCGTGCGCCGCACGCATCCGCCGAGCGCGGCGATTATGATCAGCTTTCTCGGTTCCGCGAATGGGACATGACCGACCCGCCGGATGAAAGCGGGGTCGGGCAATGACCGCGCGCGATCCCGCCAGCCAGGCGCAGGTCGATGCCGCGCGCCCGGACCTGTCAACATGGCTGTCGGCCAATGCCGGGTCGGGCAAGACCCGCGTGCTGACCGACCGGGTGGCGCGGCTGCTGCTGGACGGGGTAAACCCGCAGCACATCCTGTGCCTGACCTATACCAAGGCCGCCGCCAGCGAGATGCAGAACCGGCTGTTCGACCGTCTTGGGGCATGGGCGATGCTGGGCGATGACGCTCTGCGGGAGGCACTGCAAGAACTGGGCCACGAGGGCGCCATCGACGCAGGTGTACTGCGCCGCGCCCGTCGCCTTTTCGCGCAGGCGATCGAGACGCCGGGGGGCTTGCGCATCCAGACGATCCATTCGTTCTGCGCCGCGTTGCTGCGCCGCTTTCCGCTGGAGGCCGGGGTGACGCCACAATTCGCGGAGATGGAGGATCGCACCGCGCGGCTGCTGAGGTCCGAGATCGTCGAGGATCTGGCGAGCGGGCCGCAGGCCGGCGCGGTCCATGCGATTGCGCGGCACTATTCCGGCGAAAGCTTCGACGCGCTCACCTCCGAGATCGCGCGCCACCGCGCCGGGTTTGCCCAAGGGGTCAGCGATGCCGATCTTGCCGCCGTTTTCGATCTGCCGGCGCACCTGGGCATGGCCGATATCGAGGCGCGCGTGTTTCTGGGGGACGAGCGGCGGCTGCTGGATGACCTGATCGCGGCGCTCAAGGCCGGTTCGCCCAATGACGCCAAGGCCGCCACGAAACTTGACCGGATCGGCGCGCTCGATCAGACGGCGCTGCCGGTGCTGGAGGATGTGTTCCTGACCGGTGTCAGCGCAAAATCGCCCTTTTCGGCCAAGATCGGCAGCTTCCCGACCAAGGCCACGCGCGAAGCCCTGGGTGATGTGATCGACCGGATCGAGCAGTGGATGGCCCGTGTCGAAGAGGCCCGCACCGCGCGTCTGGCGCTTGCCTCGATGCAGAAGACCCGCGCGCTGCATGATTTCGCGCAGGCCTTCCTGCCGACCTATGCGCGCGCCAAGCAGATGCGGGGCTGGCTGGATTTCGACGACCTCATTCTGAACGCGCGCGATCTGCTGACCGATCCGGCGGTGGCGGCCTGGGTGCTCTACCGGCTGGATGGCGGGATCGACCACATCCTTGTCGACGAGGCGCAGGATACCAGCCCAGTGCAATGGCAGGTGATCGAGCGGCTGGCGCAGGAATTCACCAGCGGACAGGGCGCGCGGCCCGACACCGCGCGCACGATCTTCGTGGTGGGCGACAAGAAACAGTCGATCTATTCCTTCCAGGGGGCCGATCCGCGCGAATTCGACCGCATGCAGCGCGATTTCGCCGAACGGCTCGCCGCCACCGGCACGCCGTTGCAATCGCGGGTGCTGGCGTGGTCCTTTCGATCCTCGACCGCGATCCTGACATGCGTCGATTGCTGTTTTGACGATAGCGCCGATAGCGGCTTTGACCCCGAGGAAAGCCACAAGGCGTTCTTCGAGAGCATGCCCGGCCGGGTCGATCTGTGGCCGGTGGTGGAAAAGCCCGAGGTAGACGAGCCGCCCGCATGGCACCAGCCCGTCGATATCCGAAGCGCCGCCGATCCGGCGATCCTGCTGGCGCGGAGCGTGGCGTCCGAGATGCGCGCGATGCTCGACCGGGGCGAGAGGATCCCCGACAAGGACGTCGCGCATGGCTTTCGTCCGTTGCGGGCGGGGGATTTTCTGATCCTCGTGCGCCGCCGCTCGACGCTGTTCCACGAGATCATCCGCGCCTGCAAGGCCGAAGGCCTGCCCATTGCCGGGGCGGACCGCCTGAAGGTCGGCGCGGAACTGGCGGTGCGCGATTTGGGCGCGCTTCTGGCGTTCCTGTCCACGCCCGAGGATGACCTGTCGCTGGCCACGGCCCTGAAATCGCCGCTGTTCGGATGGTCCGAGGCGCAGCTTTACGATCTTGCGCAGGGTCGCGCGCAACGCTTCCTCTGGCAGGCGCTGCGCGAGAGGCGGGCCGAGTTTCCTGATGAAATGGCGGTGATCGACGATCTGTTCGATCATGTCGATTACCTGCGTCCCTTCGAGCTGATCGAGCGGGTTCTCACCCGGCATGACGGGCGCCGGCGTCTGCTCGCGCGTCTGGGGCGCGAGGCCGAGGACGGTATCGATGCGCTGCTGAGCCAAGCGATGGCCTATGAACAGCGCGCGGTCGACAGCCTGACGGGGTTTCTCGTATGGATGGAGACCGACGATCTCGAAATCAAGCGCCAGATGGACAGCGCCGGCGACCGCATCCGGGTGATGACGGTGCACGGCGCCAAGGGTCTGCAATCGCCGGTGGTGATCCTGCCCGAAACCGGCACGTGGCGCGCAGCCCCCACGCCGCAGATCATCACGGCGGGCGCGGTGCCGCTCTGGACAGGTCCGGCGTCGGAGATGCCCGAGGTGATCGGCGATGCCGTCGCCGGTGCGCGCACCGCGCAGGAGGCCGAGCGCGACCGCCTGCTCTACGTCGCCATGACCCGCGCCGAGACTTGGCTGATCGTTGCGGCCCATGGCGATCCGGGCAAGCCGGGCACGACGTGGTACGACAAGATCCGGCGGGGAATGGAGGGCGCAGGTGCCGTGGCGCACGGCTTTGCAGGCGGGTCCGGCCTGCGCCTGCAGCATGGCGACTGGCCCGCGCCCGGCGCATCTGCCGGGGGGAAGGCGCAGGACGAGGTCGCACCCCCTGCACTGGAGCCGATTTTCGCCCGGCCCGCGCCGCTTGCGCCGCCGCGTGTGAAAACCCTGAGCCCCTCCGAGGACCTTGGAGGCGACACCTCGCTGCCGGGCGAGGATGGCCTTGATAAAGGTGCCGCGACGCGCCGCGGCCGGCAGGTGCACCGCCTGCTTGAATTCCTGCCGCAGGTGCCTGCCGCCGACTGGCCCGCGACAGCCGAACGGCTGCTGGCGAACGGCGCGGACGCGGCCACGGGGGCAGAGCTGGACCTGCTGCTGGCCGAGGCCGAAAAGGTGCTGAGCAAGCCCAGTCTTGTCCCGCTCTTTGCCAACGACGCGCTGACCGAGGTGTCGATCACCGCCGATTTTGGCTCTCGAAGGCTTCACGGCACCATCGACCGGCTGATCGTTGCGCCGGATCACGTGCTGGCCGTGGATTTCAAGACCAACGCCATGGTCCCCGATGTCGTGGGCGACTGCCCCGTGGGCCTGTTGCGCCAGATGGGGGCTTATGCCCATGCGCTGTCGCCGCTTTACCCCGACCGGCAGATCGAGACGGCGATCCTCTGGACTCGCACGGCGACGCTGATGCGCCTGCCGCACGGATCCGTGAGCGGCGCGCTCTTATCCGCCGGGATCGCTTGACGTGCCGCGCCCGGCTCCATACTTACAATTTACACCCTTGAATGGTAGGAGAACACAGATGGCCACCGTTGCCGTAACCGACGCCACTTTCGATGCCGAAGTGAAGAATTCCGACGTCCCCGTCGTGGTCGATTTCTGGGCCGAATGGTGCGGTCCCTGCAAGCAGATCGGTCCGGCGCTCGAAGAGCTGGCCAACGAGATGAACGGCCGGATCAAGGTCGCCAAGGTCGATGTCGACAGCAACCCCAACTCCGCTGCCTCGATGGGCGTGCGCGGGATTCCGGCGCTGTTCATCTTCAAGGATGGGGAGGTCGTGTCGAACCGCTCCGGTGCGGCGCCCAAGGCCGCGCTGCAAAGCTGGATCGAAGAGAGCATCTGAGCCGCGAGACCTGTCCTTGAGGGGGCTGCATGGTGTGCGGCCCCCTTTGTGTATCGAGTAGGTGCCGAGTAGTCCCGAACCCGAACGGAGCACGAAGATGAGCGAATTTCCCGGCTGGCACGGTACCACGATCATCGGCGTGCGCAGAGGCGGCGAGGTTGTCGTCGCAGGCGACGGCCAGGTCAGCCTTGGCGAGACGGTGATCAAGGGCAGCGCGCGCAAGGTCCGCAGGCTGAGCCCCGGCGGCTATGACGTGGTGGCGGGCTTCGCCGGATCGACCGCCGATGCGTTCTCGCTGCTGGAACGGTTGGAGACCAAGCTTGAGGCGACACCCGGTCAGTTGCAGCGCGCCTGCGTCGATCTCGCCAAGGACTGGCGCACCGACAAGTACCTGCAAAAGCTCGAGGCGATGCTGATCGTCACCGATGGCGATCAGCTATACGTGATCACCGGGGCGGGCGACGTGCTGGAGCCCGAGCATGACGTGGCCGCCATCGGATCTGGCGGCAATTTCGCGCTCGCCGCCGCGCGCGGGCTGTCGGACAAGACCGATCTTTCGGCCGAAGAGATCGCCCGCAAGGCCATGGCCATCGCCGCCGATATCTGCATCTACACCAACGGTAATCTCACCGTGGAGACCATTTCGAAATGACCGACCTGACCCCGCGCGAGATCGTCTCGGAGCTTGACCGCTTCATCATCGGCCAGAAAGAGGCAAAGCGCGCGACCGCCGTTGCCCTGCGCAGCCGCTGGCGGCGCAAGCAGTTGTCCGACGATCTGCGCGACGAGGTGTACCCGAAGAATATCCTGATGATCGGCCCCACCGGCGTCGGCAAGACAGAGATCAGCCGCCGCCTCGCCAAGCTGGCCCGCGCGCCTTTCATCAAGGTCGAGGCCACCAAGTTCACCGAGGTGGGCTATGTCGGGCGGGATGTCGAGCAGATCATCCGCGATCTTGTGGACAGCGCCATCACCCAGACCCGCGAGTGGATGCGCGAGGACGTCAAGGCCCGCGCCGAGGCCGCCGCAGAGGAGCGCGTGATCACAGCCCTCGCCGGCGAGGATGCCCGCGAGGGGACGCGCGAGATGTTCCGCAAGAAGCTGCGCGACGGGCAGCTCGATGACAAGATGATCGACATCGAGGTGTCTGATACCTCCAACCCGTTGGGCGGGATGGAAATTCCGGGTCAGCCCGGGTCGCAGATGATGAACCTGGGCGACATCTTCGGCAAGGCCTTCGGCGGGCGCACCACCACCAAGCGGGTCAGCGTCGCCGACAGCCATGACCTGTTGATCAGCGAAGAGGCCGACAAGCTGCTCGATGACGAGACGGTCAATCGCACCGCGCTGGAGGCCGTGGAAGAAAACGGTATCGTGTTTCTCGACGAGATCGACAAGGTCTGTGCCAAATCGGACGCGCGCGGCGGCGATGTCAGCCGCGAGGGCGTGCAGCGCGACCTTTTGCCGCTGATCGAAGGCACGACCGTCAGCACCAAGCACGGCGCGGTCCGGACCGATCATATCCTTTTCATCGCCTCGGGGGCCTTTCACACGGCCAAACCGTCGGACCTGCTACCCGAATTGCAGGGACGCCTGCCCATCCGGGTGGAGCTGCGCGCGCTGACCGAGGCGGATTTCGTGCGCATCCTGACCGAGACCGACAACGCCCTGACCCGCCAATACACCGCGCTGATGGGCACCGAGCAGGTCACGGTGGATTTCACCGAGGACGGCATCGCGGCGCTTGCCCGGATTGCGGCCGAGGTGAACCAGTCGGTCGAGAATATCGGTGCGCGCCGGCTTTATACCGTGATGGAACGGGTGTTCGAAGAGCTCAGCTTTACCGCGCCCGACCGCACCGGCGAGACGGTGACGGTGGATGCCGAATTTGTGGACGCCAACCTTGGCGAGTTGATGAAATCCACGGATCTCAGCCGCTATGTCCTCTGATTGACGGGCCTTGAGGGGCGTTCAGCCCCTCATGTCCAGCAGCGCGCGCAGGATCACGCCCTCTTCGTCGGTGGGGATCATCGCGGCCGTCACGCGGCTGTCGGGGGTCGATATAAGCGTGTGATTTTCGGCGTTCGCCTCCTCGTCGGCGGTCAGCCCCAGCCAGCCCAGCCCTGCCATCACCTTCGACCGGATCACCGGCGAGCGTTCGCCGATCCCGGCGGTAAAGACCAGCGCGTCGAGCCCCCCGAGGCTTGCGGTCAGCGCGCCGATCTGGCGCTGGATCATGTGCACGAACAGCGCCACGGCCTCGGCGGCCTCGGGTTTGGGGCTGCCCAGCAGGTCGCGCATGTCCGAGCTGATCCCCGACACGCCCAAAAGCCCGCTTTCCTTGCCAAGCAGACGTTCCAGCGCGTCGGCTTCGAAGCCCTTCTCGCGGATCAGGTGGATCAGCACGCCGGGGTCGATCTGCCCGCAACGTGTGCCCATCATCAACCCGTCGAGCGCGGTGAAGCCCATCGTGGTGTCGAGGCTTTGCCCGTTTTGCATGGCGCAAAGGCTGGCGCCGCTGCCCAGATGCGCGACGATCACGCGGCCTTTCGCCGTGGTCGGCCCCAGAACGCCGGGCAGGCACGCGGCGATATGCTGGTAGGACAGGCCGTGAAAGCCGTAACGCAGAATCCCCTCGTCCGACAGCGCGCGGGGCAGCGCGAAAAGCTGCGCGTGGCGCGGGCGGTTGCGATGGAACGCGGTGTCGAAACAGGCAATCTGCGGGCAATCCGGCCAGCGCGCAGCGACCGCCCGGATGCCCATGAGGTTGTAGGGCTGGTGGCCGGGCGCGAGTGGGCAGAGCGTGTCGAGCCGGGCCAGGACGTCGTCAGTGACCCGTGCGGGGGCGTCAAAATCCTGCCCGCCATGCACCACGCGGTGCCCGGCCCCGACCAGGTCCAACGGCCCGAGGGCCGCGTCGAGCGTGGCGAGCAGCCAGTCGATCAGCGCACCCATGTCGTGACCCTGCCCCGGATCGGGGTGCAGGATCTGCGAGCCCTCGCGGGTTTTCAGCGTCAGGTCGGGCGTGCGGCCCACGCCCTCGATCGCGCCGTGGGCAATGCGGTCGCGGCTCGTCGCGTCGTGCAGCGCGAACTTGACGCTCGACGAGCCGGTGTTGAGGATCAGCACAGTCCCCGGCATCAACCGGCAGCCTTCATTTGCGACGCGGCCAGAAGCCGCGCGAGCGCCGCCGACGCAAGGCGCGCGGCGACGCTGTCGGAGCGGCTGGTCAGCATGATCGGCACGCGCGCGCCGAGGGCCACTCCCGCGGCTTCGGCATTCGCCAGATGAATGAGCTGCTTGGAAATCATGTTGGCGCTTTCTAGGTTCGGCGCGACAAGGATATCGGCAAGGCCCGCCACGTCGGATTTGATACCCTTGGCCTTGACCGCCTCGGGCGAGATCGCGTTGTCGAAGGCCAGCGGGCCGTCGACCAGCCCGCCGGTAATCTGGCCGCGATCATGCATCTTGCAGATCGAGGCCGCAAGCAAGGTCGAGGGCAGTTTCGAGGTCACCGTCTCGACCGCCGACAGGATCGCGGCGCGCGGTGTCTCGATCCCGAGGGCAATGGCCAGATCCATTGCGTTCTGCACGATATCGGCCAGTGTGGGCAGATCCGGCGCGATGTTGATCGCGGCATCGGTGATGAAGAGAAGGCGCTCGTGATCGGGCACGTCGAGGGCGAAGACATGGCTTAGCCGGCGTTCTGTGCGCAGGCCCGCCGACCGTTCGAGCACCGCTTCGAGCAACTCATCGGTGTGTAGCTTGCCCTTCATCAGCGCCTCGGCCCGGCCCTCGCGCACCAGCGCCACCGCGGCCTCGGCGGCGGCGTGACTGTGGGCTGCGTCGATGATGCGGTCAGGGTCGAGGGTCACACCCGCATCCGAGGCCGTGGCCTCTATCTTGGCGCGCGGACCGACCCAGAACGGCTCGATCAGGCCGGCCTGCTGGGCCTGGATCGCGCCCAGCAGGCTGAGGCTGTCGCAGGGATGCACCACCGCCGTGGGCATGGGGGGAAACTCGTGGGCCTGTTCGACCAGCGCGTTGAACCGCGCGCCGGGCTTGTGCATTCGCACCGTGGGCAGCGTGGTGACCGCACGGCTGATCTTGTGGCGCGGGGCCAGCACTTCGGCGCGGCCCTCGATCACCACGGCGCCATGCTGGTTGCGGCACACACAATCGAGGATCACATGCCCGCTGCCATGGTCGATCTCGGCCACCGTGACGCGCACGGTGATACTGTCACCGATTGCCACCGGGCGTTTGAAATGCAGCGATTGGTCGGTATAGATCGTGCCCGGCCCCGGCAGGCGCGTGCCGAGCACCGCAGAGATCAGCGCGCCGCCCCACATGCCATGTGCAACGACATGTTGGAGCTGCGTCTGGTCGGCATAGGCAGGGTCGAGATGCGCGGGGTTCACGTCGCCCGACATCACCGCGAAAAGCTCGATGTCCTCCTGCGCCAGAACGCGGACCATCTCGGCGCTCTCGCCGATGCTCAGCTCGTCCAGCGTGCGGTTCTCGATCCGCTCGGGGGTGGTGTCGTTACATTCGGACATGACGGCCTCCGTCGATATAGCAAATGGTACCGGTGACACCCGACGCCCTGTCGGAGGCAAGGAATGCCGCCGTTTCGCCGACCTCGTCGATGGTGACCAGCCGCTTTTGCGCCGCGTGTTCGCGGGCGTCCTGAATGACGTCGTCGAAATTCTCGATCCCAGAGGCCGCGCGCGTGGCGATGGGACCGGGCGACAGTACGTTGGCGCGGATCTGATGTGAGCCGAGTTCCACCGCGATATTCTGGGTGACCGATTCCAGCGCCGCCTTCACCGGACCCATTATGTTGTAGTTGTCCACCACCTTCTCGGCGCCGTAATAGCTGACCGTCAGCAGGCTGCCGCCCTGCTGCATCAACGGTTCGGCCTTGCGCGCGAGGCGCAGGAAGGAATGGCAGGAGATATCCATCGCCTGCGCGAAGCCGTCCGCCGAACAATCGACGACGCGGCCATGAAGATCCTCCTTGGGGCAGAAGGCGACGGAATGCAGCAGGAAATCCAGCCGCCCCCAACGGCGCGCGATGGTGTCGAACACTGCGTCGATCTGGTTCGGCCGGGCCAGATCGAGTGGCATGAGCTCGGCCACGCCGACGGCATCGGCGACAGGGCGCACATGCGGCAGCGCGTGGTCGTTGATGTAGGTCATCGCGAGCGTGGCGCCTTCGCGGGCAAAGGCCCGTGCGCAGCCCGTCGCGATCGAGTGTTCGTTGGCCACGCCAACGACAAGTCCGATCCGGTTTTCAAGCATCGTTGCCTCTTCTCCGATCTGAAAGACTTGGCGTCTTGGCCGTCTGTAGACACATTACGGATAGCATAAGGATATGACACCCATGATGCACGCGCAGAAATGTCCTTTGCAGCCGCGGCATGCCCATCGCACGATGGCCGCCGCACAGTTTGAACGCATTGAAGAAGACGCCGCGCGGCGCCGAACGGGGTGGCGGGACCTGTCAGGCTCCTCAGCCAGAAACGCCGAGGCCCATCCTTCGCAACGCCCAGATCGTCAGCTCGCGCAACGCTGTCGTCGTGGTTGCGTTCAGGCCCGCGACGATGTCGGTCACGTCGGTTGACGGCACGGTGGCCGTGCTCTGCACGGTGCGGCTGCCCAAGATTGTCGCATCGGCGTCGCGCACCAGCCGCGCCGTCAGGCGGAACCGTACCGTGACCGCGTCGCCCTCAACCTCCTGCTCGGCCTGGAAATCGGTCAGCTCGGAGATCAGCGTGTAATCGGCCGTGCCGCCGATGGGCCGGCGGCCGACATAGCGCAGCGCATTCGTGTCCTCAAACCCGCGCACCATCAGCGTCGTCAGCATGACGGGCGCGTTATCCGTCCAGCGGACCCCGGGCAGATACGCCGCCTGGAACGGGCCGGGACGGATCATGATCCGGTCGGTGTCGAGCGCGCCGCCCGCCTCTGGCGTCTCGATCACCAGATCACGCTGCAGGCTGCCCTGCACCGCGGGCATGTCGGTCGGTGCGCGCAGGTTGTAGGCATCCAGCGGTGTGGTCGCGTCACCGATCGAGGTGATCGCGGCACAGCCGCTAAGGGTCAGGGCTGCCAGCAGGGACAACACGCGGCGTGTCGAGATCATCTTCGGAACTCCGGGGTCTGGCGGTTGAGAAAGAACCGCGCGGGGTTGCGCTCTATCTGCTGCGCGATACGTTCGAGACTGTCGATGAGATTACGCGTCTCGCGCGCCAACTGCGTGTATTGCGGCAGGCCCGAGGCGGTGAATTCCTGCACCGAGGCGCCCGATTGCCGGACAACCTGCCCCAGATCGTCGAACGTGTCGTTGGCGGTCTTGGCAGCGCTACGCAGGTCGGCGGTGATGCCGGGAATATCCTCGGAGACCTGGGCGATGGCCCCCTCCAGCCGTTGCATGACGGTGCGCAGATCGCCGGAGATCGCCTCGATATCCTCGCTCAGGACGCGGTCGGCACTGGAAAAGGCGCGCTCTGCGGCATTCAGGCTGCGCTCGCCGGTGACCAGCGCCTGATCGATCGCCGCCAGCGTCTGGTTGGCATTCGCGAATGTCTCGGTGACCTGTGCCATGGTCGTTGATGCGTCATCGGCCAGCCCGTCGATGCGGCCCGTGGCCTCCGACAGGCTGGCACCGACATCGGCGGTGACGCGGTTCACCGTTTCGGTCGCCGCGCGGATATCCGACACGATCGCCGGCAGATCGGTTTCTGCGACACTGTTCACGGTGGTGACCGCGCGGTTGGCATTCTCGATCATCGCGCGTGTTTCCGAGACCAGCGCGCTGCCGTCCGTGGTGATCAGATCGTCGAACGAGACCGCGGCAGAGTCGATGGTATCCATTGTCCCGATCAGCCGGTCGATGGCCGCTTCGGTGGCCTGCAGCGTGCCCTCGGCCTCGGTCAGCCGTTGCGTCGCGGCGCTGCCTGCGGCCGAGAATTCGCCGAGCATGCCGCGCGCATCGGTCACGAGGCCCTCGGTCTGTTCGCGCAGGAACAGCGTCGTCGCCGTGAAATCCTGCGAGATGGCCTGCAATTCGCCGGTCATGAACGTCTCTGCGGCGTCGAGCGCGACGCGCCCGCTGTTCAGCGCGTCATCGGCCACGTCGAGCGACCGCTCGATCCGGCCCGATAGCGAGGTCAGCGCACCGAGCGTCGTGTCGAGATTGCCCAACGTGCCTTGTACCGCCGTGACCACCGGATCGAGCTGTTCGGTGAAGGTGGCGATATCATCCGTCGCGCCGGCGATGGTGCGGCTGACGCCCGAAAACTCTGACAGGGCCGCCGAGATCTCGCCGGAGGACTGTTCGAGATTGTCGAGGATGTTCTGCACCTTCTGCTGGTTGTCCTCGTTGAGCAGTTCTCTGACATTCTGCATGACGCCGACGGCCTCTTCGATGATCCTCGGGGCGTCCTCCGTCAGGCTTTGCAGGGCGGAGCGACCGGCCTCGATTTCCGGAATCCCGTCTTCAGCCGTCAATAGCGGTGATTGCGGGTCGCCCGAGGAAATGCCGACATAGGACACGCCCGTCACCCCCATGGATTCGATGGTGGCGACGCTGTCGGCGCGCACCGGGGTGTCGCCCTGGATCTCGAGCCGGACCATCACCGTGCCGTCCTGGTCCGACGACAGCCGCACATCGACGACCTGCCCCACGGGCAGCCCGGAAAACCGTACCTCGGACGCGCGCGAAAGACCCGAGACAGACTCGAACCGCACATCGTAGTAGTCGAACTGGCGGTCCAGCTCGTACTGCGCGAACCACAGCAGGAAGCCGAGAATCCCAAGGAAACCCGCGAGGGCGAAAGCGCCGATCAGAACGTAATTTGCACGCGTTTCCATATACTCAGCCGGTCCTGTCCTTGGCGTCGATCGCGGCCCGGGCGCGGGGACCGTGAAAATACTCATGCACCCATGGGTGGTCCACGTCCAGCATCTCGGACATGGTGCCGGTGACGAGCACGCGTTTCTCGGCGAGCACTGCAATCCTGTCACAGGTTGCGTGCAGCGTATCAAGGTCATGGGTGACCAGAAACACTGTCAGGCCCAACTGTTGCGACAGCCCCCGGATCAGCGTGTCGAATTCCGAGGCACCTATCGGATCGAGCCCCGCTGTCGGCTCGTCCAGAAAGACGATTTCCGGATCGAGCGCGAGTGCCCGCGCCAGCCCCGCGCGCTTGCGCATCCCGCCCGACAATTCGGATGGATAGTTGTTGCCGGCGATCCACGGCAGGCCCGCCATCGAGATCTTGAGATCGGCAAGCGCACGGCGCAGCTCCGACGTGAGATCCGGGATCATCCGCAGCGGCACCTCGACATTCTCGCGCACCGTCAGCGAGGAAAAGAGCGCACCATCCTGGAACATCACGCCGTTGCGGCTGTCGATGGCGATGCGTGTTTCCTCGTCCGCCGACAAAGCGTCGATGCCGAACATCTTGATATGGCCCGCGGTCGGCCGCAACAGCCCCACGATGCTGCGCAAAAGCACCGATTTGCCGGTGCCCGAGCCGCCGACGACGCCCAGGACCTCGCCCCGCCAGACATCAAGATCGAGGTTGTCATGCACCACGTTGCTGCCGAATTGGTTGCGCAGGCCGCGCACCGAGATGATCGCCTCGCGGTCCATCACACCCCCATCTGCGCGAAGAATATCGAAAAGAGCGCATCCGCGACGATCACCGCGAAGATCGCCGTGACCACCGCGGCGGATGTCATCCGCCCCAGCGATTCGGCGTTATTGCCGACCTTCATGCCCGCATGGCAGCCCACGACGCCGATGATCAGCGCAAAGACCGGCGCCTTGACCAAGCCAACGATGACGTGGCTGATATCGGTGCCCTCGATCAGCCGGGTGCGGAACATGGCCGGCGAAATGTCCAGTTCCACCCATGACATGATCGCACCGCCCAAGAGCCCGGTGATGTTGGCGATCAACCCGAGGATCGGTAACATCAGGAGCAATGCAAGGATGCGCGGCACGAAAAGCGCCATAGCCGGATCAATCCCGAGGGTCCGCATCGCGTCGATCTCCTCGCGCATCTTCATGGACCCGATCGCGGCGGTAAAGGCCGAGGCCGTGCGGCCCGCGACGATGATCGCGGTCAGCAGGATCCCCAGCTCGCGCAGGATGGAAATGGCGATCAGGTCCACGACAAAGACCTCGGCCCCGAACTGGCGCAGCTGGGCCGAACCCTGGAAGGCCAGCACGACGCCGATCAGGAACGCCATCAGCGCCACGATGGGCACGGCGCGCAGCCCGACCTCCTGGCAGTGATGCACCAGCGCGGTCACGCGAAACTCGCGCGGATGGATGAACGCGCGGCCCAGGCGGGCGAGGAACAGCCCCAGGTATCCGCAAAGCTCCAACGCGAAAACGCCGCCGCCGGCGACCGCGCGGCCAATCGAGTCCAGCCGGTCGGTCCATGTCGGGGGCGTCACTTTCCGGTCGGGGATATCGGGCAGTGCGGCGCTGACTGTCTTCAGCAGATCGGCATGGGACGGATCGGCGCCGCGCATTTCGGTGTGACACCCGGCCTTGGACATCCGCTTTTGCAGCGTGGCAATGGCCCAGGCCCCTGCGGTGTCCAGCCGCTCGATGTCCGACAGCTCGATGCGGGTGTTTTTCGGACTCAGCTCTTCGAGCTTGGGGTGAAATCGCGCCAGCGTCTGGACCGTCAGAACGCCTGACAGCGTCAGATCGCGCCTGTCGTCATGCTCTGTGATGTGCACATCCGCTGAGACGGATCCTGTGTCGGACATTAACCCTCGATGGTCTTCGGCGGACGATGTTTCGCCACAGTTTGACGAGGTCGGCAGGGGAAAACAAGAGGTTCGGGCGCGGCAGGAGACCACGGCGCCGCGTCAGGGGGCCAGCCATTGCCCGGCCCAGTCATTTTGCCCGTCATACGCGCGCTCGAACCTTGCGCGGCGATGGTCAGGCCCGAGATGCAGCGCATCGATGGCCAGCACGGACAGGCGCAGCACCGCGAAGGCGGCGGGATCGGGCGATTTCTCATAGCCGAGCGCGCCCTCGATCGGCTGACCGGGCGGCGGTGTGCTGCCATAGGCCAAGCGCGCGGGGCTGGGCACGCGCTTCCAGATACCCGTGACATCCGCTCCCGTCAGGATCGCGACCTCGGCCTCGATCCGTATCTGCAGATACGGCGAAGCATCCCAGACATGCAGCGCGGCGACGGGGTTGGCGCGCAGCTCCGCCACCTTGGCCGAATGCAGATCGGTGTGGATGTCCAGCGTCGCCGACGATCTGTCTGCCGCGCGCAGCACCACCGTCCGGGCCTGCGGCAGGCCATCCGTGCCGATGGTCGCAAGCGTCGGGTGCCGCGCGGGGACATGCTTGTCCTCGACGCCGTGCGCAAGCCGAGTCCAGACCTGTGCGTGCAACTGTGCCAGATCGCGGGCCCAGGGGTGTGGATCACGGCTCAACCTGGTGTGTCCTCGTGCAATGATGGATGGTCACGTGTGCCGCGCGCGTCCGGCGGGGTTTTCATACCGATGCGGGGTCGGTTGCCTTCGGGTCCGACGGAGAGGCGGGCGGAATATCGTCGAGCCCGGTCTTGCCCTTGCGCTGACACTGCATCCCGCGCTGGGCGACCTGTGCGACGGTGCAGGCCGCGAGCGCGGCTGTCATCCCAAGCGCCACGCCGCCGGCGGTGTGAATTGCCGCGTTGGCGGCCAATCTGAGGATCATTTCCGGTCCTCCATCGCCATGGCCCCATGTGCCGCGAGCGCGAGCCCCGCGCCAAGCGTCAGCCCGATCGCGACCCCGGTGAGCGTCGCCTTGGTGGCGACGGCCGTGCTTATCAGTCCCATGATACTCTCCTTTTAGTCTCCTACGACCCGCAAGCTAGGCCGATGGGCCGGAGGGTCTAGAGCATGCCCGCATGACCGGTGGTGCGACGCCAAGGGACAGCCTTGCCCAAAGGTGCCGCGACGCCGGGCACGCCACGCTCCCTTGCCTGCTGCCCAAAATTTCGGCGCAGTGCATTGGCCGTCTATGTTTCTGGTCGGTTTCGACCGGTGCGTTTGAACGTCGCGTTGACGGGTGTCTCGCGACTTGACGTTACTACGGTCGATTGCAATGTGGCCGGGATGCGTGGGACATGCGACGCGGTCCTCGCTCGGGGTGCAAGCTCGAAAGAGAGCAGGGTCAGGAAAGGGTGCCTTTTTGATCAAGACATTGGCCGGGGTCTGGGCCCTTCTGCTCGGGATCGTGCTCATCATGCTGGGCAACGGCATGCATTTCACCCTGATCGGACTGCGCGGCGGTATCGAGAACTTCTCGGCGGCAGAGCTTTCGGTCGTCACGTCGGGCTACTTCCTGGGCTTTCTGTCGGGAGCACGCATCACGCCGATCATGATCCGCCGCGTCGGGCACCTGCGGGTCTTTGCCGCGCTGGGCAGTTTCATGTCGGCGGGGCTGATCGCCTTTCCGCTGCTGACGGAGCCATGGGCCTGGACAATCCTGCGGATCCTCATCGGGTTCTGCATGTCGGGCATTTACGTGGCGGCCGAAAGCTGGCTCAACGCCGCGTCCACCAACGAGACGCGCGGCAAGGTGCTGTCGGCCTACATGATCGCGCAGACGCTGGGGATCATCGGCGCGCAAGGCCTGCTGAACCTAGGGGATGCGGCCACCTCGGCGCTGTTCATCGGGGCGTCGATCCTCGTGTCGATCTCCTTCGCGCCCATCTTGCTGTCGGCCACACCGGTGCCCGCCACGGATGTCGCGCGGCCGATGTCGCTGATCAAGCTCTTCCGCGGGTCGCCACTCGGGACGGTGGGGATCTTCCTGCTGGGTGGCATCTACGCGACGCAATCGGGGATGGGCGCGGTTTTTGGGTCGCAGATCGGGCTTTCGGCGGCAGAGATATCGCTGTTCGTCGCGATGCTGTTCGCCGGGGCGCTCTTGATGCAATATCCCATCGGCTGGCTGTCGGACTGGATGGACCGGCGCAAGCTGATCTTCGGGGCCGCCTTGATCGGCGTTGTCTTCTGTGGGCTCGGCTGGCTCACCAAAGGCGGCTTGCCGGCTTTCATCCCCTCGGACGGGCTGTGGCCGCTGCTTGCGGCCGCGTTCTTTGCCGGCGGTGTGACGACGCCGCTTTACGCCCTGTTTCTGGCCTATACCAACGATGCGCTCGATGCAGAGGACATGCCGGCCGCGTCCGGCGGGCTTGTCTTCACCTTTGGCCTTGGCGCAATCCTCGGGCCCCTCGCCACAGGTTGGGCGATGGAGGGGCTGGGGCCGTTCGCGTTCTGGCTGGTGCTGGGGGCGACCTTCGGCGCGATCTCGCTTTACGCGCTTTACCGGATGACGCAGCGCGCACCCGCTCCGGCGGGCGAGGCCGAGACTTACCTCGGCGTTCTTCCGACCACTTCGGCCGTGGCGGTTGAGGCGGCCGGCGCCTGGGCTGCGGAAAATGCCGAAGAACAGCAGGAGGACGAGACCGCGCGCTGACCCGCCATGCGGCAATCCCGGCGATGTGGTGACGCGATCGACCGGCAACTGGTCGTGGAAGCCCCTCCTGCTCGGGCAAGATCGCACTATCTTTCCCTAAACGTCCGATGCGTCGGGTCAGTCAGGGAATAAGACGTCAGTGACACAGGCGACCGCATGAAACGAGCCGGGCTTGACGCGACGGATATCCGTATCCTGAGCGCCGTGCAAAAACACGGCCAGTTGAGCAAGACACGACTGGCCGAGCTGGTCAACCTGTCGCCGACGCCGTGCTGGGCGCGTCTCGACCGGTTGAAGGCCGCCGGTTTCATCCGCGGCTACCATGCCGAGATCGCGCTGGAGCGGATCGTGGATTTCACCCGCGTGATCGTGACCGTCTCTTTGACGCACCATCGCAGGGCCGATTTCGACAGGTTCGAATCCTACATCGTGCATGTCGGCGAAATTACCGAATGTGTCGCGACCGGTGGCGGCATGGATTACGTGATGACGATCTACGTGCGCAGTATCGCCGCGTTCGAGACCCTCATGGCAAACCTGCTCGACACGGATCTCGGGATCGACCGCTACGTGACCTATTTCACCACGCGCACGGTCAAGGCGGCCCATGCCGACCTTGCGAAACTCGCCGGCCAGTCGCGCGAATGACCGCGCCCTGCGGATGACCACATGGGCTTATCGCGCGGCAAAATTGGTCCACGCGGTCTATAGTGATGGCCCGATTCGGACCGCGATGCTGCGCATGATCCGTTATGATGGTGTCACGCTGATTCAGGATCGCGGCCGAAGGGGCCGCCGACCATCAAGGGGGGACTGACATGGCAACAGCAGACGATTTCGGCTTCGGCACGCAGATACGCAAGTCGCCCTATTTCGATGCGACGCTTCGGTGGGGCGCGCAGGGCTTTTCGGTGTACAACCACATGTACATTCCGCGCGATTTCGGTGATCCCGAACAGAACTTCTGGAACCTCGTGAACGATGCGATCCTGTGTGACGTGGGTGTCGAGAGGCAGGTCGAGATCACCGGGCCGGATGCCGCGCGGTTCACCCAGATGCTGACCCCGCGCGATCTGTCAAACATGGCAGTCGGGCAGTGCAAATACGTGCTGATCACCAATGCGCAGGGCGGCATTCTCAACGATCCGATCTGCTTGCGGCTTGCCGAGGATCACTTCTGGCTGTCGCTCGCCGATAGCGACATCCTGCTCTGGGCGCAGGGCGTGGCGGTGCATTCCGGCATGGATGTCACGATTCGCGAGCCGGACGTCTCGCCGTTGCAGCTGCAGGGCCCGAAATCGGGCGAGATCATGCGCGCGCTCTTTGGCGACGAGATCATGGATCTGCGGTACTACTGGCTGCGCGAGATGGAGCTGGACGGCATCCCGCTGATCGTGTCGCGCACGGGCTGGTCGAGCGAGCTGGGCTACGAGATCTACCTGCGCGACGGCGCGTGGGGCGACGCCCTGTGGGAGCGGATCATGGCCGCGGGCCTGCCTTACGGCCTGAAACCCGGCCACACCTCGACCATCCGGCGGATCGAGGGCGGGATGCTGTCCTATAACGCGGATGCAGACATCGAGACCAACCCGTTCGAGCTGGGTCTGGGCCGGCTGGTCAACCTCGATATGGAGGCTGATTTCATCGGCAAGTTCGCATTGCAGCGCATCCGCGATACAGGCGTCACCCGCAAGCAGGTCGGTCTGCTTCTGGGGGGCGAGCCGATGAAAGGGCCGAACACCCGCTTCTGGCAGATCACTCATGGTGGCGCGTTCGTGGGCAAGGTGACGTCGGCGGTCTATTCGCCCCGGCTGCAGCAGAACATCGCGCTGGCCATGGTCGATATCGAGCATGCCGAGCTTGGGACCGAATTCGAAGTGTTCACCAATTCCGGACCGACCCGCGCGACGGTGGTGCAACGGCCCTTCTACGACCCCAAGAAACAGCTCGCCGTGGCATGAACCTGCATGCATCGTATTATGTCGTAAAAAATGCGGCCGCAGCAACTGCGGTCGCATCTCTCGTTGCAGGATTTGATGCGCCGGATCAGATCCGCTTGGCGCGCAGGCGCTGTTCTGCCCCATCGTGCGACAGGGCTGATTTCGGCGCGTCGCTGTCCTTCATTTTTTCCAAGCCACGAATGCTGAGATACGCGAAGGCCATCACACCGCTGAGAGTCCCGATTGCCAGAATTCCAATGAGTTCCATAACCGTCTCCTTTGATTTGTACTCGGGTTTACGCCACCCCACGCCGAGTAGATGAGGTTTCGTCAAAAAAACATCAAAAAACCAAAGGTTTGTATACGTTCGGGTACTGAGGGCGCATCACTGCGCGATCACGATCACCGCCAGCCAGAACAGCAGGATGCCGATCCAGCCAAACTGGGCCGCGAATAATCCTGCCATGACAAGGCCGAGGAACACCCCGCTGGTGATCGCCGCCTGTTGGCTGACCGGCAGCGCCGCCAGCGCGTCGTCGACATCGTGCAGGCTGCGCCCGGGCCAGAGCCCGGTGATCAGGGTCGACGCGCTGCGGCGACATAAAGTTCCACCCCGGAACAGAACTTGCCTGACATGCTGCGACATGCGATTCCCGCCTCCCCTCGGTGCGAAGCAGGTTAATCGCGACATGCGGATTGGGCAACTGCCTGAAAGGCGTGCGTCTTGCGCGTATTTCGTGCAGACACGCGGCAATGGATCGAGCCGCTTCGCGATCTTACCTGACGCTGACGCATGGCAAGGGGGGGGGCGTTCGGGGCGCATTTCGGCTGCTGAGACAAAACGCAGGCGCTGGATGTCCGAGACCGCACTTCTGGCCTGCAACACCGGTCCAAGCTCCGCGTTCCGCAGGGTCAGCGTCGGTGGGGGTTGCACATTCTCTTTGTTTTGGCTAAGTATTGACCGCGTTGAAAATACCAGCGCCACGTCATTTGACGCGATATCGGACATTGGGATCAATCGTCTGTGTCCGTGTCAGCCCCGTTTTCCTCATGGTGTGAGCCATGAGTTGGGAAACGTCCACGAGATGGGGCAAGCGACGAAAGACGCGGTAAATCGAAAGGAAATGATCATGAAGAAACTGTCCCTATATCTTGCAGCAACCGCGCTGGCCTTCCCGGTCGCAGCGCAGGCACAGTCAGACGAGTGTGGAGAAGTTTCGATCACCGAAATGAATTGGGCCTCGGGACAGGTTGTGACCGCCGTCGCCAACTTCATCATGACCCAAGGTTACGGCTGTGATGTCAGCGTTGTCCAGTCGGACACCGTGCCGGCCGTGACGTCGGTTGCCGAGAACGGCGAGCCCGACATCGTGACCGAGCTGTGGCTGAATTCGACCGGCGACGGGTACGAGCAGCTGAAGGAAGACGGCAAGATCGTCGAAGCCGGTCCCGTGCTTGATCCTGGCGGTGTCGAAGGCTGGTGGGTGCCCACCTACCTGGCCGAAGAGCATCCCGAGGTGAAGACGATCGAGGGTATCCTTGATAACCCCGACCTCGTCGGCGCGCGGTTCTATAACTGCCCCGAAGGCTGGGGCTGCCGTGTCGTAAGTGACAACCTTGCCCGCGCGCTCGATCTCGAAGGCAACGGCATCGAGGTGTTCAACGCCGGGTCCGGGCAGGTGCTCGCCTCGTCCATGGCCGATGCCGTGATGGAAGAAGAGCCCTGGTTTGGCTACTATTGGGGTCCGACCGTGCCGCTTGGCAAATACGACATGACCAAGGTCGATCTTGGCGAGGTCGATGAGGAAATCCATGCGCGCAACCAGAACCAGGAAGCCGACAATCCCGGCGTGTCCGACTTCCCCGACGCGCCCGTTCTGACCTCGGTCACGTCCACGTTCCAGGAAGAGAATCCTGCCGTGTTCGAACTGATGGAAAACATGACATTCCAAACCTCAAACATGAGCGCGGTTCTGGCGTGGAAAGACGAGAACAACGCATCGGCTGACGAGGCCGCGGTCTACTACCTGCAGAACTATCAGGATCAGTGGTCCGAGTGGCTGAGTGATGATGCGCGCGAGAATCTCGCGTCGGTTCTCGATCAAGGCTAAAACGTTGATGGATGGCGGGGCCGATTTTCATATCGGCCCCGTCTTTTTTTATTGCGCGGCATGTCCTAACGTTGACGCGCGCAAGGGAGATTAATCGCCATGGCAACATATGATTTCGTGTTCGAGGCCACCGGCCTGCAGGATTGGTGCACAAGTGGCGAAGGCGCCGATGCCCCGATGTCGATGGAGGCGCTGACCGCGCAGGCCTCGGGCGAAGAGCAGACCACATCGATATGGAATCTGCCGTTTCCGTCGATGGACCGGCTCAACGATGCATGCCCGGCCTTTCCGCAATCGCGCAATGTCACGCGCGGTCTCGAAGAGGGTTTCCTGAACGTTAAGGATTCGATGAGTTTCGTACTCGACCCGCTGACCCAGCCGCTGTCATGGCTTCTCGAAGGTGCGCTTTACGGTATTCTCAATACGCCGTGGTGGATCGTCATCCCGCTCTTGATGCTTCTCGTCTGGTTCGTGTCGAAATCGTGGCAGCTTCTGGCCTTCGTGGCGATCAGTCTTGGTGGGCTCGCCTTCATCGATTATTACAGCTACGCGATGCAGACGCTGGCGATCATCTTTGTCTGCGCCGTGCTATGTGTGCTGCTCGGCGTGCCGATAGGCATCGCGATGTCGCGATCTGACAAGATGCGCGCGGGGACCATCCCGATCCTCGATATGCTGCAAACCCTGCCGCCGTTCGTTTATCTCATTCCGCTGATTTTCCTGTTCTCGGTGACCGAGCCCAAGCTCTACGGCATCGCGATCATCCTCTACGCCATCGTGCCGGTGATCCGTCTGACCGATCTCGGCATCCGCATGGTGGACGAGTCGGTGATCGAGGCCGCCGAGGCGTTCGGCATGACCGACCGGCAGAAGCTGTACGGCGTGCAGATCCCGCTGGCCTTGCCCAACATCATGGCCGGTGTGAACCAGACGATCATGATGAGCCTTGCAATGGTGGTGATCGCCTCGCTTGTCTCGGCCCCGGGTCTGGGCGTTCTCGTGCTGCGCGGAATCAACAACCTGGAGCTTGGTGTCGGGTTGGTCTCGGGTCTTGGCATCGTGCTTCTTGCGGTGATGCTGGACCGCACGACCAAGGCCGCGCTCAACCGTATCAACGCCTCGCAGAAAGGCTGATCCCATGCTCAAACGATCCGAGAAGAACACCAAGATCGCGATCCGCAACCTTTACAAGATCTTCGGCGAGGATCCCCAAAGCGTTTTGCCATACGTGCAGGATGGGATGAGCAAGCCCGACCTGCTGGAACACCACCAGCATGTGCTTGGCCTCAACAACATCAATGTCGATGTGAAAGAGGGGGATATCACGGTGATGATGGGGCTGTCGGGGTCCGGCAAGTCGACGCTGATCCGTCACCTCAACCGCCTGATCGAGCCGACGGCCGGCGAGGTGGACCTTGACGGCACAAATATCGTCAAGCTCAAGGAGAAAGAGTTGCGCCGCGTGCGCCGCGAAGAGATGTCGATGGTCTTTCAGCATTTCGCACTGCTGCCGCATCGCACTGTGCTGGAGAATGCCGGTATGCCAATGGATGTGCGCGGCGTCCCGAAGGCCGAATTCCAGGACGAGGCCAACAAGTGGCTTGATCGTGTCGGTCTGAAAGGCGTCGGCGATCAATATCCCTTCCAGTTGTCGGGGGGGATGCAGCAACGCGTGGGCATCGCGCGTGCACTGTGTTCGAATGCGCCCGTGATGCTGATGGACGAGGCGTTCTCGGCGCTCGATCCGCTGATCCGCACCGACATGCAGGATCTGCTTCTGGAGCTTCAGGAAGAGCTGAAAAAGACCGTGGTATTCATCAGCCATGATCTCGACGAGGCGCTGAAGCTGGCTGATCATCTGGTGATCCTGAAGGACGGCTACGTTGTACAGCAGGGCGAGCCGCAGGAGATCCTGATCGCGCCGAATGACGATTACATCGTCGACTTCATCTCGGACATCAACCGCGCGCGGGTTCTGCGCGTGCGGTCAGTGATGAAAGTCACGGAAAACATACCTGAAAACGTCGCTGGAGAGGTCGATTACGATGACAACCTGGAATCTGTGATTGCGCGCTCCGAAGGCGAGACCGGGCTGACCTATGTCGTCACCAATGACGGCAAGCAGGTCGGCGTTCTCACGATGACCGATCTGGTCAAGGCGCTTGTGCCGACGCATGCATCCGACGACGGCCTGCGCGCCGGGGCCGCGTGATATCACGGTCGGCAATGAAGTGCCGCATGTGACAGGCTGAACTGGGCTGACATCAATTCCCGGTCGGGATGCCGGTACAGAGGGACTACCCGGGGCTCATCCCGTATCGCCATACGCGGAGACTGGCCTGCGTCCAGACGGAACGTCATTTCTGACAAAGCTGCCGCGAGCCGTGACCGGGCGAATATCCCGGGTTCGTCATTCCGACAAAAGAGTGATCCGGGGTCTTGAAAGGCGAATGCGCCATGGACACCTCTCGTGGCGTCACCTTCGCCCAAGGCCTTGCGTGCGCAGGCATGCACGAGTGTCCGATGATCGTCGATCACGTCCGGATCACAGGCCGTGCGGGGAAATCGTCGGTTCGACGAGCCATCAGGACTGCGCCTGATACTAAAAACGAACGCACGAGGATGATGCATGTCAAGCGATGGTGATGGAGGGCCGGCAAACCCAGAGCAGGGCGACAAGACCGATGGCCCGGTCCGCGATATCGTCGACCGGCTGGAGGACTGCTCGCAAGCAGACACCGTCGCCCTTGACGATCTCGTAAAGGCCTTCGGCACGGCGTCCTTCGTGTCGACGATGATGGTGCCCGCGCTGCTGGTCGTGTCGCCGCTCAGCGGGATCCCGTTCTTTTCGTCCGTCTGCGGTCTCACCATCGCCTTGATCGCGGCGCAAATGCTGTTCAAGCGGACGCATCTCTACCTTCCGGCTGCCCTGACGCGGCGAACGATCGAAGGCGACAAGCTGCGTCCCGGGTTGAAAAAGATGCGGGGGTTCGCGGATTTCCTCGATCGTCACACGCACAAGGGGCGCTTGCGGCGCCTTGTCGGGAATGGCGGGCGCATCGTGCCGCAACTCTTGTGTCTGGTCGCCGGGCTGTCGATGCCGTTGCTAGAGCTTGTGCCGTTCTCGTCCTCGATCTTGGGCCTTTCGGTGTTGTCCTCCTCGATCGCCTTGCTGACGCGTGACGGTGCCTTCGTCCTGGTGGGACTGGCGATCATGGCGGGCGCGGCAGCGGTGCCCATCTACGTTTTTTGAGCGGGCGGTCGGGGCGTGATCAGAATCCGCCGGCCTGACCATCCTTGCGCGGATCCGATCCTGCGCCATATCCCCCGCCCGGCAGGCGCTGGATCAGTTGTGCGCCGCCAAAGCCGAACGGATTGTCCGGTGTCTCGGTCGTGATCTTGTGACCAAGGGCGCGCAGCTGCGCCAGGGTCTGCGCCGCGATCGCGGTTTCGCAGGTCACGTCCAGCCCTTCAATGACACGCCAGCGCGGTGCATCTGCCGCGGTCTGCACGTCCTGTCCCCAAAGCTGCGTGCGCAACGTCATCTGAAGGTGCCCCTGCGCCTGCATGGGACCGCCCATCACCCCGAAGCTCATCAGCGGCGCGCCGTCCTTCATAAGGAACCCCGGAATGATCGTGTGAAACGGGCGCTTGCCCGGCGCGACGCGATTGGGATGGCCGGCCTCCAGCGTGAACCCCGCGCCCCGGTTCTGCATGTGAATCCCCGTTCCGGGCACCGCCACACCCGACCCGAACCCTTCGTAGTTCGACTGGATGAACGAGACCATCATGCCGTTCGCATCCGCCGCAGACAGGTACACCGTGCCGCCGCGCGTCGGCGCGCCAGAGCCGAAATCCTGCGCCTTGTCTGCGCTGATCTCGGCGGCGCGGCTGGCAAGGTAGTCGGCATCCAGAAGCGCGTCGGACGTGACGCCGGTCATGGCGGATCCGTCGCCGACATATGCGTAGGTGTCGCGCAAGGCGAGCTTGGTGGCCTCGATCTGGTAATGCAGCGCCATCGCGTCATCCGGGCCGAAGTCGCGCACCGGGGTATGGCGCAGGATGCCGAGGGCCATCAGCGCCGCGATGCCCTGCCCGTTAGGGGGGATTTCGTGCAATGCCACGTCGTCGAACTCCATCGACAGCGTGCCGCACCAGTCCGGCCGGTGCGCGGCGAGATCTGCCATCGTCAGCCCGCCGCCGTTTGCCTCTGCGGCTGCTGCGATCTGTTCCGCGAGCGCGCCCTCGTAAAAGGCCCGGCCCCCGGTTTCTGCGATCTGGCGCAGGCTGTCGGCCAACGGCGCATTGACGAAACGCTCTCCGGGGGCCGGTGGACGCCCATCGCGCAGGAAGGTCTCGGCAAAGCCCGGCTGATCGGACAGAACCTCGGCGCCGCGCCGCCACTGGTTCGCGATGACTGGCGACACGAGGAAGCCGTTCGAGGCATGGCGCATCGCCGGTTCGAACAGCGTGGCGAAATCAAGCACCCCGAACCGCTGCGACAGCTCCGCCCAAGCGTTCACGGCGCCGGGCACCGTCACGCTGTCCCAGCCCTTCAGCGGCATTTCCGAGCGGCCCGCGAACCGCTCGGGCGTCCAGGCCATCGGTGCGGCCCCCGAGGCATTGAGCCCGTGCAGCTCTTGCCCGTCCCACAGGATGCAGAACGCGTCCGATCCAAGGCCGTTGCCGGTCGGCTCGACAACCGTCAGCGTGATCGCCGCAGCGAGGGCCGCATCGACGGCGTTACCGCCGCGCGCCAGCATCGCAAGGCCCGCCTGTGTCGCCAGCGGCTGGGAGGTCGCCACGACATTGTCGGCAAGCACCGGGGAACGCCGTGAGGCATAAATGGGATCGTGACGCATCTGCATTGGGTCTGTCTCTCCGTCTGGTATCCTGCCGGGCCGCGCGGACCGGCGTTTCACGCCGATCGCCGCGCATCGTTGGGGCAGGCTTACCGAACGTCGGCAGCACCGTCCAGTCACCATCTGGCCGTGCCGGTTTCACCGGGCCTTGGCGGTAGACTTTCCGCGGCTCAGGGCGACAGCAAGCACGATCAGGGCGGCGCCCGGTATAAGGCCGGGTCCGGCATTTTCGCCGAGCAACGCCATGGCGATCAGGATGGCGGCCAGCGGCGAAAACGAGGTGGCCAGCGACAGCACGTCAGAACGGGCGTATTTCAGGGCAAGGTTCCAGGTGATCTGTGCCAGCACGATCACGATCCCGGCATAGAGCCAGATCCACGACCACAGGACCGGCGCGAAGATGTCGCGAAAGGCTTCGGGGCCGACGATCACGCAGACGAGCCCGAAATACATGGCAGATCCCATTATCGTGCGCCCGACCGAGAATATTCCGATCGGTATGTCGCGCAGGCTGGTGCGGGTCACCAGCGTGGAGGCGATGTAGGAAACGGTCGCGGCAACCGCGGCCCATTCCCCGCGGCCAAGTGCGCCAACACCGCCGCCGTCGCGCAGGCTGATCATCACCACCGCGCCGCACAGGGCGACCATGCCGGCACCAAGGGCGCGGCGGCTGAAGCTCTCGCCCAGCAGGAGCCAGGCCGCGAGCAGGAAAAGCGGCGGCTCGATCCGGGTGATCAGCACGATGTTGGTTACGCTGGTATTGGCCAGCGCGTAGAAGAACAGCCCCGGCGTGAGGGCAGAGGACAAGAGCGCCGACAGCGTCAGTAGGCACCAGCCGCGCCGTGTCAATTGCCGGGCATTCTGGCGGGTCAGGTCACGGCGAAACAGGATGCTCAGCGGGACGATCGAGATCAACGACCCCAGAAGCAGCAGGTTCGTGTAGGTGATCGCGTTGCGACCGCCGGCCACAGGCGCTGCCTCGCCGATCGACACCAGAAGCGACACGATGGAGTTGGAAGATGCGTAGATGATCACGGCCGTCCAGGCGCAGATCACGCCGATATGCGAGGGCGACAGGGCCGGAAGCCGCAGCCTGATGGGCCCAAGGCCGGTCGTCGTGTATGGTGCCGCAATGCTCATCGATCTTCCCCGGTTCACTCGCCGGGGTGGTCTTGCGACGCTTGAACCCGGCATCTCGTTCGGACGTCAGGGCGCAAGTTCCGCTATCGCGGCTGGACGCATCTTTCCGGAACGTTCACTGGGTACACACGGGCTTTCGCGGGGAAAGTTTCGTTATGTGCCGATCAGTTTCGCATCGCGGTCAGAGGATCCAGAGGCTCCCTCCCGAGGCAGTCGAGGGTGTCAATCCCGTCTGCCCGATCCCAAGGTGCCGGAAATGGGGATGTGCGACTGTGAACGCGTTCACGTATTGGGAAGGTTCTTGAGAATGTCTGCCGGGCGGCGGATGTGAATGATCCCGTCGACCAAGGTGATCGTCCCCTGATCCTGTAGCAGCTTCAGCTGCTTGTTGACGGCTTCTCGGGTCACGCCAAGCATTTCGGCAAGCGCCGTCTGCGAAAACTTCCGCCTCAGGACGAGGGTGTCGTTGTGCAGGCTGCCGTGCTGCAGACCCAGCTCGGCAAGCTTTTGCAGCAATCGTCGCTGCAGGTTCTCGAAGGCGAATTTCTGCAGGGCGTCATTCGACTGCCGCAGCCGGTGCGACAGAAAGCGGATCAGATGTTCGGCAAGGGCCGGTTCGTCAGCCAGCAACGCGACGATCGTCGCGCTTTCGAAATGAAGCAGGCTGCTGTCTTCCAGCGCCGTGATCGTGGCCGATCTCGGATCGCGGCCGACCAGTGTCATCTCGCCCAAGGGGGTGCCGTGCTCGGGCACCGACAGGGTCAGGGCGTTTCCGTCCTCGTCGGTGATACTGACGGTCACCATCCCCGAACAGAGCACGTAGAGCCCGTTCGACGGGTCGTCCTGACGGAAAAGCACCTTGCCCCGTGGCAGCAGAACCCCGCGGGCCCGCGGGGCGATGCGCGTGATCACGTCCTCTGCAAGCCCTTCGAATAGCGGGCACGCCCGCAGGTATCGCTTTTTCTGCTGCTCCGGTATATCCATTCGAGGCTCCTTCTGGCCACGTCGCGCCCGGGATCGTCAAAACGTCGGATCTGGGCAGAACGATTCATTATACCGGTGAAGCGCGCGCTGAAGCTAGCCATGGCGTCCCCTGGCCGTGCTTGCGGCGATGCCGTGAATAGCGGATCTTGCGGGACATGTTGACGCAAGGTCGTTCCTGCGCGAAACAACGTCAGGCTTGGGAAAGGACGAAACGTGCAGGTTGATGGCGAACGGTTTCTGAAAGACCTGCACGACCTGCGGGCGTTCGGTGCGTCTGGCATCGGCAAAGGCGTGGTGCGCCCGGCCTATTCCGAGGCCGATATCGCCGCGCGTGACTGGCTTGCGGACCGGATGCGCGCGGCGGGTCTCGAGGTCCGGTTCGATCCCGTGGGCAGTCTCTGGGGGCTGGCAGGGGGCAAATCCCTGTTGATCGGGTCGCATAGCGACAGCCAGCCCGAGGGTGGCTGGCTGGACGGCGCGCTTGGTGTCGTCATGGCGCTGGAACTGGCCCGCGCCGCGCGCGAGGCCGGCGGTCCGGCCGTTTCGGTGGTCAATTTTCAGGATGAGGAGGGGCGCTTTGGTGTCACTACCGGCAGCAAGATCTGGTCGGGCCAACTGCCGCTGGAGCATGCCGATATGCTGACCGACAGCATGGGCATCACTTTCGCCGACGCGCGCGCAACGATGGCCCATCTGGCTGGCGATTTTGTCGATCCGAGCCGCTTCAGTGGTTTTGTCGAATGCCATATCGAACAGGGCCCGTGGCTGCACGAGGCCGGGCAATCCATCGGGGTCGTCACGGACATCGTGGGTATCCGCGACATGCGCGTGACGTTCGAGGGCGAGCAGAACCACGCCGGCACGACCCCGATGCACCGCCGCCGCGACGCCTTCCAGGCGCTTTCCGCGTTCAACACCGCCCTGAATGACAGGCTGCGCAACGTGGTGACGCCGCAATCGGTCTGGACGATCGGCCATGTCGACCTGCATCCCGGCGCGCATTCCATCGTACCGGGAAAGGTCACCTTCTCGATGCAGTGGCGCGACCGCGAGGCGGCCCGCCTGCGCCGGATGGAGGCGGTGATCCGCGACACCGCGACCGAGGTTGCGGATGCCATGGGGATGCGGCTGTCCTTTTCGGAATTGCTGGGGCTGGATCCGGTGGCGATGGATCCCGATATGCGATCGGCCATTGCGCAGGCCGCCCCGCATGTCGCCCCGGACCGTTGGCGCGAAATGCCGTCGGGCGCCTTGCATGATGCCACGAACGTGGCCGCATTGATGCCCGCCGCGATGATGTTCGTGCCCTCGATCGGTGGGATCAGCCATGCCTTTGCCGAGGATACCGACGAGGCCGATCTGCTCTGCGGTCTGGATGTGCTGGCCGCGGCGCTGCCGGCGCTGGCCGCATCGGGCACCGATTGACCGGACTTGCGCGCCCGCGTCGATACGGTACCCTTATCTGCACAGGAGTTGGCCATGCCGCACGACCATCACGATCACGACAATCATCTCGATCCGATGGACGCGCGCGTCCGCGCCCTGGAAACCATCCTGACCCGCAAGGGGCTGGTGGATCCCGCCGCGATGGACCGGATCATCGAGATCTATTCCGAGGAAGTCGGCCCCAAGAACGGCGCACAAGTTGTGGCGCGGGCCTGGGACGAGCCGGAGTTCGCCGAGTGGCTCGCGCGTGACGCCACCGCAGCCATGAACGCGATGGGATTTTCCGGGCGGCAGGGCGAGCACATGCAGGCGGTGTTCAACACTGGCGCGGTGCATAACCTCGTCGTCTGCACGCTGTGTTCCTGCTATCCGTGGCCGGTGCTTGGCCTGCCGCCGACATGGTACAAATCGCCCGCCTACAGATCCCGCGCGGTGCTTGAGCCGCGCGCGGTGCTGGCCGAGTTCGGCGTCACCCTGCCGGCGGAAACGACGGTGCGGGTCTGGGATTCGACCGCAGAGCTGCGCTACCTGGTGATCCCCGAGCGCCCTGCCGGCAGTGAGGGCCTGTCGCAGCCCGAGCTCGCGGCGCTCGTCACCCGCGACAGCATGATCGGCGCGGGCCTCGCCCAGGTACCGGCATGAACGGGCCGCAGGATCTTGGCGGGCAGATGGGTTTCGGTGCGGTCAGACCGGGAGGCCCGGCAGAACCGCTATTCCACGCCCCTTGGGAATCGCGCGCGTTGGCGCTGACGCTCTGTGCGGGGGCCCTTGGGCGCTGGACGATCGACGAAAGCCGCCATGCCCGCGAAAGCCTGCACCCGGCCGTCTACTACAATGCCAGGTATTACGAGATCTGGATCCGCGCGCTGGAAACCCTGCTGCTGACCCACGATCTGATCGATGCCGCCGATCTCGCGGCGGGCACAACCACGCCTGCCACGGCGCATACAAAACAGCTGAGCGCGGACGCGGTCCGGCCCGCCTTGGAGGCTGGCGCACCGTATGATCGCCCCGTGCAGGCGGCGCCGCGTTTCCGGCCCGGGGATCGGGTGCGCGCGCGCGTCATGCATCCGCGCGACCATACACGGCTGCCGCGCTACGTGCGCGGCGCGGCCGGGGTGATCGAGGCCGATCACGGTGCGCATGTCTTTCCCGACAGCAATGCGCATGGGCAGGGCGAGGCGCCGCAGCGGCTCTACACGGTGGTGTTCGCGGGCCGCGACCTTTGGGGCGATGACGCCGAACCGGGATGCCAGGTCAGCGTCGACGCGTGGGAGAGCTACCTTGACCCGACCTGATCCGCGGCCCGCGCCGGACCGTCCGTTCGACGCACCATGGCAAGCGCAGGCCTTTGCGATGGTTGTCACGTTGCATGACAGGGGGCTGTTCACATGGCCCGAATGGACGGCTGCCCTGTCGGATGCGCTGCGTGCGGGCGAGACCGATGGCGCGGACTATTACCAGTGCTGGCTTGTCGCGCTGGAGACCCTCATCGACCGGAAACTCGGGACGACGGGGGCAGAGCGCTCGGCCTTGGCCCGCGCATGGGGTCGCGCCGCCGCCGAGACCCCGCATGGCGTGCCGATCCGGCTGGACAACGACCCGCAGGCCGGCACCCGGGCGCTGAGAAACTGAACACGACCGCTCGTCTACCGGCAGGAACCCGCGAAAGCCGGCCGGTAAGACTGGTCCCAGCTTTGAAACAGTCGGTTGTCATGATACCATAAATAAAACCGTGATGCGGTCGGCCGCGCCCGGAATCGACAAGATGGAAACTGACAATGACCCAGCCGCGGAACAGATCGGATGACTGCGTCTTGCCATCAGGGGATTGGAGCATTGCCTCGCGCGCGCCGCTCTCTGTCTTCGAAAGCCTCTTCGGGCGGGACAAGCGCGGCGTGGACGCAGGAACCATCCTGCGCGCCGAGGGCGAAGAGTCGCCCGTGCGGTTCCATGTCGTCGAGGGCTGGCTGGCCGTCTCGAAATCGCTGGAAGATGGCGATCAGCAGATCCTTGAGTTCATCCTGCCCGGCGAAACCTACGATCCGACCGCCGCCGATGGCCGGACCAGCTTTGTCGAGGTCAGGGCGCTATGCGATGCGGTTGTGATCGCCATCGACAGGAAAGTCTGGTCGCGACTTCTGCGGGATCGCCCCGAACTGTGGGATGCCGAAAGCGTCCGCGATATCGCGGCACAGGCCCGGCAGTCGGAACGCATGCTGCGGATCGGAAAATCGAGCGCCGAGACCCGCATCGCCTATGTCCTGATCGAGATGTGCCTGCGGCTGTCGGGAGGCCCGAACGGCGACGAGTGGGCGTTCCACGTCCCGCTCGGCCAGCAGCAACTGGGCGATTTCACCGGCCTGTCCTCGGTGCATGTCTGCCGGACGCTGCGGCGCCTGGCCCGGCAGGGGATCATTTCGACCGGCGATCACATGGATATCACGATCCATGACGTTGCCGCGCTGGCCGATCTTGCTGGCGTCGATCTTGCAAGCCTGCGGACCGAGATCATCCCGGGGGCGGCCTGACACGTCTCACAGGCGGTGTGTGCCATGCGCGCGGCCCTCGCTGATCTCGCCAAGGGCTTGGCCCGCCAGTTCCTCCGAGGCGTGTTCGGCGATGTCGCACACCGACAGGAGTCCGACGGGTGCGCCTGCCCGGTCGATCACCAGCAGGCGCCGGACTTGCCGCTCGCCCATCAGCGCCGCGGCCTTGCGTACGTCATCATCGTCGAAACAAGTCAGCACGTCCCGTGACATGATCCGCGTCACGGTCGCGTCAGGACCGGGCGTGCCGTCCGGGGCGGCCATAACGCGCAGCACGATATCCCGGTCGGTGACGATGCCGATGGGCCTGCCATCATGCACCACGGGCAAACTGCCCACATCGTGATCGCGCATCCGTTGTGCAGCCTCGCGGATGGTGGTTTCGGCCGTCGCGCCGATTATCGGCCATGACATCACCTTGCTGACCAGCATGATCCTTTCCTTGCCTCTGCCATGCCCGTACGCGCATTTCGCGAATCACGCTAGGCGATAGCGACGAAGCCGCCATTAATCCGGATCAATGCGCGCATTTTGCTCTCGGGTTATAGTATGGTGTCGACTCGGAGGGCCAAGATGCCGCACCGACCGTGTAGCGATGGAAAGTTGCCTCCGCCCACGATTGTGGAGGCGAGCGGTGTCCTTGAGGCGCTCGGCCCGATGCCGGCCGCGGCATTGGCGGCCATGGTCGATTACGGGCTGAGCGACGCCGAGATCGCTCGCTACTACGCGCTGGCGCCCGAGGTGGTCACGACCCTGCGCACCTATTGGCGGATCGACGCGCCCCGCTAGTGGATCGAATCCGGAGGGTCCTGTGAGGGTCGAGGCGCACAAAACCGGCCCGATTTTTGAGCAACATGCTCTACTCGCGGACCGGGCACACCGCCGCGCCGTCCATTGGGCCGGTCCTCCGCAGGTGCTTTGCGGCGGGCCTCATGTCATGCGACATCCGCGAGGCTGGCGATCCGCTGAAACGCCTCGTTCTCTTTTATCAGGGTGTCCCAGGGTCCGATCCCGACAAGCTGTCCCTGATCCAGCACGATGATCCGGTCGCAGCGCCGCACGGTGCTGAGCCGGTGGGCAATCATGATCACTGTCTTGTCGCCGGGCAGGGCTTCGATGGCCGCCATGACCTCGCGCTCGGTCAGGTTGTCGAGCGCCGATGTCGCCTCGTCGAAGACGATCAGGTCGGCATCGTGATAAAGCGCGCGGGCGATACCGACACGCTGACGTTGCCCCCCGGACAGACGCACGCCGCGCTCGCCAATGGTGGTGGCGTAGCCATGGGGCAGCTCCTCGCGGATGAACGAATCGATCCGGGCGATTTCGCACGCCTTGCGGACGCGCTCCTCGTCGATCTCCTTGGGGGGCACGCCAAGGGCGATGTTCTCGGAGATGCTGGCATCGGTCAGGAAAATGTCCTGAGGCACGTATCCCACGCTCTGCTGCCACTCCCGGATGTTTTCATCGGTCAACGGGACACCGTCCACGACAAGCCGTCCATGGGTGGGCGACAACAGGCCAAGGATCAGATCCGCCAGCGTCGTTTTGCCGGCCCCTGTGCTTCCGACGATCCCGATCTTCTCGCGGGCGCTGATCTGAAGGCTCACGTCCTTCAACCCGATCTGCTCTGCATTCGGATAACGGTACGAGACGTCTTCGAGATCGAGGCTTCGCCCGAGGCCCAACTCGGGGGGGGGGCTTTTGGGAAGCGTTCCCCGGCCGGCCTTTTCGATGAGATCCTCGTAAACGGATTCGACCGCCGCACCACCGGCCTGGATTTTCGCAAGCGACCGGTAAAGTTTCGCCAGTTCCGGCATCAGCCGCTGTCCGGCAAAGGCGAAGACCCCTAATGTCGGCAGTATTCCTCCAAGGGCGGCACCCGACGCAAAGCCGTCCGGATCCAGCAGCACAAGGCATAACAGGATGACACCGCTCAACGCGACGGCCTGCAGCGCGAGCTGCGGCAGGTTCGAAAACAACTGCACCCAGACCTGGGTGCGGGCCATTTTCCTCGCCGGCACGGAATATCGTTTCGCATAGGATCTCTCGCGGCCCAGAAGCTTGATGTCCTTCACGCCGGTCAGCGCTTCATTGGCGATGCGGAACCTTGACCTGTTGGCTTGGACGCGTGTTTGCCCCAGCTGTTTCAGTACCTTGCGGCTTGAGAAGTAGATCACGCCGTAGGTGCCGCCCAACACCGCGAAGGCGATCAGCGCGATCACCGGATCGACCCACAGCAGCAGGACGATGATCGCGGTGACCGTAAAAATGGCGGCAATGAATTCAGCCGCCGGCATCAGGAACTGGCTGACCACCTGCTGGGATTCCGACAGGACCCGTGTCGACATCTCGCCGGTATGCCGGTTGAGAAAGAAATCGTAGGGCTGTCTCAGGTAGGCCGTCATGAGACGGAAACTGAGCGTATACCCCCGCATCGTTGAAAACCGCGCCAGAACATAGGTCTTGCCGATCTGGATCATGCTGCTGAGCAGAATCGCCGTGATCGAGGCAGCGCCCAAGGCGACAACGAAGGCATATTCGCTGGTGAAGCCGAACGTCTCGTAGATCCACGACAGCGCCGACACGTTTTCGATCTGCGCGGGATTGGTGAGGACCGACAGGAAAGGCATGACCGAGCCGACCGTGAACGCCGAGGACAGCGCCCCGACAATCACGACGCCCAGGGTGATCCAGGCCTTGCGCCTTTCCCCGGCGTCCAGAAGCGCCCAGACTTTTTTCCAATTTTCGAGATTAATCATGAGCTTTCGGCTTTCAAAGACGTCATCTTCAACCCTTGTCCCGAACGCCCTGTGTGGGCGCAGAGTACATAGTAAATCAAGACGACCCGCAAGGGTTCCACAGACCTGTCGTTAACATGCGGGCGCATCTGATCCGAACATGTTGGCCTTGGAGGAACGGTGGCACGTCAGTTGCACTCGTCGGCCCGCAGACTGCGTTCGTCAAGACCTCGTTACACGCATTGCTTGTGCCACCCTTCGGATGCACAAGCAATAAGCAGGCCTGATGGGCCCTGATGTCGTGCAGGGGGCAGCGCGTGCCTCCCTGTTGCCAAAGCGACTGCGCCCGTGTCTGCTGCCACGTCGCCGCGGACGTGACGGTCTGCGGTGGCGCGGATATGCGACCCTGCAACGTGTGGATTATCGGCAACATCCTTGGCTGACAGTGCCGCCAAAAGGCACGGCGCATGGCAAAGCGCGTCCAATACGTCCAGATAGGCCTGCCGCCACGTGTCGTGGTGATGCTCGTACGAAGAGGCTTCCGGCATGGTCCCGCGATGTTCCGCAAATATTGCAACGGCCCTTTTTGTGGCCTCAACAGGTCAGCCCGCCCTTGCACAGGATCGGGCAGTGGCGTTTTCGGTGACCGCCGGAGCAATCGCACAACCGGAATATTTCGGCGCCGACACCTTTCGCTTTTCGCCGACGGGGCGCATCGGTTTCACCGGCTTGCGTGTGGGTGACGTGCAGTTTCGTGATCCCGACGGCCCGCGCGAGTTTGCACCGGGCACCTTCTATCGCGGGGCGTTGCAATACGTCCCTGATCGCGATGGCCGGGACGAGCTTGCAGGTCTGAGCGACGTGGATGCCTCGGTCGAGCTTGGTCTCGGTCTTCAGCACACGCGCGAGACGTGGCAGGTTTACGGCGAGCTGCGCTACGGCTTCGTCGGGCACGAATCCATTGCCGCCGAGGTCGGCGCGAACGCGATCTTTCGCAGCGAGGGTGGCACGGTGGTGCATGCCGGACCCCGCATCGAGCTGGGGAATTCGCGGTTCATGCGGACCTATTTCGGCGTGACCGACCGCGAATCGGCGCGGTCCGGGCTGGACGCGTTCACGCCGAGCCGCGCCATATATTCGACAGGGTTCGAGATCGGTGCCTATCAGCCTGTGGGCAGTGATTGGGGCGTCACCGCATCGGTACGCTACGACCGGTTACGTGGCGAGGCTGCCGATTCGCCCATCGTGGAACTGGGCAGCCAGAACCAGTGGACGGCGATGCTTGGGCTGACGAAACACTTCAACCTGCGCTTCTGAACCCGACTGCGGGGCGGTCGCCTCAATCGGCGTGCTTGGGCGGGCGGATGCCGAAGAACAGCGCGTAGAGCACCGGCACGACGACCAGCGTCAGCACCGAGGCGACGGCAAGCCCGCCCATGATCGTCACGCTCATCGAGGCAAAGAACGCATCCGGCAAAAGCGGCGTCATGCCCAGGATGGTCGTCCCCGCCGCAAGGATCACCGGCCGCAAGCGGCTGATCGCGCCATTCACCACGGCCGTGTAATCGTCGACGCCCCGGGTACGCAAGCGGTCGGATTCGTCCACGAGGACGATGGCGTTCTTGATCAGCATCCCCGACAGCGACAGCAGGCCCAGAAGTGCTGTGAAGGTAAAGGGAAGTCCCGTCGCCAAAAGCCCCAGAACCATGCCGGTCACCGCCATGGGCACCACCAGCCAGATGATTGCCGGCTGGCGCAGCCTGTTGAACATCAGGATCGAGATCGTCAGCATCACTAGAAAACTCAGCGGCAATTGCCGCCCGAGCGAGGCTTGCGCGTCCGAGGCGCTCTCGTACTCGCCCCCCCATTCCATGTCGTAGCCGGCGGGCAAGTCCATCGCCTCGATCTGGGGCCGCACCGACGCAAAGGCCTGATCGGCGGTCAGATCGCTGCGGGCAAAGCCTTCGGCCGTGATCGTGCGCTGGCGATCACGGCGCAGGATCCGTGCCTCTGCCAGATGCGGCTCGAACCGCTCCACGATGCCCGACATCGGCACGTATTGTTCGGCGGCCTGCGACCAGACGTCCAGATCGCGCAGCCGCTCCACGCCATTGCGTTCGTTGGGCGACAGACGCAACAGCAGCGGGATCTGCGTGTCCTGTTCCTGCAGCGTGGCGACCTGCAACCCGGACGTGCCGAACAGAACCGTGTCGGCGATCTGCTGGCGGTTGACACCGGCAAGCCGCATCCGCGATTCGTCGATCACCGGCGTGACGGTGAGGATGCGCTGTCGCCAGTCGGTTCGCATGTTCGTGATCCGGCCAGAATCGCGGTAGATCGCCAGCGCGTCGTCGGCGAGGTCGCGCAGCACCTCCGGATCCGGGCCCGAAAGGCGCACGGCGACATCTGAGCCGGCAGGCGGTCCGAACTCGAGCATCTCCACCCGCACCATCGCGCCGGGGAAGCGCTTTGGCAGGGTCTCGCTGAACTCGTCGGCAAGCGCGGGGATCTCATCCGCGTTGTCCACCCGGACGATCAACTGCCCGTAGGCCGGGTTCGCCTGTTCGGGCGTGTAGATCAGCATGAACCGGCTGGCACCGCGACCGACCAGCGTGGTGACATCCGTCACACCGTCAAAGCCCTGCACCGCGGCTTCGAGCCGGATCATGTCGGCCTCTGTGGCGCGGATATCGGCGCCTTCGGGCAGCAGGTATTCGACGTAGAAAAGCGGCGTATTGGATTTCGGGAAAAACGCCTGTTTCACCTGACCGAACGCCATCACCGACGCGACCGTGACTGCTACGGCCGTCAACACCACCAGCCAGCGGGCGCGCAGCCCCAGCCGCAGGATCCGGCCGTAGACGCGGTAGAACCAGCCATCATAGGGATCGCCCGACGTGTCGGCGGGCGCGCGCAACAGCTTGGTCCCAAGATAAGGCAGCACCGTCACCGCCAGCACCCAGCTCAGCACCAGCGACATCGCGATCACGGCAAAGAGCGAGAACAGGAACTCGCCCGACTGATCCGGTGACAGCCCGATCCCGGCAAATGCCATGATCCCGATCACGGTGGCACCCAGAAGCGGGATCGACGTGTCGTCCTCGGATTCGGCTGCGGCGGTGCGGGCCGACTTGCCCCGTGCCATGCCGACGACCATGCCCTCGGTGATGACGATGGCGTTATCGACCAGCATGCCCATGGCGATGATTAGTGCGCCAAGGCTGATTCGCTGCATCTGCAGATCCAGCAGCGCCATGAAGAAGAACGTGGCAAGGATGGTCAGCATCAGGGTCGTGCCGACCAGCATCCCGGCGCGCCATCCCATGGCGACCATCAACGCGGCGATCACGATCGCCACCGACAGCGCCAGCGAGACCAGGAATTCGTCGATCGCCTTGTCGACAACCTTGTGCTGCTCGTAAATCGGGTTGACGCTGACCCCGTCCGGCTGCTCGTCGATCAGACGGGCGAGCCGCTCCTCGACCCGCGCGCCGACCTCGACCACGTTGCTCGAACTCAGCGCGGACACGCCCATGGTGAACACGCGCTTGCCATTGTGGCGGATGATCTGTTCGGGCTGCGCGGCCTCGCTTCGCGTCACGTCTGCGATGTCGAAGAGCGCAAGCTGGCCGACATCTCCGGGTACGCCGAGGCGCAGCGCGCCGATCCCTTCGGTGTCGATATACCCCTGCGGCACGGAAATCCGCAGCCTGCGCGACCCTTCGGTTATCTCGCCATCGGGGAAGACGTTGTTTTCCTCGTCGATCGCGCTGAGCAATTGCGTCGGCGGAAGGCCCAGGCTGGTGAGACGCGCCGAGGAAACCTCGACGGTAATCTCCTCAGGCGTCAGGCCCTGGATCTCGACCTTGGCCACGCCCTCGACCGGCAGCAGGCCGCGCCGCAGCGAGCGGGCGATCTCGCGCTGTTCGGCGGGGCTGTGCCCCTTGGTCTCGACGGCGTAGAACAGGCCGTAGACATCGCCGAAATCGTCATTGACGGTCGGATCCCGCGCCCCTTCGGGAAGATCGCCGCGCAGGTCGCGCAGCCGCAGCCGCATCTCGTCCCAGACCTGCGGCAACTCGCTGCCGTCATAGGTGGTCTTTATCTCGACGGTGACCTGCGACAGGCCCGGCGTTGATTTCGAGGTGATGTAATCGAGCTGCTGCATCTGTTGCAGCGCACTTTCGATGACCTCGGACACCTCCGTCTCGACTTCCTCGGCGGTGGCCCCGGGAAAGGATGTGAAGATCAGCGCGGTCTTGACGGTGAAGGTCGGGTCTTCCAGCCGGCCGATGGTATTGAGCCCCCAGAGGCCGCCGAAGAGACATGTCAGGATGAGCATCCAGACTGTCACGGACCGGTCGATGGACCGCGCGGCGAGGCCGAGTTTCATCGCAACGTCCCCGTTTCCCCGGCCTGCATCACGTCAGCGCCCCGACGGGCGGACCTGTGCCCCGTCGGTTAGCCCGGTCCAGCCTGCAGACACGACCCGGTCGCCCGGTGCCAGGCCTTTGAGCACCACGATATTGCCCTCGCGCGGCAGGCCCAGGGTCACATTGCGCGGGCTGACCGTGGACTGCTCGGGGTCGAATACCCAGACCCGTGGATCGGTGTCGCTCGTGGTGTCGACAGCACCCACCGGGATCACCACCGGGGCCTCGTCCGTGCCGGTTTTCGGCACGCCGATCACCTTGGCCGTCATGCCCGGCAGAAGGCGCGGGTCGGCCTCGCCGGTGATGGCGAATTCCACTTGGTAAGTCTGGGCCACGGGATCGGCCTCGGTCACGAATTCGCGCAGCGCCAGCGTGGCCTCGTAGCCCGACGCGGCCGGAAACGTCGCGGTGAACCCGAAGCTGTCGCCGTTGGCGCGGGCGAGGGCCGCGATCTCCTCGGGCAGCGAGACGATGACGCGCAGTTCGCTGACGTCCTGCAGGCGTACGACAGGCTGGCTGGGCGTGGTGTTGATGAACGGCTCCGCGAGGACGCGCGCCACCAGTGCGTCGAAGGGCGCGGTGATCGTCGCCTGACCCAAGCGCCGCTCTGCCTCGCGCAGCGCTATCCTGGCCTGGTTACGGTCGGCGCGCGCCTGGTCCAGCCGCGCCTGCGCCGCCGCCTCGCGCTCGGCGAGTTGCGAGGCACGGTTGAACTCGATCTCGGCCAGGTCATAGGCTGTGCGCGCCTGCTCCACCGCCAGCTCGAAATCCACGGTGTCGAGCCGCGCGAGCAATGCGCCCTGTTGCCTTGTATCGCCATTTGAAATCGGCATTTCGAGGATTTGCCCGGAGACCTGGAATGCCAGGTCGACGGTTCTCCTCGGCGCCACCCGTCCGACGAAATTGCGCGTTCGGGAGGTCTCGGCCGGCGCCGCGCGGGCGAGATCGACCGTCACGGCCGTCTGATCCTGTCCCGCAGAGCTGTCGTTGTCTGCCTGCGCAAGCACCGCGGTCCCGCCAGGACCCGGGGCCACCGAGAGTGCGGCCACGGAAAGCAGCAGGCAAGTCGATGTGACCGCGCGCCAGTTGCAGCTTGTCATCGTGGTGTCGCTCCCATGCCCCGCGCGCACGCTTGAGTTGAGAGAGCTAGTCCCGCTGTCAAACCCCTGTCAAGGTAAGGAAATGCTGCGGTCCACCGTTGTGGGCCCGTTGATCACACCAGTGCCCCTGACTGCGGAACGCCCGGTAACAGGTGCGCAATGTTGCAGGCAAGCTGCGCCTGTTGGACAGATCACTCTGCGCTGTCAGCGGGGCTGGCGTTGAGCAGGCCGTAGCGTTCCGAGCCGAGATCGTCGAATAGATCGATCTGCGTTTCGAGGAAGTCGATATGTCCTTCTTCGTCGGAAATCAGCGTCTCGAACAGGTTTTTCGAGACGTAATCGGCCACGCTGTCGCAATGGTCGCGCGCCTCTATATACAGTGTTCGCGCATCGTGTTCGGCTGCGAGATCGCTGTCGAGCGTTTCCCGCAGGTTCTGTCCGATGCGCAGCGGGTCCAGTTTCTGCAGGTTCGGGTGCCCGCCCAGGAAGATGATCCGCTCGATCAGCCGGTCGGCATGATGCATTTCCTCGATGCTTTCGGCGCGCGATTTGGCGGCTATGCGGCCATAGCCCCAATCCTCCTGCAGGCGGTAATGCAGCCAGTACTGGCTGACCGCGGTCAGCTCACTCCGCAGCGCCTTGTTGAGATAGTCGATGACCTGTTGGTCGCCCTTCATCTTCGTCTCCCTGTGTGGCTGCGCGGCGCAAGCCGCGCAATTGCATAGGAACCTCGAAGGTATCGACCTTGCGCATGGTGTCAATGAAAAGCGGCAGGCAGCCGCCGCAATCTGCGCGCTTGCCAAGCGCGCGATAGATCTTTCCGGGTGTCACGATGGTATCGGGATCGGCGGCGCGCATCCAGTCCACGGCCCGGTGAATGTCGGTATCGGTGATAGCCATGCAGTGACAGACCATCATTGCTGCATCCTCTTTCGTCTTAGTGTCGTGTCTGGCTGACCGGGTCGGGAATGTGCTGCCTGTCCTTGCAAAGCGCAGCACGGTGCAGGTGCAGGCCCAATCGCTCGGCCGCGTCGGTCAGCGACAGGATTCCCCGCGACTCGACGAACAGGCTGGCCAGCATCAGCGCGTCCTCGCGCGTGCCGAACGCCGCCTCTTCCACGAACCTCGCGAATGCCGCCTCGTCACACCCGACACAGGGACAGTCCGGCGTGTGGCAGCGCAGCGGGCGGCGCATGCCGGCCTCCAGGACGTCGGCCAGATCCTGCAGGGCCTCGAAGCTGGACCCGGCCCGGGTTTCGCCCATGCGATCACGCAACAGACCAAGGGCTGCTGCCGCGCCACCGCGGTTCCAGTGGCGCAGGCAGGCGATGACCATGCCCGCGACACCCGTCATCTCTGACATGTGGCCGGCCGGGACCGTCCCGGAGATGTGGCGCGTGTGTTTCATTTGGTCAGGATCAGCTTGCCGGCGCGGGTGATCCGCAGCGTGTAGATCTGCCCGTCAAGCACGATCAGGGCGGTATTGGACCCGCCGGTCAGTTCGCGGGCGTCGTGACAGGCGGTGTCGGCCACCAGGTCGGGTTCGGTCTTGGTCTGTGCGCGGATCATGCCAGTTCCTCCGCGGGTCGGGTCATTGGGTAAGCCATGCCATGAGGTCCCTTCGTTGATGGTTGCGCCGGGCTCGCCGCGGATCGGACTGGCTTGGCAATGTCTTTTTGTGGCGGGAAATCTATGAGCTGTCAATCCCGATATTTTTAGTCGCCTTTACGCGGGGCCGCGCAGACCGGTTTTCGCGAATGCCATGACCGTTGCCGAGGCCGGGCATCTGTGTCAGAACACGCGCGATACGTTTGAAGCCGAAAGCGACGCCCATGACAGATTACGCCACGCGGCGCACCGTGATGGTGGATACCCAGGTCCGACCCTCCGACGTGACCAAGTTTCCGATCATCGACGCCATGTTATCCGTCCCGCGCGAGGCCTTCGTCCCGCAGCTTCTGCGCGAGGCGGCGTATCTGGGCGAGAACCTCGATCTTGCAGAGGGGCGCGTGGTGCTCGATCCGCGGATCCTGGCAAAGATGCTTGATGCGCTGGACATACAGCCGGATGACCTGGTGCTGGATATCGGCCCGGCCTACGGGTATTCCTCGGCGATCATCGCGCATATGGCCGAGGCGGTCGTCGGGGTCGAACCGGACGCCGAGCTTGCCGAAGAGGCGCAGCGCATCCTGTCGGAACACGACGTGGATAACGTGTTGGTGCAGCAGGCCGACCTGACCGCCGGCGTCCCCGAGCACGGCCCCTATGACGCGGTGGCCGTGCAGGGCGGTATCGAGCGCCTGCCCGACGCCATAGCGGCCCAGATCAAGGATGGTGGACGCATCGCCTGCATCTTCATGCAAGGGACCATGGGTGTGGTGCGGATCGGCTACAAATACGACGGGCGGATCACATGGCGCGATTCGTTCGATGCGGGCGCCCCCGTGCTGCCCGGTTTCGAGAAAAGATCCGAGTTCGCGTTGTGATCGCGACCGGGTCCCGCAAAGGAGCTGGCATGTCCATGTTCAGACCATTCATGGCACGCCCCGTCATCACGTTCGGGCTTGTCGTCTCTCTGTTGCTTCCCGCGGCCGCCCGGGCGGAAACGCTCGGTGACGCTCTGGAAAGCGCCTATGTCAACAGCGGCCTGCTAGAGCAGAACCGCGCCTTGCTGCGCGCCGCAGACGAGGACGTGGCGCAGGCCGTCTCGGCCCTGCGCCCGATCATCGACTGGAGCGCGGGGATCAATCGCGAGTTCACTCGTTCGTCGCGGTCGTCCGGCCTGCTGAGTTCAGGCATTGGCGGCGGCACCGGGACAAGCACGTCGACATCGACCACCGCCAATATCGGGATCACCGGGCGGCTTCTGCTGACTGATTTCGGGCAGAGTGATCTGCTGCTCGACGCTGCCAAGGAAACCGTCCTGGCCACGCGTCAGACGCTGATCAGCGTCGAGCAGGGGGTGCTCCTGACGGCCGTGCAGGCCTATATGAATGTCATTCGCAACCGCGAGTTCGTGGATCTGCGCGAAAACAACCTCAGCCTCCTGCGCGAGGAACTGCGCGCGGCCGAGGACCGTTTCGAGGTGGGCGAGGTGACGCGCACGGACGTGGCGCAGGCCGAGTCCGCCGTGGCGCTCGCGCAAAGCGGGCTGGCCGCCGCGCAGGGCGATCTGGACCGCGCGATCGAGGAATTCCGCGAGGCCGTCGGACGCGATCCGGGCAATCTGCAGGCCCCCGGCGACCTGCCGCGGCTGGCCGCGGACGTGGACGGGGCCAAGGCCGTGGCCGTGCGGCGGCATCCGGACATTCTAGAGGCGCAGCGCAACGTGTCGGCGGCCGATCTGAACATGCGCGCAGCACAAGCCGCGATGCGCCCCGATCTCAACCTGACCGCCCGCCTCAACGCGACCGAGGACCTTTCGGATCCCAACGACACGCAATCGGGCAGCGTCGGTGTCGAGCTGAGCGGCCCGATCTACCAGGGCGGCCGGCTGTCATCGGCGGCCCGCCAGGCCATGGCGCAGCGCGACGCGCAGCGTGCGCAACTGCGGCTTGCGACCCTTCAGATCCGGCAGGATGTGGGCAACGGGTTCGCCAATCTGCGCGCCGCCCGCGCAAGCCGCGTCGCCAACCGCGAAGCCGTGAGCGCCGCCCAAGTGGCCTTCGAGGGCACGCGCGAAGAGGCGCAGTTGGGCGCACGCACAACGCTCGACGTGCTCGATGCCGAGCAGGATCTGCTCGACGCGCGCGCGAACCTGATCGGGGCCAATGCCGACGTGGTGATCGCGGCCTATTCGCTGTTGGCGGCGATCGGCGAATTGACGGCGCGCGATCTCAATCTCGATGTGCAGACCTATGATCCGTCGGCGTATTACGATCTTGTCGAATCGGCCCCGGTGCCGATCAGCCCGCAAGGCCGGAAGCTCGACAAGGTGCTGCGGGCCCTGAGCAGGGACTGAACATGACACCGCTCCGGTTGTGTGTGCTTGAAACGGCGGTTAGCGTGGCGAGGTAACAGAATGGTGGCAAGGCAATGTCTGATCCCGCATCCCGATCGGAAGGCGACACGGTGCTTGCGTCGATCCGGCGTATCCTCGTGAACACGCAGGACGGCCCCGCCGGACCGGGCGAGGATCCGGCGGTCGAGCCCCTGATCCTGACGGCCGATCTGCGCGTGGACGCGGGCAATGACACGTCACCCGAAAGAAATGGCGACGATGGTGATGGGCCGGGCGTCACGGGCGATCCGGATGACGAGACGCAACCGGCGGCACGGACTGCGGGTGCCAACGACAATGCACCAACGGACCTGCCGGGCGGGCAGGCGGCGTCGGCCCTTGAGAACACGGTCGTCGACGAGGAGTTCCTGCGCGACATCGTTTCGGAGATCGTGCGCGAGGAATTGCAGGGCGAGTTGGGCGAGCGGATCACCCGGAATGTCCGCAAGCTGGTGCGCCGCGAGATCCACCGCGCGATGGCCAGCCGGGATTTCGACTGACGCCTCGCCTACACGCCCACCGTGCGGCTGAGCGCCAGAAGGCGATCCAGATCCATATGCGCTTCGAGATGCGCGGCGAGGGCGTCCAGCGTCTCCTCCACCGTCTCTGAATAGGACAGGTCCGATTCCGCGCCCATGTCCGCGAGGAACGCGGCGCGGAACGGGTCCGACGCAAAGAGCCCGTGAAGATAGGTGCCCTTGATTCGCCCCGAGGCCGACGCGGCCCCCTCGCACCGCTCCCCGACACGAAGCCACGCGCGATCCCGGTCCGGCCCGCTCGTGTGACCGAGATGGATCTCGTATCCCGAGAGCGGCGCACCCGACGCGATGTGATGCGCGTCCGTCAGGGCAAGCCGTTTTTCGGGCCGCATCAGGGTCTCGACATCCAGCAAGCCCAGCCCGTCGACCTCGCAGGGCGGGCCCTCGATCCCGTCGGGGTCCGAGATGCGGCGGCCCAGCATCTGGTAGCCGCCGCAGATCCCCAGCACGCGCCCGTCGCGGCGGACATGCGACGCAAGATCGATATCCCAGCCATTGGCGCGCAGTTCCGCCAGATCCGCGATGGTTGATTTGCTGCCCGACAGCAGAACGAGGTGCGCATCGCCGGGCAGCGGCTGGCCGGGCCGAACGATATCGACCGTCACGCCCGGTTCGTTCGCCAGCGGGCCGAGATCGTCGAAATTCGCGATCCGGCCCAGTTGCGGCACCGCGACCTTGCACGCCCCGCCCGCCGTCGAGGCCAGGTCGAGCACGTCCTCGGGCGGCAATCGCCAGGCATCCGCAAACCACGGCACCACCCCCAGCGAGGGCCATCCGGTGCGTGTGGTGATCTCGGCCAGACCGCCATCGAAAAGGCGCACATCGCCGCGGAACTTGTTGACGGCGAAGCCGTTGATACAGGCGGCATCGTCCGCCTCCAGCACCGCCTGCGTGCCCACGAGCTGCGCGATCACGCCGCCGCGGTCGATATCACCGACAAGGATCACCGGCACCTTGGCGGCACGCGCGAACCCCATGTTGGCGATGTCGCCGTCGCGCAGGTTGATCTCGGCAGGGCTGCCGGCCCCTTCGACCAGCACGAGGTCGGCGCCGCCGCAAAGCCGGTGAAAACTTTCCAGCACGCGCGGCAGCAGCCCGGCCTTGTCGCGCATGTAGTCGCGCGCCGCGCGCGCCCCGATGCGGTGACCCTGCACGACCAGTTGCGCGCCGGTCTCGCTTTCGGGTTTCAGCAGCACCGGGTTCATGTCGGTATGCGGCGCGCGCCCGGCCGCCATCGCCTGAAGCGCCTGAGCGCGCCCGATCTCGCCGCCGTCTTCCGTCACCGCGGCGTTGTTGGACATGTTCTGCGGCTTGAACGGCGCCACGCGCAGCCCGCGCCGCGTGAACGCGCGCGCCAGACCCGCGACCAGCATGGACTTGCCCACGTTGGATCCCGCGCCCTGTATCATGATCGCTCGTGTCATTCCCGGCCCCTGCAAGCCCGCCTCGTCGCGATGGTCATCCACGAAATTGTCCGCCAATGCAAAAGGTCCTTGCCGGTTTCGGGCAGGGACCTTTTGTCATCAGCATGGCTGACCGACCGGTCAGGCCGCTTCGGCCTGCGCGGCCGCATTGGCCTGCGCGGCCGCATTGCGCCGCTCGCTTTCCTCGCGCGACAGCGCGACGGATGTACGCACACCTTTCGAGACGAACTCCATCAGGCCGGACACGACACGCTCGTTGGGGTCGATTCCGGCGCAGCTGAGCACCTCGCGACCATCGCGCGAGCGGGCCCAGCGAGCGATCTGCTCGGGGCCGTTGCCATATTTCTTGTCGTCGGATATGGCATCATCCAGTGCGGCCAGTACAACGGCCGCAAAAAGCTTGCGGGCACGGTTGCCCTGTTCGGCATTTAGGGCGGTTCCGTCGACGAGATCTTTCATCAGTCGTCCTTGTTCTTATTGCTCTTGCGTTTCGGGCGTCAGACGCTTGTGACTGTTTTCGGGTGATTCGGATAGAGCGGAAACGCATAGCATCCATGCAAAAAGTGCATGACCGTCATCGCCGCCCCTGGCAGCCTCCGATTGCCCTGCATCATCTTGTCACCGCTTCGCCCAAGCGTTATGGCCCATGTGATCACCAGCCACCAAGGTAAGACGTCAATGTCAAAGATCAATGGTAACGAGATCCGCCCCGGCAACGTGCTGGAGCATAACGGCGGGCTCTGGGTTGCGGTCAAGGTCGATCACGTAAAGCCCGGCAAGGGCGGGGCGTTCGCACAGGTCGAGCTGCGCAACCTGCGCAACGGGTCCAAGCTCAACGAGCGGTTCCGCAGCGCCGACAAGGTGGAGCGTGTGCGGCTCGAACAAAAGGATCAGCAGTTTCTCTACCAGGAGGGCGACAACCTCGTCTTCATGGATACAGAGACGTTCGAGCAGATCGAACTGCCGGCCGAGATCCTTGGCGAGCGCCGCCCCTTTGTTCAGGACGGCATGACCATCACGGTGGAATTTCACGAGAACGAGGCGCTGAACGTCACGTTGCCGCAGAAGGTCGTCTGCAAGGTGGTCGAGACGGAGCCCGTCGTGAAGGGTCAGACCGCCGCCAACAGTTTCAAGCCGGCGATCCTCGATAACGGCGTCAAGGTTATGGTGCCGCCCTTCGTGGGCCAGGACGAGGATATCGTCGTCAGTACCGAGACGATGGAATATGCCGAACGCGCCTGATCAGTCGGGATCGACGCGCGCCTCGCCGGCAGTCATGCCCGGCACCGCCCGGTCAAAGCGCATATAGGCGATGCCGCGCCCGCCCGACTGGGTGTAAAGCCGGCCCGCCGGCTTGCCCACGGGCGTGGTGATCTCGGTGCCTGCGGGGGCAGCACCTTCGACGGCGACCGTCGTCAGCCCCTTTCGCAGTTCGGTCTTGTGCTTCATGCGTGCGGTCACTTCCTGCCCGACATAGCAGCCCTTGCGGAAATCCACGCCGTTCAGCTTTTCCAATCCGGCTTCGAGGATCAGCGTGTCGGGTGTTAGCTCCACGCCGGTCTCGGGGATGCAATGCGCCACGCGGATCGCGTCGAAATCCGTGCCGTCGTCACCGGCTTCGTCCCCGTAAAGACGCCAGCCCAGATCGGGGTGGCGGGGATCGGGCAGCGCGCCCTCGGGGGCCGGGCCGGTGCCGCGCCGCACCTTCAGGTCCGTCTCGGTGATCGCCACATCCGCGCGCAGCTTGTACATGTTGAGGCGTTGCAGAAGCGAGCTTGCGAGGCTTTCGTCCACATCCAGAAGCAGACCGCCATCTTCGCGCCGCAGAAGGAAGAAATCCGCAAGGTACTTGCCCTGCGGCGTCAGCATCGCGGTATAGACAAGGCCCTGATCCAGATGGGCCAGATCGTTGGTCACGAGGCCCTGAAGAAAGCTCTCGGCATCGCTGCCGATGATCTCGAATACCTTGCGCGTCATCATCGTTCCTTTTGCCAGTCCTGCCAGATATAGGATCCGGCGAGCCACACGAAAGGGCCCGTCATGCGCGCTGCGATTTCCGTCGTCATCCCCACACTCGACGCCGAGGGCGCGCTGCCGGGCTGTCTTTCGGGGCTGGTCGAGGGGCTGGAGGCCGGGATGATCCGCGAGGTGATCGTCAGCGACGGCGGGTCGAGTGACGCAACGCGGGCCATCGCCGACGCGGCCGGCGCCGTGATCCTCGACGGTCCGCCCTCTCGCGGCGGGCAGTTGCGCCGCGGGACAGAGGTCGCGCAAGGCGCGTGGCTGCTGGTGATCCATGCCGACACCGTGCTGCCCGAGGGCTGGACCCGCGCGGCACAGACGCAGATGCGGGCCCGCGGGCCAGCCGCGTTCCGGCTGTCCTTCGATCAGGTGGGCATTATGCCGACGCTGGTGGCGGGCTGGGCCAATCTGCGCACGCGGATCTTCGGGCTGCCTTACGGCGACCAGGGGTTGCTGATCCCACGCGAAACCTACGACGCGGTCGGCGGATACCCGGATATCCCGCTGATGGAGGATGTGGCGCTGGCGCGGGCCCTCGGGGGGCGGATCGCGCTGATGCCTCTGGCGGTCACCACGGCTTCTGACAAATACGCCCGTACCGGCTGGCTGCGGCGCGCGGCGCGCAATCTCTGGACGCTCGCGCGCTATTTCTGCGGTGCGGATCCAGACCGCCTCGCCGCGCGCTACCGGCGGTAAGGCCCGCGCCGCAATCTGGACAAGCACAGCGGGCTGTGAGACATCCCGTGCCACATCCAGAGACGCCGTCAGGAGACGCCGATGACCACCACCCGCTTTGCCCCGTCGCCAACGGGCTACATCCATGTCGGCAATCTGCGCACGGCGCTGATGAACTACATGATCGCCGCAAAGGCGGGGGGCACCTTCATCCTGCGCATCGACGACACCGACCCCGAACGCTCGCAAGAGGCCTATGTCGATGCGATCAAGGAGGATCTGGAATGGCTGGGCCTCCACTGGACGCGGGTCGAGCGCCAGTCGCACCGGCTTGACCGCTATACCGCCGCCGCCGACCGGCTGCGCGGCATGGGCCGGCTTTACGAGGCGTTCGAGACCCCGTCAGAGCTGGAGATCAAGCGCCGAAAGCAGCTCAACATGGGGCGCCCGCCGGTCTATGACCGCGCAGCGCTCAGCCTCACGGACGAGGAAAGGGATGCCTTGCGCGCCGAGCGCGGGCCGGGCGTCTGGCGGTTCAAGCTGGATCACCAGCGCATCGAGTGGCACGACGGCATCCGGGGCGAGGTGTCGATCGATGCGGCCTCGGTCAGTGATCCGGTGCTGATCCGTGGCGACGGGCAGGTGCTGTACACCCTCGCCTCGGTGGTCGACGACACCGAGATGGGCGTCACCCACGTCGTCCGTGGCGCCGATCACGTGACCAACACCGCCACGCAGATCCAGATCATCGAGGCATTGGGCGGCACGCCGCCGGCGTTTGCGCATCACTCGCTGCTGACCGGGCCAGAGGGCGAGGCTTTGTCGAAACGTCTCGGCACGCTGTCCTTGCGCGATCTGCGCGCGCGGGGGGTGGAGCCGATGGCTCTGCTGTCGCTGATGGCGCGGCTCGGGTCCTCCGATCCGGTGGAACTGCGCAGCGACATGGCAGAGCTGATCGACGGCTTCGACATCGAACGCTTCGGCTCCGCGCCGACGAAGTTCGACGAGCGTGACCTCTTTCCGCTGACCGCCCGGATCAACGCCGCGCGGCCCTATGAGGCGGTGGCCGGCACCATCGCGGAGATCGGCGTGCCCGACCATCTCGCCCCGCAATTCTGGGAGGTCACGCGCGAGAACATCACCACGCTGAACGATCTTGACGCGTGGTGGACCCTCTTCCGCGACGGGGCAGAGCCGGACATCGACGAGGGCGACGAGGCGTTCATCGCAGAGGCGATGGCGCTGCTACCCGAGAGGCCGCATGACAACGACACCTGGGGCCAGTGGACCGCCGCGGTGCGCGAGGCCACGGGGCGCAAGGGCAAGGTGCTGTTCATGCCGCTCCGCAAGGCGCTGACCGGACAGGCGCACGGGCCGGAAATGGCCAAGGTGCTGCCGCTGTTGCAGGTGATCAGGGCGCGGCGCTGATCCCGCCGGGGGTTGCACGCAGGCGCTGGCGCTCGCTGTCCAGCGGTAGCGCCACGTCGGCGTAATCGCGCGCGCGCCCCCGCATCTCGCGCGCGGCGTCTGCCAGCGCGGGATCTGCGGCCTGCGAGATCCGCCCGAGTGCCTCGCGCAGGCGTAGCACCACCTCGATTTGTCCGGCGCCTTCGCGGGCCGTCCCGGCAAAGGCATTCTCGATCATGGCCTGGCGCGAGGCGTCACGCAGGAAGATGCGCGGAAAAAGCGGCACGTTCTTTTTCGGCTCGGCCCGTGCCCATTCAAGCAGCAGCTTTTCCTGGCGACAGATCACGGCAATGGCCGTGCCGGGGTCGTTGATCGCCCGCGACAGTGCGCGCGAGGCCGTCTCGGACAGCACCAGCAACCCGTGAGAGGCGTCCTGTTCGAAGGTGCGATGCAGGCCGATGGTCATGCATCGCGTGATTGCCCTCGAATCCTTGGCGTCGAGCCCGGCGGCCTGCCCGATCGTGTCGCCCTCGATCAGGTAATCGCCGGGACGCACATGCAGGTAGACGCGCGTTTGGTCCGATTTCAGCCTCTCGCTGAGGCGCGGCATGTCGATGAATTGCAGGTAGCCCGTGCGCGGGGCTATGATCGGCGTGACCGCATCGGCCGGCACCGCGTCGCCGTTGAGTTCCGTGGCGCCAAGGGCGGGCAGGCGACGGGTCCGCATCAGGCAGTCGCGCGCCGCGGCCTCGGTCGCGTCGAGGGTGGCATCCATGCTGCCCAGGTCGCTCAGCCGGTGAATCCAGCGCACCAGCATCATCACGACCAGCACCACGACCGCCACGGTGATACCGAGCACCAGCACGCTCGATCCTTCGGGATAGACGTTCGACTTGATGAGTATGATCGCGCTCAGCGCATAGACGAAGGCCCCGATGAACACCGAAAGCGCGGTATGCGTGGTGGTGTCGGCCAGAAGGATCCGGTGCACCCGCGGCGTGGTCTGCTGGGCCGCGGCATTATGCGCCGTCACCATGACGTTGAGCGAGAAGGTGCTGACCGCCAGCATGCCCGAGGCGAGGATCGACAGAATCGGCATGACCGATTCGGTCGTGAACCTGTCCTGCAACGAGGTCGGGATGCGATCCTCCAGCACGATCCCCACGGCCGCACCGGCGACGGCGAGCAATGCAAAGAGGCTCACCCGCAGCCAGAGGGTCTTGCTGACCTCCAGCAGGGTCATGCCCCATGTCGACAATGTCCGGAAAGTCATGTCTGGATCGTCCCCTCGGTCGTGCCGGCCTCATCGGCGGCGCAGGTGGCCCCACGTTACTGGTCGGGTGCCATGATCGTCGCGTCAAGCCGGGCGAGATGCCGGTCGGTCAGCGCCCGTTCGGCATCGCCGAGCGGCTGGTGGCGCGGATAGCGCGGCGCATCCCGGTCATCGAGGATCGGCGCGTCCCAGCCGTGGGTCGTGTCGAAAAAGCGCGCGACGCCGGCCTCGCCGAACTCGCGCAGATAGCCCTGCACGACCACGTCGAGATAGCTCAGCAACACCGGGCGGGCGGCGTCGGGCGCGCCGTGCCGGCCCTCGGGGATCGTGTAGACCGCGATCTCGGGCGCGTGCGGCAGGTCGTGGCTTACTTGCCCCGCGACCCGCGCGCGCAAGTAAGCCGCCTCGCGTTCGTCCAGCGCGGCCCAGTCCGCGTCCGGCACCGGCGCCATCAGCCCCTCGATTTCCGAGGCCTCATCCGGCACCACCGTCAGGAACGCCACGGGCCGCAGATCGGTATGCCGCCACACCCGCCGCCAGCCCGAAAGATGCGCCAGCCGTGCGTCCGTGAACCCGTGCGTGGCGCGGTTCACCAGGCTGCCATAGCCAAAGAAATATGCATCCTGCATGACGGTTTGCCGCCTTTCCTGATTTGCATCAATGTGTCGCGGCAGTGTCGGCGCAATCCTGTCGGGGTTCAAGCGAAGGATATGTGGGTCATGCGGATCACCAAACGTGCCAATATAGCCATGCGCCTGCTGATGTTCTGTGCCGCGCGCGACGGGCGGCTTGTGACCAAGTCCGAGATCGCCGCGCGGTGCGAGATCTCCGAAAGCCATCTGGCGCAGATCATCAACCGGCTGGCGCAGCTTGGGTTCCTGCGCACGCAGCGCGGTCGCACGGGCGGGGTCACGCTGGCCCGGCCCGCAACAGAGATTCGCGTGGGTGCGGTGTTTCGCCGGCTCGAGGAGACCACGCCGGTTGCCGAATGCTTCGCTGATGCCGACAATACCTGCCCGCTGGTCGCGGCCTGCCGGCTGCGCCTGGCGCTCGCGGACGCGGTTGAAGCGTTCTACGCGCAGCTTGACGAGGTGACGCTAGACGCCCTTGTCTGCGACAATGCAGCCCTCTTTGCGATCTTTTCAGGGGCGCCCTGTCCGCGGCAGCCTTGAAGGCGGCTTGATCCTAAACTAAGGTCTGTACTCGTCAGACAGGGAGAACCGGCATGCGCCGGTGCCGAAGGAGCAACCGCCCCGGAAACTCTCAGGCCACAAGGACCTGTCTGGTCGAGACAACTCTGGAGAGATCCCGCGATATGTGCGGGACGCCGAAGGGATAGCGATCTCAGGCGGAAGGACAGAGGGGGCATCGCGGCGCGACCTGGTCGGGGGCGCGTCATGACGGTGCCGGGTTGATCAGCCTGATCCGGACCACGACAACGGGAAAGGATGCGGATGTCTGATCTGCAAGTCACACCACTCAACGCGTTGCACCACGCGCTTGACGCGAAAATGGTGCCCTTCGCGGGGTACGAGATGCCGGTGCAGTATCCGCTTGGCGTGATGAAGGAACACCTGCATTGCCGCGCCGCCGCCGGGCTCTTCGATGTCAGCCACATGGGGCAGGTTATCCTGCGCGCGCCGGGCGGCTACGCCGAGGTGGCCGCGGCGATGGAATCCCTCGTGCCCGTTGATCTTCTGGGCCTTGGCGTGATGCGGCAGCGCTACGGGATGTTCACGAATGACGCGGGCGGCATCCTCGACGACCTGATGCTGGCCAACCGCGGGGATCACATGTTCGTGGTGGTCAACGCCGCCTGCAAGGCCGACGATATCGCGCATATGCGCGCCCATCTCGGGGGTATCGAGGTCGAGGAGATCGTCGGCCGCGCGCTTCTGGCGCTACAGGGCCCGTCGGCCGAGACTGCGCTGGCGGCTCTGGTGCCGGATGTCGCCGCGATGCGCTTCATGGATGTGGGTATCCTCCCGTCGCCCTTCGGCGAACTCTGGATCTCGCGCTCGGGCTATACCGGCGAGGACGGGTTCGAGATCTCGGTCGAGGCGCATCTGGCAGAGCCACTGACGCGCGCGCTTCTGGAGCATGCCGACGTCGAACCCATCGGCCTTGGCGCCCGCGACAGCCTGCGGCTGGAGGCGGGGCTATGCCTTTACGGCCATGACATCGACACCACCACCACGCCGGTCGAGGCCAGTCTTGCCTGGGCGATCCAGAAGGTGCGCCGCGCCGGCGGCGACCGCGCGGGCGGGTTTCCGGGCGCCGACCGGATCCTTCATGAATTGCGCACCGACGCGTCGCGCGCCCGCGTCGGGCTACGCCCCGAGGGCCGCGCGCCGATGCGCGAGGGCACGCCGCTATATGCCGCCGCTGAGGGTGGCGATCCGGTGGGGCACGTCACCTCCGGTGCCTACGGCCCGACCATCGAGGCGCCGATGTCGATGGGCTACGTCCCGCGCGACATGGCCGCGCCGGACGTGCAGCTTTTCGGGGATGTGCGCGGCAAGCGCCAACCCGTCCGGGTGGCCCGGCTGCCCTTTATCAATGCCAAATTTAAACGCTGACAGCAGAGCAGGGAGCACAGGATGAAATTCACCGAGGAACATGAATGGCTGCGCGAAGAGGACGACCAGGTGGTCGTGGGCATCACCGAGCATGCCAGCCAGCAGCTTGGCGACGTGGTCTTTGTCGAACTGCCCGAGGTCGGCAAGAAGGTGACCAAGGATGACGAGGTCGTGGTGATCGAGAGCGTCAAGGCGGCGTCGGACATCCTCGCGCCGATCGATGGCGAGATCACCGAGGTCAACGACACGCTGGTCGACGAGCCGGGCCGCGTCAACGACGACCCGATGGGCGACGCGTGGTTCTTCAAGATGACCCCGAGCGAGCCCGAGCAGATGGACGATTACATGGATGAGGCCGCCTACAAGAAATACGTGGGCTGAGCCTTCCGTTGCCGCGGGGCGGATTTCGGGGAAATCCTGACGAAAATCCGTGACGGATTTTCCGGCCTCCGGCGGGAGTATTTTGGGCAAGATGAAGCCGGATGGCGCGATGTGCCGCCCGGAACAGCGAAAGGATACGGGACATGCCGTTCAAAGCGACCGAATACCTGCCATACGATTTCGCCAATCGCCGCCATATCGGACCCTCGCCCGAGGAAATGACCGACATGTTCAACACCCTCGGGGTCGAGAGCCTGGATGCATTGATCGACGAAACGGTGCCGAAATCCATCCGGCAGGACAGCCCGCTCGATTTCGGCAAGCCGCTGTCGGAAAGCGAGTTGCTGTACCGGATGCGCGAGGTCGCCGACAAGAACACCGTGCTGACCTCGCTGATCGGGCAGGGCTATCATGACACGGTGACGCCGCCGGCGATCCAGCGCAACATCCTCGAAAACCCTGCCTGGTACACCGCCTACACGCCCTACCAGCCCGAGATCAGCCAGGGCCGGCTGGAGGCGCTCTTGAACTTCCAGACCATGGTCAGCGATCTGACCGGGCTGGAGGTCGCCAATGCCTCGCTTCTCGACGAGGCGACGGCGGCAGCCGAGGCGATGACCATGGCGCAGCGCGTCGCCAAGTCGAAACTGCGCGCGTTCTTCGTGGACGAAGCCTGCCATCCGCAGAACATCGCGGTGATGAAGACCCGCGCCGCCCCCCTGGGGATCGAGGTGATCGTCGGCGACCCTCGGGACATGGACCCCGCCCAAGTGTTCGGCGCGATCTTCCAGTATCCCGGCACGCATGGGCACCTGCGTGACTTCTCGGGCGAAATTGCGGCGCTGCACGACCAGAAAGCGATCGGTATCGTGATCGCCGATCCGCTGGGGCTGACGCTACTGAAGGAGCCCGGCGCGATGGGTGCCGATATCGCCGTGGGCTCGACGCAGCGCTTCGGCGTGCCGGTGGGCTATGGCGGGCCGCATGCCGCTTATATCGCCACGAAAGATGCCTACAAGCGGTCCCTGCCCGGGCGGCTGGTCGGGGTTAGCGTGGACAGCCACGGCAACCGCGCCTACCGCCTCAGCCTACAGACCCGCGAACAGCATATCCGCCGCGAGAAGGCCACGAGCAACGTGTGCACCGCGCAGGCGCTGCTGGCCGTCATGGCCTCGATGTACGCGGTGTTCCACGGCCCCAAGGGCCTCAAGGCCATCGCGCAGCGCATCCACCGCAAGACCGTGCGGCTGGCCAAGGGGCTTGAGGCCGCGGGGTTCAAAGTGGAACCGGACACGTTCTTCGACACGATCACCGTGGATGTCGGGCTGTTGCAGCGCGGCGTGTTGCAGGCCGCCGTGCGCGAGGGCGTGAACCTGCGCCGCGTCGGCGAAACCCGGATCGGCATCACGCTGGACGAATGTTCGCGGACCGAAGTGATCGAGGCCGTGTGGCGCGCCTTCGGCATCGACCAGGCGGACAGCGACTTCACGCCAGAATACCGCATCCCTGACGCGTTGCAGCGCACGAGTGCGTACCTGACGCACCCGATTTTCCACATGAACCGGGCCGAGACCGAGATGATGCGCTACATGCGCCGTCTTGCCGATCGCGACCTCGCGCTTGACCGGGCGATGATCCCGCTGGGATCCTGCACGATGAAGCTCAACTCGGCCGCCGAGATGATGCCGATCAGCTGGCCGGAATTCTCGCGCCTACACCCCTTCGCGCCGGCCGATCAGGCCGCGGGCTACCGAGAGATGATCGACGACCTGTCGGCCAAACTGTGCGACATCACCGGCTATGCCGCCATTTCCATGCAGCCCAATTCCGGCGCGCAGGGCGAGTATGCCGGGCTGCTGAGCATCTCCGCCTATCACCGTGCGGGTGGCGAGGGGCATCGCCGCGTCTGCCTCATCCCGATGAGCGCGCATGGCACCAACCCCGCCAGCGCCCACATGGTCGGCTGGGACGTGGTGGTGATCAAATCCGCCGAAAACGGTGATATCGATGTCGATGATTTCCGCGCCAAGGCCGAGAAGCATTCGGACAACCTCGCCGGCTGCATGATCACCTATCCCTCGACCCACGGCGTCTTCGAGGAAACCGTGCGCGAGGTCTGTGACATCACGCATGACCACGGCGGCCAGGTCTATATCGACGGCGCCAACCTGAACGCGCTGGTCGGGCTATCGCGCCCCGGCGATCTGGGCGGCGATGTCAGCCACCTCAACCTGCACAAGACCTTCTGCATCCCGCATGGCGGCGGCGGCCCCGGCATGGGGCCGATCGGCGTCAAGGCGCATCTCGTGCCGCACCTGCCCGGCCATCCCGAGACCGGCGGCACCGAAGGGCCGGTCAGTGCGGCGCCCTATGGTGCGCCGTCGCTTCTGCCGATCTCGTGGGCCTATTGCCTGATGATGGGCGGCGCGGGGCTGACGCAGGCGACGCGCGTGGCGATCCTGAATGCCAACTACCTCGCAAAGCGCCTCGAAGGGGCCTATGACGTGCTCTACAAAGGCACCGGCGGGCGCGTTGCGCATGAATGCATCCTCGATGTACGCCCCTTTGCCGAGAGTGCGGGCGTCACGGTGGACGATATCGCCAAGCGCCTGATGGATTGCGGCTTTCACGCGCCCACCATGAGCTGGCCGGTCGCCGGCACGCTGATGGTCGAGCCGACGGAGTCCGAGACCAAGGCCGAGCTTGACCGCTTCATCGACGCGATGCTGGCGATCCGCGCCGAGATCCGCGACATCGAGGAGGGGCGCATCGACGCCGAGAACAACCCCCTCAAGCACGCGCCGCACACGATGGAGGATCTCGTGAAGGACTGGGACCGGCCCTATAGCCGCGAGCAGGGCTGCTTCCCGCCGGGCGCCTTCCGGGTCGACAAGTACTGGCCGCCGGTCAACCGCGTGGACAATGTTTATGGCGACCGGCACCTCGTCTGCACCTGCCCGCCGCTGGAAGATTACGCCGAAGCGGCAGAATAATCCTGGCACCGCGGGTGCATCTGCCATGAAAAATGCCGGGCCCCGCGGGGTCCGGCATCTCTGTTTCAGCCCGGTCGCGCCGGCTCAGTTCCAGCCAACCTCGTTGAAGATCGCCTGTGCCTGTGCCGCGTTTTCCGAGAAGGCGGAGGTCGGCGTCGTGCTGTCGGGGATGAAGATCCCCAGCTTGGCCACATGCTCGTTCATCGCCACGCCCGACAGGACGGGATACTCGTTATTGGCATTGGCGAACTGTTCCTGCGCGTCCTCGCTGACGAGGAATTCCAGCAGTGCGGTCGCTTCCTCGGGATTGGGCGCGTTCTTGGCGATGCCGGCGGTGGCGAGGTTGACATGCGCGCCGCGCCCGCCCTGGTTGGGCCAGATCACGCCGATATCATCGATGCCGCTGGTCAGCCCGTCGACCTCGCCGGCAAGGCCGCGCACGTAGTAATAGGTGTTGGCCACGGCGATGTCGCATTCACCCGACACGATGCCGCGCAGCTGGTCGGTATCGCCGCCCTGCGGGTCGCGCGCCATGTTGTTCACGACGCCGGTCGCCCATTCCTTGGCGGTTTCCTCGCCATGCACCTCGATGATCGAGGCCAGCAGCGACTGGTTGTAGATGTTCGAAGACGAGCGGATACAGACCTGACCCTCGTACATGGGGTCGGCGAGATCCTCGTAGGTGCGCGGCGGGTTTTCGACGCGCTCCTTTGAATAGTAGATGATCCGCGCGCGCTGTGACAGGCCGGTCCAAAGGTTCTCGGGGTGGCGCAGATGCGGCGGCACGTTGGTCTCGACGACGTCGGACTCGAACGGCTGCAATAGACCTGCATCCACGGCGCGCCCGATGCGGCCCACATCGACGGTCATGAACACGTCCGCCGGGCTGTTGGCGCCCTCGGCCTCCATCCGCGCGATCAGCTCGTCGGCATTGGCCTCGATCCGGTTGATGGTGATGCCGGTCTTCTCGGTGAACTCTTCGTAAAGTGCGTCGTCACTGTCATAGTGACGGCTGGAATAGAGGTTGACCTCCTGCGCGAAGGCGGGTGCAGCCATGGCCAGCAGGGCGGTGGCGCTCAGGGCGGTTTTCCACGGGTGCATCGGCGATCCTTTCAGGTTTCCGAGTGAATTCGTATGAAACACCTACGAATTGCCGAGCAAAAGAGTCAATGAAAATTCCGACCGAAACCGTGTGACTTTTGCGCCGCCCCGAAACAGGGATCAGGCCGCCCGCGCACCGCGCCGCTTGCGCCACAGACCGCGGGCGGTCGTGGTCGCCGCAAAGATCAGTGCGGCGGCGCAGACGATCGACGGCCCTGTCGGCGTGTCGAACTCGAACGAGGCACGCAACCCGCCAAGCGCCGAGACGGAAGCGATCGCTGCGGCGATCACCGCCATGCGTTCGGGCGTGGCGGCCAGCGGGCGCGCGGCGGCGGCGGGGATGATCAGCATCGCCGCGATCAGCAGGACGCCGACGACCTTGATCGCCACCGCCACAACAACCGCCAGCGCCAGTGTCAGCACCAGCTGCTCGCGCCGCGGGTCGATGCCGGCCGCATAGGCCAGATCGGGGCTGAGCGTTGCGGTCAGAAGCGCCTGCCACCGCCAGGCCAGCAGCCCCAGCACCAGCGCCGCGCCGCCCCAGATCACCGCCAGATCGCCCTTCGCCACCGCAAGAATATCGCCGAAGAGATATGCCATCAGGTCGATCCGCACGCCCGAAAGGAACGACACCGCGACAAGGCCAAAGGCAAGCGCCGAATGCGCCAGCACCCCCAGCAGCGTGTCCATGGCAAACCCGCGCCCGGCCAGCGTCGAGACGGTGGTCGCCATAATCAGCGACATGACCAGCGCACCGGCAAAGATCGACATGGAAAACGAGAGCGCCACCGCCACCCCGAGGATCGCGGCATGCGCCGTGGCGTCGCCGAAATAGGCCATGCGCCGCCAGACCACGAAACTGCCAAGCGGGGCGGCGGCCACGGCGACGCCCAGCCCCGCAAGGGCCGCGCGGATCATGAAATCGTCCAGCATCATTCGACCGCCTCCGGTGCGGGATCATGTGCGTGGTTGTGGTCATGCCGATAGAGCGCCAGCGCGCCTTGCGTGCCGCTGCCGAACAGCGCGCGGTATTCGTCGGCCTGTGCGACGACCTCGGGGCGGCCCTCGCAGCAGACATGACCATTCAGGCAGATCACCCGGTCGGATGCGCTCATCACGACGTGCAATTCGTGGCTGACCATCAGCACGGCGCAGCCCAGCTCGCCGCGCACCTCGGCGATGCGGGCATAGAACGCGGCCGATCCCGGCTGGTCCAGTCCTTGCGTGGCCTCGTCGAGGATCAGCAGGTCGGGTTTCTCCAGCAACGCGCGGGCCAGCAGTACCCGCTGAAACTGTCCGCCCGACAGATCCGTCATCTGCCGCGTCCGCAGATCCGGCAGCCCGGCGCGGTCGAGCGCTGTGCGCACATCGCTCGTCGGATGGCGGCGCGGCAGGCTCAGGAACCGCGTCACGGTCAGCGGCAGCGTCGGGTCGATATGCAGGCGTTGCGGCACGTAGCCGATGCGCAGACCTTCGGCGCGGTGTACCGTGCCACGGCTGGGTTTGAGCGCGCCGATCAGCGCCCGCAGCAGCGTCGACTTGCCCGATCCGTTGGGGCCGACGATGGTCACGATCTCGCCCCGGTCGATGGACAGGCCCACATCATGCAGCACCAATGCCCCGCCAAGGCGCACCGCGAGGCCGTCGGTTTCAATCAGGGGCGTCTCGGTCAGGCGCATGGGCTGCGCACCTCGTGGCAGTTCGGGCAAAGGCCCACGGCCTCGATCACCGCCTGTTCGATGGCAAAGCCTGCGGCGTCGGCCGCCTCTCCGAGGATGCCGCGCGTCGGTTCGGCCTGCGCCTCGGCCACGGCATCGCAGTTGCGGCATATCAGGAACGCAGGAGTGTGCGTCTCGCCGGGATGGGTGCAGGCGATGAAGGCGTTGAGCCGCTCGACCTTGTGGACGAATCGATGCGTGGTCAGAAAGTCCAGCGCCCGGTAGGCGACGGGCGGCTGCGAGCCCATGCCCTCGGTGCGCAGAACGTCGAGGATGTCGTACGCCCCCATCGCGCGATGCTCGCTCAGCAGGATTTCCAGCACGCGGCGGCGCACTGGGGTGAATTGCAGCTTGTGCGCGGCGCAATGCGCTTCAACCGCCGAAAGTGCGGTGTGCACGCAGCTCTTGTGATCGTGTCGCGCGAATCCGATCGTGTCCATGGCGGGCCTCCGGGGGCGGGAATTTCTCGCTTGATATGTTATAAAATTACAACTATCAAGCGTCGCGTACAGCTATGATATCACATTCGAAAGGGCCTGCGCATGCCGATCCGTTTCATCGCACCATTGACCGCAATTCTGGGGATCGCCGGGGCCGCCGGCGCCGAGGTGCCGAAGGTGGCCACCGATATCACGCCGGTTCATTCGCTCGTCGCCCGCGTGATGCAGGGCGTCGGTGAGCCGGCGCTGATCGTTGCCCCCGGAGCGACGCCGCACGGCTATTCGATGCGCCCGTCCGAGGCCACGGCACTGGAAGGCGCCGATATCGTGGTCTGGATCGGTCCCGAGCTGACACCGTGGCTGGAGGATGCGATCGGCACGCTGGCCGGGGATGCGCACAGCCTCGCGCTGCTGGACGCGCCGGGCACGCGGACGCTGCCCTTCCGGCAGGGGGCGACCTTCGAGGCGCATGATCACGGGCATGACGATGATCACGATGACCATGATCACGATGACCATGACGACCATGACGAGCACGGCCACGAGGACCACGACGACGATGATCACGGACACGAGGACCACGCCCACGATGATCACGGGCATGACGATCATGGCCACGACCACGGCCATGACGAGCATGCCAAGGAGGGTCACGACGATCATGCGGAAGCCCATGACGAGCATGCTGGCCACGACCATGCGCGTGACGGCATCGATCCACATGCCTGGCTCGACCCGGCCAATGCCCGCAGCTGGCTAACTCTTGTTGCCGAGGAACTGGCCGAGCATGACCCCGACAATGCAGATCGCTACATGGCCAATGCCGAGGCCGCCCGCGACGAGATCGCCAGCCTTGAGGCCGAGATAACACAGCAGCTTGAAAACGTTGCCGACGTGCCCTTTCTCGTCTTCCACGACGCCTACCAGTATTTCGAGACCCGTTTCGACGTGCCTGCGGCGGGGGCCATCTCGCTCAGCGATGCCTCGGATCCGAGCGCGGCGCGCATTGCCGAGCTGCGCGACCTCGCGCAATCGCGTGACATCGCCTGCGTCTTCGCAGAGCCGCAATTCGACCCCAAGCTTGTCGAGACGGTGTTTGGCGGCGTGGCCCGTCATGGCGTCGTTGATCCTCTGGCAATCGGGGTGGACCCGGGACCAGACCTTTATCCGACGCTGATGCGCGACATGGCTTCGGCCCTGCGCGACTGCCTCGGCGGGAAGGGCTGATCGCGCCCCGAAAACGCAGCGTCCTTCTTGCGCCGCCCATCAATTCCGCACATTCTGATCCGCAACGGGATGCCCCGCATGGGAGAGCGGGCCAGACAGGGAGGACGCATCGATGGGATTCACATCGCGGCAGGACGCGCTCGACATCGAAAACGAGATGCCGTGGGAGGCGCGCCCGCGTCCCGTGACGCTCTACCAGATGCTGCGCGAGACGACGCGCGCCTTTCCCGACCGTCCCGCGATCAGCTATCAGCTTCTGTCGGGGACGAAAGACAAGGCCCAGACCCTCACATGGCAGCAATTTCACGATCAATGCTGCCAGGCCGCCAATCTCTTTCGCAGCCTGAAACTGGCCGAGGATGACGTGATTGCCCTCGTGCTGCCGAATAGCCTCGAAACGGCGATTGCCACCATCGGCGCCGCGATTGCCGGGATCGTCAACCCGGTCAACCCGCTGCTGGAACCCGAACAGATCGGTGCCATCCTGCGCGAGACCGAGGCAAAAGTGGTCGTCACGCTCAAGGCCTTCCCCAAGACCGACATCGCCCAGAAGACCGCCGAGGCGGTGCGTCATGCACAGCACGTGCACACCGTCTACGAGATCGACCTCAATCGTTACCTCACCCCGCCGAAAAGCTGGATCGTGCCGCTGATCCGGCCCAAGAATCCCACCGGCCATCACGCCGACCTGCGTGATTTCAACAAGGGGCTCGCGGCGCAGCCCAAGACACTGAGTTTCCCCGATAGCGACGGTGACCGCGTGGCGGCCTATTTCCATACCGGCGGCACGACCGGCATGCCGAAAGTGGCCCAGCACAAGTATTCGGGCATGATCTACAATGGCTGGATCGGGCACACACTGCTCTTTACCGAGCGCGACAACGTGATGTGCCCGCTGCCGCTGTTTCATGTCTTTGCCTGCCACGTGATCCTGATGTCCTGTCTCGAGTCGGGCGCGCATGTGGTCTTTCCGACGCCGGCGGGCTATCGCGGCGATGGCGTGTTCGACAATTTCTGGAAGCTGTGCGAGCGCTGGAAGATCAGCTTCGTGATCACCGTTCCGACGGCGGTCTCGGCGCTGATGCAGCGCAAGGTCGACGCGGATCTTTCGACCGTACGCGCCGCATTCTCCGGCTCGGCCCCGATGCCGCTGGAGCTGTTCAACCGGTTCGAGAGCGCCACCGGCATCGCCGTGATCGAAGGTTACGGTCTGACCGAAGCGACCTGCCTTGTCTCGGCGAACCCGCCCGAGGGCCAAAAGAAGGTCGGCTCGGTCGGTGTGCCGTTCCCATATACGGATGTCCGCATCATCAAGGATACTCCCGACGGTCCGATCGACTGTGGGACCGACGAGATGGGCGAGATCTGCGTCTCGAACCCCGGGGTCTATGCCGGCAACACCTATACCGAGGTGGAAAAGAACAGGGCGCTCTACTTTTACGACAAGTATTTGCGCACCGGCGACCTGGGGCGCCTCGACGCCGACGGATACCTGTGGATCACCGGGCGGGCCAAGGACCTGATCATTCGGGGCGGGCATAATGTCGATCCGGCGCAGATCGAAGAGGCGCTGATGGCCCATACGCACGTGGCGATGGCCGGCGCGATCGGACAGCCCGATGCCCATGCCGGGGAAATCCCCTGCGCCTATGTCGAGCTGGTCGAGGGTGGTACCGCCACCGGGGCGGACCTGCTGGAGCATTGCCGCGTGCATGTCCACGAGCGCGCCGCGATCCCCAAGCATGTCGAGGTGCTGGACGAGCTGCCGAAAACCGCCGTCGGCAAGGTCTTCAAGCCCGACCTGCGCAAGCGCGCGATCATGCGCATCTACAACGCCGCGCTGGAAAATGACGGTTTATCCGCGAAAGTCACCTCCGTCGTCGATGACAAGAAGCGCGGCCTCGTGGCCCTGTTGACCCGCACCGGTGACGTGGACAAGGAGACGCTGGACCACGTCCTTGGCCAGTTCACCCGGCCGTGGGACTGGGCGGAATAGAGAGCGGTTGCTGATCTGTTTGGCATGCCGCAGCTACTGCCGCGACGCGACGCGCCGCAGCGCCATCGCATGTCCGCTCCGTCGCACCGCAGGTGCGCCAGATTGTATCGGTACGCCTCTGGCGTAACGGACAGGCGATTTGCCAACGCGTGCGAGACGATTGAGGCTTGTACGGTGTTGCTCAGATAAAGTGCTTTGAATTCCTGTCTGATCGCCTGCCCGCGGACATGCGACGGCGCTGCTCTCGCAGGGCCGCGACAAACGGCCCCGATGCTATTGCATCGAGGCCATCCCTTTTAACATCGAGATACGCGCAAAGCCCTTCAGGACACGTCCTTGTAGCTGACCTCGTGCCCGTCCGCGCCGGCCTTCTCGCGCCGCACCAGCAGGCGGTTGAGCGCGTGCACGTACGCCTTGGCCGACGCCACGACCGTGTCGGTATCGGCCGACTGGCCGGTGACGATGCGGCCCTCTTCCTCCATCCGCACTGAAACGGTGGCCTGCGCATCGGTGCCTTCGGTGACCGCGGCCACCTGGTAAAGCTGCAGCGTCGCCTCATGCGGGAACAGCGCCTTCACGGCGTTGAACGTGGCATCGACGGGGCCGTCGCCCGTGGCCTCGGTGCTGTGCTCGACCCCGTCGATCACCATCGTCAGGCTGGCCTTCTGCGGGCCGTGCGTGCCGCAGATGACCGAAAGGTCCTTGACCTGCAAGCGGTCGCTTTCGCCGTCGAGCCCGGCATGCACCAGCGCGATCAGGTCCTCGTCATAGACCTCCTTCTTGCGGTCGGCGAGTTCCTTGAACCGCACGAACACGTCGCCCAGCTGGTTCTCGGCCAGATCGAACCCCAGATCGTGCAGCTTGGACCGCAGCGCGGCGCGCCCCGAATGCTTGCCCATGACGATATTGGTCGCGGCAAGCCCCACATCCTCGGGGCGCATGATCTCGAAGGTCTCGGCGTTCTTCAGCATGCCGTCCTGATGGATGCCGCTCTCATGGGCAAACGCGTTCTTGCCGACGATCGCCTTGTTGGGCTGCACCGAAAACCCCGAGATCGTCGCGACCCGGCGCGAGATGTTCATGATCTTGCGGGTGTCGATGCCGGTGGCATAGGGCATGATGTCCCCACGCACGCGCAATGCCATCACCACCTCTTCCAGCGCGGTGTTGCCGGCGCGCTCGCCCAGCCCGTTGATCGTGCACTCGATCTGGCGCGCGCCGCCTTCGACGGCGGCCAGCGCGTTGGCCGTGGCCATGCCCAGATCGTTGTGGCAATGCGTGGCGAACACGATCTCACCTGCGCCCGGCACCTCCCGGATCAGCCGGCGGATGAGATCCGCAGATTCAACCGGCGCGGTGTAACCCACCGTGTCGGGGATGTTGATCGTTGTCGCTCCCGCCTTGATGGCGATCTCGACGGTGCGCTTGAGGTAATCCCATTCGGTGCGCGTGGCATCCATCGGCGACCATTGCACGTTGTCGCACAGGTTGCGCGCATGGCTCACCGTCTCGTGGATGCGGTCGGCCATCTCGTCCTGCGTCAGGTTCGGGATCGCGCGGTGCAGCGGCGAGGTGCCGATGAAGGTGTGGATGCGCGGGCTTGCCGCGTGCCGCACAGCGTCCCAGCAGCGGTCGATATCCTTGAGGTTGGCGCGAGCCAGCCCGCAGATCGTGGCGTTCTGCGTCTGTTTGGCGATCTCGGCCACGGCACGAAAATCGCCTTCGGAGGCGACGGGAAAGCCCGCCTCGATGATATCGACGCCCATCTCGTCAAGCAGCCCCGCGATTTCGAGCTTTTCCTCGTGGCTCATGGTGGCACCGGGCGATTGCTCGCCGTCGCGCAGCGTGGTGTCGAAAATCATAACCCTGTCTTTGTCCGCCTCCGGCGAAATACGGTCCTTGGTCTCATTGGTCATGTCGGGTCTCTTTCAATTGTCCTAAGCCTGCGGCGCGAAACGGGCACATCCTCTGAGCGGTCGCGCCATGACGGCACGCTCAGAGGCGGCTTAGGCCTAGCAGAACGGCCCGCAGGCCACGCCGGGGGGCGCGGGGCAGGGCGGGGATATGGTTCTGCGACATCATGGCTTAAAGTATAAGCTTGGCCGGTCGCGTTGAAAACCCCGAATCTCGGATCCCGTGCGCGCGACGGTCTTGAACCCGATGCGCCCTCGGCTAGCTCACCGATCATGGAAAACGCATTGATCATCGGCGCCTCGGGCGGCATCGGCACCGCCATCACGCAGGCATTGGAGGCGCGCGGCGTCGCCGTGACCGGCCTGTCGCGCAGCCGCGACGGGCTCGACGTCACCGACGAGGCCTCGGTCGAATCCGCCCTCGGACAACTCGACGGCCCGTATGATCTGATCTTCGTGGTCACCGGCGCGCTGGAAATCGACGGCGCGACTCCGGAAAAGGCGCTGAAACACATCGATCCCAAGGCGATGATGGACCAGTTCCGGCTCAACTGCATCGGCCCGTCGCTGGTGCTGAAACACGCCGTCCGCCTGCTGCCGCGCAAGGAGCGCTCGGTCTTTGCCGCGCTCTCGGCGCGGGTCGGCTCGATCGGCGACAATGATTTCGGCGGCTGGTACAGTTACCGCACCGCCAAGGCCGCGCTCAACCAGATGATCCACACCGGCGCAATCGAGCTGTCGCGCAAGCACCGCGAGGCGATCTGCGTGGCGCTGCATCCCGGCACGGTCGAAACGGCCTTCACCGAGAAATATGTCAGCCGTCACCCCTCGGTGCCCCCCGAAGAGGCCGCGCAGAACCTGCTGGCGGTCATCGACAGCCTGACGGTTGAGCATACCGGCCAGTTCTACGACTGGCAGGGCGCGCGCGTGCCATGGTGACGCGCCTTGTGCTGGTCCTTGGCGACCAGCTGAGCCCCGACCTTTCGGCCCTGCGCGAGGCCGACAAGACCCGCGATATCCTCGTGATGGCAGAGGTCATGGACGAGGCGCGTTATGTCCCCCACCACCCCAAGAAGGTCGCGCTGGTGCTGTCGGCGATGCGCCACTTCGCCGAAGAGTTGCGCGCGGATGGTTGGCAGGTCGCCTACACGAAGATGGACGACGCAGGCGCCACAAGCTCCATCGTGGGCGAATTGATGCGCCGCGCCGAGGAATACGGCACCACCGAGGTTTTGGCGACCCGCCCCGGCGAATGGCGGCTGATCGAGGCGCTGGACGCGGCCCCGCTCAAGGTCACCCAGCTTCCCGATGACCGCTTCATCTGTACGCTTGACGAATTCGATGCCTGGGCCGAGGGCCGCAAGGAGTTGCGGATGGAGTATTTCTACCGCGAGATGCGCCGCAAGACCGGCCTGATGATGGACGGCGAAAAACCCGCGGGCGGCAAGTGGAATTTCGACCACGACAACCGCAAGCCCGCCAAGACCGACATGCTGCGGGCCGAGCCGATGGCCTTCACCCCCGACGAGACGACCGAGGCGGTGCTCGATCTCGTCGCGGAGACCTTCCCCAGCAATTTCGGCGCGCTGCGCCCGTTCTGGTTCGCGGTCACGCAGTCGCAGGCGCGCCGCGCGCTCGATCATTTCGCGCAGAACCTGCTGCCGGGCTTCGGTGACTATCAGGACGCGATGCTGCAGGATGACCGCTTCCTGCATCACTCCATCCTGTCGATCTACCTCAATATCGGGCTGCTCGGGCCTCTGGAGATCTGCAATCGCGTCGTCGGGGAATGGCAGGCGGGCCGCGTTCCCATCAACGCTGCCGAGGGCTACATAAGGCAGGTCATCGGCTGGCGCGAATACATGCGCGGCATCTATTTCCGCGAAGGCCCCGACTACACGGCGCGCAATACGCTGGACCATTCCCGCACCTTGCCGCCGCTATACTGGGGCGCCGAGACGAAGATGAACTGCCTCGACCAAGCCGTCGGCCAGACCCGCGACGAGGCCTATGCCCATCACATCCAGCGGCTGATGGTGACGGGCAATTTCGCGCTGCTGGCCGGCGTCGACCCGCACCAAGTCCATGAATGGTACCTGTCGGTCTATGCCGATGCCTATGAATGGGTCGAGGCGCCGAACGTGATCGGGATGAGCCAGTTCGCCGATGGCGGCATCATCGCGTCGAAACCCTATGTCTCGTCCGGCAACTACATTGCCAAGATGTCGGATTATTGCAGCCACTGCGCCTATTCGGTCAAACAGAAGACCGGCGAGGGTGCGTGTCCGTTCAACCTCCTCTACTGGGATTTCCTCGTGCGTCACCGCGAGAAATTCGCGCGCAATCCGCGCATGGGGCCGGTCTTTCGCACATGGGACAAGATGGACGCGGACCGCCGCGATGCGGTGCTGCACGGCGCAGCCAAGGTGCTGGACGATCTCGACGCGGGCCGCACGGTGTGAGGCCGCGACGGAATTTTGAAAAAATTCCGCTCAAGAAAATTTCAAATTTTCTTGAGCGCGTGGCCGGCCGGAGCCTTCGTTATTCAGGTTGCTCTATGTTGCGGGTCAGCGCGCCTTGCTCCCATTCACCACTGGCCTCTTCGCCGCTGGCATAGCGCATCGTGCCGTCGCCCTGCCGCTCTCCGGCCTCGAACATGCCCTCGTAGACATCGCCGTTGGTGTAGGTCGCCACGCCGCGTCCCGTCATTTCGCCATCCGTCCATTCGCCCTCGTAGGTGAAGCCGTCGGGCATGGTGATGCGGCCCGTCCCGTGGCGCTCCCCGTCTGCGAACGCGCCCTCGTAGACTGTGCCGTCGGGATAGGTGGCGGTGCCCTGCCCGTGGCGCTCCCCGTCTGCGAACGCGCCCTCGTAGACTGTGCCGTCGGGATAGGTGGCGGTGCCCTGCCCGTGGCGCTGCCCGCGGCGCCATTCCCCTTCATAGCGATAGCCGTCGGGATAGGTCATTACGCCCCGACCGTGATACTCGGCATCGACGAACGCGCCCTCGTAGACGACGCCGTTGGCATAGGTCGCGACGCCTGAGCCGTCGATCACGCCGCCGACCCAGTCACCCTCGTAGGTGGCGCCGTCGGGATAGGTGATGCGGCCCACACCGTTGGGCAGATCATCGCGGAAGCGTCCCTGGTAGACCGACCCGTCGGCATAGCTCACCCGCCCCCCGCCGGAGATGCTGCCGGCGCGCCATTCGCCCACGTATTGATAGCCGTCCTGTGCAGTGAACGTACCCAGCCCGTGCCGGCGGTCATCCTTGAACCCGCCCTCATAGATGTCGCCGTTGGCATAGGTCACGCGGCCCATGCCCTCGCGCTGGCCGGCCACCAGATCGCCCTCGTACACATCGCCGTTGGGCTGGACCAGCCGGCCCTCGCCGTGGATCTGGCCGTCCTGCCACGCGCCCTCGTAGACCAGCCCGTCTGGCATGGTCAGTTTGCCCGTCCCGTCGCGCACGCCGCCCGCCATCGCACCGTCGTAGACGGCGCCGTCGGGATAGGTGATCGTGGCCTGCCCGTCCTTTACTTCGCGCACCCAGGTGCCCTCGTAGACATAGCCCGCGGGCGTCTCCATCCGGCCGCGCCCGTGATGCTCGGCATCGACGAACGCGCCCTCGTAGCGCACGCCGTTGGCATAGACCGCGACGCCTTCGCCGGTGATCTTGCCCATCTGCCATTCGCCCTCGTATGTGCCGCCATCGGCAAAGACGATGCGGCCCTCGCCATGGGGTTTGCCGTCGGCGAACGTCCCTTCGTAGACCGAACCGTTGGGGAAACGCGCCACGCCTTGTCCGCGGATCTCGCCCTCGACCCAGGCGCCGGAATACTCGTAGCCGTTGGGCAGCGTGTAGGTGCCGGTGCCATGCCGCACCCCGCCCTCGAACGTGCCCTCGTAGATGCCGCCATCCTCGTATTGCTTGGTCTCGACCGCGTCGCCCTGCGCCATGGCGAGGCCCGTCACAGCCATCGCCGCCAGTGCCGGGATGACCCATTTCAGTGATGTCGTCATGCATGCCCCGATAAACGCGCCCGCATCTGCCGACGGACTGTGCAAAAGGTACTGGAGGCGCGCGGGCGTGACAACGGGTGTCGGGCAAATCGGCTTTCCCTCGCGCAGCGATCTGCTAAGTCAGAGGGGAATGCGGGCAAGGGAGCAGGCGCATGGCTGACAGGTTCCGCCTGACACTGGCACAACTCAACGCCACCGTGGGCGATCTGGCGGGCAATGCCGACCGCGCGCGCCACGCGTGGGAGGTCGCGCGTGATGCGGACGCCGACATGGTGGCGCTGCCCGAGATGTTCGTCACCGGTTACAACCCGCAGGATCTGGTGATGAAACCGGCCTTCCATCAGGCCGCCATCGCGCAGATCGAACAGCTCGCCCGCGACTGCGCGGACGGCCCCGCCATTGCCATCGGCGGGCCTGCCTTGGAAGGCGTGGCGCTGCACAACGCCTATTACATCCTGCAGGGCGGGCAGATCACCGCCCGCGTCTTCAAGCACCACCTGCCCAACGAGACGGTGTTCGACGAAAAGCGCCTCTACACCAGCGGCGATGTCTCCGGCCCCTACACCGTCGGCCCGATGCGCATCGGCAGCCCGGTCTGCGAAGATGCCTGGCACGAGGATGTGTCCGAGACGCTGGCAGAGACCGGCGCGGAAATGCTGCTGGTGCCCAACGGCTCGCCGCATTACCGCGGCAAGATCACCACGCGGCAGAACCTCATGGTCGCGCGGGTGATCGAAACCGGCCTGCCGCTGGTCTATCTCAACCTCGTCGGCGGGCAGGATGACCAGATCTTCGACGGCGGCAGCTTCGTCTTGAACCCCGGCGGTGCGTTGGCGCTCCAAATGCCGATGTTCGAAGAGGCCATTGCGCATGTCGATTTCACACATGGCCCAGACGGCTGGCAGGCCGAACAAGGCGCCCTCGCGCATCTGCCCGACGAACTGGAACAGGACTACTATGCCGCCACGCTCGCCCTGCGCGACTACCTGCGCAAGGCGGGCTTCTCGAAGGTTCTGCTCGGCCTTTCGGGCGGCGTCGATAGCGCCATCGTCGCCGCCATCGCCGTCGACGCGCTGGGCGCCGAGAATGTGCGCTGCGTCATGCTGCCCTCGGAATACACCTCGGCCCACTCGCTGGAGGATGCGCAAGCCGTTGCGGAAAATCTCGGCTGTCATTACGATTTCGTACCCATAGACGAGGGCCGCGCCGCCATCACCGCCACCCTCGCGCCCTTGTTCGAGGGGCGGGAACGGGACGTGACCGAGGAGAACCTGCAATCGCGCCTGCGCGGGCTGCTGCTCATGGCGCTTTCGAACAAGTTCGGCGAGATGCTGCTGACCACCGGCAACAAGTCCGAGGTCGCCGTGGGCTACGCCACGATCTACGGCGACATGGCGGGCGGCTACAACCCGATCAAGGATCTCTACAAGACCCGCGTCTTCGATCTCTGCCGCTGGCGCAACGCAAATCACCGCGACTGGATGCAAGGGCCGTCAGGCACGGTCATCCCGCCCCGCGTGATCGACAAGCCCCCGAGCGCAGAGCTTGCCGCCGACCAGAAGGACAGCGACTCGCTGCCCGACTACCCGGTGCTCGACGCCATCCTGACCATTCTCGTGGACGAGGACGGATCGATCGAGGATTGCGTGGCGGCGGGGTATCAGGCCGCCGATGCCCGCAAGGTGGAACACCTGCTCTATATCAGCGAATACAAACGCTTCCAGTCCGCCCCCGGCGCCCGCCTGTCCAAACGCGCCTTCTGGCTCGACCGCCGCTATCCCATCGTCAACCGCTGGCGCGACCGCTCCGCACCAGAGTAAGCCGCCGCTGGACAAGCCCTCCGCGCCGGGGCAGGGTTCATGGCATGGTCGAGATTCCGGATATCAGGGACAGGAAAAGCTTGGAAGCCTGGCTGAAAGACCAGCCGCGCGAGGTCTCTGTATGGATCGCCTCCCGCGCCTCGGCGCGCATTCTCCACCTTTTCTGGAAACAGATGGTTACCAAGGGGTGGGCCAAGCAAGAGCAGCTATCATTATTGTGTAACTTGCGTAGTCTTCTCATTTCCTCTGTTGCTGCCATCCTTCCGACCAGAGAGATCGGAATTCGTGCAGAAGCCGCCTATGAGTCATCCTTTCTCGCGCATATTCAAAGCCCACCCTCAACTGCGGCTGCTGCTACCGCATGTGCATCTGACAAAGTTCATGCTGTGAATAACGCGGGAACAACCGTTGGCGCAGCCTGTAACGCGGTTACCGACGCATCCGCCGTGTGGGACGCTTTGCGAGCAGATGCAGAGTCTATTGACAAGGTTGGTACTCTCACAACCATTCAGCTCTGGCCCGACCTTCACCACGCTTCGGGGCAAGAGGTTTGGGGAAAACTGAAAAAACTTACCCAAACTGACAATGCAGAAGATAGTTGGCAGTTCTGGATCGACTGGTACGACGCGCTGCTGGAAGGCCGCACCCTGCTGTCCGACCCGAAGCGCAGTGTGGACATGCTCGAACAGATCGCCCTCATCGATCCCGAGACATGGGACGCCGGCCCCGAGACAGTGAACCCCAAGATCCGCGAGATTTGGGAAGGTTACAAAGACGGTTCATTTGCTGCTGGTCATGCCGCTGACCCCGAGCCGGTCTCGGAAGATGCCAAGTCTGCCATGAAACAGCGGGTGGCGGTCAACCGCGATGCACTCGTGGTGGCAAGCGCGGGGATCATCGACCAACTCGGCACCTTCAAGGAACAAGTGCGCGGAATGAACCATCTGGAGCCGGAGGTACGCGAGGAGGCTCTGGCATTCATCGACGAATTTTCTGGCAAGCTATCCAGCCTGATAGATGGTCTGCCCGTAACCGGCACGGTTGTCGATGATGATCAGGCCGGGCGGCTGGTGCTTTGGCTCCGCGAGTACCGTGGGTTGTTGCGGCACAAGCTGGCCTATTACGGATCCGCCGAAAACATGGCGGAGGCGACAGTGCCGACCGGGATCATCCTCGGTGCGACCGGGGTTGGAGCAATGCTTGGAATGCCTGTAGCTGGATCCGTCGTCGGAGGTTTGATCGTCAATCAGATGAAGCCCGGACAGGCTGCGAAAGAACTGACCAAACCGCAGGACAAAGACCTCGATCCGCAATAATGCGGCTGGCACGGCCCTCGCCCCGGAAAGGCGTACACAACCCGCGTACACAAGAGACACCCGGTACGCAGAGGCGCCCTTTCAGCCGGGCGGCGGGGCGTCGTGGAAGACGGGCGGATCCTCGGTCCGGAGCCGCTCGCTCAATGGGCCAGGACCAGCATCTGGAACGCCATCATCACCGCGAAGGCCAGCGTGACCGCCGTTGCCGCCGATCCGCTTTTGACGTTGTCCAGCGCGTCGGGGAAAAGCTCGGCAAACACCATCCAGATCATCGCGCCCGCCGCAAGCCCCAGTCCCACGGGCAGGAACGGGCGGAACGTCTCGACGAAAAGATAGGCCGGCACGGCCATGATCGGCTGCGGCAGGCTGGTGAAGATGGCCCACAGGGCGGCTTTCCAGACCGGCGTGCCGCGCGGCACCAGCACCAGCGCGATCGCTAAACCCTCGGGAACGTTATGAAAAGCGATGGCGGTGGTGATGAACACCCCCAACCCCTGTTCGCCGGAAAAGGACACGCCGACGCCGATCCCTTCGGCAAAGGAATGCGCGGTCATGATCCCGAGGATCAACAGCGCCTTGGTCGCATCCGCACCGTGCAACTCGGCGATGTCGAAATCTTTCGACTGCGCCAGCAGCCGGTCGGCCGCCACGATCGCGCCAAGTCCGGCCAGCACCCCGACCAGCGTCAGCGTGGTGTCGAGTGTCACACCCTCGGCGATCAGCGCGTGACTGGCCGCAAGCATCAGCCCGGCGGCGGGGCGTCGTGGAAGACGGCAAATCCTCGGTCCGTAGCGGCCCCCTTCAATGGGCCAGGACCAGCATCTGGAACGCCATCATCACCGCGAAGGCCAGCGTGACCGCCGTTGCCGCCGATCCGCTTTTCACATTGTCCAGCGCGTCGGGGAAAAGCTCGGCAAACACCATCCAGATCATCGCGCCCGCCGCAAGCCCCAGCCCGACGGGCAGAAACGGGCGGAACGTCTCGACGAAAAGATAGGCCGGCACGGCCATGATCGGCTGCGGCAGGCTGGTGAAGATGGCCCACAGGGCGGCTTTCCAGACCGGCGTGCCGCGCGGCACCAGCACCAGCGCGATCGCTAAACCCTCGGGAACGTTATGAAAAGCGATGGCGGTGGTGATGAACACCCCCAACCCCTGTTCGCCGGAAAAGGACACGCCGACGCCGATCCCTTCGGCAAAGGAATGCGCGGTCATGATCCCGAGGATCAACAGCGCCTTGGTCGCATCCGCACCGTGCAACTCGGCGATGTCGAAATCTTTCGACTGCGCCAGCAGCCGGTCGGCCGCCACGATCGCGCCAAGTCCGGCCAGCACCCCGACCAGCGTCAGCGTGGTGTCGAGTGTCACACCCTCGGCGATCAGCGCGTGACTGGCCGCAAGCATCAGCCCGGCGGCGGCGGCATTCGACCAGCCAATGGTGCGCGTCCCCAGCGTCTTGACCATGGCGAAGGGCAGCGCGCCCACGCCGGTCATGATCGCCGTCACCATCGCCGCCGCGATGACGATCCAAAGGCTCGTGTCCAAGTCAAACTCCCTTCATGGCTGCGTGCGCACGTGGCTCTGAAAGGGTGCAGGCCCAGGGGGTGTGATCCCGAGGCCCCGATGCGCCGCGTCAGTCGACGCGCCGCACCAGAAGCTGATTGCCGGGACCCGATTTCGTCTCGAACACCTTGAGCTCCTTGATCAGGTCGCTCAGCTTCTTCTTGCCGTAGCTGCGGGTGTCGAAATCGGGCTTGTCGGCCTGGATCTGCTGGCCGATGCGGCCCAGCGGATACCATTCGTCGTCGCTGTCGATCTTCTCCATCGCGTCGAAGATCAGCCGCCGTGCATCAGCGACTCGTTCGCCGTCAAGCTTGGGTTTCGGCGCGCTGCGCGGTGCGTCGGGGCCGTCGTCGTAGATGTTCTCGATCGCCACGAACCGGTTGCAAGCATTCTTCAGCGCGTCCGGCGCCTTGGCCTCGCCGATGCCGATCACCGTCAGGCCCTGCTCGCGGATGCGGCTGGCCAGCCGGGTGAAATCGCTGTCGGATGACACCAGCACGAAGCCGTCGAAATGGCCCGCGTGCAGGATGTCCATCGCGTCGATCACCAGCCCGATATCGCTGGCATTCTTGCCCTTGGTGTTGGCGGTCTGCTGGTGCTGGACCAGCCCGAGGTTCTGCGCGGTGCGGGTCCATCCACCCAGTTGCGGACTCGACCAGTCGCCATAGACCCGGCGCAGTCCCGGCTCGCCATAGCTCGTGACCTCGCGCAGGATGGCATCGGCGTATTTCGCCGGCACGTTGTCGGCATCGATGAGGACGGCAAGCAGTTGGGTATCGCTGACGGGCATGGGCGGACTCCTTTGTCCCTTTCATGCCCGATCAGCGCCGCAGACGAAAGCGTTTCGCGTAGGTTCAGGCGCTCTCGCCGATCTCGTCTTGCGTCTGCGTGTCGAAATCCTCGGGCGAATGCCGTTCGTGCAGTTGCATGTGCGGCTCGCCGAAGCTGCGATTGACCATGCGGCCACGCTGGACGGGCGCGCGTCCGTCGATCCTTCGTGCCCACGCCATCACATGCGTGTAGCTGCCCACGTCAAGGAAGGTCGCCGCATCGTAAAGCCGCCCGAGGCAAAGCTGCCCGTACCACGGCCAGATCGCCATGTCGGCGATGCTGTACTCGTCGCCCGCGATATAGGGCCGGTCGGCCAGTTGCCGGTCAAGCACGTCAAGCTGGCGCTTGGCCTCCATTGCGAAGCGGTTGATGGGATATTCCAGCTTTTCAGGGGCATAGGCGTAGAAATGCCCGAAGCCGCCACCAAGGAACGGCGCGCTGCCCATCTGCCACATGAGCCAGTTAATTGTTTCGGTGCGTCCCGGTCCCGAGGCGGGTAGGAAGGCACCGAACTTCTCGGCCAGGTGCAGCAGGATCGAGCCGCTTTCGAACACCCGCAGGGGCGCATCACCGGTATGATCCACCATCGCGGGGATCTTGGAATTCGGGTTTACTTCGACAAACCCGCTGCCGAACTGCTCGCCCTCGCCGATATCGATCTTCCAGGCGTCATATTCGGCGTCATGCCCGGCGGCGAGCAACTCTTCGAACATCACCGTCACCTTGACGCCGTTGGGCGTGGCCAGCGAGTAAAGCTGGAAAGGATGCGTGCCCACAGGCAGATCCTTGTCATGCGTCGCACCGGCGATGGGACGATTGATCGAGGCGAACTTGCCTCCTGACGCCGCTTCCCAGGTCCAGACTTCGGGCGGGGTGTAGCTTGTGTCGCTCATGGTGTGGTGTCCTTATCATGACTTTCACGCCCAACGTAACCTGCAGGTCACCCGACACAAGCGGCACTGTCGCACAGAACCCTGTGCGGCAGCGCGGCAGTGTCACCCCAGCTGATAGCCCGGCGTCGAGGTCGAGATCGCCTTTTCTTCTTCGTTCATGTCCTCGCCGATGCCTTCGAAAAGCGGCGTGGTCATGTAGCGCTCGCCGGTGTCGGGCAGCATGCACAGGATCACCGATCCGGGCGCGGCGGTCTCGGCGATCTGCAGCGACACGGCAAAGGTCGATCCGCCCGAAACGCCGGTGAAGATCCCCTCCTTGGCGGCAAGGTCTTTGGCGCATTTGATGCCGTCGGCCCCGGCGACCGGGATCAGGTCGTCGTAATACTTCCCATCCACCGCTTCCTGCAGCACCAGCGGGATGAAATCCGGCGTCCAGCCCTGGATCGGGTGCGGCTCGAACGCCGGATGACTCGACGCGGGGTTGCCCTCGGGCGTGCGTTCCTGCGCGTGGCCGCTGCCCAGAAGCGCGGCGTTGGCGGGTTCGGACAGGACGATCTTGGTGTCGGGGCGCTTGTCGCGCAGCACCCGGCCAAGCGCCGTCACCGTGCCCCCGGTGCCGTAGCCGGTGACCACGTAATCCAGCCGGTCACCCTCGAAATCGCCAAGGATCTCTTGTGCAGTCGTGGCCTCGTGGATCGCGGCGTTGTCCTCGGTCTCGAATTGGTGCGCCAGGAACCAGCCGTTCTTTTCGGCCAGCTCCTCGGCCTTCTTGTACATGCCGAAACCCTTCTCGCCCTTGGGCGTCAGCACGACCTTCGCGCCCAGCATCCGCATCAGCCGCCGGCGCTCGATGGAAAAGCTTTCGGCCATGGTGATGACCAGCGGGTAGCCCTTCTGCGCGCAGACCATGGCAAGCCCGATGCCGGTGTTGCCGCTGGTGGCCTCGACCACCGTCTGTCCGGGCTTGAGCCGCCCGTCGCGTTCCGCCGCCTCGATGATGTTGACCGCCAGCCGGTCCTTGACCGAGGCCGCCGGGTTGAACGCCTCGGCCTTGACGTAGATCGTCACGTGATCAGGGCCGAGATTGTTGATGCGGATCACCGGTGTGTCGCCGATCGTGTCGAGGATGCTGTCATACCGCTTGCCGCGGCCCTTGGTGCGGCGAATGCTGCTGTCGGTCATGTCGTGTCTCCCTTGGTTATACGGTGTAAACTTATGAGCCGCGCGGGCAGGGGGAAAGGGTTGTTCTGGATCCCGAGCGTGTCGACGCAGAAATCGGGAGAATGTTCGTGAAAGAATCCGATTCGTGGAACGAAGTCGCGCCAGAGGGCGCGCGCGCATACCTTGCGCTTTTCAGACCGCGTGTGGGCCTCCGGGGGTACGTTCGTGAAAACAGCGATAGCGCCTGTCCGGGGGCGGACATGCGATGGTGCTGCGGCGCCCCGCGTATCGCGCCGGGGCGTTGGCCCAACGGTCTGGATCAGACCCGTCCATAGCCCCCGAGGCGCGCGGCCCCGTTCAGGTTGGCCAGATTTTGCGGGAAAGCGGGGGCGGGATCAATAGAAGCTGTGCGACTCGACTCCGAAGGGCGACTCACCTATCTGTAAGAACAAATAGTGAACATAAGCTGCCATGCCTGCCCGCCGTATCCTGTCTGTCTGGTTTCCGCGTCTTGGGGCGGAACGTCTCTTGCGTCGTCGCGGCGATGCAGGCCCGCGCCCCTTTGCGGTGGTCGCCGATGACGGCCAGCGGCAGGTGCTGAGCTCGCTGTCGCCCGCCGCCGAAGCCGCGGGGCTGGTCGTCGGCCAGCCGCTGCGCGAGGCGCAGGCGCTTTGCCCGGACCTTGCCACGCAAGCGCAGCACCGCGCCGCCGAGGCCGGGTTCCTGCGCGCGCTCGCCCGGTGGGCGGACCGGTTTTCACCGCTGGTGGGCGAAGAGGGCGCGGACGGGCTGCGGCTCGACATCACCGGCTGCGCGCATCTTTTCGACGGCGAGGCGGGGCTGATCGACAGCCTGACCGAAGAGGCCGCCGACCTGGGCCTGTCGGTGCGCTGCGGGCTGGCCGATACGGTGGGCGCGGCTTGGGCGCTGGCGCGGTTCGCGGATCGTGGGCTGGCGCCGGGCCGGTCGGGCGACGCGATCGAGCAAGAGGCCCGCGCCACCCGTGCGCGCGCCGCCAAGCGGCGGCACTGGCAGCGGGCCACGCAGGGCACAGACGCACCGCGCCCCGCACGGATCGCGCCGCCGGGGCAGATGCACAGTGCCTTGGCCCCCCTGCCGGTGGCCGCGCTGCGCCTGCCCGACAAGGTGCTGGCTGATTTGGGGCGGCTGGGGTTGCGCCGGATCGGCGACCTTGTGGGCCAGCCACGCGCTGCGCTCGGGCGCCGCTTCGGCCCCGAGGTGACGCGCCGCCTCGACCAGGCGCTCGGGCAAGTGCCCGAACCGGTCTCGCCCGGCCGGCCGCCGCCGCGTTTCGCCACGCGGCTCAGCCTGCCCGAGCCGATCGGCCTGCACGCGGATATCAGCGCCGGGCTGGCGCGGCTGGTGACGCGGCTCTGCGCCATGTTGGGCGACAAGGGGCATGGCGTGCGGCACCTGCGGATTGAGGCGTTCCGCACCGACGAGAGCCTGCAGGTGCTGGATCTGCGCCTCGCGCGCCCGACCCATGCGCCCGACACGATCCAGCCCCTGCTGGATGGGCGGCTCGACGAGATCGACGCGGGCTTCGGCATCGACGTGCTGCGGATCGAGGCGCTGGTGGTCGAACGGATCGAGGCCCGCCAGATGCGCAGCCCGGTTCATGAGGACGGCCCGGCCACCGGCGAAGAGGCCCGTTCGGCGGCGTTCACCGACCTGGTGACCCGGCTGGGCGGGCGCATCGGGCTCGAGGCGATCACCCGCCACCACCCCGCCGAAAGCACGATCCCCGAGAAATCCGCGCTGACCCTCGCGGTCGCCTGGTCCGACCCTGCGCCGGGGCCCTGGCCGCTGCCGGATCTGGCGCGCCCTCTGCTGATGTGGCGGCCCGAGCCGCTGCGCGTGCTGCGCGAGGCGCGCCCCTGCGCCGCCTTTCACTGGCGTGGCCGGACGCACGAGGTCGCGGCCTCGATCGGGCCGGAACGCATCGCGCCGGAATGGTGGCTCGACGATCCCGAATGGCGCAGCGGGCTGCGCGATTACTGGCAGGTGGTCACGACACGCGGCGAACGGCTGTGGCTGTTCCAGGCGTTCGGCGCGCAGATCTCGGGCGGCTGGTTCTGTCAGGGCCGCTTCGGATGATGATCTGCGCGTGAAATGGGTTGATTCCGCCTCGCTTTGGCGCAACTCATGGACACCATGAGTTATCACTCTTCCGGCCCCATGCCCGGCCCCGATCCCGCGCCCCATGATCAGGTCGCGTTCCAGCGCGACGAATTGAGCGTGATCCTGTCGCTTTACGGGCGCATGGTGGCCGCCGGTGAATGGCGCGATTACGGCATTTCCTGCCTGCGCGAGGTCGCGGTGTTCGCGGTCTTCCGCCGCACCGCCGAACACCCGCTCTACCGGATCGAGAAACGGCCCCGCCTGCAAGGCAGGCAGGGCCAATACTCGGTAATCGGCATGGATGGCCGGATCCTGAAACGCGGCCACGACCTGCGCATGGTGCTGCGCGTGCTGGAGCGCAAGCTGATCCGCGCGGTCGATTAGGCCGGTGCCGTCCCGGGCAGGCGCTTGCGCGCCAGCACCGGGCCGTCGCCTTGTGCGTCGATGCGCGAAATGGCCTCGGCGATCGGCTCATACGCGACAGCCATGTGATGCGCGTTGGCGTGCAGCAGCGTCTGTGGATCCGCGACCCAGGCCATATGCCCGCGCCAGAACACGAGATCGCCGCGATCCAGGGCGGCGTCTTCGGGCAGGGCAGCGCCAAGCTGCTCCATTTGCGGGCCGCTGTCACCGGGGCAGTCGAGGCCACAGGCGAGGCACCCTACCTGCACCAGCCCCGAGCAATCGATTCCGAACGGCGAATCACCCCCCCAAAGATACGGCGTGCCGAGATGCAGCGCGGCCACCGCCACCGGATCGCTCTCCCGCGCCTCGACCGGGGCGAGGTGCGCGCGCGGCACGAACCCGTCCGGTGTCTCGGCAAACCGGCCCTCCTGCGACAGCACTTCCAAGCGCGCGCCGAACCCAAGGCCATACCGTTCGCGCGTCTTTAAATCCGCATGTGCATAGACATGCGTGGCGCGGGCGCAGACCCGGTGCGTGACGCGGCCCGTCCCGAGGGCGGCGTGGGGCACGAACCCGCGATAGCCGTCGCGTTCTGCCGCGACCTCGGCCCAGCCGCCGTGCCGGTCGAGCAGTTCCACGGCCTCGCCCATCCGCAACTGCCGGTCGCGCGGCCCGTCCGGGCCGCGGCACAGATCCACCAGTGGCTCGGTGATGAGATATGTCTCGTTCACAGGCGCAGCATCTCGGGCAAGGCCTCCAGCAAGGCCCGCGCGCCCATGCCGACCCCGCCCTTGGGGCGCGCGGGCGCGTCGTTGGCGGACCACCCGTAGATGTCGAAATGCGCGTAGGGGTGATCCCCGGCAAAGCGGCGCAGGAACAGCGCCGCGGTGATCGAGCCTGCGAAGCCGCCCGAGGGCGCATTGTCAAGATCGGCGATCCCCGGCTCGATCATCGTCTCGTAGGGCGTGTGGAACGGCATCCGCCAGACCGGATCGGCCACCTTCGCCGCACCCGCCTCCAGCGCCGTGGCAAAGTGCGCATGGTCGGTGTAATAGGGCGCAATATCCGGCCCGAGCGCCACCCGCGCCGCACCGGTCAGGGTCGCCATCGTGACCGTCAGGTCGGGCGCGTCCTCGGCCGCAAATGCCAGCGCATCCGCGAGCACCAGCCGCCCCTCGGCATCTGTGTTGTTGATCTCGACCGTCATGCCGTTGCGCGCGGTCAGGATGTCGCCCGGGTGGAACGCATCGGCGCTGACCGCGTTTTCGACTGCCGGGATCAGCACCCGCAAGCGCAGCGGCACATCAAGAGCCATGATCATCTGCGCGAGGCCGAGCACGGTGGCCGCCCCGCCCATGTCCTTTTTCATCAGGCCCATGGAATTGCCGGGTTTGAGGTTGAGCCCGCCTGTGTCGAAACACACCCCCTTGCCGACCAGCGTCAGTGTCGGGCCGGTCGCGCCGCCCGTGCCCTGCCATCTCATCTCGACCAGGCGCGGCGCTTGGCTGGCGGCGCGCCCGACCGCGTGGATCAGCGGGAAATTTTCATCAAGCAGGTCATCGCCGCGCCGGCAGGTGATCTGCGCGCCATGCCGCTCGGCCAGTTCGGTGCAGGCCGCCTCCAGCGCGTCGGGCCCAAGATCGTTGGCCGGGGTGTTGATCAGATCGCGCGTCAGCTTCTCGCCCGCCGCGATCACCTCCAGCCGGGTGGCGTCCACCCCCTCGGGGGCGACGAGCCGCGCGCGGGTCGGGGATTGTGCGCGGTAGCGGTCGAAGGCGTAGTGCGACAAAAGCCAGCCAAGCGCCTCGGTCTCGGCCTCGTCCCGCGGCAGGCCTTCGATGCGATAGGTGGCCTCGGGCAGGGCGGCCGCGATCCCCGCCAGATGAAACCGCCCGCGCGCGCGCGCGGCCGCTGTTCCGTAGCCACCGACCGCCATGGCGATCCCGCCCTGCGCGTCCGGCACCACGACCGTGCGGCCAAGCGCGCCGGCAAAGCCCGTGGCCCGCACCCACGCCGCGACCTGTGGCGCCTGGTCGTCGATCCAAGGCTCGCACGCATCTTCCGTGACCAGGTGCAGGGGTATGGCGGGTGTGCCGGGGGCGGCGAATGTCAGGCTCATCTGGGCGACCTTTGCAGGGATATGTCGGATGAGCTTAGCCACCTGCGCGACACCTGCAACCCGTCAAATCATGGCGGGGCGGGTCTCAGTACGCGGCGCCCTGCACATCCCATATTTCGCACAGCGAGCGTTCGCCGATCCGCAACAGTCGGGCGAAGGTCGCCGCGAGAGCGACATGGTCGCCCGCGTCGATGCTTGCGATCACGTCGCCTGCCACCCGCGCCAGAAGCGACATGCCGATCTGGTCGGCGATCGCGATCAGGCCGCGCGTGTCCTTGCGCATGTCCTCGATGTGGTGCTCGCGAAAGCCGCGTTCCGCGTGTCCGAGACGCGCGGCCAGCGCCTCGAGCGCGCGGCACACGATATCCTCGGCGCCCGTGTCGCCCAGCTGTTCGAACAGCGCCTCCAGCCTGTCGGCGTTGAGCCGCACGCGTTCTTCCTGTTTCAGCAATGTTACCTGTTCCAACGTCTCACCCCGTTCTCGCCGGTCGTTGCATCCCACGTCGCGCAGCATGCCCTCTGCAGGGGTGCCAAACCGTTTAGTGCGGTGCGAATTTTAGCTCGATTTCGAGGCGATTCCGCACTAGTGAACCCTCAGTGCCGAAACTCCGGAGCCGCAATGAAACATGCCCGCCCGCTGCCCCCCAGCCTGGTACAGCGTTATCACGGCTGGAAAGCAACCACGTACGCCGATAACGCGGCCTGGTACCGCCATCTGGCGGACCAGGGCCAGCATCCCCGCGCGATGGTTATTTCGTGCTGCGATTCGCGCGTGCATGTCACCTCGATCTTCGGGGCGGATCAGGGCGAGTTCTTCATTCATCGCAACATCGCCAACCTGGTCCCCCCCTGCGAGGAGGACGGACGCCATCACGGTACCTCGGCGGCGCTGGAATTCGCGGTGACGGCCCTTAACGTGGCGCATGTGATCGTCATCGGCCACTCGTCCTGCGGCGGGGCCAAGGGCTGTCAGCAGATGTGCGCGGGGGCCGCGCCGGAGCTTGAACTGGAGACAAGCTTTGTCGGGCGCTGGCTGGAGATCCTGCGTCCCGGTTACGAACGCGTACGCGATATCGAGGATACGGCAGCCCAGCTTCGGGCGCTGGAAAAGCAGACAGTGGTGGTCTCTCTCGAAAACCTGATGAGCTTTCCGTTCGTGGCCGACCGGGTCACGGGCGGCACGGTGACGTTGCACGGGCTGTGGCACGAGATCGGGTCGGGCGGGCTGGAGCAGTACGACGCGGATCTCGACCGCTTCCAGCCGCTGTGATGCGCCCAGGGCGCAGGCCTGGTGGCGGCGTCGGGATTTCGAGTATTTCCGGAAAGATGACAGCCCGCGCGGCGCCTCACGCCGCGCGGGCTGTCTCCGGTCACGCGGCCGCGTCTCGCTGGTCGAACCGACCGTAGAAGGTCTGGTTTTTCCCGGCCATCTCGCGCAGGAGATCCGGCGCGCTGAAGCGGCGGCCAAGTGTCTCGGCGAGCTGATCGCAGCGCTCGGCGGCATAGGGCGTGCCGATGATGTCGAGCCAGGAAAACGGCCCACCCGACCACGGCGCAAAGCCCCAGCCAAGGATTGCGCCGACATCCCCCTCGCGGATGTCTTCCAGAACGCCCTCTTCCAGCGCGCGCACGGCCTCCAGAACTTGCGCGAACATCAGCCGGTGCTGGACGAGCGTCAGGTCGGGCTGCTCGGGCGCACGCGGGAACTTCTCGGCGAGGCCCGGCCAGTAGCCCTGCCGCTTGCCCTGAGCGTCATAGTCGAAGAACCCGGCATTCGCCTTGCGACCAAGCCGCCCTTCGCCTTCCATCCAGAAGATCACCTCGTCGACGGCCGCGTCGGGATAGTCGTCGCCCATGGCCGCCTTCGTGGCGCGCGCGATCTTGGCGCCGAGATCGATCGAGGTCTCGTCCACCAGCTGCAGCGGCCCAACGGGAAAGCCCAGTTGCCGCGCCGCGTTGTCGATCAGCGGCGGCGCAACGCCCTCGGCCACCATGCGGATGCCCTCGTTGATGTAAGGGATGATGCAGCGATTGGCGTAGAAAAACCGCGCATCGTTGACCACGATCGGCGTCTTGCGGATCTGGCGCACGAAATCGAGCGCCTTGGCCACGGCGCGCGGCCCCGTCTTTTGCCCCTTGATGATTTCGACAAGGTTCATCTTCTCGACCGGCGAGAAGAAGTGGATGCCGATGAAATCCTCGGGCGTGTCGCTGGCCTTTGCCAGGTCGGTGATCGGCAGGGTCGAGGTGTTGGTGGCGAAGACGCAGTCGCCGCCCACCTCGGCCAGTGCCTTTTGCGTGGCCTCGGCCTTGATGCCGGGATCCTCGAACACCGCCTCGATGATCAGGTCACATCCCTTCAGCGCCGCGTAATCCGTGGTGGCGGTGATCCGGTCGAGCGTCGCCTGCTTGCTCTCCTCGGTGGCCTTGCCGCGCTTGATCCCCTTGTCCATGTAATCGGCGGTGTAGGACTTGCCCCTGTCCGCCGAATCTTGCTTCTGATCGATCAGCACGACGTCGATCTCGGCCTGCGCCGAGACCAGCGCGATGCCCGCGCCCATCATGCCCGCGCCCATGACGCCGAGTTTCTTCACCTTCTGGTCCGGCGTGTCGGGGCGGTTCGCGCCCTTTTCCAGCGCTTCCTTGTTGATGAAGAGTGAGCGGATCATCGCGGAGGAACTGGGGTTCATCAGCACATGCGTGAACCAGCGCGCCTCGATCTTCAGGGCGGTATCGAACGGCACCAGCGCGCCCTCGTAGACCGCCGATAGCAGCGCCTTGGCGGCCGGGAAAGCGCCCTGCGTCCGGCCATTGACCATGGCCGATGCCCCCACGAAGGTCATGAAGCCTGCCGGGTGATAGGGCGCACCGCCGGGCATCTTGTAGTCCTTCTCGTCCCACGGCTTGACGATCTTCGGCCCCGACAGCACCCATTCGCGGGCCTTCTCGATCAGCTGGTCGGCGGGCACGACCTCATCGACTACTTCGGCCGACTTGGCCTTTTTCGGGTCGTTAAGCTTGCCTTCGAGCAGCAGCGGCGAGGCGGCCATCGCGCCCATCTTGCGCACTAGGCGCGTCGTACCCCCCGCGCCGGGAAAGATGCCGACCATAATCTCGGGCAGGCCGATCTTGGCCTTCGGGTTGTCGGCGGCAAAGATCCGGTGACACGCGAGCGGGATCTCCAGCCCGATGCCAAGCGCGGTGCCGGGCAGGGCGGCGGCGATCGGCTTGCCGCCCTTGTTCTTGTCGTCCATGCCCGCCCGCTCGATCTTGCGCAGGATGTCGTGCATGCCCATCACGCCGTCAAACAGCCCGCGAGCAGGCGCGTCGCCGGCCTCGTCGCGCATGCGCGCGATGGCGTTGAGATCCATGCCGCCGGCAAAGCTGTCCGCCTTGCCAGAGGTCAGGACAACGCCCTTGACGGCATCGTCGGCCAGCGCGTCATCGATCAGCGCCTCAAGGTCGACAAATCCTTGCCGGGTCATCACGTTCATCGATTTGTCGGCCACGTCCCAGGTGATGATCGCGACGCCATCGGCGCCTTTTTCCATCGTGAAATCGGTCATTGTCGCAGTCTCCCCGTTCAAACGCGTTCGATGATCGTGGCGGCACCCATGCCGCTGGCCACGCACAGCGTGGCAAGCCCGGTGCCCTTGCCCGTGCGCTCCAACTCGTCCAGAAGAGTGCCGATGATGATCGCGCCGGTGGCCCCCAGCGGATGGCCCATGGCGATCGCCCCGCCATTGACGTTGAGGCGTGAGTGATCGACGTTGAAGGCCTGCATGAAGCGTAGCACGACCGACGAGAACGCCTCGTTCACCTCGAAAAGGTCGATATCGCCGATCGCCATGCCGCTGTCGCGCAGAGCCTTCTCGGTGGCCGGCACCGGGCCGGTCAGCATGATCGTGGGATCGGTGCCGATCTTGGTGGTCTGGCGGATGCGCGCGCGGGGCGTCAGGCCCCATGTCTCGCCGAAAGCCTTGGAACCCACGAGCACGCCGGCGGCGCCATCGACAATGCCGCTGGAATTGCCGGCGTGGTGGATGTGGTTGATCGCCTCGAGATGCGGGTATTTCAGTTTCGCCACGGCATCGAAGCCGGGCATGTTTTCGCCCATGTCCTTGAAGCTGGGCTTGAGGCTGCCAAGCGACTGCATGTCGGTCTCGGGGCGCATGTGCTCGTCGCGGTCGAGGATCGGCAGGCCGTTCTGGTCGCAGATCCCGATCACGGATTTCGCGAACCGCTTGTCGTCCCACGCCGCGGCGGCGCGGCGCTGTGATTCGACGGCGAAGGCATCGGCATCGTCGCGCGAAAAGCTGTATTCGGTGGCGATGATATCGGCCGAAATGCCTTGCGGGACGAAATAGCTGTCCATCGCGATCGAGGGGTCGACGGCGATCGCCGCCCCGTCGCTGCCCATGGCGACGCGGCCCATCATCTCGACCCCGCCGGCGATATAGCCGTCCCCGGCACCCGCGCGCACCTGGTTGGCGGCGAGGTTCACCGCCTCCATGCCGCTCGCGCAGAAACGGTTGATCGACAGGCCCGGCACCCGCTCGTCAAGATCCGAGGCCAGCACTGCGGTGCGTGCAAGACACCCGCCCTGCTCCTTGACCTGCGTGGCATTGCCCCAGATCACGTCCTCAACGGCGTGGCCCTCAAAGCCGTTCCGGGCAATCAGCGCGTTAAGAACATGCGCGGACAGGCGCGGGGCCGTCACCTCGTGCAGGGCTCCGTCGATGCGCCCCTTGCCCCGCGGGCTGCGTACCGCGTCAAAGATATAGGCGTCGGTCATGTCGGTCTCCTTGGTCATTGCCGGTCGGACGGGTTGCCGGGCATCAGGTCATAGGGATGTTTCCAGCCCGGAAGGCGCTCGATATTTCTGAGCCACCGGTCGATTTCAGGCCATGCCGTTCGGTCGAACCCGAATGGTTCGGGATAGAAAAGGTAGCCGCAACAGCTCAGATCCGCATTCGTCGGCGCGTCGCCCACGATCCAGTCGCGCCCCTTCAAGTGGCTGTCGAGCGCGGTGTAGGCGGCCTTCAGCCGGCCCTGCATGAACCCGATCACCTCGGCGGGGCGCTTGTCCTCGGGCAGGAAATTCATCAGGAACCGCGTCATGCCGGCCTGCGAACTGAGCTTGTGATTGTCCCAGAACATCCAGCGCATCACCTCGCGCTCTTCCTCGGGCGTGGCGCCGCCGAACTTTCCCGTTAGCTCGGTGATATAGATCTGGATGACCCCGGATTGCGTCAAGGTGGTCGCGCCATCCATCAGCACCGGCACCTCGCCCATCACGTTGATCTCGCGATAGTCCGGCCCGCGCGTCTCGCCGCCGAAGAAATCGACAAAGACCGGCTCCCAGTCGACGCCGGCCAGTTCAAGCGCGAGCGCCGCCTTGTAGGCGTTGCCGCTTTCACCAAAGCAGTGGAGCTGAACAGTCATGCGCGTCCTTTCGATGTGCCGCCCGTGGCAGGCGTTGGGTCTGAGTATTTTTGGAAAGATGAAACGGAAAGCAGTTTACCGGATATCAATTTTACCGTGTTGTTCTCGCTGACGCGGTACGGGCTGGAGAGCCGTTGGCCGTGAAAGGTGAAGCCCTGTCCCGATGACTGATGCCGTTTGGCCCGCGCATCGGGCAGGGTGGACCTGTCCCTTTCATCTTTCTCCAAATACTCCCGCCGGAGGCATCCCCCATCGGCCTGCCGCGCGATCGGCCGGCCTTTCCTCCACGGCCTCATGGCGGTCATGACCGGATCTTTCCCTTGCCGATCGGCACGCCGCACCGCTCAGCCGGCGGCGCTGGCGAATTGCTCGGGCTCGAGCGCCATTACGGTATCGGCGCCGCTTTGGATGCGCGCCAGATGCGTGGCCGTCATTGGCAGGTGGCGGCTCATGTAGTGACGCCCGGTGGCCAGCTTGGCCTCGAGGAAGGCCGCGTCCCCCTCGGCCGCATCAAGCCTCGCCTTCGCGGCCTTCGCCATGCGCGCCCACATCAGCCCAAGGCAGACATGGCCGAAGAGGTGCATGAAGTCATATGACCCTGCCAGCGCGTTGTTGGGTGCCTTCATGCCGTGCTGCATGAAATAGGTGCCCGCCGCCTGCAGATCCTTCGAGGCCGCCTTCAGCGGGTCGAGGAACTGTGCGTCGAATTCGGGGTCTTCGCCGGCGTTGTCCTTGATGTAGTCCTTCGTCATGTCGAACACCGCCATGATGGCCTTGCCGCCGTTCTGCCCCAGCTTGCGGCCCACTAGGTCGAGCGCCTGTATGCCGTTGGTGCCTTCGTAGATCATGGTGATGCGCGCATCGCGCACGAACTGCTCCATCCCCCATTCGCGGGTGAAGCCCGAGCCGCCCAGTGTCTGCTGCGCCAGCACCGTGGTCTCGAACCCCTTGTCGGTGAGGAACCCCTTGATGACCGGCGTCAGCAGCGAGATCATCTGTTCGGCGTCCTCGTCGCCGGCGCGCACATGCGCGTCGATCATCGACGCTCCCCAGAAGGTGAAGGCGCGCGCGCCTTCGACGAAGGCCTTCTGATCCATCAGGTTGCGGCGCACGTCGGGGTGCACGATGATCGGGTCGGCGGGTTTTTCCGCCTCCTGCGTTCCGATCACGTCGCGGCCCTGCAACCGGTCGAGCGCGAAGCCCAAAGCGTTCTGATACGCAACCTCGCCCTGCGCGTAGCCCTGAAGTCCGACGCCCAGCCGCGCCTCGTTCATCATCGTGAACATCGCACGCATGCCCTTGTGCGGCTCGCCCACCAGGTAGCCTGTGGCGCCGTCGTAATGCATCACGCAGGTGGCGTTGCCGTGGATGCCCATCTTTTCCTCAAGCCCGCCGCATTGCAGCGCGTTGCGGTCGCCAAGGCTGCCGTCATCGTTCACGAGGAACTTGGGGACGATGAAAAGCGAAATCCCCTTCACCCCCTCTGGCGCGTCGGGCAGCTTGGCCAGCACCAGGTGAATGATGTTGTCGACCATGTCGTGCTCGCCGGCCGAGATCCAGATCTTCTGACCACTGATCTGGTAGCTGCCGTCGTCCTGCGGCACGGCCTTGGTGCGGATCAGGCCCAGATCGGTGCCGCAATGCGGCTCTGTCAGGTTCATCGTGCCGCCCCATTCGGAGCTGACCAGCTTGGGCAGGTAGGTCTGCTTCTGGGCCTCCGATCCGTGGGCGTGGATGGCGTTATAGGCACCATGTGTCAGGCCCTGGTACATGTTGAAGGCCATGTTGGCGGCCGAGAACATCTCGCCCACGGCTGTCGAGATCAGGTAGGGCAGGCCCTGGCCGCCATACTCGGGATCGCAATCAAGCGCGGTCCAGCCCCCGTCGCGCACCGTGCCAAAGGCCTCCTTGAACCCGTCGGGCGTGCGCACCACGCCGTTCTCCAACGTGCAGCCCTGACGGTCGCCCACCGGGTTGAGGGGGCTGAGAACCTCGGACGCGATCTTGCCCGCCTCGCCGAGGATCGCCGCGGTGAAGTCGCGGTCGAGCTCGTCATAACCGGGGATCTCGGAGGCGGAGACATTCAGCACATCATGCAGGACGAATTGCATGTCGCGGGTCGGGGCGGTGTAGGTTGGCATATCTGTCTCTCCCTAGGTCGGATGCGGGGCCGCATCACTCGGCGGCGTCGCTGGTCTGCTTCAGCGAGGCGAGCATGCGCTCGCCCCATGTCATCTGTTCGCGCAACTCCGAGATCGCGGCCTCCAGCTCGTCGCGCTGCGCTTCCATTTCGGCCAGACGGCCCTGTGCCACCTCGAAGGCGCGGGCGATCTGGGTGCGTTGCTGATCCCCCCTGTCGTAAAGATCGAGCAACTGTCGCAATTCTTCCAGGCTGAACCCGAACCGCTTGCCGCGCAGGATCAGCTTCAGCCGTGCCCGGTCCCGCCGGGTGAAAAGACGCCTTTGTCCCTGCCGCATGGGCGACAGAAGCTCCTTTGCCTCGTAGAACCGCAAGGTGCGCGCGGTCACGTCGAACGCCTCGCACATCTGCCGGATCGTCATGACATCTTCGCTCATTGGTTTGCCTCTACCGCGTCTCTGGCAGCACGAGATGCGATATGCATCGCCGTGATACAACACCCGGGCGCGTTGACGTAAGAACAACGTCACGTCACTTTGCAGTTGACGTAAGATAAGGCAAGGTCAAGCCGTGCCACGGGCAACTTTTTTGCAAGAAAAGCCCCGCGGCGGCACGAAATCCACGGTCCGCATCCGGCTCAGTCGAGGCTTGCAGCGGTCTCGTCGCGCAATTGTTTCAATTCCGCCATCGCCTCGTCGATCTGGCGGCGCTGTTCGGCCAACTCGCCAAGCTGCCGGTCCGCAAGCGCAATCCACGACCGCATCTGCGCGTCGGTGCCCTCACGCTCGTAAATCAGCAGCCACTGCCGGATATCCTCTAGCGCGAAGCCGAATTTGCGCCCGCGCAGGATCAGGGTCATCCGCGCGCATTCGCGGGGGCCGTAGATGCGCGTTCGGCCCTCGCGCTCTGGCTGCAAGAGCTCGATATACTCGTAATAGCGCAGGGTGCGCGGCGTCACGTCGTATTTCGCGCACATTTCCTTGAAGCTGAGTCGCGTCTCCGGCATCGCCCCCTCCATCCGGTCATGCGCGAGCGTACCCGTGTTACGCGCGGCGTCAATGCCGCCGCATCAGTTCATGAACCCCGGTGCGAGGAAGAAAAACCCGTAGGCCACGATCAGGGCGGGCACCGCGGAATAGACCGTCGCCAGCAGCGCCACGCGCGGGTTGATCGCGATCGCCGGGAAAAGCGCGTCGCCATCGTTCGAGATCGCATTGCCGAGCAGCGCCGAGAACGGGATCAACCCGTTGATGTAGAGCGTCGTCACCAGCACCTGCGGACCGCAGCCCGGCACGAAGCCGATCACCACGCCAATCAGCGGCAGCAGCGGTGCGACCGTGGCAAACATCGCCTCGAGGTCCAGCCCGCCATAGGCCGCCATGTAATCATAGGCCAGATACGCCCCGATCACCCAGACCGAGATGAACGAGGTCTCCTCGGCCATGCGCGTGACCGGTGTGTCGGCGCTGTTGGTCATGGCCTGCAGCGGCGACGTGACCCAGATGGCAAGGCCGATGGCCGTGCCGACAAGCCCCACGAGCAGCACGGGCAGATCGCCGAACACGTCGCCGATCTCGGCCCCGGTCAGCTGCGTGATCCCGATCACCAGCCCCGGCACCGCCACCGCCAGGAACGCCAGGTCGCGGCGCCGCAGCCGCCCGATCCGGGGCACGAGGTCATGGGCGTCTGCGTTTCCTGCGAGCGGCGGCGCCAGACGCGCTGCGTCGATCAGCCAGCCCGACAGGACGCCGACCGTGAACGAAAGCGGCAAGACGACCGCCGCGGCATCGGGCCGGGTGGCGATCAGCAGGAAGGCCGCGTCGCCCATCGTCGCGGTCAGCGTCGCCACCACGGCGCCGAAGCTCACATGGCCCGAACTGTAGGCGGCGACCACCACGACCGCCCCGCCGCAGCCCGGCGTCGCCCCCATCAGCGCCGCCAGCGGCACCTGTGCGCCGCGCGCGGTGCTGAGCGCCTCGCCGATATTGTACTTGAAGACCCGTTCGGATCCGTAGAACAGCAAAAGCGTCGCGGCGACGAAGGCCGAGACCTGCACATAGGCGTCGACCATCAGACCGCGCGTCAACGCGCCGAAGCCCCCGGGCACCAGCGCGAAGGCCAGAAGCAGCAGGGCCACAATGGCCCGCTTGGGCCGCAGCGGGCGGCCAAGGGCCGCCATCGTGCCATATGCGCCGGTCTCCATGCTCATCGCGGGTCTTTCGTGCAGTTGCTAATCATTCTCAATAGCACGAATTAGGGGGTTGAAGCTCTCCTGTCAAGATCCAATAAAGTAGCCTAGGGGTGGCATCCCGCAAGACCGCAGCGAGGCGATATGAGCGATACCGATCCGGCCCGGGACTTCATGGAGGCGCTGCCGCATGCGCGCGCGCTCGGCCTGCGGCTGGTGCAGATGGGCGACGGCACCGCAGAGATCGAGATGGATTACGACACCCGCCTGATCGGCGATCCAGAGACCGGCGTGATCCACGGCGGCGCGGTCTCGGCGCTGATGGATACCTGCTGTGGCGCTGCGGCGATGAGCCATCCGGCCTCGCCCGGCGGCACTGCGACAATAGACCTGCGCATCGACTACATGCGCCCCGCCACGCCTGGCCAGACGATCCGCGCCCGTGCCGAATGCTACCACGTGACGCGCTCGGTGGCCTTCGTGCGCGCCCGCGCGGTCGATGACGACGACGCCCGCCCCGTGGCCGCGGCCACCGGCAGCTTCACCGTGGAGGGTTGATGATGGCGCGGCCCCGTCCCGAACCCGTGCAGGTGGTCAAGGAGCGCCGCGATGCCGCGCTGCGGGCGCTGGTCGAAGGTGTGCCTTATATCAGCTTTCTCGGGGTCCAGTTCGAGCGGCGCGGCGACGAGCTGACCGGGGTGATGCCCTTCGACGAGGCGCTGATCGGCAACCCGATCCTGCCGGCGCTGCACGGGGGCGCGACGGCGGCATTTCTCGAGATTACCTCGATCATCGGGCTCAGCTGGGGGATGCTGTGGGACGAGGTCGAGACCGGCGCGGTCGATCTGGAAAGCCTCAAGGCGGGGCGCCTGCCACGCCTGCCCAAGACCATCGATTTCACCGTCGATTACCTGCGCTCGGGGCTGCCGCGCGACGCCTATGCGCGCGCCCAGGTCAACCGCTCTGGGCGGCGCTACGCGTCCGTCCATGTCGAGGCGTGGCAGGACAATCGCGGTCGTCCCTTCGCGCAGGCCACCGGGCATTTCCTGATGCCGCGCCGCGATGAGTGAGCCCGCGCACGCGCACGCCCCGGTCACCCACGCCCGCGTCCTGAAGATCGCCCTGCCGATCGTCATTTCCAACGCCACGGTGCCCATCCTGGGCGCCGTCGATACCGGGGTGGTGGGCCAGCTGGGGCAGGCCGCCCCCATCGGCGCTGTCGGTATCGGCGCGGTGATCCTGACGGGGATCTACTGGGTCTTCGGGTTCCTGCGGATGGGCACCACCGGCCTGACCAGCCAGGCGCATGGCGCTGGGCAGGTGGGCGAGGTCGCAGCACTTCTGACCCGCGCGCTGATGATCGGCTTTGCCGGTGGCGCCGCGCTGATCGTGTTGCAGCTCCCGATCTTCTGGGGCGCGTTCCAGCTCGCGCCCGCCAGTGCAGAGGTCGAGGGGCTTGCGCGCGACTACCTCGCCATCCGGGTCTGGTCCGCGCCAGCGATGATCGCCATCTTCGGCCTCACCGGTTGGCTGATCGCGCAAGAGCGCACGGGCGCGGTGCTGGCCATCCAGGTGCTGATGAACGGCGTCAATATCGGCCTCGACCTGTGGTTCGTGCTGGGGCTCGACTGGGGCGTGACCGGCGTGGCTCGGGCCACGGTGATCGCCGAATGGGGCGGTCTCGCGCTCGGCCTGTGGATCTGCCGCGATGCGTTCAGCGTGCCGGCGTGGCGCGACTGGCCGCGGGTTTTCGATCCTGTGCGGCTGCGCGTGATGGCGTCGGTGAATACCGATATCCTGCTGCGGTCGCTGATGCTGCAGGTGGTGTTCATCTCGTTCCTGTTCCTTGGCGCCGATTTCGGCGACGTGACGCTGGCGGCCAACCAGGTGCTGCTGCAGTTCCTGCACATCACCGCGCATGCGCTGGACGGCTTTGCCTTCGCCGCCGAGGCGCTGGTGGGGCAGGCCTACGGCGCGCGGACAGCAGGCCACCTACGGCGCGGCGCGGTGATGACCAGTATCTGGGGCCTTGTGGTCTGCGGCCTGCTGGCCATCGGCTTTGCGGGCTTCGGAGGCACCATCATCGACATCATGGCCAAGGCCCCCGAGGTGCAGACCGAGGCGCGCAGCTATCTTCCCTACATGGTCGCCACCCCCGTGCTGGGGCTGGCGGCATGGATGCTCGACGGGGTGTTCATCGGCGCCACCCGCTCGCGCGACATGCGCAACATGATGGCCGTCAGCCTTGCGGTCTATGTTGTGGCGGCAGCGATCCTGGTACCGGGCTTGGGCAATCACGGGCTGTGGCTGGCGCTGCTGATCAGCTTCGTGGCGCGCGGCGTGACCCTCGGGCTGCGCTACCCGGCGCTGGAGCGTGATGCACGGGCGGGGTGAGGGGCGATGCGCGCCCCCCGGATTTGCCGGATCTTGCGCGGAATCAAGGCGCGAACGCGCCGCCGCGCAGCGCCCGACCGCCCCCTCGGGCGGACGCTTTTGCAGCGTCGCGATACCGCATCATGGTCACAGGATTTTGTCACCATAAACCGCGCTGCACAGCCGTTGCTGCGCCCACCCGGCGGTCGGGCACTACGCGCCAGCGCTTTGCCCAGTGCTACTCCCGTGTCCGCAGCCGCGTCCGCTGCACGATCATCACCGTCAGCAGCGGCAGCCCGACGGTCAGCAGGCTGACCACGATCAGCAGCATCCCCAGCTCCGAATAATCCGCAGGCGTCGTGACCGCGCCCGTCTCGGGATCGGTCACTTGCCGGGTGACCACGAACACGTTGTTGAGGTATTTCGTCAGCAGCGAGCTTGCTGACAGCGCCAGATTGGTGAACGACGCCATCACCGCAAAGAACGTGGCCTTGAGGTCATTGGGCGCGTTGCGTGCGATCCACGCCAGCATCGGGATCATTGCGATCTGTCCCAAAGGCGATTCGATGGCCGTGTCGATGATCGCGATGAACCGCGCGTCGGCCACCCCGCCCGTCAGCGGCGCGGTGATGTCCTGGATGCCGTAGTACAGCCCGATATTGGGCAGCGACATGATCCCGCTCGCCAGCGTCAGCAGCACGATGATGTAGACGATCGGCCGGCTCGCCATCAGCGGGCGCAGCACCACCATCCCGACAAGCGTCAGCACCGAGGTGATCAGCGACAGGATCGACTGGAACTGCTGATCGAAGCCCAGCACGTCGATCGAAAACCACGTGTAGCCGTCGCCCGGGCGCGGCACCGCGCGAAAGATGAAGATGATCAGCGCGGTGCCGATCAGCGCGCGGGCCTGCGCGGGCTCCAGCACCGCGACCAGCTGCCGCATCAGCAAGAGCACGATCACCATCGAGCCGGCAAAGATGATCTCCTGCCCGTAGGGAATGTCGCTCAGCCCGACAGTCAGCGTGATCGCAATGAACCCCGCACCGCCGATGAAATACCACGGGTTGGGCGTGGTGTCCTCGTCGGGCCGCTCGAACAGTGTGTCGGCCTCGGCGGGCGACAGCCCGCGCCGGACCAACCCCCGCTTGGCGCGGATCTTCTGGATACCCGCCAGCACCACGCCCGACACCGACACCACCGGGATCGCCAGCGCGCAAAGATAGATCGTGGCGTAGATCCCGCGCTTGGCCTCGGCGTCCATCGCCTCTATCCCCGAGAACAGGGTGATGTTGATCGCCGCGACCACCACCGTCCCGAGGATCAGCGCGAATCGGCCCAGCGTCTGCATCGTGGTGTGCATGGTGCGCGACTGCTCCAGCCCGATCTCGCGGCCCTGCGCGTCGAAGCGCGGCACCGCCTCGACCGACATCGCGTCGGCGACAGCGTCCTGCACCACCAGCCCGCAGGGTGCGAGGATATACGAGGTGATGTACCACGCAGCCATCGGCATGATCGCGGTCATCATCTCGGTCTGCGTCAGCACGAGGTACATGATGAAGACCGACAGCCCCACCAGACCCGCGCCGAAATAGACCATCAGCCATTTCCAGCGCCAGATGATGTCCACGAGATGCCCCAGCGGCATCTTCAGCGCCCAGGGCAACCCCGCCCAGAAGGACAGCCCGGCAAGGTAGGCCGCCGACAGGTCGAGGTATTCCTTCACGAAGAAGGTCCCGACGATCATCGTCAGCCCGGAAAACCCGGCGGCGAAATAGACCATCAGCGGCGGCAGGAAGGTCCAGCGCATCTGTCGCCCGAGGTCGAACACCACCGCGTCGATCCATGATGCGACCCTCGCCGTGGCGGTCATCGCCGGCCTCCCGCCTCCGGCCAGTGCGCGGCGCTTTCCGACAGGGCGGTCACGAGGGTATCGAGCCTGTCAACCGGCAGCATCAGCAGCATCTTCGGCGCCGTGATCGACAGATGCACCGGCCCGAGCGCGGCGTTCGAGGTGCCGACGCGCCCGTCGGGGGCGAAATTCAAGCCGCCGATGGGCCATTCAAGCCCGTCCGACGCGCCCTCGACCGCGCCCATCGGAAAAAGCGACACGCGGCAGCCCTCGGGCAAGGGCAGGTGGATCGTCGGCGGACACAACACCATCAGGTCGGTCTCGCCCAGAAGCACGCAGCGCTGCCCCGGATGGCGCACAAGCGTGTTGCAGGCGGCCATCTGGTGATCCAGCCGCTCGCCACAGAACCCGACACCAAGGATCAACGGCGCGCTTACCTGGCGCAGGCATTTGTCGAAATCGGTGCTGTCCTGGTCTGGCATCGGATGCAGGGTCGCGGGGTCCAGCTGCGCGCGCGCGTCGCCCGAGATGCTGTCGAAATCGCCGAACACCGCGCGCGGCGTCAGCCCGTGGGCCAGCGCCCGGTCCGCGCCGCTATCGGCCGCGACGACGTCGCTCGCGTGGAGCAGCGCCATGTCGAGCAGGCCGGAGGAAACGCGGACCCCGCCGATCAGCGTGATTGGCGTTTTTGCGTGCACAGTCATTCGCGAGCGTCCTTTTCGTTGCTCTTGCGCGATGCTGCCACGATTTGACCATGAAATGATACGCCAAGCATCATCAATTCGCGCAGTTCATCTGTATCCTGATGCCAAAGACAATGGCCGAGATGAAGGCGCGTGCGTCATGGCGGGGTCCGGGAAAATCCTCACGATCACTTACGGCACCTTCACCTGCATGCTGGAGGGTTTCGACGACCCCTTGAAGACAATGACGTCAATCTTCGATTACCTGCGCTATCTCGACGCGATCGGCCACGGTGTCGCGTCCGATGCCGTCGATCGTGACATCCTCATCGGGATTGCAGCGGGCGGAACGGCCCTGCAGGTCTATGCAGACGATCACGCGGGCGGAATCCGCCTGCGGCCGGTGCCGCCGCACGCAGCCTCGACCGTGCCGACGCCGTACACCGCGCCCGCGGATCCCGTCACGCCGAACCCGGTCCACCAGCAGGACGAAATGTCGCGCATCTTCGCGGAAACCGACATGCAGTTCAAAACCGTGGCCTCCAGCCGGCACCGCAACGCCATCCAGCACGCGCGCGCCGCGCTCGCCGCGAGCCGGGCGGATGCACCGGGCGTTCTTTCCGCGGAGCCCCTGTCAGCACCGCTCCGCCTTGGACCCGACCTCGGACCCGACCAGCGCATCGAATCATACCCGACGCCGCCCGACCGGCCCGATCCGTCCCGCGGCGGCGAGCCGCGGCGCGGTCGTGCGGACCGGACCTGACAGGGGCCCGAGGGCCGCACCGGCCGGATGCTTCGCCGACCGTGCCGCCTTCAGCCGCGGAACCCGGTCGCCACCACGAATTTCTCGGAACTGTCGGCGCGCGACGCGGGTGGCTTGACGTTCGCGACCTTCTCGAAACGCTGTTTCAGCAGCGTCTGCAGCTCGCCCTCGGCGCCGCCGGCCAGCACCTTCGACACGAACGTGCCGCCCTCGTCCAGCACATCGAAGGCCAGGTACGCGGCGGCCTCGCACAGCGCCACGATGCGCAGGTGATCGGTCTGCTTGTGCCCCGAGCTTGATGCCGCCATGTCCGACATCACCACGTCGGCGGGGCCATCGAGCCATGCCTTGACCCGGTCGTCGGCGCCGTCCTCCATGAAATCGAGCTGGTGCAGCTCGCACCCCGCGATCGCCTCCACCTCCTGCAGGTCGACGCCGAGGATGCGGCCCTGCGCCTTGCCGCTCTTCTCGCCAAGCGCGTTGATCCGCGGCACGGCCACCTGGCACCAGCCGCCGGGCGCACAGCCCAGATCGACAACCCGCGCACCCGGAACCAGAAAGCGGAACTTGTCGTCCAGCTCCATGATCTTGAAGGCGGCGCGCCCGCGATAGCCCTCGGCCTGCGCGCGCTTGACATAGGGATCGTTGAGCTGCCGCTGCAGCCAGCGCGTCGAGGACGCCCGCCGCCCGCGCGCCGTCTTGACCTGCACCGTCAGATCGCGCTGTCCGCGCCCAGAGGTGTTCTTGCCATCCGGTCCCTTGGCCATCAATCCGTCCCGTCCATCAGCACACCGGTCGTGGCCATCTGTGCATAAAGCATGCCCTCGCGCAGGCCCCGATCGGCCACCGATAGCCGGTCGGTCGGCCAGCACCGCAAGAGCGCCTGCAGGATCGCGGCGCCGGACATGATCAGCGCCTGCCGGTCGTGGCCGATGCGCGGATCGCTGCGCCGCCCGGCCGGGCCGAGCGTCAGGTAGGTGCGGATCACCTTGTCGATCTCGTCGCTGGTCATGGTCAGCCCATCCACCTTGTTGCGGTCGTAGCGCTTGAGGCCCAGGTGGCTCGCCGCGACCGTCGTCACCGTGCCGCTGGTGCCGACGATCTGGAACCCCTCGCGGGTCTGCTCGTCCTTGTAGGGCGCGAATCCCGCGAGGTTTTCCTCGAAGAACCAGCTCATCAGCGCAAAGCGCGCGCCATCCTCCATCACGTCGTGGAACTGGTCGCGCAGCGTCGCCACGCCCAAGGGCACGCTGATCCAGTCCACGACCTTCGCCGTCGGCCCGCCATCCTTGCACTGAAATCCCAGATGCATGCGCGCAATCGCGCGGCGGCGTTCGGCGGCGGGCACGTCGCGCAGGTCGATCCACACAAGCTCTGTCGAGCCGCCGCCGATATCCACCACCAGAAGCTGCTCGGTGCGCGAACTGACGAGCGGCGCACAGGACACGACCGCCAGACACGCCTCTTCTTCGGGGGTGATGATGTCGAGCTTCAGCCCCGTCTCACGCTCGACCTTGCGCATGAAATCCATGCCGTTCACGGCACGCCGGCAGGCCTCGGTCGCGACCAGCCGCATGTGCTCCACCTTGTGGCGCCGCAGTTTTTGCCGGCACACGCGCAAGGCCTGAATCGTGCGATAGATTGAGGCGCGCGACAGCCTTCCAGACCGCTCCAGCCCGAGGCCGAGCTGGACCGTCTTGGAAAAACTGTCCACGACTTTGAACTGCGCGCCCTCGGGTCGGGCGATCAGCATGCGGCAACTGTTTGTTCCCAGATCCAGGGCCGCGTATAGCGGCACGTGATCCGGCAGGCTCAGTGCGGGGCTCTCAACCGGGTTCGGGAATGCGCCCGCACTTTCGGGACGCTTGGGCGCCATGTCGACACGCCCTCCATTTCTATTTGAGGGTAATCTAGTCTCATCTGTGCCGTCGTGCAAGCGTCCCGCGCGCTCACCGCGCCTGGGTGTGATACTCGGGGTTGGGCTGCATGCCGGTGGCCGAGGCCACGCGGTTGGTCATGTTGAAAAACCCCGCCACGTTGGCGATGTCCCAGATGTCGCGCTCCGAAAAGCCCGCTGCGCGCAAAGCCTCCCGGTCGGCCCCGACAATGTCCGACGAGGCCTTGGTGACCTTCTCCGCGAAACCCAGCATCGCGGTCTGGCGCACATCCAGAGGGGCGGCGCGCCAGTTCATCACCATGGCCTCGCCCAAGGCCGGATCGCCCGATAATTGCCGCACGGCTGCGCCATGCGCCACCTGGCAATACCAGCAGCGATTGATCGAGCTGACCACGACCGCGATCATCTCGCGCTCCAGCTTGCTCAGCCCGCTCTCGCCCAGCATCAGGTCGTTGTAGATCGCGGTGAACGCGTCGAGCTTGTCGATATCATGCGCGTAGGCCTTCAGCACGTTGGGGATCATGCCCAGCTTCTGCTCGCAGATATCGAAATACTTCCGCGTTGCCTCGGGCAGCGGGTCGACCATCTGCAAATCGAGCGCGGTGATCGGTTGGGTCTTGGTCATGGCTCAGCCCTCCTGCGTTTCGTCCTTCTGTCGGTAATGATACGGGCCGACCCGCGCAAAGCCCATCGCAGCATAAAGCCCGTTCGCCTCCGTGTTGGCCTGCGTGCAAAGTACCGCGATGTGATCCGTGCCATGCCTTGCGGCCCAATGCGCCGCCTCGACCATCATCCAGCGGCCCATCCCGGCGCGCCGGTGGGCGGCGCGTACTTCCAGCGCGTGCACCACGGCGATGCCCTCGTGGATCGCGGCAAAGCCTGCTGCGGCGGGGCGGTTATCGTGGCGACCGAAAAGCGCGGTTTTCGGCCCCGCGGCGCGCGCCATCACCGCAATGCGGTCAGGGCCAATGCCGCCCTCGGCCCAGATCTCGCGCATGATTTCCAGCGGCTCCCAAACCGCAAAGGTGGTGACACGCGGCGGGGTCTGCGCGGTGAGGTCGCCGACCTCCGCCACGTGGATATTGGTCGGATCGACGATGCGATAGCCGTGTGCGTCGAGCCCCGCATCGAGGGCCTCGTCACCCGGCCATATCTGGAACAGCGCATCCTGCCCGAGCGCGCGCATCGCGTCCTCGGCGCCGGCCAGCTCTTCGTCGGTCAATGCCCGCGTTGCGGTGGCCGCCGAGACACGCTTGCCACCGCCGCGTCCCGCGCGGATGGTGACCAGACCGTGGGTCTGCCGGTCCGCGGGCGGCCACGTGCCCTCGACCGCGGCGTGAAGCCCTGGCAGATCGGGGATCATTCGACCAACATCTGTGACAGGTCGGCCATCGCCGCATCGACCCGCGCGCCGTCCTGACCGCGCACCACGACATTCACCCCGTAGGCGCCGTTACGGATAAACGGGTACGATCCGAAGGACAGATCCGGATAGCGCGCCGCCAGATCGGTCAGCGGCCCGGCGATGTCGCCCTCGCCGCGGTCCACGTCCAGCGATTGCGACAGAAGGGGCGCTCCGCCGGTGATCGTGGGCAGCACCGACGCCACCATCGCCTGAAAGATCTGCGGCACCCCGGCCATCACGTGCACGTTCTCGATGGTGAATCCCGGCGCGGCGCTGACCGGGTTGTCGATGAGCGTTGCACCCTCGGGGATGCGCGCCATGCGCAGGCGCGCCTCGTTCAGCTCCATGTCGCGGGCCGCGTAATGCGCGGCAAGCACCGCGCGCGCGTCCTTGCGCACCGAAATGGCCCGTCCAAAGGCGCGCGCCACGTTCTCGGCGGTGATGTCGTCATGCGTCGGGCCGATCCCGCCCGAGGTGAAGACCACGTCATGCGCGGTGCTCAAGGCCCGCACCGCCGCGACGATAGCGTCCGCGTCGTCGCTGATCACCCGCACCTCGCGCAGATCGATGCCGGCGCGCGTCAGTTCGCCGGCAAGATAGGCCATGTTCGCGTCGCGGGTCCGGCCCGACAGGATCTCGTCCCCGATGACAAGCATGGCGGCGGTCGGGTTGGGCATGGCGGGGGCCTCTCGGAGTGCTGCGAATGCCTTGGGTATAAGCGCGGCGCAGGCAGTTTCAAACCCCCACCTGCGCCGCCTTGCCACCCGGCCCCTGCATCTGCAGCGCAAGCGTCAGCTTGCCGGTGACGTCAGTCCGACAGACGTTCGTCGAGGAACGCGGTGAAGGCGGTCCAGCTTTCTTCGTCGGCGCGCTCATCGTAGCGGTCGCTCCCGAACACGGTAAAGGCATGCGGCGCGCCGGAATAGATCTCGATCCGGTAGGTCGTCCCGGCCTCTTCCAGCTCGGACCCGAGGGTCGCCACGTCGTCGAGGGTGATCGAGCTGTCGGCCCCGCCATGCAGGATCAGAAGCGGCGGCTCATCCCCGGACCAGCCCTGGCCTTCGGGCGTACTCAGCCCGCCATGAAAGGTCGCGTAGCCGGCCACGGAATCGGGCCCGCCACTCCGCGCCATCTCCAGCGTCGCGGCCCCGCCGAAGCAATAGCCCATGACGATCATCCGCTCGGCATCCGAGCCCGACAGCGCCTGGTCGACCCCGGCATCCAGCAGCCTGCGCATGCGCTCGCGGTCGTTGTAAAGCGCCCCCGTGGCCGCGCGCCTGTGATCGACCGTCTCGGTCGGCGTGTCGTCGCCGAAAAGATCCAGCGCGAAGGCGTCATAGCCCATCTCGGCCAGCATGTCCGCGCGCCGACGCTCGTAATCGGTCATCCCGTCCCAGTCATGCAGGATCAGGACAAGCCCCGCCGGATCCTCTGCCTGCGCCAGGTAGCCGGTGAACGCCTCGCCATTCACCTCGTAGGGCACGTCCTCGGCCAGCGCCGGCGCGGCCACCAGCACCAAGGGCGCGAAAAGAAATGATGTCAGTCGCATGGTCATGATCCCTCCCGTCGGGGTTACCCCCGTTCGATTTCCAATGGCCCGCGCCGCGATCCCGGCGACAGGCCTTTGGCGAGCGTAGGGCGGGCAGGGGGTCAAAACAACATTGGCGGGCCGGCAGCGACCCAAGGCAGGCCGGGGATCCTTGCCAAGATGGGGGTGCTACGCCTCGCGCCCCTGCGCCTTGAGACGCGCATGCAGCACCCCGGCCTCGGACGCGCCGGCCTCCAGCGCGAAGACATAGGCATGCGTCAGGAAAAAGCACGCCGCGTCGATCTCGTTCATCCGGTCGGCCGCCTCGGCGCAAAGCCCGATCAGGGCGCGCCTGTCGCCGGTCTCGTGGGCGTGGATCATGGCTGTGTCGAGATCGCTCATTCCGCCGCCCGCCTCATGTCGTGATGCAGGGCGCGGTGCGCCTCGATCCGGCCCGCGACCCAAGCGTGAAAGCAATGCGTTGGGCTGTCCATCACCGGCGAGAACCGCCCGCCATCGAAGCCGCTCGCATGCCGGCCGCGCTGCATCCCCTCGACGACGAAGATATCCTCTTCGAACACGGACTTCCAAAGCTGGGTGTTGCGCATGCGCAGCCCGTCATCGCTGTCGGGCACGGCATAATACAGATGCACATGCTCGACCGTGCGCTCGGGGCCTTTCGGTTCGAGGATGATGACGAAGGCGTGATCGCGGTGCACGCCCATCAACACGTTGGGATAGGCCGCGATATACTCGGCCTGCTCGTTCCACTTGGCGCCCACATCCGCGAAATCGGGGAAGGTCTCGCCGTGCTCGTTGGTGATCTGGCGGTAAACCATCGTTCCCTGCCCGGAATATTCACCCGGCGCCTCGATATGGTAGTGATCCTCAAGCCGCGAATAGCTGTTGAGGCCGGGATGCACCCAGGGCAGGTGATAGCTCTCGCAATAATTCTCGACCGCGAGCTTCCAGTTGGTCGCGACTTCCAGCGTGAAACGGCTGTCATGGCCGCCGTGATAGACCGGCAGATCGAAATCCCGCCAGCGCGCCATCAGGCCCGCCATCGCGTGCTCGAAGGGCGGGGCATCGCCCGACAGGTTGATCCAGACGATATCGCGCCAGACATGGCTGCGCACTTCCAGCAGGCCCAGGTCGGCGCGGTCGATGTTCTCATGCGTGTTGCGCCCCGGCCCGCCGACATGCGGCGTCGCGACCAGCCCGCCCTTGGTGGAATAGCACCACGAATGATAGGGGCAGCGGATCGCACCCTCGATCTTACGCGGCGCATCCACAAGGATCATGCCGCGATGGCGGCAGATGTTCTGAAACACCCGCACATGGCCCTCGCGGTCGCGGATCAGCAACAGCGGCATCCCGAGGAAATCCAGCGGTTTCGCGTCACCCGGCTCTGGCACGTCGGCGGCCACGGCCAGCCCGGCCCATTGCGAGGCCAGCAGCGCCTGCTTTTCCTCCTCGAAGACGCGCGCGTCGATGTAATGCGCATTGGGCAAACCATTGGCCCGCGCGACATCCGCGCGCACAGCGCCAAGATCGGTCAACGGCTGGGTCATCCGGATCGTCTCCCGTTCACGTGATGACCGCGAGACTGCCATGCCGGGCGCACGCCCGCGCCACCGCTTGCGACCCGACTTTCCTCAAGGCGACATCAAAAGTGGCCTTGGGGGGGTCTCAGCGGGTTTTCGCCGCCCTCAGACCCCGCGAGAAATCGCCGCGACCCCGGTGCGCGCCATCTCGATCAATCCCAGCGGCCGCATGAGATCGGCGAGCGCATCGACCTTTTCCGGCGCGCCGGTGATCTGGAACACGAAACTGGTCAGCGTGCTGTCCACGACGTTGGCGCGAAAGATATCGGCCAGCCGAAGCGCCTCGACACGCTTCTCGCCTGTCCCCTCGACCTTCAGCAGCGCCAGTTCGCGTTGCACGTTCGGCCCTTCGACGGTCAGGTCATGCACCGTGTGGACGGGCACGATACGCCCCAGCTGCGCCTTGATCTGCACGATCACCTGTGGCGTGCCGGTGGTGACGATGGTGATCCTGCTGGTATGCCCGGTATGATCCACCTCGGCCACGGTCAGGCTGTCGATATTGTAGCCGCGCCCCGAAAACAGCCCGATTACCCGCGCCAGCACGCCCGGCTCGTTGTCGACGATCAGCGCCAGCGTATGGGTCTCCTGCACATCCGAGAATTGCGGCCGCAGATTATAGGCCGAATGCTTGGACGAGCCTTTCTTGATCTTCAGGGCGGACATGAACCTTTTTCCTTATCTTTGGCCTCTGCGGCCTCGGTTTCATCTTTCCGGAAATACTCTCGGGGGGTGTGGGGGGCAGACAGCCCCCCACGGGTTAGTGCGGGCGTGCGGGCAGACAGCCCCTCAGCTTTACACCAGCACCGCACCGCCTTCCTTGATCGCGTCCTTGGTCGAGGCCTCGCCCAGCAGCATCTTGTTATGCGGCTCTCCGCTCGGGATCATCGGGAAGCAGTTCTCGTGCTTTTCGACCAGGCAGTCGAAGATTACCGGCCCGTCATGGTTGAGCATCTCCATGATCGCGTCGTCCAGATCGGCAGGATCCTCGCACAAGATGCCCTTGGCGCCGAACGCCTCGGCCAGCTTCACGAAATCGGGCAGCGCCTCGGACCACGAGGACGAATAGCGCTCGCCATGCAGCAGCTCCTGCCACTGCCGCACCATCCCGAGGCGCTCGTTGTTGAGGATGAACTGCTTGACGGGCAGGTGGTACTGCACCGCGGTGCCCATCTCCTGCATGTTCATCAGCCATGACGCCTCGCCCGCGACATTGATCACCAGCGCGTCGGGATGCGCCATCTGCACGCCGATCGAGGCCGGAAAGCCATAGCCCATGGTCCCCAGCCCGCCGGAGGTCATCCAGCGGTTCGGGTCCTCGAACCCGAGATATTGCGCCGCCCACATCTGGTGCTGGCCCACCTCGGTGCAGATATAGCGATCGTGGCCCTTGGTCAGCGCCTCCAGCCGCGCCAGCGCGTGTTGCGGTCGGATCACCGGGCCGGACTGCTTGAACTTCAGGCAGTCCACGCGGCGCCATTCCTCGATCTTTGTCCACCACTTGGCGATGCCTTCGCGGTTGGTATTGCCGCCGCGCGCTTTCCAGACCTCCAGAAGATCGCCCAGCACATTGCCGATATCGCCAACGATTGGGATGTCGGTCTTGATCACCTTGTTGATCGATGACGGGTCGATATCGATATGCGCCTTGGTGCTGCCGGGGCTGAACGCGTCCAGCCGCCCGGTGATCCGGTCATCGAAGCGCGCGCCGATATTGATCATCAGATCGCAATCATGCATCGCCATGTTGGCCTCATAAAGGCCGTGCATCCCCAGCATCCCCAGCCAGTTTTCGCCACTGGCGGGATAGGCGCCAAGCCCCATCAGGGTCGAGGTGACGGGAATGCCGGTCGCCGCGACCAGTTCGCGCAGAAGGCGGCTCGCCTCGGGGCCGGAATTGATCACCCCGCCGCCGGTATAGAAGATCGGGCGCTTGGCCTTCTCGATGGCGGCGACCAGATCGGTGATGCCCTCGATATCGCCCTTGACCTGCGGCTGGTAGTGATGCGTGCGGGCCTTGGACGGCGCGACGTAATCGGCGCTGGCGAACTGCACGTCCTTGGGAATATCCACCAGCACCGGCCCCGGCCGACCCGAGGTGGCGACGTGGAACGCCTGATGCATGGTGTCGGCAAGTTTCTCGGTGTCCGAGACCAGCCAGTTATGCTTGGTGCAGGGGCGGGTGATGCCCACCGTGTCGGCCTCCTGAAAGGCATCCGTCCCGATCATGAACGTGGGCACCTGGCCCGTCAGAACGACCAGCGGAATGCTGTCCATCAGCGCATCGGTCAGGCCGGTCACGGCATTCGTCGCGCCGGGCCCTGAAGTCACCAGCACCACCCCCGGCCGCCCGGTCGAGCGGGCATAGCCTTCGGCGGCGTGCACCGCGCCCTGTTCATGGCGCACGAGCACGTGACGGATCCCCTCCTGCTGGAAGATCTCGTCGTAGATCGGCAGCACGGCGCCACCGGGATACCCGAACACGACGTCCACGCCCTGGTCCTTGAGGGCCTGAACCACCATTTTCGCTCCGGTCATCTGACGTGTCATGTGCCTGTCGCTCCGTAATCTGACGTCATGTCGTGTCGCATAAAAAAGCCCCCGAACCAAGACGGGGGCGCATGGGGTGCCGTTGTGGCGTCCGTTACCGGCCCATGCGCAAGGGTCCTACTGTGTGTACCAGCGTGTTCACCACGTGCGGCTCCTTTCCGTTGCAGGGTATCTAAATCCGGGCGCAGAGCGCGTCAAGACGAATTGGCAGGTAAAATGTCGTGACCTGCCCCGATTTCTTTTCATTTATTGCGCAAACGGGCCTTCTTGGGACAGGTCAGGTGCGCGGCGTTGGTATACGGTCTTGGCCATGCAGGGCAGACGTCAATGTGCCGGAACGCCCGAGCATTGGATTCCTTTGCGTTGGATTTTTTGGTGCTTGTCCCGGAAACAGGCGGGCAACGGTATTTGCACCCGCGGGCGCAGCCGCTACAGTCCGCTGAGTCGAAACCGGCGGGTGCCGTGCCGACACGGGCCGCACCAAACGAGACTACGGGAGGACACAGTCATGGATCGCCGAAGATTTCTGAAAAACGCCACGTTCGGCGGTTCCGCCGCAGCGGCCACGTCGCTGGCAGCACCGGCCTATGCGCAGGGCAGGCGGACGCTGACCATGGTCACCACGTGGGGGCGCGGAATGGCCGGGGTGCATGACGCCGCGCAATATTGCGCGGACGCGATCACCGGGATGTCGGATGGCGAGATCACCGTCGATCTGCAGGCGGGGGGCGAGCTTGTCGGGCCGTTCGAGGTGTTCGACGCCGTCGCGGCCGGGCAGGCCGACATGTATCACTCGGCCGATTACTACTTCATTGGCCAGCACCCGGCGCTGTCGTTTTTCTGTCAGGTGCCGTTCGGCATGACCTTCCAGGAATACAGCAACTGGCTCTACCATGACGGCGGGCGCGAACTGGCCGACGAATTGTACGGTATCTTCGGGCTCAAATGCTTCCCGGCGGGCAATACCGGCCCGCAATCGGGTGGCTGGTTCAACAAGGAAATCAACAGCCCCGAGGATTTCCAGGGGCTGCGATTCCGCATGCCGGGGCAGGGCGGCCAGGTTCTGGGCAAGCTGGGCGCGTCGGTGCAGAACCTGCCCGGTTCCGAGGTGTACCAGGCGCTGTCATCCGGTGCGATCGACGGAACCGAATGGATCGGTCCCTGGGCCGACGAGAAGGCCGGCTTTCAGGAGATCACCAAGATCTACTACACGGCCGGCTTCTTCGAGCCCGGTCCGAACATCAACCTGACCTTCAACCTCGACGTCTACGAAAGCCTCACGCCGGCCCAGCAATCCATCGTGAGCCACGCGGCGCAATCCGCCAATATCTGGTCGATGTCGCAATTCATGACCAACAATTCGGCCGCGCTGCAGCGCCTGCAGGCAGCCGGCGTGAAGCTGATGGAATTCCCTGACAGCGTCTGGGATGCCTTCGGTACCGCCTCCCAGGAGGTCGTGCAGGAACCGATGGACGACCCGCTCTACAAGAAATGCCATGACAGCTACATGAGTTCGCTGCGCAAATCCGCGGCCTGGAGCAGCGTGTCCGAAGCCGCGTTCGCCAGGCAACGCAACCGCGTGGTCGGTATCTGATCTGGTTCTGACCGCAGGCCCCGTTTCGACTGGGACAGGGCCGCTTTCGAGTGCGGCGCAGGGCCGATCGTCGTGATCGGATGCAGGAGAGCGTCATGGAAAACGACAGCGGCGTCGGTCTGATCGTCGTTCTCGCGGGCTTGGGGGACGGGGCACTCTGGCTGGCCCGCAACATCGGCATGGCCTTCTGGAACCTGGGCTACGCGCTGGGCCATCCGGCAAGCTGGCTCGACTGGTCCGACCCCGAGGCGATCTCGCGCGTCGTCTATTACGGCGCGTCGTCGGAGCTTTTCTTCGTGATGCTCGCGGGCTTTCTCGTGATCACCGTCGCCGGGGGCTGGATGCCCCGGTTTCTCTGGGGCTGCGTGCGCGGCCTTGAAGGCTTTGCCAACACCGTCGGGCGCATCGCCGCCTGGGCGGGGCTGATCATGGTGATCCAGCAGATCGTCATCATCTTCCTTCAGCGCATCTTCGCGCGATCCGAGATCGTGCTGGGCGTCGGCATCCCGCTTCAGTTCGACATCAGCTGGTGGTCCGAGGAACTCAAGCTCTACAATGCCATCGTGGTCGCGCTTTGCTGCGCCTATGCCTTCACGCAAGGCAGTCATGTGCGCGTCGACCTCATATATGCCCGTCTGCGCCACCGCAGCCGCAAGGTGATCGACATGGCGGGCAGCCTCGTGTTCATGATGCCGATGGCCGTGCTGATCTGGCTTTACGGCTGGTTCTTCATGTGGCGTCACCTCATCACGCCGAAACCTTCGGCGTCCGAGTCGCTTGACCGGATCATCATGAAATCCCGCGCGCTGCGCTGGAATGTCGAGACCATCAGCTTCAGCCCGAACGGCTTCAACGCCTATTTCCTCTTCAAGGTGCTGATGGTTGTGTTCGCCGGCATGATATTCCTGCAGGCCTGCGCGGTCTTCTGGCGGTCCTGGCTGGAATGGCGTGAGGGGCCCGAAAGCGAGGGCAAACATCTTGATCGGGACATCTCCGGCACCGCCGCCAGACCCCCCGGCGCGACGCAGTAAAGGGCCAGCACAGCATGCTTTTCGGACTTGATGGTGTCGAGATCGGCCTGATCATCGTCTTCCTGTGCCTTTTCGGCGGCATCCTGTCGGGCTTTCCGGTGGCGTTTGCCATCGGCGGGGCGGGGGTCGTATCCTTCGCGATCATCGCGGCGCTCGACAGCGCCGGGCTGCTCGTGCATCAGTCCATCGACAGCCGCAGCGACGCGTTCGACGCGCTGGTCGCCAGCGGGGTGCGGTCCGACGCGATCTCGATCTTCCGATACCCGGATCTGCCGCGCATCGCCCAGCCGGTGTTCGAGCGGGGCTGGGAAATGGCGCTCGACCGCAACATGTCCTTCATCGCCAACCGCATCAACGAACGCGTGCTGGCCGGCGCGTCGATAGAGACGCTGCTGGCGGTGCTGATGTTCGTGATGATGGGGATCACGCTGGAACGCTCGAAGATCGCCAATGACCTGCTGACCACGATGGCGCGGGTCTTCGGCCCGCTGCCCGGCGGCCTTGCCGTGTCGGTCGTGGTGGTGGGCGCGTTTCTGGCGGCCTCCACCGGCATCGTCGGCGCGACGGTGGTGACCATGGGCCTGCTCAGCCTGCCGACGATGCTGCGCGCGGGCTATTCGCCGCAGCTGGCCACCGGCGTGATCGCGGCTTCCGGCACGCTGGGGCAGATCATCCCGCCCTCGATCGTGATCGTGCTTCTTGGGTCGCTGGCCGGCGATCTTTATGCCACGGCGCAGCAAGACCGCGCGCAGGCCGCGGGCTGTTCGGACGCGCTGACCTACCTGGGAGAGCCTGCGGTGGTGTCGGTGGGCACGCTCTTTCAGGCCGCACTTTTGCCGGGGGTGCTTCTGGCGCTGCTCTACGCGCTTTACGCCTTCGGCACCGCGCTCGTGACCCCCTCCAAGGCCCCCGCGGTTAAGCACGCCGCAGGCGGTGGTGGCGAGCCGGTGACGCGCGGCGAAGGCTTCACGTGGTTTCTCGGGGTGCCGGTCGCGCTGATCGCCGGTTTCATGGCGCTGTCCTCGGTCGGTGTGATCGGCTCGCAGGATCTGTCCGTGGACAGCTTCACCGACCGGGGCGAGACCGCATCGCTGCGCACCAATGTCAGCGAGTCTTGCCGCCAGTCGATGATCGACCTGCATGGCCAGTCGGCATGGGACCAGGCGGTGGCCGAGCAAGAGGCGATCGACGCCGCCGGCGGGACCGAGGAGAGCACGCGCCTTAGCCCCGAGCGCATCGCCGAGCTGCGCGCGCAGAAGGTCGCGAATGCCGCCCCCATCGGCACCGGCGTCGCGACGATCATGCTGATGCTGGGCCTCGCTCTGGCGCTGGCGCGCGGCGTCTCGCCCTCGGCCACCCCCGTGCCGCTGCTGATTGGCGGCCTCGGGATCGTGCTGGGGCTGCTGGTCGACACGTTGCTGATCGGCCCCGCGGCCTCGCCGGGGGCGACGGTCCTGCTGCTGGCAATCCCGCTCGCGCTCGCACTTTACGGCACGGCGCATGCCGCGACGCGCCTTGCGCGCAACGACCTCATCCGCGTGGTCTTCCCGCCGCTGGTGCTGATCGTGGCGGTACTGGGCTCGATTCTCGGCGGCATCACCAACCCGACACCCGCCGCGGCCCTCGGCGCGGGCGGTGCGATCATGCTCGCCGCCTACCGCAAGCTGCGCGACGAGGACCGCTCGCCGAAGATAATCCTCGTGGCCACGCTGGGCGTGGTGATCGCCATTCTCATCGGCATCAATTTCGACCTGCGCATCGACCGCGACACCGCGGGGATCAAAACATGGCTGGCGTTCCTCGCAGCCTATACCGCCTATCTCGCAGCATTGTTCGGGCTGATTTTCGCGTGTTGGGTGCTCTACACCGGGGGTGTGCTGACCCCGGTGGTGCGCGAGACCGCCAAGGTCACCAGCATGGTCTTCACCATCCTCATCGGCAGCCAGATCCTGAACCTCACGGTCATCAGCTTCGGTGGCGAGGACTACATCCAGGCGTTCCTGCAAAGCTTCGACAACGAGGTGAAGGTCTTCCTCGTCGTCATGCTGGTGCTCTTCATCCTCGGCTTCGTGCTCGATTTCCTCGAGATCATCTATATCGTCATCCCTATCGTCGGGCCGGTGATCTACGGTGGCGGGTTCGACCCGAAATGGGTGACCATCATGATCGCCGTGAACCTGCAGACCTCGTTCCTGACACCGCCCTTCGGGTTTGCGCTGTTCTACCTGCGCGGGGTCGCGCCGCCCGGGGTCACCACCGGACATATCTATGCCGGCGTGTTGCCCTTCGTTGTGATCCAGGTGGTCGGGCTGGCAATCCTGTGGTTCTTCCCGGGTATCGTGACCCTCGTGCCGGCGCTGCTGGCGGGCTGAGGCATCGCGGCACATTGACAGCCCCCTCTGGTACTCGGGCGGAAAACCGCTTAACTACCTCGCAAACGAATGACGACACGAGGCCAGTTGTGAACGAGAAACATCGCGGGCGCACCACGCGCGAAGGCATCCGCATCCATTCTCCCGAGGATTTTGCCGGGATGCACGCGGCGGGCCGGCTCGCGGCGACGATCCTTGACGAGCTTGCCGATCACGTCTTCGTGGGGCAGACCACCGGCGCCATCGACAAGCTGATCGAGGACCGGGTTACCGAGGCCGGCGCGCGCTCGGCGACGATCGGCTACAAGGGCTACCGCCATGCCAGCTGCATCAGCGTCAATCACGTCGTCTGCCACGGCATCCCCGGCGACAAGGTGCTCAAGGACGGCGACATCCTGAACGTCGACGTGACCGTGATCGTCGATGGCTGGTTCGGCGATACCAGCCGGATGTATGTGGCCGGCAAGCTGGGGCGCAAGGCCGAACGGCTGATCGAGGTCACCCATGACGCACTGATGACCGGCATCGAGGCGGTGCGCCCCGGCAACACCTTCGGCGATATCGGCCACGCGATCCAGGCCTATGTCGAGAACCAGCGCATGTCTGTGGTCCGCGACTTCTGCGGTCACGGTCTGGGCCGGGTGTTCCACGCGCCGCCCAACGTGCTGCACTACGGGCGCGCGGGCAGCGGGGCGGTGCTAGAAGAGGGGATGTTCTTCACCATTGAGCCGATGGTCAATCTGGGCCGGCCGGAGACCAAGGTGCTGGCCGATGACTGGACGGCCGTGACGCGCGACAAATCCCTTTCGGCACAGTTCGAGCATTCCATCGGTGTGACCGCAGACGGCGCCGAGATCTTCACCCAGTCGCCCGCCGGACGGTTCCACCCGACCTATGCCGCGGATCACGACGCGCAGACGGACACGGCGAAATCCTAGCAGTCTATAAGATGGCACATTTGGGCATCAGCCCGGGCGCGGTACGCGGCGCGACGCAGCGCCATCGCATGTCCGCCCCCGGACAGGCGATTTGGCGAAGCAGGCGCGTCAATTTGGTCTTTTGCGGGAACGCAGATATAAAGCGCGCTGAACAACCGTCGGATCGCCTGCCCGCGGACATGCGATGGCGCTGCGGCTGCATACCGCGCCAGTGCACCCCGCTCAGTCCCTTACCCCTGAAAACCGTGCCTGCCAGTCTTCGCGCGCCGCATCGGTGATCTTTGCGAAGAGCACCTCCGGCACCTCGAAGGCGTGACCGGGCTTCAGCGCGTCCAGCGCGGCGGGCAGATCGTAGGGCCACGCATCGTCATCGGTGTTCATCGCCCGCAGCATTTCCGCGCTCGCATCCGGGATGAACGGCTTTGACAGCACCGCGTACAGCCGGATCAGGTTCAGCCCCAGCCGGATCTGCATCGCGGCCTGTTCGGGGTCCTCCTTGATCGTGGACCAGGGTGCTGCCTCCTGCAGGTACTCGTTGCCCTCGACCCAGATGGCCCGCAGGGCGGCGGCGGATTTGCGGATCTCCATCGCGTCCATGTGCCCCTCATAGGCGTCGATCCGCGACGACAGCCGGTCGATCAGCGCCTGTTCGGGCGGGCCATAGGCGACACCGCCCGGCACCTCCTCGCCGAACTTGGACCGGCAGAACTTGGTCACCCGGCTGACGAAATTGCCCAGAACATCGGCAAGGTCCTTGTTGATGCTCGCCTGGAAATTCTCCCAGGTGAACTCGGCATCGGCATTCTCGGGCGCATGGCTCAGCAGCCACCAGCGCCAGTAATCGGGCGGCAGGATCTCCAGCGCCTGGTCCATGAACACCCCGCGGCCCTGGCTGGTGGAAAACTGCCCGCCATCGTAGTTGAGGTAGTTGAACGACTTGATGTAATCCACCAGCTTCCACGGCTCGCCCGAGCCCATCAGCGTGGCGGGAAACGACAGCGTGTGGAACGGGACGTTGTCCTTGCCCATGAACTGGGTGTAGCGCACGTCTTCGGCGCCCATGTCGGTGCGCCACCAGCGTTGCCACGCGGCATCATTCAGCCCGCGCGCCTCGGCCCATTCGGCGCCGCAGGCGATATACTCGATCGGCGCGTCGAACCAGACATAGAACACCTTGCCGTCCATGCCTTCCCACGGCGCGCCCTCGAACTGCACCGGGATCCCCCAGTCGAGATCGCGGGTGATCCCGCGATCGCGCAGCCCGTCGCCGTCGTTCAGCCATTTCTTGGCGATCGACGTGGTCAGCACCGGCCAGCCGATCTGTTTGTCGATCCACGCGTTCAGCGTGTCGCGCATCGTCGACTGGCGCAGGAACAGGTGCTTTGTCTCGCGCACCTCAAGATCGGTGGATCCGGAAATTGCGCTGCGCGGCGCGATCAGGTCGACGGGATCCAGCTGGATGGTGCAATTCTCGCACTGGTCGCCGCGCGCCTTGTCGTAGCCGCAATTGGGGCAGGTGCCCTCGATATAGCGGTCGGGCAGGAAACGCCCGTCGGCGTTGGAATAGACCTGGTTCTCGGTCACCACCTCGATCAGCCCGGCATCGTGCAGCTTCGCGGCAAGGTCTTGCGTCAGGCGGCGGTTCTGCGGCGACGACGAGCGCCCGAAATGATCGAAACTCAGCCGGAATCCGCGCGACAGCTCGGCCTGCACGCCATGCATCTCGGCGCAATACGCGGCCACCGGCTTGCCGGCCTTGGCAGCGGCAAGTTCCGCGGGCGTACCGTGCTCATCGGTGGCACACAGAAACAGCACCTCGTCGCCGCGCGCCCGGCAGTAGCGCGCGTATAGATCCGCCGGAAGCTGGCTGCCCACCAGGTTGCCGAGGTGCTTGATCCCGTTGATATAGGGAATCGCCGAGGTGATCAGATGCCGTGCCATCGTGCCTGTCCGCCCTTGTCGCATCGCTGTAATCTGCCCCGCGTCTACCTGTCTCGCGGGCAAAGGGCCAGAGGGGGCGGCCCCCCTGCGCGCAATCGCCGGTGACCGGCGCGCCACCGCGCATTTGCCATTTGACGCCGATCTGGCGCGGAGGTAGCGGGGTATCGTGTCTGGTGTCGGCCGCGCGCGGCCCTGCGGGAAGGATATCCGGCGATGATCAAGGTTCTGGGCGGGGTCTGGGCGCTCCTGCTGGGCATGACGCTGATCATGATCGGCAACGGCATGCAGGCCACGCTGATGGGTGTGCGCGGCGGCATCGAGGGCTTCAGCACGCTGCAGCTGTCGCTGATCACCTCGGCCTATTTCCTCGGCTTCCTGCTGGGCAGCCGCACCACGCCAGAGCTCATCCGCCGCGTCGGCCATGTCCGCGTTTTCGCCGCCTTGGGCAGCTTCATCTCGGCGGGCCTCATCGCCTTTCCGGTCCTCACCGATCCCTATAGCTGGACCGTGATCCGCGTGATCCTCGGCTTTTGTCTGTCGGGCGTTTACGTGACGGCCGAAAGCTGGCTCAACAACGCCGCCGACAACACCACCCGCGGCAAGATCCTGTCGGCCTACATGATCGCGCAGACCCTCGGCATCATCGCGGCGCAGGGGCTGATGAACATCGGCGACGCGTCGGGGTTCTTCCTCTTCGTGATCCCGTCGATCCTCGTGTCGCTGGCCTTCGCGCCGATCCTGCTGTCGGCCACGCCGACGCCCGCCTTCGAGACGGCCAAGCCGATGACCCTGCGCCGGCTCTATACCAGCTCGCCGCTGGCCTTCGTCGGGATGCTGCTTCTGGGCGGCATCTTCGCGGCGCAATACGGCATGGCCTCGGTCTACGGCGCCGAGGCGGGGCTCAGCGTGGCCGAGATCAGCGGGTTCGTCGCGGCGATCTTCACCGGCGCGATGGTCTTCCAGCTGCCGATCGGCTGGCTGTCGGACCGGATGGATCGCCGCTGGCTGATCCTCGGGGTGGCGCTGGTGGGCGCGCTCAGCACCGGCGTGGGCGCCTATCTCGGCGTCGATTTCCGTACGCTGCTGGTGCTCGGCTTCATCATGGGGGGCATGGCGCTGCCGCTCTACTCGCTCTTCATCGCCTGTACCAACGACTTCCTGGAGGTCGACGACATGGCCGCGGCCTCGGGCGGGCTGGTCTTCGTCTACGGCATCGGCGCGATCGGTGGGCCGTTCGTGATCGGCCAGATGATGGACTGGCTCGGCCCCGAGGGGTTCTGGTTCTTCCTGTCGGCGACCTTCGCCGCGACCGTGCTCTGGGCGGCGTGGCGGATGACGCGGCGTTCGTCCGTGCCGGTGGACGAGACCGGGGCCTATCTCGGCGTGTCGCCCACCTCCACGCCCGTCGCCGTCGCCGCCGCGCAGGATTGGTACGTCGAGACCGCCGAAGCCGAGGACAGCACAGGGGACGAGCCGCCCCGGCCCTGAGGCCCGCGCGCTGTCTTGGAGAAAACCGTGCTACACCCTTGGCGCGATACGCGGCGCACAGCGCCGCAGCGCCATCGCATGTCCGCCCGTCGCACCAGAGGTGCGCCGGACTATATCGGCACGCCTTCGGCGTGACGGACAGGCGATGTGTCAAAGCTGGCGCGTCAATTGAGGCTTTATTGCATTGTCAGGCCATGTGGCTGGCTTGAATCGCACAACCGAGCTAAACCCCCGGCGCGATACGCGACCGCAGGTCGCAGCGCCATCGCATGTCCGCCCGTCGCACCAAAGGTGCGCCGGATTACATTGGCACGCCTCTGGCGTGGCGGACAGGCGATTTGGTGACGTTGGCGCGTCGCTCGGGGCTTTTGCGGGGCTTCCGGCATAAAGCGCCCTGAACACTCATTGGTTCGCCTGCTCGCGGACATGCAATTTTTCACTATTCGCCGTCATATCCTATTGGCGCTTCAGTCAGATTTTTTTATCATATAGATTGCGCTTTGCCAAACGTATTATTCTGGGGTCGATAACGGAATACTCGTTTGATGGTTTGCCCCCTCCGCCACCTTCAGCATCCCGTTTTCCAGTCAGGGCAACTGCTCCTGCCGCTTCCCATTTAACGATTCTATTGGTTGCTCCGGGAGGGCTAATTTTGAAGGCTTTTTGCACCTCACTATTGACAAATATCTCTCTATCTAACCTAATCATTTGGCTTAGTATGCGCTTATCATATATACTCCAGATGACGTCGCTTACATATTTATCCATTCCTGCGTCAAAATCCTCTATTGAGAGAAATCGCATTTCTGACTTGGAAGAATGTTTTGAATCGTACTCTCTAGATACTGTATCAAATAGTCTAATTAATTCCCTTGGTGAAAAAACAGATAAATCAATTGCTTCTCCAATCTTCGTATCCGCATGGTAGTTGCCGTCAGAAAGTTCAGAGAGTTTCTCAATACGTCCTGCACTAAAGAATTTGACCCGAGCGTCTAGCATCGCGCGAAGAAAATCTTCAGTCCACGACACCTCGCTGTGCGCGATTTTGTCCAAACGAATTGCTAAAGGCCCATGAGTCAAGCACGTTCGAATTCGATCCCAAAGAAAAAATTGCCAGCCCAATCCTTCGACCTCCATTAGTTGGATGTGACTCAGAATTGGAAAAATTAGCTTTGATGAGCTTTCAGGGGACGCTTGCGTTTTCGGATGCTCATCTACCTTGTCAACAAAAACTGAAATACCGTGGAATCCGAATACTCTTGAGAGCTCTACTAGCTTTGACAGCACGGTAACTCCGGAGGTAATATTGCCTTTAGAGGTCAATAACGAAGATATTTCTCCAGTTAAATCTTTGGTATCAGCATGTTTCTGTGCGAGGCCAGAGGAAATATTGGCGATGAGATGCAATATCTCACTCCATTTTTTATTAATCCAAATACGAGTCTGACTTCTCCAATTTTGGTGTAATAAGCGCATTGCTACATCTTGGCTAATCTGCCGACCAGTCTCTGGAACTTGCAGATAAAAGGCTTTTGATAGAGCTAGCAAAAGTGTTAGTTCGTCGGGTTGTAATATCTCGATGAAGTCATAACCTTCATCTTGATCGGAAATCCATAGTAGAAGCGTTTCAATTACACAAAATGCCAACTCCTTTATTAATCCGTCAGAAGTTACATCTTCGAGCCTTCCACCATCTAAAAGACGAGAAAAGTTTACCATTGAAACGACGAGGGGCACATGTTCGCCGTCCGAATGTCGTTTCCACAATTCGCGCTCAGTGGACAATCGAGTGGCTGACTTTCCAGATCCTCGAGCACCAAACAGAATATGGGTAGATGGTGTGGCGGCTCGCCGTTTGGCCACATCATAATATGGTGGAACTACGGCATAACTAAGAATATCTGGCTCGTTCTCAGCAACATACTGTTCGAATGGGCTGCTGTTGAAGGCAAAGGTTTTTTCAAAAGATGGCACAACACTCTCCGAATACGATTTGAGGAATCAGAGACTGCATAGGAACGTTTGTCAATGTTCAAGTTTTGAAATGTAAACAGCACTTTGTTAAGACTTCTGTGAGCGCAATGTCCCTCTGAGCCTAAGTTCTATACGTGTTTAAACTGGAGACCGTTACTCACAGCTCGTGTAGACAACTCTGCATCACTCCTCCCCGTCCACCCGCCCGCGCAGGGCCTTGACCTCGCCGCGGACCTTCTTGGCTTTCAGCCGGCGTTTCTTGGCCCCCAGCGTGGGGCGGGTGGGGATGCGGGGTTTGGGCTTCACCGTGGCCTGACGGATCAGCTCGGCCAGACGGTCGCGGGCGATCTCTCGGTTGCGGGGCTGGCTGCGGGTCTCGTCGCACTGGATCACCACCGCGCCCTCGTTGGTCCAGCGCCGCCCCGCCAGCCGCCGCAGCCGCGCCTTCACCGGGCCGGGCAGGTTGGGCGAGCGGGCGGCCTCGAACCGCAGCTCCACCGCGCTCGACACCTTGTTGACGTTCTGCCCGCCGGGGCCCGACGCGCGGGTGAACTGCTCGGTCAGTTCCCAGTCCTCGATGGTGATCCGGTCGGTTATTCTCAGCATGGCGGGTCCGGGCTGCGCATGGGTTGCGGGATGCGTACCTTTTCTGCGTACGCAAGGTACATGTCATACACAATGAAAAGGGCCGTCCCCGGTCGGGAACGGCCCCTCAGAAGTCGCGGAGGCGTGCCGGTAAGGCGCACCAATCCGGGCGGCTCGCGCCGCGGGGCTGCCCTAGACGCGGCCCTCCCGAACTGTTCCGACACTCTGCTCCAACACCTCTTTAGACACTGGACCACCTCCTTTCGTTTGTTGAACTCACTGGCACGATGGCAGAATTTTCGCGGCTGTCAAAGAAAACTTTTCCCGATCCGGTCAAGCCGTGGCATCATGATGCATCAACAGGGAGTTGACAGATGCGCAATCTCGTCGTGGCCGCCGACGGCACCTGGAGCAAACCCGACCAGCGGGATCGCGGCCGCTGCGTGCCCACCAACGTCGTCAAGTTCGTCCGTGCCGTCGACGAGGACAACGAAGACCCCAAGCAATTGAAATATTACGATACCGGCGTCGGCACCGCGCAATTCTGGAACAAGTTTCGCGGCGGGATCGCGGGCCGGGGCTTGTTCAAGAACATGCGCGACGCCTATGCGTGGATCGTTGAACATCACCGGCCCGAGGACCGGCTCTACCTCGTCGGCTTCAGCCGCGGCGCCTTCACCGTGCGCAGCCTCGCCGGCCTGTTGGGCCTCTGCGGCATCCCCGACAGCGCCTCCGACCCCGGCAAGCTGGCCATCGAGGCGGCAAGGATCTACCGCGATCCCGACGCGGCCGTGCGCCGCGACAAGGCCGCCGCGTTCCGGCAGGCGCATGAGTGCAAGCCCGGCAATGTGCAGTTCATCGGCGCCTGGGATACCGTCGGCGCGCTCGGCCTGCCGACACTCGGGCCGATCGGGGGGTTCCTGCGCCGCAAGCACACCTTCCACGATGTCAGCCTCGGCGCCAATGTGCGCCATGCCTGCCACGCCGTCGCCATCCACGAACGCCGCGCCCCGTTCGAGCCGACCCTGTGGCGCGGCGAGAAATCCGAGGCGACCGAAAGCGTCGTGCAGGCCTGGTTTCCCGGCGTGCACAACAATATCGGCGGCGGCTACGTGGATACCGGCCTGTCGGATCGTGCCCTCGACTGGATGATCGCCCATGCGCGGGACGCGGGGCTGGTCTTCAACGACGCCTATCTGGAGCGTCGCATCGATCCCAACTGGTTCGGCGAGCTGCGCGATTCGGTGACGCTTCTCTATCGCACGCCGCTGACGGGCCTGCCGCGGGACCGCGCGATCGGCACGGGCGCGCTGAACGAGCGTCTGCATATCAGCGCGAAACGCCGATACGCGTCCCCCAGCCGGCCAGAGGAGCCGCCGGCCAATCTCGAAGGTATCGATCTGCCGGTGGACGACACGCGGCTTTGAAAGGCTCACCTGCGCGGCCTGAACAGACCCGTCACCATGCCTCCAAGGGCCGAGAGTGCCGGCAGCGCCAGCAGCCACAAACCCGCACGCCCCAGATCGGCCAGCCCGCGAATTGGCCGAAGATCGCCAGCCCCGCGCAGATCGCCGACGCGCCGAGGCACATGTACAAGACGCCAAGCCCCTTCATGATCGTCCTCTCCTGTTGACCGCCGGGCGTGATGCCCGTTCATCCGCGCCAACAACATCCGCCCGAAGGGTTAGCGAATGGTTACAACCGCGGGCGATCAGGTGTCTTGCGGCCCCTCGGGGCATGGCCTACGCTTTCGCCTCAAAGGATGCGGCCCGCGTCGTGTCACAAGATCGAGGTGTTTCGTCATGCGTTCTCTTGTCCTGCCGCTGCTCATCTGCGCCGGTCCCGCCCTTGCCGACGAGATCGCGCTGTCGAGCCGGGTGAGCGCCGTCACGCTTTACCCCGAAGGCGCCACCATCACCCGCGAGGTGTCCTTCACCGCGCCCGCCGGCGCGTATGACCTGATCCTAGCTGATCTGCCGCGCGGCACGCCGCTGGCCTCGGCGCGGGTCTCGGTCGAGGGCGCGCGCATGGGCGGCATCACGACACGCACCGATTACGTGCCGCCCCGCGACGTGTCTGAGCCCCCCGAGCTGCAGGCCGCCCGCGCCGAGGTCGCGCGTCTGGAAGAGGCGCTGCGCCGTGCCCGCGCCGATATCGAGGATATCCGTCTTCAGGCCGAGGCGGCCCGCGCCCGCGCCGACTTCCTCGACCGTATCGGGGGCGGTGGCGGGATGGCGGGCCTCGATGTCGAGACCTTGCGGGCGCTCACGGACATGATCGGCACCGAATCGCTTGCGGCACGCCAGGATGCCGCCGAGGCCAGGCGCCGCGCCGCCGCCGCCGCGCGCGGGCTCGAGGATCAGGAAGAGGCGCTGGAGGCCGCGCGCCAGGCCGTCGAGGCGCTGGTGCCAGAGGATCTCGCGCGCGCCATGCTGGGTGTCGCGGTCACCGCCGATGCCGAGACCGATGGGCGCATGACGGTCACCTACACGATCCCCGATGCCGGCTGGCAGCCGCTTTACGATCTGCACCTGTCCCGCGAGAGCGAAACGCTGCGGATAGAGCGGGGCGCGTTCGTGCGGCAATCCACCGGTGAGAATTGGCGCGACGTGGCTTTGACGCTCTCGACGCAGCGCCCCTCGGGGCAGATCGAGCCGGGGCAGATCTGGCCCTGGATCCCGCGCATCGGCGACCCCGAAGAGATCCGCCCGATGACCACCGGCGACGGCGGCGCGGCGCAACTGTCGCGTGCGTCCCCCAAGACGGACAGCCCGGAGATGGCACGCCCGCGGTTCGACGGGCTGACGGTAAGCTATGAGTATCCGTCGTCCGTTGACGTGGCGAGCGGGGCGGACCGCGTGCGGCTGATGCTCGGGACGATCGAAGCGGATGCGGAGATTGCCGCGAAGGCCGTGCCGATGGTCGATGAAACCGCCTATGTCACCGCGCGGTTCACCAATGACACGCGCGAGGTTCTGTTGCCTACCCCCGAGGCGCGGTTCTTTCTCGACGGCTCCTATGTCGGGCAGCGTAACATCGACCTGATCGCCGCCGGGGCCGAGGCCGAGATGGCGTTTGGCCCGGTCGACGGGCTGCGTGTCAGCCGCCGCGTGCAGGACCGGGGCGAGGGCGAACAGGGGATCATCCGCAGATCCAGCCGCCTGACGGAAAATGTCGTGATCGAGGTCGAGAACCTGACGGACGCGGCTTGGCCACTGCGGGTGATCGACCGGGTTCCGGTCTCTGAACAGGATGCGCTCGACATCTCGTGGCAGGCCGACCCGTCCCCGTCCGAACAGGACGTTGACGGCGAGCGCGGGATCCTCGCATGGGAGTTCGATCTGCCCGCCGGAGACACGCGGACCATCCGCCTCGATACCGAACTTACATGGCCTGAGGACAAGGTGCTGCGCTGAGGGCCTGCCCGGGCGGCGTAACCCTAGATATCCCTAGGGGCCCGCAGCCCAGGATGCATATCCGTGTCGCACGGCTCACTCGCAGCGTTTCTCGGCCTCTTCGACCGCCGCAGTATACCCCAGCAACGAGAACGTGTCCTGGGTCTGGGTGCCGCGCGCCGACCGTGCCGTCAGCTGCGCATCCGCACCCCGCTTCATCGCGGCGAGGATCCTTGCATCTTCATCGGTGCTGGCCGGCCAGGCCCATTGGCCTTCGGTGAAAAGCTCGAATTCGCTGTCCCCGATTTCCAGCTCGACGGTGGACCCTTCGGCGAAGGGATATCCGCCGGTGAAGGTGATCTGGCCCTGTACATCCGCGCCGGGGCGGAAAAACGTCATCAGCAGGATGTCACCCCGCCGCACCTCGACGACCCGCCCGTCGCGGGTGTTCACCGTCTCCGTAGGGGCCGAGACCGCCCAGCATTCTCGTGGGTCGGTGTCCTCGAACACGCTCCACGCGGTGTCCGAGGCGACCTGGTTGGTGCTCGTCTCCTGTGCGACAACTCCGGTCGCCCCCGCCAGAGCCAGGGCAAATCCAGCCGCTAATCTTGATTTCATGTGTCCAGCCTCCAAGCCGTCCTGAGCCTCAATATCGTCGGGTCGCTTGCATTCCTTCGCGGAATTCTTTTGAACTGGCGACCATCTACGCTGCGATGGCCTGACAATAGTCCGAAACTGCCCTCAAATGAAAGATGTGATTGGCGGGGTTGCGCGCAACCGTCGCCATCACACGACCCGGAGAAACCGCATGACCGACGCCGTCCCCCTGACCGAAATTTGGCGCGGCCCGAGGCCCGAAAGCGTACATCTGGGCCATGCCGTGATCTGCGATGCCGCGGGCGACATCAAGGCGGCGTGGGGCAACCCGTCCGAGACGGTCCTGGCGCGCTCCTCGGCCAAGATGATCCAGGCGTTGCCGCTGATCACCAGCGGCGCGGCCGATGCCTATGGGCTGACACCCGAGCATCTCGCGCTGGCCTGTGCCTCGCATGACGGAACGCCGGCGCATGCCGACCGGGTGCGGGACTGGGTGGAAACGCTCGATCTCGGTGACGCCGATCTGCGCTGCGGCGCGCATGATCCGCTGGCGCGGTCGGCGGATGTCGCGCTGATCCGCGCGGGCACGGCCCCCTGTCAGCGCCATAACCAGTGTTCCGGCAAGCATACGGGGTTTCTCACGCTGAACCGCCACCTTGGCGGGACGCCCGACTATGTCGATGCGGGACACCCGGTGCAGGTCGCGGTGCGCGAGGCGTTCGAGGCTGTGACGCACGAGGCCTCGCCCTTTCATGCCATCGACGGCTGCTCGGCGCCCAATTTCGCCAGCAGCTTGCAGGGAATGGCGCGCGCCATGGCGTGGTTCGCCGCCGCGTCGGAAACCGGCCCGACGGCCGAGCGTGCGGCGGCGCGGCTCTGGCAGGCGATGGTGGCGCATCCCGACCTGGTCGCCGGCGAAGGCCGCGCCTGCACCGAGTTGATGCGCGCCTGTTCAGAACCCGTGGCGCTCAAGACGGGGGCCGAGGGGTTCTTTGTCGCGATCCTGCCGCGGCGCGGTCTTGGCGTCGCGCTCAAGGTGACGGATGGCGCCACGCGGGGCGCCAATTGCGCGATCGCGTCGATCCTCGTGCGCCTCGGCGTGCTCGACCCCGACGACCCCGCGGCGCGCAAGTTCCGCAACGCGCCCATCACGAATTTCCGCGGCGTCGAGACCGGGATGATCGCGCCCGCCGCGGCCCTCGCCTGAGTCGCGCAGGCAGGGCACGTCGAGGTTTCGAAGGCCGCTTTGCCGGCGGTCGTCCGCCCGGACCGGCCACTTGCGTGAGCGGAGATCCGCAGCCCGCACCGTGGCGGCGCCGCTCCGCCTATCCGCGCGCCCGTTTCCGGCTGAGTTTTGCGGATATCCACGGGTATGATGCGCTGCCGCTGACACGCGCCGCCCGATCCCCCACCCTTGTCCATACGGTTGCGCAATCGCGCCGCCACAAACCGGACCAGAGGATGATTTGATGACACGGACGATGCTTGCAACAGGCTTTGCCCTGACCCTTGCCATGCCCGCACTGGCGCAAGAGGGCATGGACTTCGCATCCCTCGACGCAAATGGCGATGGCTTTGTCACCATGGCCGAATTCCAGGCGGCCGCGCCGGACGTGTCGGTCGATGCGTTCATGCAAGCCGACGCCAATTCGGACGGCGCGCTGAACGAGGAAGAGCTGGCCACGGCACAAGAGGAAGGCATTCTGCCCGGCGGCGAAGAGTGATACATCCGCGATGACACCTGATCGGGGCGTGTCTCGGCGCGCCCCGGTCTCGCGTAGCCGCTCAGGCTACGGGCGCGAAATCCTTGCGCGCGTAGCCCTGCACGTAAAGCAGCGCGGTCAGATCGCCGTGATGGATGCGGATATCGCACTCTGCGGCCACGCTCGGCTTGGCGTGCAGCGCGACACCCGTGCCGGCGCGGCCCAGCATCCCCAGGTCGTTCGCCCCGTCGCCGACCGCGATCACCTCGGCCTCTGATAACCCGAGCCGGGCGCTGATCTCTTCCAGCGCCTGCACCTTGGCCGCGCGTCCAAGGATCGGCCGGGCCACATCGCCCGACAGCCTGCCCTCCTCGGCCAGCAGCGTGTTGGCACGGTGCTCGTCAAAGCCCAGATGCGCCGCCACCGGCCCGGTGAACGCCGTGAACCCGCCCGACACCAGCGCCGTGTAGGCGCCATGTGCGCGCATTGTCGCCACCAGGTCCGCCCCGCCGGGCATGTAGGTGATGCGCGTCTTCAGCACCTCGCCGATGACGCGCTCGGGCAGGCCCTTGAGCAACGCCACTCGTTCCAAAAGCGCGCCCTCGAAATCCAGCTCGCCATTCATCGCGCGGGCGGTGATGTCGCGGACATGCGCGCCGACGCCCGCCACCTCGGCCAGCTCGTCGATGCATTCCTGCCGGATCATCGTGCTGTCCATATCGGCCAGAAGCATCCGCTTGGCGCGCCCCGCACTGGGCTGCACCACCAGGTCGACGCCTCGGGTCTGCAGATCCTGCCAGACATCGTCGCGATTGCCGGGAATCTCCGGCATCCCGAACTCCGCCGCCTCACCGGGCGCGAGCCAGACCGCCTCGGCGCCGCCCCAAGCCTCCCGCAGCGCGCCAACAAGGGCAGGATCCAGCGCGCCGGCGCGCGCAATCAACGTGGTGGTAAACATCGGCACAGCTTTCCGGTTCTGGGCGGGAATGTCGCAGTGATCTTTGAGACGTCGCTTTAGCGACATTTGCGGCCTTGCGAAAGGGCCGGCAAACGGGTACAGCGCTAAGCGGGACACCCTTCCCCAACGAAGGGCGCTTATCTGGAAGGATAGTAAAAATGACGATCGAGAAACCGGCGACGCGGCCGGCCAACCTGCGTTTTTCCTCCGGCCCCTGTGCCAAGCCCCCCACATTCGAATTAAACAAGCTCGCTGATGCACCGCTCGGCCGCTCGCACCGCGCCGCCGTGGGCAAGGCCAAGCTGAAGGCCGCCATCGATGGCACCCGCGAGATCCTCGGCATTCCCGACGAGTATCGGATCGGCATCGTCCCGGCCTCCAATACCGGGGCGCTCGAAATGGCGATGTGGACCATGCTTGGCGCGCGCCGCGTCGAGATGCTGGCCTGGGAAAGCTTTGGCGCGGGCTGGGTCACCGACGTGGTCAAGCAGCTGAAACTCGATGCCGAGGTCAAGACTGCGGATTATGGCGAGATCGTCGATCTCGACAGCGTCGATACTGACAATGACGTGGTGTTCACATGGAACGGCACCACGAGCGGCGTGCGCGTGCCCAATGGCGACTGGATCAAACCCGACCGGCAAGGCCTGACGATCTGCGACGCCACCTCGGCGGCCTTTGCGCAGAACCTGCCCTGGGACAAACTCGACGTGACCACCTTCAGCTGGCAGAAGGCACTGGGTGGCGAGGCCGCGCATGGCATGCTGATCCTCAGCCCGCGCGCGGTGGAACGGCTTGAATCCTACACCCCGCCCTGGCCGCTGCCAAAGGTGTTCCGCCTGACCAAGGGCGGCAAGCTGAACGAGGGGATCTTTGCCGGCGAGACCATCAACACACCCTCGATGATGGCGGTCGAGGATTACCTGCTGGCGCTCGACTGGGCACGTGACGTAGGCGGCATGGACGCCCTGCGAGAGCGCGCCTATGCCAACCTCGCCGTGGTGCAGGCCTTCGTCGCCGAGCATCCGTGGCTGGCCTTTCTGGCCCATGAGCCCGCGGTGCGCTCCAACACATCCGTGTGCCTCAAGTTCACCGACGAGCGCATCACCGATGGCGCGGGTTTCGCCAAGGCCGTGGTCAAGCGGCTGGAGGCAGAGGATGCGGCCTATGACGTCGGCTCCTACCGCGACGCCCCCCCGGGTCTGCGCATCTGGTGCGGCGGCACCGTCGAAACCGAGGATGTCAGGGCGCTGATGCCGTGGATCGAATGGGCCTACCAGACCGAGGTCGCTGCCCTGTCGCAGACGGCGTAACCACGATTTCTTGAAAAGAAATCGGTCCGGACTCTTTCAAAGAGTCCGGGCTCTTCCCCAACAGATTCTCTCAAAGGAGCCCCGAAATGGCCCCCAAGGTACTCGTCTCCGACAAACTCTCCGAAACCGCCGTCCAGATCTTTCGTGATCGCGGCATAGAGGTCGATTTCCAGCCCGACCTCGGCAAGGACAAGGACAAGCTGGCAGAGGTGATCGGCGATTATGACGGTCTCGCCATCCGCTCGGCCACCAAGGTCACCGAAAAGATCCTCGACGCCGCGCCCAACCTCAAGGTGATCGGGCGCGCCGGCATCGGCACAGACAATATCGACAAGGCCGCAGCCTCGAAAAAGGGCGTGATCGTCATGAACACGCCCTTTGGCAACATGATCACCACCGCCGAACACGCCATCGCGATGATGTTCTCGGTCGCCCGCCAGATCCCCGAAGCCTCGGCCTCGACGCAGGCCGGCAAGTGGGAAAAGTCGAAATTCATGGGGGTCGAGCTGACCGGCAAGACCCTCGGCGTGATCGGCGCGGGTAATATCGGCAGCATCGTCTGCGACCGCGCGCGCGGCCTCAAGATGAAGGTGGTGGCCTACGATCCGTTCCTGAGCCAGGAAAAGGCCGACAAGATGGGCGTGGAGAAGGTCGAGCAACTCGACGATCTGCTCAAACGCGCGGATTTCATCACCCTGCACGTGCCGATGACCGACCAGACCCGCAACATTCTCAGCCGCGAGGCGCTGGAGAAAACGAAAAAGGGCGTGCGCATCATCAACTGTGCGCGCGGCGGTCTGGTGGATGAACAGGCGCTCGCCGATCTCATCAAATCGGGGCATGTCGCAAGCGCCGCTCTCGACGTCTTCGCCGAGGAGCCCGCGACCGAAAACCCGCTTTTCGGTCTGCCCAACGTGGTCTGCACCCCGCATCTGGGCGCCGCGACCACCGAGGCGCAGGAAAACGTCGCCCTTCAGGTGGCCGAGCAGATGTCGGATTACCTGCTGACCGGGGCTGTCGCGAACGCGATCAACATGCCCTCGGTCACCGCCGAAGAGGCCAAGGTCATGGGCCCGTGGATCAAGCTGTCTGATCATCTCGGCAGTTTCATCGGCCAGATGACGGACGAGCCGATCAAGGCGATCAACATCCTCTACGATGGTGTCGCCAGCGAGATGAACCTCGGCGCGCTCACCTCGGCGGCTGTGGCCGGCATCATGAAATCGGTCAATCCGGATGTGAACATGGTCTCGGCCCCCGTGGTGGCCAAGGAACGCGGGGTCAAGATCAGCACCACGCGGCAGGACAAATCCGGCGCCTTCGAAGGCTACATCAAGATCACCGTGGTCACGAACAAGCGCGAGCGTTCGATCGGCGGTACGGTATTCTCGGACGGCAAGCCGCGTTTCATCCAGATCAAGGGCATCAATATCGATGCCGAGGTCGGGCAGCACATGGTCTATACCACCAACGAGGACGAGCCCGGCATGATCGGCACGCTTGGCCACACGATGGGCGAGCATGGCGTGAACATCGCCAATTTCACCCTTGGCCGCTCGGATGCGGGCGGCGAGGCGATAGCGCTCTTGTACGTCGATGCCCCGGTGCCCGAGGCAGCGATCAAGGCGCTGCACGCAACGGGCAAGTTCCGGCAGATCCGTCCGCTACACTTCGACATGGGCTGACAGCGGCCCACATCCCATGAGCGATGGACGAGGTCGCCTGCCTGCGCTATCAGGCAGGCGATTTCGCATTTGAAAGGTGACCGCAGCCCATGTCCGGCCATGCCACACCGACCCCAATGATGTCGCATCCAAGCGGGCCCTTGTCGGGTGTTGCGGATGTGCCGGGCGACAAGTCGATCTCGCACCGGGCGCTGATCCTAGGGGCGCTGTCTGTGGGCGAGACGGTGATCACCGGGCTGCTGGAGGGCGAGGATGTTCTGGACACCGCCCGCGCGATGCGCGCCTTCGGGGCCGAGGTGGCGCGCGACGAGGGCGGCACATGGCGCGTGCACGGTGTCGGCGTCGGCGGGTTTTTCGAACCGGGTCAGGTGATCGATTGCGGCAATTCCGGCACCGGCGTGCGGCTGATCATGGGGGCGATGGCGACCACCGGGATCACCGCCACCTTCACCGGCGATGCCAGCCTCAACAAGCGGCCCATGGCACGCGTGACCGATCCGCTGGCGCTTTTCGGCGCGCGCGCGTTCGGGCGCGCGGGGGGGCGTCTGCCGATGACAATCGAAGGCGCCGCCGATCCGATCCCCGTGCGCTACGCGGTGCCGGTGCCGTCAGCGCAGGTGAAATCCGCGGTGCTCTTTGCCGGGCTGAACGCGCCGGGCGAGACCGTGGTGATCGAGCGTGAGGCAACCCGCGACCATACCGAACGGATGCTGGCCGGCTTCGGGGCCGCGATCCGCACCGAAGATACGCCCGAGGGCCGCGTCATCACCCTGACCGGCCAGCCCGAGCTTGCGCCGCAAGTCATCGACGTGCCGCGCGATCCTTCCTCGGCGGCTTTCCCGGTCTGTGCCGCGCTGATCACGCCCGGCTCGGATGTGCTGGTGCCCAATATCGGCCTCAACCCGACGCGCGCAGGTCTGTTCACCACGCTGCGCGACATGGGCGCGGACCTGACCTATGAGAACCCGCGCGAAGAGGGCGGCGAGCCTGTCGCGGATCTGCGCGCACGCTTCTCGCCCGACCTGCGCGGTATCGACGTTCCGACCGAACGTGCCGCCAGCATGATCGACGAATATCCCGTGCTATCTGTCGTCGCCGCCTTTGCCACGGGGCAGACGGTGATGCGCGGTGTCAAGGAACTGCGCGTCAAGGAAAGCGACCGCATCGCGGCGATGGCCGACGGCCTGCGCGCCGGCGGTGTCACGGTCGAGGATGGCCCCGACTGGTGGATCGTCGAGGGGCGCGGTCACGGCCGCGTGCCCGGTGGGCAGATCTGCGCCAGCCATCTCGACCACCGGATCGCGATGTCGTTTCTGGTGATGGGCATGGCCAGCACGGCCCCCATCGGCGTCGATGACGCGGGCCCGATCGCCACGTCCTTCCCGGTGTTCGAGCCGCTGATGGCGCAGCTCGGCGCGGATATCCGCCGCGGCTGAGGGCGCCTCATGCCGCCTGTCTCTGCCGCCACAGCGTGAACAGCCCCGCCCCGACGATCAGCGCCGCACCAAGCGCCACGTTAAGCCGGATCGTCTCGGAAAACACCAGGATCCCGAGCGTGCTTGCGAAAAGCAGCTGCAGGTAGGCAAAGGGTTGCACCGCGCTTGCCTCGGCGACCTCGTAGCACTTGATCAGGGTCCAGTGTCCCGCCGCCCCCGTCACGCAAAGCGCCGCCATCCAAGCCCAGTCCGGGGCCGTCATCGGTTCCCAGAACCACAGGCCCACGGCCGTCATCCCCACCGATCCGACCGTGCCGGTCCAGAAAAACGACGTCGCCGCGTTGTCGGCGCGGGCCACGTAGCGCGTCAGCAAACCGTAAAGCGCGAACATCAGCGCCGCGAGAAATGGCACCACCGCCTGCGGCTCGAACACGCCAAACCCGGGCTCCAGGATGATGATGACCCCGACGAAACCCACCCCGATGGCCACCCACCGGCGCCAGCCGACACGCTCGCCCAGTACTGGCCCCGAAAGCGCGGCAATCAGCAGCGGGTAACAGGCGAACACCGCATGGCTCTCGACCAGACCCAGCAGGGTGAACCCAAGGATCATCACGCAGATCTCGGTGATCAGCAGCAGCGCGCGGAACCCCTGCATCAGCGGCTGCGACGTGGCGGCGGCGGCGCGCAGCCCGCCGGCCTGCCGCGCGGCCACGCTCATCACGAAGGCGGCAAAGAACCAGTAGCGGATCATCACCACCATCAGCACGTTGTATTCGCCCGCCAGATGGCGCGAGATGCCGTCCTGCACCGCGAAAATGAAAGTCGTCAGCACCATCATCCAGATGCCGAGCCGGGTGTTCTGTTCCGTCATGCCTCGCCTCTCACCGCCGCCGTCATGTGCCGCTTGCGGCCATATCCCGGCTGACGTGTCACGCGGAACCCGGCCTCTTGCAACCCGCGGCGCACGAACCCGGCGGCGGTATAGGTCGCAGCAGAGCCGCCCGGAACGGTGTGCCGCGCGACCTCTGCCATCAACTCGGGCTGCCACAGCTCGGGGTTTTTCGCCGGCGAGAACCCGTCGAGAAACCACGCATCCGCCTTGCCTTTCCAATGGCTTAGCGTCCGGCGCGCATCGCCGGTCACCAGCCTGAACCGCAGGTCCGGCAGGTCAATCCGCGCGGCCTCCGCCTGCCAGAAGGGCGCAAGCTCCGCCGCGATCTGGGCCAGCTCGGCAAACCGGCCTTGCGCCCGGCGCATGACCTCGGGCGCAACCGGCCAGGCCTCGAAGGCGGTATAATGCAACCGCCCTGCGCTCCCCGCCGCGCGCCACGCCGCAAGTGCGGCCAGCAGGTTCAACCCTGTGCCGAAGCCCAGTTCGGCGATGTGAAAGCCGTCCGCGAACCGCGCCGGCAGGTCGTTGCCCGCAAGGAACACGTGCCGCGTCTCGGCCAGCCCGTCCTCAAGGCTGAAATAGGGGTCGTCGAACCGCGTCGAGACCGGCACGTCGCCGTCATGCCAGACGAGATTTGCGATATGGTCCTGCACGCGGCGATCCTCTAGGGGAAGACGGAACAGCGGCGAGCATCGCGCGGGGGCAGCGGAATGACAATGGCGGATGTGACGGTACGCGGCGCGGGCATCTTCGGCCTCTCGGTGGCCTGGGCCTGCCTCCGGCGCGGGGCAAAGGTGCGGGTGATCGACCCGCACGGGCCCGGCGCGGGCGCCTCGGGCGGCGTGGTCGGCGCGCTTGCCCCGCATGTGCCGGAAAACTGGAACGACAAGAAGGCGTTCCAGTTCGACAGCCTGATCATGGCCGAGGGCTTCTGGGCCGAGGTGGCCGAGGCCTCTGGCCAGTCGCCGGGCTATGCGCGCACGGGCCGCGTGCAGCCGGTGATGGAGGCGGCCGGTCTGGCGCTCGCCCGCGACAGAGAGGCAAGCGCGGCGCGTCTCTGGCAGCGCAAGGCGGATTGGCGGGTAAAGCCTGTGACCGGCGACTGGTGCCCGCACAGCCCCACAGGGCATGTCATCCACGACACGCTGACCGCGCGGCTGCACCCGTGCCGTGCCTGTGATGCGCTCGCCGCCGCACTGCGCGCCAGCGGTTGCGACGTCACGATCCAAGGCCCGGACGAGGGGCGCGTCCTCTGGGCCACCGGCGTGGCCGGGCTGGAGGAATTGAACGCCGGGCGGCCCCGCCTCGTCGGCGGCGGGGTGAAAGGGCAGGGCGCCCTGCTGGATGTCGATGCGCGGGACCGGCCGCAGCTTTTCGCGGACGGTTTGCATTTCGTACCGCACGAAGACGGCACGACCGCCATCGGCTCCACCTCCGAACGGACCTATGACGATCCGACCGGAACAGACGCGCAGCTCGACGCGGTGATCGCGCGGGCGGTCGCGGCGGTGCCCGCGCTGGCCGGGGCGCGCGTGATCGAAAGATGGGCCGGCGTGCGGCCCCGCGCCCGCAGCCGCGCGCCGATGCTCGGGGTGCATCCGCTGTACGCGGGACAATTCATCGCCAATGGCGGCTTCAAGATCGGCTTCGGCATGGCCCCGAAAGTGGCCGAGGTGATGGCAGAGCTGATGCTGGACGGCACAGACCGGATCCCCGAAGGCTTCCGCCCCGCCGCATCGCTCTGACCGCACAGCGGCGAGGGAACGAACCAGACCGTCAGGGTAGGACACCGACGCCCAGTCGCCATGCCCTCGTTTTTCAATCCGGTGGCGTGCCGCCAAGACTTCGGATGATCGACTTGATGACGCCGCCGATCCAGCTTGTCTCGGACCATTCCCCGGTCAGCAGCACGCGGATGAACAGCGCCAGTGCGAGGATCACGACCACCAGCGAGATCGAGGCGAGCAGTCCAAGGTAGACGAAGATGAACGAGGTGGCGATCAGTGTCGCAAGCGCGAGGCTGCCCGACACCACCAGCCCGAACCGGAAGCTCGCGTGCTCGCGGCGGTCGAACCGGTCTTTCTGCTCGACGATCAGTTTCGCCAGCTCGGGATCGGTTTTCGCGAGTCGCCGCAGCGAGTCGATCTCGTTGGCATGAAGGTGCAGGTTGTCGATATGCAGAACGCGGGTATCTTGGCCTGCACCCTGTCGCGCGTCCTCGGATCTCTCCTCAGGAGGACCGTTTGACATGCCACGACTGTCGACCGGATTTGACGACCGTCACGACGCGGGTCGTGTCCTCGGAATTTCCGTTGGTGCGCGCATGCTCCGCGCCGCCGGTCCACTGGCCGGACAGGATGCGGCGCAACGGGCCGAGCGTCAGCGCCTCGTCGACACCCCGCTTGAAGGCCTTGCGGCTCAGGGAAGCTGTCTCTGTCATGGTTTCGTTCCATTCACCCATGGGTCAAATATAGGCATAGACGGCGTCGAAAGCCAATACTTGGCAGGCTGTCGTTGCCAATTCGTTACCCAAGCATCTGATCCCGGATTTGCGTACATAGTGCGCGTACGCAAGGTACAGCCTGTACACATAGGCGCCGGTGGCCACCGGTCAGGGCGGCGGGGTGGTTTGGGCCAGCGCGTAACGGGCCGCGTGCCGCCCGGCCCAGAAACCCGTTGCGAAACATGCAGTTAGAAGATAGCCACCCGTCGGTGCCTCCCAATCGAGCATTTCGCCTGCCGCGAACACCCCCGGCCGATCCCGCAGCATGAGGGTCTCGTCCAGTGATTCGAAGCGCAATCCCCCGGTGGTTGAGATCGCCTCGTCCATCGGGCGCGGGGCCGTCAGGGGTATTGGTAAGGTCTTGATAAGGCGCGGCAAATTGTTCGTGTCGCGGCCGAATTCCATGACCAGCGCACGCTTGACAGGGTCCAGCCGCAACGCCTTGCGCAGCCGGTTGGACAGGCTGTCGCGAGTCTTGGTGCGGGCCAGTTTGTCCTTGATCCGGCCTTCATCCAGATCAGGCAAAAGATCCAGGATCAATGGGTGGCCAGCCCTCAAATTGGCGCTGATCTCGTAGATCCCGCCACCCTCCAACCCGTTGGAAGTTATGATGAATTCGCCGCGCGAGCGCGCATCTCCGGCGCGCAACTGCACGCCCTTGACCGCCTGTCCGAAGTGCCGCGCCATGTGCGGCGACCATGCCACGTCAAACCCCATATTGGCCGGTTTAAACGGCGCAAACGCCTCCGGCGCCACATGCGCCGCCCAAGCCCCGTCCGACCCCAGCCGCGCCCAGCTCGCCCCGCCGCAAGCCAGCACGGCGACGTCCGCCGCGACCGTCTGCGGCCCCTCGGGGGTGTCGAAAAGCGCGCCTTCCTGCCACCCGATCCAGCGCCAGCGGGTGCGGATCGTGACGCCCAAGTCGCTCAACTCATTCAGAAAATTTCGCAAAAGCGGCGAGGCTTTCATGGCGACTGGAAAGACCCGACCGGTCGATCCGGTGAACACCTCCTGCCCATGGCCGCGCGACCAATCCTGCACGGCGTCCGGCCCGAACGTCTCCAGCATTGGGCGCAAAACCTCGGCCCTCGTGCCATAGGCGCGCAGGAAATCGGCAAAGGATTCCGCCTTGGTCAGGTTCAGTCCCGACTTCCCGGCCATCAGGAACTTGCGTCCCACCGACGGCTTGGCCTCGGCCACCGTGATCCGCAGCCCCGCCCGCGCCATCTCGCGTGCGGCCATGAGCCCCGCCGGCCCGGCCCCGATCACGAGCGCCGATGTCATGCCGTGCGCCGAGAACGAAAAGTCACGATGACGAAACCATATCTGGTCAAGATGTTGGCGCGTGGCACATTTTCTTGAGTGCCATGGCATGTTCGGGCGTGGCGCCAAGGCAGTCCGCCGCCAGATCGCGGGCCGTGGGCACGACCATGTCGGAGGGCACGACGCGATCGAAAAGCCCCCATTCAAGCGCCTCGGCGGTGTCGATCCGGGCGCCGGCCATCAGGATCATCTTGGCGCGCGCCGGCCCGACCAAGGCCGCCAGCCGCGCCGGATCGCTCGGTTGCGGCATGAACCCGAGCTTCATCACCGGATAGAACGCCTTGGCGCTGTCTGCGGCGATGCGGATATCGCAAGCCAGCACCATCCCCATGGCACCCCCCGCCACCGTGCCGTTGAGTGCCGCGATGCTCAGACCCGGCAGCGCCGCGATGGCGCCCGACAGACGCTCCCAGACCGGGCTCGTGGGGAGACCGGCGCGCGCGGCCTCGAGATCGGCGCCGGCGGAGAACACCTTGCCCGCGCCTGTCAGGATGAACGCCTGTGCCTGTTGCGCGGCCTCGGCGATCTCGGAAAGTTCCGTCAGCATCTTTTCGGTCAGCGCGTTGGCCTTGTCGGGCCGGTCGAGCGTGACAATCCATAGCCCCCCGTCTTTTTCCAGCGCAATCACGACAGGCCGATCCGGTGGCGTAAACCCTCGTCACGCAATGAGATTTCCTGGCCGAGGAAATCGTCCGCATCCGGGCCGCACATCCACACCAATGCCTTGGCCGGCCAATCGGGCGGGATGTGATCGGACCAGTCGAGCGTGCTGACCGGGTTGACGCCGCTATTTTTGATCTCGCGCTGCATGTCAGTGGCAACTGTGCCGGGTGAGAGCCCCATGACGCGAATACCTGCCGGCCGCGCCTCGTGATCGGCGCAGCGGGTCAGCATCGCCGCGCCCGCCTTGGAACTGCAATACGCGCTCCAGCCCTCCAGCGCGTTGTGCGCGGCACCGGAACTGACTGTCAGGATCGTGCCTGAACCGCGCGCGATCATGTCGGGCAGGGCGGCGCGCATGCCGTTGAAGGCCCCCTTGAGATTGATGTCGATGGCATGGCCCCAAATATCGGGCTCGACTTCGGTCAGCTGGGCAATCGGCTCTATCACGCCGGCATTGTTGATCAGCACGTCAAGCTGGCTAAAGGCCGTGTGACAGGCCTCGACCGCCGCTTCCACCTCCCAGTAGCGGCTGACATCGCAGGGAATGGCGATGGCGCTCGGGCCGATTTCGCCGGCCAGATCCGCGATCGCGTCGCCATTGCGCGCCGCAAGCGCCACGTTGGCCCCCGCCTCGGCGAATGCCCGTGCGGCTGCGGCCCCGATGCCCTTGCTTGCGCCGGTGATCAGAACGCACTTGCCTGCCAGTGTCATGGGTCGCCTCCCGTGCCGTGTGTCTTCACCCTTTCATAGCGCCGCCGTGCCCCGAGTTCCAGTAACATCCTCTCTTGACCCGGTTCCCGCGACCGCAGACAGTATTTGCGTTTCCGACGTAATGCCGAAAGGGTGCCTAGCATGTCACATCTTCGTTTCGTGGCCGTCACGGCCCTTGCCGTGAGTCTTGGCGGGTCCGCCGCGTTTGCAGATCTGACTGCGGATCAGGTCTGGCAGAAGTGGACGGGTTTTCTGGACGAAGCGGGGTACAGCATCACAAGCGATACCAGCCGATCCGGCGACACGCTGACGATCAAGGGTCTGGCGCTGCAGATGGATATGCCTGACGAGGACGGCGGTATGTCGATGCGCGTGGGCGAAATTCAACTGTCGGAAAAGGAAGATGGCTCCGTGTCGGTTATCCTGCCCGAGACCTTGCCGATCGCCATCGCGGCCATCGACGACGAGGCACAGCAGGTGACGGCTGAACTTGAGGTCACGCAGCAGGCGCTCGAGCTGACAATATCCGGCACCCCCGATGACATGGACTATGCCTATACCGCCGAGGCTCTGACGTTGGCGCTGACCGGATTGCAGGCCGGCGACGAGAGCCCGGAGATCCGCGCGGCCCGGATCACGCTGGAGGACATGCAGGGACACAGCCGTTCCGAGCCGGGCGATGCATCCCGCACCGTGGCACAAGAGCTGCGCGCGGGGCCGGTCGACTACGAGATCGACATCACGGAACCCGGCGACGGGGCGACCATGGCGTTGAGCGGCACGATGGCGCAGGTGAACTTCACCGGCGATGCCACGTTGCCCGAAAGCTTTGCCTCCGATGACGTGGCCGCCGCGATGCGCGACGGGTTCCGCTTTGCATCCTCGGTTGAATACGAGGACGGCAGCACGACCTATCGCTTCGAAGACGGTAGTGATGTGCTGGAAGGCTCCAACAGTTCCGCGCGAGGGCGTCTCGGCACGTCGATGGGCCCGGACGGCCTGCAGTACGGTGCGTCGGGCGAGGATGTCGCCATGACGATCAGCACCAGCGATCTGCCTTTCCCCGTGGAACTGGAAATGGCGCGTCTGGGGTCCAGCATCACCATGCCAGTGATGAGTAGCGAGACGATGCAGCCTTTTGGGGTGGACCTGGAATTGTCGGAGTTCACGATGTTTGATCAGATCTGGTCGGTGATCGATCCAGAGGCACGGCTGCCGCGCGATCCCGCCACGTTGCGCGTCGACCTCGATGGCACCGGTCGGCTTTTTATGGACCTTCTCGATCCCGACGAGATGGACGACCTTGAGACCCGCGAACGCATGCCGGGCGAGGTGGAAAGCCTGACGCTGAACGAGCTGACGCTGGAAGTTGCAGGGGCAAAGCTCGGCGGCGAGGGGGACTTTGCCTTCGACGCAAACGATTTGGAGAGTTTTGGCGGTGCACCCGCGCCTGAGGGCACGCTGGATCTGCGCCTGCTCGGGGGAAATGCCCTGCTGGAGGATCTCGTTGCAATGGGGCTGCTGCCTGCCGACCAAGCCAGCGGCATTCGCATGATGATGGGGCTTTTCGCGACGCCCGGCGATGCCGAGGATGAGTTGCTCTCCAGGATCGAGGTGACCGAAGACGGGCAGATCCTCGCTAACGGACAGCGTCTGAAATAACGCGCCAGGCGGCGAGACGAGGGGCCGCGCATCCGTGTCGCGCGGTCATTTTGCTTGGCCCGGCCTTGCACCCTCATGGCCCCCGGTCTACTTGCGCTTGGCAACGCGGAGAACATCATGACCCAATCGCTCGATGATCTGTCACACGCCCTGATCGATGCCGCACGCAATGCCGGGGCACAAGCGGCGGATGCCATCACGATCCGGGGCCAGTCGGTGATCGTCGACATGCGCGGCGGTACGCTGGAACAGGCCGAGCGCGCCGAGGGAACCGATATCGGCTTGCGCGTGCTGATCGGGGGGCGACAGGCCAACGTGTCAGCCTCGGATACGCGGCCCGAGACGATAGAGGCGCTGGCGGCTCGCGCCGTGGCCATGGCCCGCGAGGCGCCCGAAGATCCCAATGTCGGTCTGGCCGATCCCGAGCAGATCGCACGCGACTGGGATGTGACCGCGCTCGAACTGTGCGATCCCGCCCCCGAACCTGCACCCGACGCCCTCATGCAAATGGCGCGGGAGGCAGAGGCCGCAGCCCTCGCCGTGGAGGGTGTCAGCCAAGTGCAATCGGCCTCGGCATCTTATTCGCACAACGCCGCGTATATCGCCGCGAGCAACGGCTTTTCCGGCGGTTACGCGCGCACCGAGACCGGCCTTGGTTGCGTGGCCATCGCCGGGACCGGCGCTGGGATGGAGCGGGACTATGACGCGGATTCGCGCGTCTTCGCCGCCGACCTGCGCGACGCGGCCGAGATCGGGCGCATTGCCGGCGACCGCACGGCGGAACGCCTGAACTCCCGTCGCCCGCGCACCGGCACTTACCCGGTGCTTTTTGATGAACGCATCGCGGCTTCGTTGATCGGTCATCTGCTGATGGCGGCCAATGGCGCGTCGGTGGCGCGTGGGTCTTCCTGGCTGATGAACCGCCTGGGCGAGGTGGTGTTGCCCGATGACCTGTCGCTGATCGAGGATCCGCACCGCCCGCGCGCCACCGGATCGCGCCCCTTTGATGCCGAGGGCCTGCCGACCGCACAGCGCAGTATCGTGGAGAATGGCGTGCTGCAGGGCTGGACGCTGGACCTTGCAAATGCGCGCAAGCTGGGGATGCGATCGACGGCAAATGCCGCGCGCGGCACCTCCGGCCCGCCGTCGCCCGCGACCTGGAACGTGGCACTGGCCCAAGGGACCCGCAGCCGTGAGGATCTGATCCGCGAGATGGGGACGGGTCTTCTGGTGACCTCGATGATCGGGGCGACGATCAACCCCAATACCGGCGACTATTCGCGCGGCGCGTCGGGCTTCTGGGTCGAGAATGGCGAGATCGCCTATCCGGTCAACGAATGCACCATCGCCGGCAGCCTGCCCGACATGCTACGCAGCCTGATCCCCGCCAATGACGCGCGCCCGCATCTCAGCCGGGTGGTGCCGTCGCTTCTGGTCGAGGGGCTGACGCTTGCCGGCGAATGACCTGCCCCTTCTGATCGAGGCCGCCGAGGAGGCGGGGCGCATCGCCACGCGCTATATCGGCGCCCCGATCGAGATCCGCGACAAACCCGATGGCGCGGGCCCCGTCACCGAGGCCGATCTGGCGGTCGATGCGGCACTGGCGCAGATCCTGCGCGCCGCGCGTCCCGATTACGGCTGGCTTTCGGAAGAGTCAGAGGACACGCCTGCCCGCCTCTCGGCCGAGCGCGTGTTCATCATCGATCCCATCGACGGCACCCGCGCCTTCATCGACGGCGAGGATGGCTGGGCGCATTCGCTGGCGGTGGCCGAGCGCGGGGTGATCACCGCCGCGGTCATTTACATGCCGATGTGCGACAAGATGTATACTGCCGCTGCCAGGCAGGGTGCGGCGCTCAACGAGGCGCCGATCCGGGTGACCGAGCAGGGCGGCCTCGACGGGGCCTCATTGCTGGCCTCTCGCCCGGCTCTGGCGGCAGGTATCTGGCGTAACGGGGTCGTGCCACAGGTGAGGCGCGCATTTCGCCCGTCGCTGGCCCATAGGCTGGGCCTCGTGGCCGAGGGGCGCTATGACGCGATGCTGACGCTGCGCGCGTCGTGGGAATGGGACATCGCCGCTGGCGATCTGATCCTGCGAGAAGCGGGCGCAGTTACCTCGGACCGCCGCAAGCGACCGTTGGCGTTCAACAATCCCGACCCGCGCCTCGACGGGGTAATCGCCGCGAACCCGGCGCTGCACGGGGCCCTGCACGCGGCCCTCGCGGACTGATCCCCCTTGCACTCGGGCGCAAACCGCGTCTAATGCGGGCAAAGATGATCAAAAAACAGGCAGGCCATGCCCCGTTCCGACAACCTGACCGGCGCGCTTCTGATGATGGGGTCGATGGCGGCCTTCACCTTCAACGACGCGATGATCAAGGGGCTGTCGGGGCATGTGCCGCTTTTTCAGGCGATGTTCCTGCGCGGCGTGCTGACCACGGTGCTTGTCGCGGTGATCGCCTGGCGCATGGGCGCGCTCGCCCGACGCCTTCCGCGCGAGGATTGGGGACCGGTGTTCTGGCGCATGGTGGGCGAGGTCGGGTCGGCCTATTTCTTCATTTCGGCGCTGTTCAACATGCCGCTCGCCAATATCAGCGCGATCATGCAGGCCCTGCCGCTGACGATCACGCTGGCCGCAGCCCTGTTTTTTCGCGACCCGGTGGGCTGGAAGCGCATGGCGGCCATTCTCGCCGGTTTCATCGGGGTGATGCTGATCGTGCGCCCGGGCACCGAGGGCTTCAACATCTACTCGGTCTACGGGCTTGCCGCCGTCGCCTTCGTCACGCTGCGCGATCTCGCCACGCGCAAGCTGTCGCGCGACGTGCCCTCGATGCTGGTGACGCTGATCACCTCTTGCGCGATCATGGTGTTCTTCGGGCTGGCCAGCCTGACCGACGACTGGGTTGCGATGGATGCGCGCAGTAGTGCGCTGATCACCGGGGCATCGGTGATGGTGATCGGCGGGTACCTGTGCTCGATCATGGTGATGCGGGTGGGCGAGATCAGCTTCATCGCGCCCTTCCGCTATACCAGCCTGCTTTGGGCGCTGATCCTTGGCTGGGTGGTGTTCGGCGATTGGCCGCAGACGATCACGCTGGTCGGTGCGGCCATCGTCGTGGCCTCGGGTCTTTTCACGCTCTACCGCGAGGCGCGTGTCAGTCGCAGGGCGCGGGCGGCGCAGAAAAGGCAGCTTTCCCTCGGCCCGCGTCCACGTTGAACTGATTGCCGAAACGGCGGCGCTCCGCGGCACGGCACACGGACCGGCCACGCTATCGCAACCTTGGGCTTGCCGCCGCGCCCCTTGCGCGCCGCACCCGGCACGCGTAAACCCCGAAGGCCAAAGGTTCAGGACAGCCCCATGCCCGTTCTCGTGATGAAATTCGGTGGCACATCGGTCGCCAATATCGACCGGATCCGTCGCGTAGCGAAACGTGTCGGGGTCGAGGTGGCGAAGGGGTATAACGTGATTGTCGTCGTCTCTGCCATGTCGGGCAAGACCAACGAGCTTGTGGGCTGGGTGCGTGACATCGCGCCACTATACGATGCACGCGAATACGATGCTGTCGTCAGTTCGGGCGAGAACGTGACGGCCGGGCTGATGGCGCTGACCCTGCAGGAAATGGATGTCCCCGCGCGCAGCTGGCAGGGCTGGCAGGTGCCGCTGAAGACCAATTCGTCGCACTCCGCCGCCCGGATCGAGGAGATCCTGCCCGACAACATCAACGCGAAATTTGCCGAGGGCATGCGCGTGGCCGTGGTAGCGGGCTTCCAGGGGATCAGTCCGGAGGGGCGGATCACCACGCTGGGGCGGGGCGGGTCCGACACGACCGCCGTCGCCTTTGCCGCCGCATTCGGTGCCGAACGCTGCGACATCTACACCGATGTCGATGGCGTCTATACCACCGATCCGCGGATCAGCGCCAAGGCGCGCAAACTCGACCGGATCGCGTTCGAGGAAATGCTGGAACTGGCCTCGCTCGGGGCCAAGGTGCTGCAGACCCGGTCCGTCGAACTGGCGATGCGCTACAACGTGAAGCTGCGCGTGCTAAGCAGCTTCGGGGAACCGTCGGACGAGGCCGGCACGCTTGTCTGCTCCGAGGAGGAAATCATGGAAACCAACGTCGTCAACGGCATTGCCTATTCGCGCGAAGAGGCGAAGATGACCCTCGTCTCGGTCGCCGACCGCCCCGGCATCGCCGCGGCCATATTCGGCCCGCTGTCGGAGGCGGGGGTAAACGTGGACATGATCGTCCAGAACATCTCTGACGAGGGGCGCACCGACGTCACGTTTTCATGCCCCACTGAACAAGTGACCCGTGCCGAGACGGCGTTGCAGGCCGCCAAGGAGGCTGGCGACATCAACTACCGCGATCTCATCGCCGACACCGATGTGGCCAAGGTCTCGGCCGTCGGGATCGGGATGCGCAGCCAGTCCGGCGTCGCCGCGCGCATGTTCAAAACGTTGTCGGATGAAGGTGTGAACATAAAGGTCATTGCAACCTCAGAGATCAAGATTTCCGTTTTGATTGACCGGAAATACATGGAACTCGCAGTGCAGGCCCTGCATGATGCGTTCGAGTTGGACAAATCGACCTGAGCCCGTGCACGATCCCGCGGCGCGTCAGGCGGGCCAGAACTGAAACGGCCCCGGGGGACAGCCACCGATGACCGAGACGTTCAAGACCGACAGCCGCCAGATGCTGCGCCGCCTGCGCGGGGTCATGGCGGAGGATGCCGGCGGGCAGACCCGGCTGGACCAGATCACCCGGCTCATCGCCGAGGAAATGCAGATCGAGGTCTGTTCCATCTACCTCTTTCGCGACGAGGACACGCTGGAGCTGTGCGCGACCGAGGGGCTGAAGCCCGAGGCCGTTCACCAGACCCGCATGCGGCTTGGCGAAGGCCTGGTCGGCCGTGTCGCGCGTACTGGCGAGGTGATAAACACCGATGACGCCCCCGCGGCGCCCGGTTTTCGTTTCATGGCCGAAACCGGCGAGGAGGCCTATTCGTCCTTTCTTGGCGTTTTGATCCAGAGGCTGGGCGAAAAGCTGGGCGTTCTGGTGGTGCAGTCGAAACAGGACCGGCTCTTTTCCGAGGAAGAGGTGTACGCCGTCGAGGTCGTGGCCATGGTCCTGGCCGAGATGGCCGAGCTTGGCGCCTTCGTCGGCGAGGGCGCGGCGATGTCGGCGTTGCACAGCCAGCCGGTGATGTTTCGTGGCGGCTGCGGACAAGAAGGCCACGCGCAAGGGCATGTCTGGCTGCACGAACCCCGTGTCGTCGTCACCAACCCGATTGCCGAGGATCCCGCCCACGAGCTGGAGCGCCTTCATGCCGCGGTCGATAGCCTGCGTGTCGGTGTGGACCGCATGCTCAACTCGGCCCAGGGGGGCGAGAGGGACCATCTCGACGTGCTTGAGACCTACCGCATGTTCGCCAATTCCAAGGGCTGGATGCGCCGGATGGAGGCCAATATCGACAGCGGCCTGTCCGCCGAGGCGGCGGTTGAAAAAGAGCAATCGGCGGCCCGCGCGCGCATGGGCCAGGTCGCGGACGCCTATTTGCGCGAACGCCTGCACGATCTCGACGACCTCAGCAACCGGCTGCTGCGGATCCTGACCGGGCAGGGTCAGGAAACCGGCGCCGAGATGCCGCCCGATCCGATCCTCGTGGCGCGCAATATCGGCCCGGCGGAATTGCTGGATTACGGGCGCAGCCTCAAGGGGGTCGTGCTGGAAGAAGGCGCTGTCGGCAGCCATGCCGCGATCGTTGCCCGGGCGCTTGCCATACCGCTGGTGATCCATGCGGGGCGTGTCACAACCGAGGCGCTCAACGGCGATCTGATCCTCGTGGATGGCGATCAGGGCATCGCCCATCTGCGGCCCAGTGAAACCGTGGTCGCGGCATTTAGCGACAAGATGGCGATGCAGGCACAGGCGCAGGAACGCTACGCCTCTGTTCGCGACAAGCCCGCCGAGACGCGCTGCGGCGCGCGTGTCAAGCTCAAGATGAATGCCGGGCTGATGGCCGATCTGCCAAGCCTCGAAAGCTCGGGTGCCGAAGGCGTGGGCCTTTTCCGCACCGAGCTGCAGTTTCTTATCCGCAATTACATGCCCAAGCGGGCCGAGCTGTCGGAACTCTATTCGCGCGTGATGGATGCCGCCGCGGGGCAGCGCGTGGTCTTTCGCACCCTCGATATCGGGTCCGACAAGGTGCTGCCCTACATGAAGCCCACCGACGAGCCCAACCCGGCCATGGGCTGGCGCGCGGTCCGCGTGGGGCTGGACAAGCCGGGCGTCATGCGCATGCAGTTGCAGGCCCTGATCCGCGGCGCCAAGGGACGACCGCTGACGGTGATGTTCCCGTTCATCGCGCAGCGCGACGAATTCACCGCCGCCCGCGCCGAGATGGACAAGGCACTGGCCCGCGAGCGCATCCTGGGGCACCCGATCCCGGAACGCATCGAGGTGGGTGCCATGCTGGAGACCCCCGCGATGGCCTTCGCATCTGACGATTTCTACGCAGAGGTCGATTTCATCTCGGTGGGTGGCAACGATCTCAAACAGTTTTTCTTTGCCGCCGATCGCGAGAACGAGCGCGTGCGCCGCCGGTACGACACGCTCAACGTGAGCTTCCTCAACTTTCTCGAAGGCATCGTCTATCGCTGCGCCATGCTGGACACGCCGCTCAGCTTTTGCGGCGAGGATGCCGGGCGTCCTGTCGAGGCGGCCTGCCTTGCCGCGATCGGCTTTCGGACACTATCTATGCGGCCCGCCTCGATCGGGCCGGTGAAGAGCTTGCTGCGCAGTATCCACCTCGGCGAGCTTCGAGATGTCATCCACGCGGAACGGGCCAAGGGAAAGCAAAGCGTGCGCGACGCTGCGACGGAGTATCTGCGCACCCATATTTGAGAATGGTAATTGAGTGTGCATTCACGCACCCTCCCTGCGCGGTGCGTGGCCTTATCGCACAGCGTCGGGCCGGCTAGATCCCAGTTGTAAACATGGAGGATCTAGGCATGGGACGACTGGTCAATGGCGTCTGGGAAGACAAATGGTACGATACCGCATCGACAGGCGGCAAATTCGTTCGCGACACGTCGCGGTTTCGCAACTGGATCACGCCGGACGGCAGTGCCGGCCCGTCGGGTGACGGCGGCTTTAAGGCCGAGTCGGGACGCTATCACCTCTATGTCGCCCTTGCCTGCCCCTGGGCACATCGGGCGCTTGTATTCAGGGCGTTGAAAGGCCTGACAGATCATATCGGCGTGTCGGTCGTGCATCCCGACATGTTGTCCGAGGGCTGGGAGTTTCGCACCGATTATCCGGGTGCCACGGGCGACACGCTTTACGGGCTGGACTTCGCGCGCGATATCTATCTCAAGGCGGACCCACAGATGTCGGGTCGCGTGACTGTCCCGATCCTCTGGGACCGCGAACGCGAAACCATCGTGTCGAACGAATCGGCGGAAATCATCCGCATGTTCAATTCGGCCTTCAACGATGTGACGGGCAACACCGATGACTACTGGCCCGCGGATCTGCGTGACGCAATCGAGCCCGTCAACAAGCGCATTTACGACACGGTCAACAACGGCGTCTACAAATCCGGGTTCGCGACATCGCAAGGGGCGTATGAAGAGGCTGTCTACCCCCTCTTCGACAGCCTCGACTGGCTGGAGACGCGTCTATCCGACAACAGGTACCTGATGGGTGACCGCCTGACCGAGGCCGACTGGAGGTTGTTCACGACGCTCATCCGGTTCGATCTGGTCTATCACCTGCATTTCAAGTGCAACCGCAACCGGATCGTGGATTTCCCGAACCTCTGGGGCTACCTGCGCGAACTTTATCAATGGCCGGGCGTGAAGGAGACGGTGAATTTCGACCACATCGTGCGCCATTATCACTACAGCCATGACACGATAAATCCGAACCGCATCATCCCGATCAATCCACGTCCGGATTTGGACGCACCGCACGGACGCGACGGGTTGGGGGGGCGTAGCGTGCGGCACCAAGGCCCCGGGGGATCAGGCGACCCGTCCGTGACAAGTTCAGGCGAATAAGCATGCACGACACGGCCGCATTGCTTTGCGCGGCGCAACGCACATGCTAAGCGAAGCGAAGGCAAGGCGAATCTGTCGTGCTTCTGCATGTCGGGGAATTGATAATGTCAGCTACACCGCAACCCAAACTGATTTCCGGCAATGCCAACATGCCGCTCGCCAAGGCCATCGCGCGGCGGATGTCGATGCATCGCGGAGTGGATGTCGGTCTCTGCGAAGCGCGGATCGAGAGGTTCAACGATCAGGAGATCTTCGTCGAGGTCTACGAGAATGTGCGCGGAGAGGACATGTTCATCATCCAGCCGACCTCGAACCCGGCGAATGACAACCTCATGGAGCTTCTGATCATGGCCGATGCGCTTCGTCGGTCCTCGGCGCGGCGGATCACCGCCGTGATCCCGTATTTCGGTTATGCCCGCCAGGATCGACGCTCGAAGGCGCGCACGCCGATCTCGGCCAAGCTGGTGGCCAACATGCTTGTCGGATCCGGCATTGAACGCGTTCTGACGATGGATCTGCACGCCGCCCAGATCCAGGGCTTTTTCGATATTCCGGTGGACAATCTTTATGCGTCGCCGATCTTCGCGCTCGACATCAAGACCCAGTTCAAGGGGTCGGCACAGGATGTTATGATCGTCTCTCCCGATGTGGGAGGCGTGGCGCGCGCGCGCGAACTGGCCAAGCGGATCAACGCGCCGCTCGCCATAGTCGACAAGCGCCGCGAGATCCCCGGCGAGGTGGCGGAGATGACGGTGATCGGCGACGTGACCGACAAGATCTGCATCATCGTCGACGACATGTGCGACACCGCTGGTACCATGTGCAAGGCGGCCGAAGTGCTGCTCGATTGCGGCGCACGAGAGGTGCACGCCTACACGACCCACGGCGTCATGTCCGGCCCGGCCGTGGAAAGGGTGACCAATTCGGTGCTGAAATCCATGGTGATCACCGACACGATAGAGCCCACAGAGGCGGTCAGAAACACCCCGAATGTCCGCATCATTCCGACGGCCCCGGTCTTTGCGCAGGCTATTCTCAATATCTGGAACGGCACATCGGTGTCCTCGCTTTTCGAGACCCCCACGCTGGAGCCTGTCTACGAAGGTCAGTTCGGAAACTAGGTCCCGTGACGCCTTGATAGGCCAAAGAGCCATCGGTCGGTACGTGTCCACTTCCTGTCGTTGAGCATGATGCCTTGCTCTTCACGAACGATGTTCAGACGGGCGAGTTGCGCGATTGGGAAAAGACGGGTCAGCAAACACTGTGCGGCTTCCAGCCCGGGCAGGTAAAATCCAATGTTTTGGAACGCTGGAGCGGGTGATGAGATTCGAACTCACGACATTCTGCTTGGGAAGCAGACGCTCTACCCCTGAGCTACACCCGCACTGATCAGAGAGGTAACCTGCGGCCGAAAGACGTGCAAGGGTTTGTTACGGTGATCCGCCCGGACCAGCGTCGGAAAAATGCTCGACGCCACCCCGTCACGCCGAGGGGAGATCGGCTGCGGTATCGACATCGCGCAGCGTGTCGATCAGCCCGACGCGCAGGTCACCAAGGCTTTCGATCGTATCTGAGAGCGCGGTTCGGCTCGACCAGCGCACGTCTCGGAACAGGGTGGCTGGTAGCCGTCCCGTACGTTTCAGCCCCACCAGCCAGTAGCCCCCGTCATGCGCCGGCCCGAAGACCGCGTCATGCCGGCCAAGGGTTCCGAACGCCCGGGCGATATGGTGCCGTCGTATACCGGGGATATCGGCACCAACGATGCAGACTGGACCCGGCGGCGCATCGCGCAACAGCCGCCCCATGCGGGTCCCCAGATCGCCGCGGCCTTGCGGGATGCGCGGCAAATGCGCGGGCCAGACGCGGCTGGACAGCCCGGCGTGATCGGGGCTGACGGCAAGGCAGACTGTCCAGCACGGATCATCCACGTCACGCAGCAGGCGCGCCGTCTGATGACGAAACCACCACGCCGCGGGCACCATGCCGATCTCGCGCCCCAACCTTGTCTTGACGCGCCCGGGGCGCGGTTCCTTGACCATCACGATCAGCGTGCGGCGCATCAGACGAAATAGTCACGCAGGATGCGGGTGTAGATCGCCTTGAGTTGGTGGATATGCGCCACCTCGACCCGCTCGTCGACCTGATGCATGGTCTGGCCGACAAGGCCGCATTCGATCACCGGGCAGTGATCCTTGACGAACCGGGCATCCGAGGTGCCCCCGGTGGTCGAAAGCTGCGGCGCAACTCCGGTTTCAGCTTCGACCGCGCGCGCCACGAGATCCGAGAGCGGTCCGGGGGCTGTCAGGAAGCTTTCGCCGGCGACCTTGACCTGCATCTCGGCCGTCACGCCGAATTCCTCCGCCACGCGGTCCAGCTCGGCCTGCATCCAAACGATCAGGCTTTGGCTGTCATGCGCGTCGTTGAAGCGGGTATTGACGGTCGCGCGGCACGCGGCCGGGATCACGTTGCTGGCCGGGTTGCCCGTGTCGATTGTCACCACCGCTAGCGTCGAGGGATCGAAATGCGCGGTGCCCTCATCCAGCGTGTGCGACGCCAGCCGGTCCATCAGCCGCGCCATGGCAGGCAGCGGGTTGCGCGCGCGGTGTGGATAGGCGGAATGGCCCTGCACGCCGGTCACCGTGATCCATGCAGACAGCGAACCGCGCCGCCCGATCTTGATCATGTCGCCCATGCGTTCGGGGCAGGTCGGCTCGCCCACGAGACAGGCGGTCATGCGCTCGCCCTTGGCCTCCATCCAGTCCAGAAGGGCGCGCGTGCCGTCCACCGCGTCGCCTTCCTCGTCGCCGGTGATGGCGAGGATCACCGCACCGTCGGGCGGTGTCTGTCGCACGAAATCCACCGCCGCCGCGGCAAAGGCGGCAACACCCGATTTCATGTCCGTCGCGCCGCGACCCCAAAGCTGGCCGTCATGTTCCTCGGCGCCGAACGGGGGCACGGACCACGCCGCTGTGTCACCCACCGGCACGACATCGGTGTGCCCGTTGAAGCCGAAGCTCCGCGCGGCCCCCTTGGGGCCCCAACGGGCAAAGAGGTTGGCGACGCCGCCCCGATCCACCCGCGTGCAGGCGAAGCCGGCCCCGGTCAGGACTGTGTCCAGCAGCCGCAGCGCGCCGCCTTCCTCGGGTGTGACCGACGGGCAGCGAATGAGGTCCGCGGTCAGGCGTACGGGATCGAGGGGGGATCGGGGCATGATCTGTCCTTCTTGCGGGTCTGGACAGATCCCTAGCCCGCTTCCCGCCCCGGCGCAAATACCGGGGCGAAAAGCGGGTCAAAGACAGGCTCGAATCCAAAGCTTGTCTGCGCCGTCACCCGAAACGGGTGGACGATCAGAAACACGGTGAGGCTATATGATCAGGGATCAGACGGGCTCGAGTGCGGGCGGAACATTCCCGTCATTGCTATCTGACCCGCCGGAATCGTCATCTGTATCGGCAAATCCCGCGCCGGCCCCGAAATCGAAGGTGCCGAGGGTGGAATTGTACCCCAAATCGAGGCCGATATAACTGTCATCCATCAGGTAGGCGCCGCCGATGGTAGGGCGTACGCTTTGAGTCGTGAAGACATAGTCGAGGCCGATCGAGGCCGCGAATTCGTCCTCGTCATCGTCTGAGAACACCCGCACGCCGGCCCCCAGCTGGGGCTGCCCGCCCCCGAACGAAAGGCTGAACCCGATACCGATGGTCGGGTCGGCACTGGCGGGGGCTGCCACCGCGGTGAAAAGCGAGGCGGCGAGGGCGGAAAGCGAAAGGTATGTGCGGGTCATGGTTTTCTCCAAAAATACATACGAAATTCGTAGCGCGGGGCGGCATCGCGCACAAGACTGCCCGGTGAACGGGGGGGGGCCGATGTGGCCGTTCCGCTACAGGCGTCGCTGGGTCACGATCCCCCCCGATGATGACAGCCCGTGCAGGCCGCCGGCGCAGTCAGTCATAAAACGGCGTCACCTGCGCGACGATCACCGCGTTCTCGTCAAGCGCGCGTTGCATCAGCTCGCGTTCGTCCTCGCCGATCTCATGGCCTTCGGCCTCGCGATCCTCACGCGTACCGTAGCCCGACACGTCCAATGGCGCCGTTTCGGCCTGCTTTAGCACCGCCACCGTTTCGCGCACCGCCTCGGCCTCGTCCACGCCCGAGGCATAGACCATCAGCGCCGCGCCGGTGGCCTTTTTCGGTAGACCATCGCCGGCGGTGCGGCCGATTTCGACGACGAGGGTGTAGACCTGCTGGGGGCGCTTGTCGGTACTCATGCGCGCGCAATGCGCTGGCACTGGCTGCAAAGTCAAGACGCGTGGGCCTATCGGGCTGCAATCCGGCCTGATCTCAGCCCTGTGCGAAGACCTGGATGATAACGGCTCCGATATAGATCGCGAAGAGAAGAACGGACTCGATCCCGATCCCGCCCGGCCCGTCCTTCTGGCGCAGGATGAGACCGGCCAGCAGCACCGAGGTCATCAGCAGTCCGACCGCGATCCAGAACACGTCATCGGGCTGCATTGCGTGATAGATCGATCCGTCGCGATAGGCGATATCCGATAGCACGAGAAACAGCACGTCGAAGGTGTTGCCACCGATGATGCCGCCCATGGCCAATTGCAACGCGCCGCGCCGAATCGCGGCCAGCGTCGTGACAAGTTCGGGAAGCGAGGTGACGACGGCGGTGATCAGTGCCCCCACGAGGCTGGAGCCGAGTGCATAGCGCTGGATCAGTTCCGTCCCGACCTGGCTGATCACCCATCCCCCGGCCCCCATAAGGCAGACGAGTCCGCCGAAGATGAGCAGGGGGCCCGCCGCCGAGCGGTGACGCTCCGCGCCATCCTCGGGCGCATCGTGTCGGGTCTGGCTGGTCTGCGTGGGCTTCCACATCGGTGTCTCGCGCATCTGCGCGCTCAGCCGGACCGAGGTCGCGTAGACAAGAAACAGTACCACCGACACTGGGTGCAGCCCGACGAACGCCACGTCCGGCCCGGTCATCGCCACCAGCGGCAGGCTGAGCATGCCGATCAGTACGACGCACTGGAAGAGGTTGGCCGGCTCTGCCACCGCATGTTCGAGATTGCCGCGCCGGTAGACCAGATCGCCGATCGCCAGGAAAAGCGTCTGCGCTGCGATACCGCCGATGGCGTTCGATATTGCGAAACTTGCATCCCCATGGCTCGCCGCGGTGACCGAGACCACGGTCCCCGACAAGGATGTGGCCGCGCCAAGCAGCGTGCCGCCAATGATCGCCTCGCCCAGTCGTGTCCTGTCGGCGATGACATCGGCCAGCCCTGTCGCCCGCAGCGAGCAGGCAATCACCACGCAAGCCGCGACCGCGAAGACCGCCATCAACGGCGCGAATGGCAGCGCCGAGATCATGCACGTGCGTTTATGCAGGCGGCAACGATCATCACCGCAACATTCGTGCGATCCCGATCAGCAAGCTCGCACCGACGGCCCCCACGACCAATTGTGGCAGCCAAGCGCGCGCCGCGTAGATCCCGATCCATTGCAGCACCGTGTTGAGCAGCATCGCCCCCACGATCCCAAGGACGATGTTCAAGAGCAAGCCGGTATTTGCCTTCATCACATTTGACGCGAGCCACCCGGCCAGCCCGCCTACGATCAGCGATCCAATCAATCCCAGTCCCATGCTGGCCCTCCTTCAGTCGCGCAGCAGCTCGTTGATGCCGGTCTTGGACCGGGTCTGCGCGTCGACACGCTTCACGATCACCGCGCAGTAGAGGTTGAGGTTGTTCTTGGTTGGCATACTGCCCGACACCACCACCGAATAGGGCGGCACTTCGCCCATGAAGACCTCGCCAGTCTCGCGGTCGATGATCTTGGTGGACTTGCCGATATAGACGCCCATTCCGAGGACCGAGCCTTCGCGCACGATGCAGCCTTCGACCACCTCGGAGCGTGCGCCGATGAAGCAGCCATCCTCGATGATCGTGGGGCCGGCCTGCATCGGCTCCAACACGCCGCCGATGCCGACGCCGCCCGAGAGGTGCACGCCGCGGCCGATCTGCGCGCAGGATCCCACCGTGGCCCAGGTGTCGACCATCGTGCCCTTGTCCACATAGGCGCCGAGATTGACGAAGGACGGCATCAGCACCACGCCCGGCGCGATATAGGCCGAGCGGCGCACGACGCAGTTGGGCACCGCGCGAAAGCCCGCGGCGCGCCATTCCTCATCGCCCCAGCCCTTGAACTTGCTGTCGACCTTGTCCCACCAACCGCTGCCCTGCGGCCCGCCGGGCTGGATCTCCATATCCTTGATCCGGAACCCCAGAAGCACGGCCTTCTTGGCCCACTGGTTCACGTGCCAGTCGCCGTTCTCCTGCCGCTCGGCGACGCGCAGCGCGCCGCTGTCGAGCGCGTTCAGCGTGTCCTCGATGGCCTCGCGGGTCTCGCCGCCGGTGGCCGGCGTGACAGTGTCGCGCGCCTCCCAGGCGGCTTCGACGGCTTTCTCAAGGGCTACGTTCGACATGGGGCCTGTCCTCGTTTGCGTGATCTGCGTTGCGCGTGGCTATAGGCGCAAGCGCCCGCGGGATCAATGCGCAGGGACTATCCCGCGCGGGTCTCAGCCGTCCATGTCGCCGTGAATGGCGAATTGATCCAGTTCTGCCGCGTTCGGCGCGATGAAGCGATACTGCTCGCGCACGCCGGCATCGGTCAATTCGCGCATCACGGTCAGGATGGTGTTGGGGGCGTGATCGGCGCAGATCTCGATCATCTGCCTGATCTCCTCTTCGGCGACGGGGCGTGCGGCCTCGGCCGATGGCGCGCCGTAGATCTCGACGAAATGCCGCGCGAGCGCCTCGGTTAGCGTTTCGATCTCGGCAGGCTCGATTTGGGTTACGGCAACGCAGCTGACCCGGCCGAAGGTTTCCAGCCCCAGCCAACCATTGGCGAAGGCCTGCCGCGGCTTGCCGGTCAGATCGGCCTCGGTCCAGTTGGAAAACTCGAACCCGCCAGAGATGCACCATTCGCCGGTGCGCGCCGGGCTGTGATAGACGCGTTGGTCGCTTTCGTCGAAATGGATCGCGCGGGCGAGCATCATTGCGGGGCCTCCAGTTGGCTGCTGAGCGGAACAAGATGCGTGCCCGCCGCATCCCGCAGCAGCATGCCAAACCGTTCATCCACCCCCAGACAGGTGCCGGTCATGCCCTCTTGCGTGACGTCCGCGCCGATGCCGTACGCAAGCCCGCGCCATTCGGCGTGCAGCGGGCGGGTGCCCTCGTTCTCCCACCGGCTGATCCAGACGAGGGTGTGCCGCGCCCAGGCCTCCAGCAGGCTCACAGGGTCCACATCGCCGCAGCCTTCCTCGTAAAGCGCGGTTTCATCGGGCGTGTCGCCGGGGGTGTCGGTAAGCTGCAACAAAGTCAGGTCGAGACCCACGACCAGCCAGCCCGGCATGGCCGCGGGATCGGTGCCGCCGGCAGCCACGCGCAGCCGCCCACAGGACGCGCCATTGACCCGCATCCCGCCATCCCAGTCGAGATGCACCGCAATCTCTGGCGGGCCTAGTGCGCCGAGCGCGTTCTGGAGCCCCACGGCGCAGGCCGGCAGCATCGCCATCGCCTCTTCCAGCGGCACTTCGGGGGCCATGACGAAGGCGGCCATCAGCCGGTCGGCGGTGATTTTGTGCAGGATAAGTCCTGCGTCGCAGCCCGATGCGGCCATCGCACGTGCTGCGTCGAACGGGTGAGTGGCGCCGGTCACGGCATGCCCTGAAAGAAGCGGGGGAAAGCTGGGTTCGCTCATGCCACGCCTTGGGCGATCATCTGGCGTGCCACGTTGCGGAAGGCCTGTGCCTGCGGGCTGTCGGGTTTGGTGACGACGATGGGCGCGCCCCCGTCCGAGGCCAGGCGAATGTCGAGATGCAGCGGGATCTCGGCCATTAGGGGCACGCCCAGTTTCTCGGCTTCGGCCTGCACGCCGCCATGCCCGAAGATATGTTCCTCATGCCCGCAATTAGAGCAGATATGCGTGCTCATGTTCTCGATCATCCCGAGCACGGGCACTTTCAACTGGGTGAACATGTCGATCCCCTTGCGCGCATCCAGCAGGGCCACGTCCTGCGGGGTCGACACGATGATCGCGCCATCCACCTGTGCCTTTTGCGCCAGCGTCATCGACACGTCGCCAGTGCCCGGCGGCAGATCGACCAGCAGGCAATCCAGCGCGCCCCATTGCACCTGCATCAGCATCTGCTGCAGCGCGCCCATCAGCATCGGTCCGCGCCAGACAACGGCCTGATCCTCGTTGGTCATCAGGCCGATCGACATCATCGTGACGCCGTGATTGCGCATCGGCAGGATGGTCTTGCCATCGGGGCTGGCAGGCCGGCCCGACACGCCCAGCATCCGCGGCTGGCTTGGCCCGTAGACATCCGCATCCAGAAGCCCCACGCGCCGCCCCTCGGCCGCGAGCGCGCAGGCGAGATTGGCCGAGACGGTGGACTTGCCGACACCGCCCTTGCCTGAGGCGATGGCGATCAGGTGATCGACGCCCGGCACCTTCTGGGGGCCCTTTGGCTCTGCCGGTTTCGAGGGTTTGAGATCAGGCGGAGCCTTGGCCGAATGACCCGTCAGCACGACCGACACTTCGCCCGCGCCCTCCAGCGCCTTCACAGCCGCCTCGGCTGCGTCGCGGACGGGGTTGTAGGCGTCGGCCCGTGCCGGATCGATTTCAAGCACGAAGCGCACCGATCCGTCCTCGACCGTCAGTGCGCGCGTCACGCCAGCCGCCACGATATCGGATCCGCTCACCGGATCCGTGATGCGTTTGAGCGCCGCGAGCACGGCGTCGCGGGTCAATGCCACGTCAGTCTTGCCCCTTTATCGTGCCTGTGACCACGTGTTCCACGTCAAGCCCCTCGACGGTCAGAACCACCTTGGCTTCAAATTCCTGCCCAGGCTTGGCGCCCTTTTCGCGCAAGGCTTCCTCTATGGCCTGTTGCGAGGTGACGCCAACGTGCTTGAGGAACTTGCGCATCGACATGTTGAATTCGTCGGTCATTGGTCTCTCTCCCCTTCTTCAAGATTGTCAACTGCCGGTAAGGGCATGCCGCTATCGGAATGCCGATCCCGTTTCAGTGATCCTTGCGGCCGTTCAAGTAGTCCTCAGTGGTGCGCACCCGCGGCTTGTCGCCCGCGGCAAATGGATTGTCTGTGGATTGGAACTGCGCGTTGATGCGGCACCCCTCGCACATCTGGATGGTGCGCGCGGCGTCGGACGTTGCGAACATCGAATGCTTGCCGGCCAGCTTTTCGGTGATCCGTTCAATGGTAGATTTCGACCCGAAAAGCGTGCCGCATTCGATGCAGGCGAACGGTTCTTCCTCGTGCAGCACGACCTGGCTCAGCGCGCTGTCGGCCAGCGTCATGCGCGGCTCCAGCGTGATCGCCTTTTCCGGGCAGATCGTGGCGCAGATCCCGCATTGCAAGCAGGCATCCTCCTGGAAACGCAACTGCGGTAGATCCGAGTTGTCCATCAGCGCGCCCGACGGGCACAGCGACACACAGGACAGGCACAGCGTGCAGGCATCGATATCGACCCGCACAGCGCCATAGGGGGCGGCGTCGGGCAGTGGCAGCGTCGGGCCTTCAGGGTTCAGCGCCTTGGCCGCAAGGCGCGTCACCTGACGCCGGCTGCCCATTGGCAGAGCCGGCTCGGCAAGCCCCTTTGCGGGATCCGCGCCGTACAGCGCCTCGCACAGCGCGTCCGGCTCTGCGGGGTCCAGCACGTCGATTGATGCACCGCCCGCCATCGCGCGGGCCAGCGGCACCTCGGCGTCCAGCGCATCGCGTTCGGTGCCCGGCGACAGCAGGATCGACACCGCCCCGAACCCCGAGCCAAGCGCGGCGAGGATCTCTGCATGGCCAAAGCCCGACAGCGCGGGCACCTCCATCGGGATCACGTCCGCAGGCAGGCCGGCGCCGTGGCGCGCGGCAAGCCGGATCATCTCGGACCCGTGATTCGCGTCATGCACCAGCAGGCGCGGCGTGTCCCCGCCGGCGCGCAGATACGCCGAGGCCAGCGTCTGGATGCGGCGAAAGGTCATGTCGGGGGGCGGCGCGTCATAGCTGATCGCCTGCGACGGACAGCGCGCGGCACAGGCGCCGCAGCCCGCGCAGATCATCGGGTCGATGCTGACATGATCGCCATCCGGGACAATCGCGCCGGTCGGGCAAAGATCGAGGCACTTGCTGCACCCGGTCTGTCCGGCGCGGGAATGGGCGCAGATGAGCGGGTCCAGCGCCACGTAAAGCGGCTTCTCGAACGTGCCGATCAGCTGCGACGCCTCGAATACTGCGTCCGACACCGCCGTCAGGCTGCCCGGATCAGCGCGCAGGTAACCCTCGCGCTTTTGGGGTGCGGGAAACATTGGCGTGCCGCCCGACAGGTCGAGGATGACGTCGCATTCGGTCTGCCCGCCATCGCGCGGCGCGGTCCAGCGCAGGGGGCCGCGCCCGGCGGGATTGACCTGTTGCAACGCGTCGAGGCGCAAGTCGAACCCGCCGAGCGCGCCTTTGGCCTGCACGATGCGGCCGCGGATCGTGTCGTAGGCGCGGCTTTCGGGCGGGTCGCCCGCATCCGTCAGCAGCACCGTGACGCCAAGTATCGGCGCCAGCTTTTCGGCGGCGGGCACGGCCACATCCGCCGCCCCGATGATCAGGCACAGTCCCTCTGATACCACGTCGCGGGTCTTTTCGGGGCGCACTGGCAGACTGGCCTCGGCCAGAAGCGCGGCCATCTTGGGATGTTTCGACGCGGGGTCGTCGGACCAGCCGGCGCGGTCGCGCAGGTCGATGCAGGCGGGGGCATCTTTACCCAACTCGGCCGCCAGATCCTCGAAGGTGCGGGCCTCCTGCGCGCAGCAGATCACGGCATCGCCGCTTTTGATCGCTTTTGCCGCCGCGCCGATCTCGTCGGTGCAAAGCGCGGTGTGCAGCCGTGAACAGGATAGCCCTGCATCCGTCTGCAGCCTTTCGGGGTCGAGGGGCTGGGACGCGGCACAGTCGCACAGCATGAGCTTTTTCGGCATGTCCACCCCGCGTTTTTGTCGCGATCGTGCCCAAGCATCTATCCGAGCACGCCACGGCAACATTAGACATGATTGAGAGGGCGCGTAAACCGCCATTGCGAAACGGTCAATTGGCCGGGCGAGGTGCGGCCGGGCTGCGAGTTATCCCGATTGATTCCGTTGGAAATCAGGTACCTGCGGCGCTGCGCCGCAGCGTTGCGCGCCGAGGCGCTGCAGCTTTCGCATTTTAAAGCCCGTACTCCCTCAAGGCGTTATGAAAATGACTGTTCGGCATCGTTCCAAGCGTGCATCCGGTAAAAAACCTTTGTTTTGGTCATGAAATCATACCACAGTGGTGTGGAACGGATCAGGATGGCAGATCATTTGACCCAGAGACCCGCCAAGGAAATGACAATGCCCATCGGCGTCGTGCTGCGGAAATCGCCGGGCGTGACCCGATGGGCGGCGTGGGTCTGGCGGGCGGTCGCTGTGCTGCCCGGTGCCGAGCGAGCGTCGTGGCAACTATTGCGCCGCGAGGGTGAGGTGGTCGACTATCACGCCGCCACGGTTGCGCTGGAGCTTCATCACACGCAGACCGAGGCCTATCTGCAGGGATTGTCGGCGCGCGTCCCATCGATCTACGTGATAATGCGCGAGCGTGATGCGACCGATGTTGGCGCGCCACTCGACGTCGTGTTGGCCACGGCCTCGCCCTTCGAGGCTCAGGATTATGCCGATACCGGCGAGGAGATCGTCGAGAAAGTGCCCATGCCCGGCGGGCTGATCGCCTGGGTGCGCGAGTTCGTTGATGCGCATCACGAGAACGAGCCTTTCAAGAAGCGGCGCCGCGACACGCACACGATGGACGAGGCGCAGGACGGGATCGGCGATCCGCGCATCCGGCAGATGCATGACGTCTACCGGGCGCCGGGGACGGTTGGCGGAGGGCGCGTGCAATGAGCCGGGGCAACGATTTCTGGTCGCGCCGCAAGGCGCGGGTCGAGGCAGAAGAGCAGGCCGAGGCCCGTGTGGCACAAGATGATGCGATTGCCGAAAAGAGCGATGCCGAGCTATGCGAGGATTTTGGCCTGCCGGATCCCGACGCGATGCAGCCCGGCGATGATTTCAGCGCATTCATGGCCCGTGCGGTCCCTGACCGTCTGCGTCGCCGCGCGTTGCGGCGCCTGTGGCTGAGCAATCCTGCCTTGGCGAATGTCGACGGGCTGGTCGATTACGGTCAGGATTTCACCGACAGCGCCACGGTCGTCGAGAACCTGCAGACCGCGTACCAGGTGGGTCGCGGTATGACCGCCCATATCCAGGAAATGGCGCGTCAGGCAGAGGTCGGTACACAGGCAAGACCGGGCGCCGAAGGTCTTGATCCTGTCACTGACGATGCGGAGCGCGACGCGTTGCAAGCTGAACCCCAAACCGAGGCGGCGCAGGTCGATGACACTTCGCCGGACACTCGTGATCCTCAAGTCAGGCAAGACGCGGTGGCATCTGACGAGACTGCCGACCCGCTGCCGCCCCGTCGTCGCATGCGGTTCGACTTTGACGAGCCCGCCCGGGTCGAGCAGACCGAGGTGTCGGCATGACCCAAGAAGAGGCCCTGATGGAGCAAGCCGCCCACCGTCCGACGATTGTCGAGGAAGACGCGCTGCGCGCCGACCTCTACGATTTTCTCGCGGCTCTGCTGGCGCGTCCACCGGGGCAGGATCTGCTCGACCGCACTGCGGCCTTGCAAGGGGACGCGTCCGAGATGGGGCAAGCCGTCTCTTCGCTCGCCCGCGTGGCCCGCGTCAGCACGCCGGGCGGGGTCGAAACCGAGTTCAACGCGCTTTTCATCGGGCTGGGGCGCGGCGAGCTGCTGCCCTATGCCAGCTACTACCTGACCGGCTTTCTCAACGAAAAGCCGCTTGCCGGCTTGCGTCGCGACATGGCGGCTCGCGGCATGACACGGGCCGACACGGTGTATGAACCCGAAGACAACATCGCCTCGTGCATGGAGATGATGGCGGGGCTGATCCGCGGACGGTTTGGCGCGCCGGCAGGCCTCGACGATCAGAAACACTTCTTCACCAAGCATATCGGACCCTGGGCCGGGCATTTCTTCACGGATCTGGAAAGCGCGCAGAACTCGGTTCTCTACGCCTCGGTCGGCACGGCCGGTCGGGTGTTCATGGAGATCGAGATGCAGGGCTTTCGCATGAGCGCGGGGTGATCCCGCGATACGATCGGCGGGGGATGGCCCGCCAGCACAAGGGGAGGGATACCTTCATGACGCACAAACCCGAGAACGGCAGTTCCCGCCGGGATTTCCTGAGGCTCGCCGCCACGGGCGCGCCCGTGGTGGCCGTGGCAAGCGCCATGACCGGACACGCCGCCGAGGCCGCCCAGCCGGACCTGACATCGGACCGGATGCAGGATACTGCGCATACCCGCGCCTATCTCGACAGCGCCCGGTTCTAGGACCGGGGGCGGTTCAGACGTTTGGAGGTCGCGTGCGTGACCGCCGCCACGTCAGAGGATAAGAACAGTACCTAACCCGCTATCCGGGCACAGGGAGGAGACCCAAACAATGCTGAGGAAGAAAACAAACGGGGTGGAGCGACGCCCCCAGAGAACCGGTATCCCGTCCGAAACTGACAGCAAAACTGTCGACAGGCGCGCATTTCTGCGCGGCAGCGGGCTGGCCATCGGCGGATTGGCGACGATTGGGGCCATGGGCGGCACCGTGACCCACGCCACGGCGCAAAGCGCGGCCGACGGCGCGGTGAAGATGGTGAAATCCGTCTGCACCCATTGCTCGGTCGGCTGCACGGTGGTGGCCGAGGTCGAAAACGGCGTTTGGACAGGTCAGGAGCCTGGCTGGGACAGCCCGTTCAACCTCGGGGCGCATTGCGCAAAAGGCGCCAGCGTCCGGGAGCACGCGCATGGCGAGCGGCGCCTGAAATACCCGATGAAGAAAGAGGGTGGGGCGTGGAAGCGCATCAGCTGGGAACAGGCGATCGACGAGGTCGGCGACCGCATGATGCAATACCGCGAGGAAAGCGGCCCCGACAGTGTCTACTGGCTGGGCAGCGCCAAGCACAGCAACGAGCAGGCCTATCTGTTCCGCAAGTTCGCGGCCTACTGGGGCACCAACAACGTCGATCACCAGGCGCGGATCTGCCACTCGACCACCGTGGCGGGCGTGGCGAACACATGGGGCTACGGCGCCATGACCAACAGCTACAACGACATCCATAATTCCAAGGCGATGATCATCATCGGCGGCAACCCCGCCGAGGCGCATCCCGTCTCGCTGCTGCACCTGCTGAAGGCGAAAGAACAGAACAACGCGCCGTTGATCGTCTGCGACCCGCGCTTCACCCGCACCGCGGCGCATGCCGACGAATTCGTGCGCCTGCGTCCGGGCTCGGATGTGGCGCTCGTCTGGGGCATCCTGTGGCACATCTTCGAGAACGGCTGGGAGGACGAAGAGTTCATTCGTACCAGGGTCTGGGGCATGGACCAGATCCGCGAAGAGGTGGCCCGCTGGACGCCCGACGAGGTAGAGCGCGTGACCGGTGCACCCGAAAGCCAGTTGCGCCGCGTGGCTCGCACGCTGACCGAGAACCGCCCCGGCACGATGATCTGGTGCATGGGCGGCACTCAGCACACTAACGGCAACAACAATACTCGCGCCTATTGCATACTGCAGCTCGCGCTCGGCAACATGGGCACCGCGGGCGGCGGCACCAACATCTTCCGCGGCCATGACAACGTGCAGGGGGCGACGGACCTAGGTGTCCTGTCGCACACGCTGCCGGGCTATTACGGGCTTTCCGAAGGGGCCTGGGCCCATTGGGGTCGCGTCTGGGACGAGGATCCCGAATGGCTCAAGGGGCGCTTTGCGACCATGGATGGCGAGGACGGCGCGACCCGCAACCTGATGAACGAGACCGGTATCCCCGTGTCGCGCTGGATCGACGGTGTGCTCGAGGCGCCCGAGAACATGGATCAGCCGACGAATGTGCGCGCCATGGTGCTCTGGGGGCATGCGCCCAACAGCCAGACCCGCATGACCGAGATGAAGACGGCGATGGAAAAGCTCGACACGCTGGTCGTGGTGGATCCGTTCCCCACCGTGTCCGCCGTGCTGCATGACCGCACCGACGGCGTCTACCTGCTGCCCGCGACGACGCAGTTCGAAACGCGCGGGTCGGTAACCGCCTCCAACCGGTCGCTCCAGTGGCGCGAACAAGTGGTCGCGCCGCTTTTCGAATCCAAGACCGACCACCAGATCATCGCCATGTTCGCGCGCAAGTTCGGCTTTGCCGATCGCCTGTTCCGCAACATCAACATGGAAGACGAGATCACCCCGGAAATCGAGAGCGTGACCCGCGAGTTCAACCGGGGCATGTGGACGGTGGGCTACACCGGCCAGAGCCCCGAGCGGATCAAGCTTCACATGGCCAACCAGCACACCTTTGATCGCACGACGCTGCGCGCCAATGGCGGACCCGCCGACGGCGATTACTATGGCATGCCGTGGCCGTGCTGGGGCACGCCCGAGATGAAGCATCCGGGCACGCCCAACCTCTACGATCTGTCGCGACGTGTCTCCGAGGGTGGCCTGACGTTCCGTGCGCGGTTTGGCGTCGAGCGCGACGGTGACAACCTGCTGGCCGAGGGGGTATATTCGGCCGGGTCCGAGATCGAGGACGGGTATCCCGAGTTCACCTACCAGATGCTCGTGGACCTTGGCTGGGATTCCGACCTCACCGACGCGGAAAAGCGAGCGATCGGCGAAGTTGTGGGCATCCAGAAGGAGGCCATGCAGGCGACCGGCGATACCTCGCCCGGCGGAGCGGACCAGGCGGACAACGAAGAAGTCGGCGAACAGGCCATGTCGCCCTTTCCGTCTGACTTTGACGCGAAGGCGTCTGCGGTCAACTGGAAGACCGACCTTTCGGGCGGCATCCAGAGGGTGGCGATCAAGCACGAATGCGCGCCCTTCGGCAACGCCAAGGCGCGCGCTGTCGTGTGGACCTTCCCCGACCCCGTCCCGGTGCACCGAGAGCCGCTCTACAGCAACCGGCGGGATCTCGTGGCGGACTATCCGACATACGAGGACCGGAAGTTCTACCGTTTGCCGACCATGTATGCCTCGATCCAGAAGCAGGACTTTTCGAAGGACTTCCCGATCATCCTCACCTCCGGCCGATTGGTCGAGTACGAGGGGGGCGGCGACGAATCGCGATCCAACCCTTGGCTGGCCGAACTTCAGCAGGACATGTTCGTCGAGATCAATCCGCGCGATGCCAACGATCTGGGTGTGCGTGACGGCGTGCAGGTCTGGGTCGAAGGGCCCGAGTCCGGTCGCGTCAAGGTCATGGCCATGGTCACGGAACGCGTCGCGCCCGGTGTGGCGTTCATGCCCTTCCACTTTGGCGGGCATTACCAAGGCGAGGATCTTCGGTCGAAATATCCCGAAGGCGCCGATCCGATCGTGCTCGGCGAAAGTTGCAACACGGCCCAGACCTATGGATACGATTCCGTTACCCAGATGCAGGAAACCAAGGCGACCCTGTGCAAGATCGTTGCAGCTTAAGGAGAAAGAGAAATGGCAAGAGCAAAGTTTCTGTGCGACGCCGAACGCTGCATCGAATGCAACGCCTGCGTCACCGCCTGCAAGAACGAGCACGAGGTGCCGTGGGGGATCAACCGCCGCAAGGTTGTGACCATCAACGATGGCAGCCCCGGTGAGCGCTCGATTTCCGTGGCCTGCATGCACTGTTCGGACGCGCCCTGCATGGCAGTGTGCCCGACCGACTGTTTCTACCAGAACGAGGAAGGCATCGTCCTGCACTCCAAGGATCTGTGCATCGGTTGCGGCTATTGCTTCTACGCGTGCCCGTTCGGTGCGCCGCAATTTCCGCAGGCCAGCAACTTCGGAAGCCGCGGCAAGATGGACAAGTGCACCTTCTGCGCCGGCGGCCCCGAGGAAAACCACAGCGAGGCCGAGTTCCAGAAATACGGGCGTAACCGGATCGCCGAGGGTAAGCTTCCGATCTGTGCCGAGATGTGCTCGACCAAGGCACTTCTTGCCGGCGATGGCGACACCGTCTCTGACATTTACCGCGAACGCGTCGTGGCGCGCGGCTTCGGCTCGGGCGCGTGGGGCTGGGGCAGCGCCTACGGCCAGCAAAGCGGCGGCTGAGACGCCGATGATGCCGATGCCGGGTGCCCCGATGGACACCCGGCATCGGAAACGTTCAAAGTTTCCGATCCGATTTCCCTCAAGGAAATCGGTCCCGGCTACAGAAGTCGATCACAGTAATCGAGGATATCATGCGCGCTTTTCTCAGCATCGCCCTGTGTCTCCTGCTCGCCCTGCCAGCCACGGCGCAGGACTCGCCCCCGGCACAGGGTGCTGACCGCTCCGCCACCGGCGGCGCGCAGACACTGGAAGACATCCTCGCGCGGCAGCGTGGCGAGGAGGTCGACGATACGGCCCGCCGCGCGGCCGCAGGCAATCCCGATGACGCCGCCGGCATGGCCGGCCAGCTCGGGACGCTTGGCGGCGCCTCGGACTCCGAGGTCTGGCGCGCGCTGCGCTACGGGTTTAATGATGTGACAGTGTCCTCGGGCGGCCCCGAGGCGCGCGTGCTCATCCAGGACGCCGGCATGTCGTGGCTGGAATTCCGCAAGGGACCACTGTCGACATATGGCGCCGGGCTGCTCGGCGTGACCGTGGCGCTGCTGGCGCTGTTCTTTGTCCTCCGGGGCAGGATCCGCATCGACGGCGAAAAGACCGGGCGTACCGTCACCCGCTTCGAGGCCTTAGAGCGGTTCGGTCATTGGCTGATGGCCGGTTCCTTCGTGGTGCTGGCGATCACCGGGCTGGTGGTGCTGTTCGGCCGGACGGTGGTGATCCCGCTTTTGGGGCACGAGGCCTTCTCGACTGTCGCCGTTGCCTCGAAATGGGTGCACAACAACATCTCCTGGGCCTTCATGCTGGGCCTTGTGATGGTGTTTTTCATGTGGGTTCTGCACAACATTCCCAACCGCACGGATCTGAAATGGCTGGCCGTTGGTGGTGGTATGTTCAAGAAAGGCGTCCATCCGCCCGCGAAGAAATTCAACGCCGGTCAGAAGATGATCTTCTGGGCGACGATCATCTTCGGCGCGTCGATTTCGGCCTCTGGCCTGTCGCTGCTTTTCCCGTTCGATCTGCCGATGTTCGCCAAGACGTTTGCCGTGCTTAACGACACCGGCCTGCCGCAGCTCGTGGGTTATGGCGCGTTGCCTGAAACGCTCGCCCCGCACGAGGAAATGCAGCTCTCGACGCTCTGGCACAGCATCATGGCCTTCGTGCTGACCGCGATCATCATCGCGCATATATATATTGGCTCGGTCGGCATGGAGGGTGCGTTCGATGCCATGGGCACGGGCGAGGTCGAAGAGCAATGGGCGCGCGAGCATCACGGTCTTTGGCTCGAAGAGCTTCAGGAACAGGGGCATGCCCCCGATCCCGGCAAGGCCGGTACGCCGGCAAAATAGAGATGAGGACACCGACAGAATGAAAGCGATGATCGTGGCCTTCGTCGTCTGCGGGGTGATCGCGGCGGCGGCCCCCACCGTGTTGTATGAGCTGGGCTACACGACCGAGGCAAAACACGCCGGCGATGCCGTAAGACTGGGTGATGTGGACCGGTGATCGCCCGTCACGAGCCTTCGCGGATTTGCGGGCTTGGGGAGTAATTGCGTGGCGTGACCCGGGCCTGAAGCTGCACGGGAGGGCGTTTCTGACATATGGGAACTTCGGGTGGTTTTACTCAAATCTGATGCATGCATCTGCCTTATGAAAACGCATGACGTCCCGGACAGGGCGCGTTATACGTGGCTTTGACCCTGTCCACCTAGTGACACACAAAGCCTCGGAGGCCGTGATGCAATCTCTCCGTCTACTTCTTGTCATGGTACTTGCGGGGGCGCTTGCTCTTCCGGCTGCCGCGTTCGAGACGAGCGCACGAGCCGCCTATGTCGTGGACAAGACAACGGGCACGGTGCTGTTGGAAAAGAACGCTGACATGCCGTTGCCGCCAGCCTCGATGTCCAAGCTGATGACGCTTTACGTCGCCTTCGAGGCGGTGCACGAGGGCCAGTTGTCGCTCGATGAACGTCTGCCTGTCTCGGAGCACGCGATGAGCTACGGCGGGTCGACCATGTTTCTCGACACCACCGATCGGGTCCGGGTCGAGGATCTGCTGCGCGGGATCGCGGTGCTCAGCGGCAACGATGCCTGCGCCGTCATCGCCGAGGCGCTCAGCCCCGACGGCACCGAGGCCGGCTTCGCCCGGTTCATGACGCAGCGCGCCGAGCGCATGGGGCTGACCAACTCGGTCTTCAAGAATGCCAGCGGATGGCCCGCCGAGGGTCAGGTCATGAGCATGCGTGATCTCGCGCTCCTGTCGGAGCGGATCATCGAGGATTTCCCGGAATTCTATGACATGTTTTCCGAGCGAGAATTCGAGTTCGACGGGCGCGCGCCAAGCAACGTCAACAACCGCAATCCGCTGCTCAGCCTCGATCTCGGCGTGGACGGGCTCAAGACCGGGCACACGCAGGAAGCGGGCTACGGCTTGACCGCATCCGCCAAGCAGGGCGACCGGCGTGTGATCTTTGCGTTCACCGGACTCGACAGTTCCCAGGAGCGCGCGCGCGAGGGCGAGGCGATTGTCAACTGGGCCTTCCGTCAATTCACCCAGAGATCCGTCGTCAAGGCCGGCGAGGACGTGGCGCGCGTTCCGGTCTGGATGGGCGCGGCACGCACCGTCGGGCTGACCCCGGAAAGGGATATCAACACGCTACTGCCGTCGCTTGGCGGGAACACGGTCGAGGCCGAGGTGGTCTATGACGGTCCCGTGCACGCGCCCGTGTCCGAGGGCGACCGCCTTGCGGAACTGGTTCTCAGGCCCGAAGGCCTGCCCGAGACGCGCGTGCCGCTTTTCGCGTCCGAGACTGTGGCGCAGGGCGGGTTCCTGCAGCGTCTGCGGGTCGTCTCGGGGCAATTGGCGCAGCGGCTGGTGCGCAGTATCGAGGGAACGCTGTGACGGGGCGCGGCCTTTTCATCAGCTTCGAAGGCATCGACGGCTCGGGCAAATCCACGCAGGCGCGGCATCTGGCCCATGACTTGCGTGCGGCGGGTCATACCGTGGTGCTTACGCGCGAGCCAGGCGGCAGCGCGGGCGCCGAGGATATCCGCGCCCTGGTTCTGGAAGGCGACACGGACCGCTGGTCGCCCGAGGCCGAGTTGCTGCTTTTCACCGCCGCCCGGCGCGACCACCTCGAGCGCGTGATCGCGCCCGCGCTGGAGGCCGGCGAGGTGGTGATCTGCGACCGCTTTGCCGATAGCACCCGCATCTACCAGGGTCTGGGGCGCGCCGACCTGCGCGGGTTGGTGGACCAGTTGCACGAGCTGATGATCGGCTGCGAGCCGGACCTGACCATGCTGATCGACATCGCGCCGGATGTGGGGCTGGAGCGCGCGTTGTCGCGAAACGGCGGCGAGGCTCGGTTCGAGGCGTTCGGTCAAGACCTTCAGACGCGGATGCGCGCCGGGTTCCTTGACCTTGCCAAGCAACACGCGAGTCGCTTCGTCGTGATTGATGGCGGGCGCGGGGTCGAAGCCGTCGCGGCCGATGTCGCGCACGCCGTGGACGCGCGCCTGCCGTGATGGACGAGGCCCTGCCGGATCCCGACCGCGTCGAGGGCGCCCCGCATCCGCGCGAAACCGCGCGGTTGATCGGGCAGGGCGCGGCCGAGGCGGATTTCCTGGATGCCCGCGCGATCGGGCGCCTTCATCACGCCTGGCTCATCACCGGGCCGCGCGGCGTGGGAAAGGCGACGCTGGCCTGGCGGATCGCGCGGAGCCTTCTGGCGCATCAGGGGACGACACCACCCGACACCCTTGATGTGGACCCCGGGCATCCGGTCGCGCGCCGCGTGATGGCGCTGTCGGATCCCGGTCTCTTCCTGCTGCGCCGTGGCGCCAACGACAAGGGCGACAGGCTCGCCGCCGAGATCCGCGTCAGCGAGGTGCGCAAGCTTGGCAATTTTCTCGCCCTGTCCTCGGCAGATGGCGGGCGGCGCGTGGTGATCGCGGACAGTGCCGATGATCTCAACACCCAAGCCGCCAACGCGCTTCTGAAGATGCTCGAAGAACCGCCCGAGCGCACCGTCATGCTCCTCGTGTCGCATCAGCCGTCGGGGCTGTTGCCGACCATCCGCTCGCGCTGCCGCGTTCTGCGGCTGACCCCGCTCGGGGCCGAGGACATGGCGACGGCGCTCGATCAGGCTGGCGTCGCGCCGGACGGCGATCCCATGGCCCTGGCAGAGCTTTCCAGCGGTTCGGTCGGTGCGGCGGTGCGGCTGCTCAATCTCGGCGGGATGAAGACCTATGCCGAACTGGTCGCGCTGTTCGAGACCCTGCCGCGCCTTGACCAGTCCCGCGCGCTGAAACTGGCCGAAAGCGCAGCACAGCGCGGCGCGGAGGAGCGCCGCGATCTGCTTTTCTCGCTGACCGATCTCTTCATGACGCGGCTGGCGCGCACCGGCGCGCTCGGCGCCCCGCCAAGCGTCGAGGCCGCGCCGGGCGAGGCGGCGCTGCTGGCGCGGCTGGCCCCTGATCAGGACCGCGCACGGGCCTGGGCCGACTGCGCGCAAGAGATCGGGGCGCGGTCGCGCCACGGCCGGGCGGTCAACCTTGACCCTGCCAGCCTGGTCCTAGATACGGTGTTCAAGATTCAGCAAACCGCGCGGGGATAACCTCGGCGAGGGAGAGGCATGGACACCGATATTCGCATCACAGACAGTCATTGCCATCTCGACTTTCCCGATTTCGACGACGACCGCGAGGGTGCGCTGCAGCGCGCCCATGACGTCGGCGTGCAGCGCATGGTGACGATCTGTACCAAGCTGCGGGAGGAACCGCGGGTCCGCGCGATTGCCGAGGCGCACGCGCCGGTCTTCTATGCCGCTGGCACCCATCCAATGTCCGCCGCAGCGGAACCGATGGTCACGGTGAACGAGCTGGTGAAATTGGCCGAGCATCCGAAATTCGTGGGCATCGGGGAGACGGGGCTCGATTATCACTACACCTCCGAAAGCGCCGAGGTGCAGAAAGACAGCCTGCGCGTGCATATCGCTGCGGCCCGCGAAATCGGCCTGCCGCTGATCATACACGCGCGTGACGCCGACGACGACATGGCGCGCATCCTGTCCGACGAATACCGTGAGGGCGGTGCCTACACTTGCGTCATGCACTGCTTTTCCTCGGGCCCCGAACTGGCGCGTGTGGCGCTCGACCTGGGGTTCTATTTATCTATGTCCGGCATCGCGACCTTCCCAAAAAGCCAGGCGTTGCGCAACATCTTCGCCTCCGCCCCCGTGGACCGCATCCTTGTCGAGACCGACGCGCCCTACCTCGCGCCGCCCCCGCATCGGGGACGCCGGAACGAGCCTGCGTACACCCTGCACACGGCCCAGAAGGGGGCCGAGGTATTCGGCATGGACTGGGCCGATTTCGCAGCTCAGACAGAGGCCAATTTCGAACGGCTCTTCACCAGGGCGGTACTGTGATGGGCGGCGAGATGCGCTTCACCATTTTGGGCTGTGGCTCGTCGGGCGGGGTGCCGCGGCTTGGCGGGCATTGGGGCGATTGCGACCCCGACGATCCGCGTAACTCTCGGCGGCGCTGCTCGATGCTGGTCGAGCGTGAAACCGAGGATGGCATCACCCGCGTGCTGATCGATACCTCGCCGGATCTGCGCGCGCAGCTTCTGGATGCCGGCATCGGCGCGCTTGACGCGGTGGTCTACACGCATTCGCATGCCGATCACGTGCACGGAATCGACGATCTGCGGATGATCGTCTTCAACATGCGTGCCCGTCTGCCGGTCTGGGCTGATGGCGACACGCAGAACGCGCTGTATTCCCGCTTCGGCTATGCCTTCATGCAGCCCGATGACAGCCCCTATCCCCCGATCCTCGACATGCACACGATCAAGGGCCCGTTCGAGATCGAGGGCGCGGGCGGCGTGATTGGTCTCGATCCTTTTCAGGTTGCACATGGTTCGATCGACGCGCTCGGCTTCCGGATCGGCGATCTGGCCTATCTGCCGGATGTCAACGAAATCCCCGAAGATGTCTGGTCCAAGCTGCAAGGCCTCGATTGCTGGGTGCTGGACGCGTTGCGGCGCACGCCGCATCCCACGCACGCGCATCTTGATCTCGCGCTGGAATGGATCGCGCGCGCAGCCCCCCGCCGGGCGGTGCTGACCAACATGCATATCGACCTCGACTACCGGACCGTCGCCGAAGAAACGCCCGAACACATCACCCCGGCGCATGACGGGCTGACCCTCCGCTATACGGTCTGACGCGGTGCAGGCGCTCGTCGAAGTGATCCTGCCGGTCTTTCTGGTGATCGGGTTCGGGTATCTCGCCGTCTGGCGCGGCTGGTTCAGCGATGCCGGCGTCGAGGGCCTGATGACCTTCACCCAGAAATTCGCGATTCCGTGCCTTTTGTTCGCGGCCATCGCGCGGCTCGATCTCGGTCAGAGCTTCGAGTGGCGGCTTCTGGCCAGCTTTTACACCGGCGCGGTGGCGGGATTCACGCTCGGGCTGATCGGTGGGCGTTACCTTTTCGGCCGCTCGTGGGAGGATGCGGTTGCGATCGGGTTCTGCGGGCTCTTTTCCAATTCCGTCCTGCTCGGCCTGCCGATCATGGAACGCGCCTACGGCTCGGACGCGCTTTCGGCCAATTTCGCCATCATCGCGCTCCATTCGCCCGTCTGCTACGGCATCGGCATCACCGCGATGGAGGTCGCCCGCGCCCGCGCCCGCGGTCAGGCGGGGCGGCACCTGCTGGGCAAGGTCGTGCGCGCGATGTTTTCCAACACGCTGATCATGGGCATCGGGGCGGGGTTCGTGGTGAACCTGTCGGGTCTGCCCCTGCCCGGGGCTTTCAATGACGCGGTAGACCTGATGGTGCGCGCCGCCCTTCCCGCGGCACTTTTCGGGCTGGGCGGTGTGCTTGTGCGCTACCGCCCCGAAGGCGACATGCGCGTGATCCTCTATGTCTGCGCGCTGTCGCTCGTCGCGCATCCGCTGATCACCTACGGGCTCGGACTGACCCTGGGCCTGTCGGTCGAGGCGTTGCGCGGCGCGGTGGTGACGGCTGCGATGGCGCCGGGGATAAACGCCTATATCTTCTCGAGCATGTACGGCCATGCGATGCGTGTCGCCGCATCGAGCGTGCTGATCGCCACGGCGCTGACGGTGATTTCGGCGTGGCTATGGTTGCAGGTGCTGCCCTGAGGACGGCGCCGCGGGCGCTGCCTTGCTCCTGTCATGCGCGGTGTTTGCGCTGCTGGTGAATGGCGATATCTCGACCGGATCACTCAACCGGTCAAGCAGCGCCGAGACATCCTCGATCGTCTCGGCCACCACATGCACAACGCCTGCCTGCCGCTCCACCCGGCCGGTCACCCGCAACAGCCGCCCCGAGACCACCGCGCGGCGAAAGCTCTCGAACACATTGCGCCAGATCACTACGTTCACCACGCCTGTTTCGTCCTCCAACGTCACGAACACCACCCCTTGTGCTGTGCCGGGCCGTTGCCGCAGAATGACCAGACCCGCCACCGTGACATGCGCACGGGCAGGCGCCATCGCGAGCTGTGTTGCCGTAAGGGCAGAGGGCGGGCGCGGCAGGTCTTGCGTCATAAGAACAGAAATAGAACACTTGTCCCGCGCCGCAACTCTTTTTCCGGATGCCTCGCAGATGGGGCTGGTCTCTGGCGGGGGCCTTGGCTAGGTAGCCCGGTGACACGCGAGCAAAGGGAGCATGCCAGCCATGGCCAGGATCACTTACATCGAGCATAACGGCACCCGTCACGAGGTCGAGGTTCCCACCGGCCTGACCGTGATGGAAGGCGCACGCGACAACAACATTCCCGGGATCGAGGCCGATTGCGGCGGCGCCTGTGCGTGCTCGACCTGTCATGTCTATGTCGGTCCCGCCTGGGTCGAGAAACTGCCCGCCCGGGAGGACATGGAAGAGGACATGCTCGATTTCGCGCATCAGCCCGACCCGGAACGCTCGCGCCTGACCTGCCAGCTCAAGGTCACGGACGCGCTTGACGGGTTGGTGGTCCAGATGCCGGAAAAACAGATCTGATCGCGTCCCAGTTTCTTTTTAGTTCAAATACCCCGCGGAGCGCGAGGGGCAGCGCCCCCTCGCGCCGGTCGGACTGAGAAAGCAGTTCGAAATGCGGCTCAGAGAGCGCGCCAGCCGATATCGTCACGACAGAACCCCTCTGGCCAGTCGATCCGGTCGACCAGCCCGTAGGCCCGATCGGCCGCCTCGCGCAAGGTGACACCGCGCGCCGTGACCGCCAGAACGCGCCCGCCATTTGCGACATATTGCCCGCCGCTCCGTGATGTCCCTGCGTGGAACACCTGGTGAAAGCTGTCCTCGGGGCAGTCCTCGACGCCGTCGATCACGCTGCCCTTGTCATATGTCCCCGGATATCCCGCCGCCGCCATCACCACGCTCACCGCATGATCCTCGGCCCAGTTGACCGATATGTCGGCCAGCCGCCCCTCGGCTGCGGCCTGCATCAAGTCGAGGATCTGACCGCCGAGCCGCATCATCAGCGCCTGGCATTCCGGATCGCCGAAACGCACGTTGAACTCGACCAGCCGGGGCTGGCCGTTCTCGATCATCAGGCCGACGAACAGCACTCCCTGGTATGGCGTGCCGCGCCGCGCCATTTCGGCTAGCACCGGCCGCACGATCTTATCGAGGGCGGTGTCGGTCACCTCGGGCGTCATCACCGGGGCGGGCGAATAGGCCCCCATGCCGCCCGTGTTGGGACCGGTATCGCCCTCGCCCACGCGCTTGTGGTCCTGTGCCGTGCCGATGGGCAGCGCCACCTCGCCATCGCACAGCAGGAAGAACGACGCCTCTTCGCCGGTCATCATCTCCTCGATCACGACCTCGGCCCCGGCCGCGCCGAAACTGCCGCTGAACATGTCGTCAAGCGCGGCGAGGGCCTGATCATCGGTCTCTGCCACGATCACGCCCTTGCCGGCGGCCAGCCCGTCGGCCTTGATCACGATTGGCGCGCCTTGCGCTTTGACATGGGCGCGGGCGGGCTCGAGCTCGGTGAAATGCGCGTAGGCCGCCGTCGGCGCCCCCGCCGCCGCGCAGATCTCCTTGGCAAAGTGTTTGGACGCCTCCAGCCGCGCCGCCTTCGCCCCCGGACCAAAGACCAGCAGGCCGGCATCCCGCAGCCGGTCTGCCACGCCGGCGACCAGCGGCGCCTCGGGGCCGACGATCACGAAATCCACCGCCTCGGCCTCGCAGAATCCCGCGATCGCCCCGCCATCGGACAGATCGAGCGTGGCGCATTCGGCAATCTCTGCGATGCCGGCATTGCCCGGTGCCACGATCAGACGGTCGCATTTGGGATTCTGAAGCACCGCCCAAGCTAGGGCATGCTCGCGGCCGCCACCGCCGAGAATGAGGATGTTCATGGCGTTCAACTCCGTCTTGGCCTTGGCTGCGCCGCGTTCTAGGGTGGCCGGACACCAGACACAAGCCAAAGCACGAAAAGGCAGGGCCATGTCCGATCTCATCGACGATCCCGACCCCGGCGAAAACGCGCCGGAATTCTCGGTCTCAGAGCTTTCGGGCGCGATCAAGCGGGTGATCGAGGGAGAGTTCGGCCATGTCCGTGTGCGCGGCGAGCTGGGGCGTATTTCGCGGCCGCGCTCGGGTCACATATACCTTGATCTCAAGGATGACCGGTCGGTTCTGTCGGGGGTGATCTGGAAGGGCGTGGCCACGCGTCTTTCGGTGCAGCCCGAGGAGGGGATGGAGGTCGTGGCGACCGGGCGCCTGACGACCTTCGGCGGCCAGTCCCGCTACCAGATCGTGATCGAGGATATAAAGCCGGCGGGCGTCGGCGCCCTGATGGCAATGCTGGAGAAGCGCAAAAAGGCGCTGGAGGCGGAAGGCCTGTTTTCCGCCGAGCGCAAGCGGCCGCTACCCTATCTGCCCGAGATCATCGGGGTGGTCACCTCTCCCTCGGGGGCCGTGATTCGCGATATCCTGCACCGGCTGCGTGAGCGGTTTCCGCGTAAGGTCCTGACCTGGCCGGTGGCCGTTCAGGGCGAGCGCTGCGCGCCGGAAGTGGCGCGCGCGATCCGTGGCTTCAACGCGATGACAGCGGGTGGCGCACTGCCGCGACCCGACCTGATCATCGTGGCCCGCGGCGGCGGCTCGGTGGAGGACCTGTGGGGTTTCAACGACGAGGCGGTAGTGCGCGCCGCGGCCGAAAGCGACATACCGCTGATTTCTGCCGTGGGGCACGAGACCGACACGACGCTGATTGACTTCGCTTCTGACAAGCGCGCCCCGACGCCCACGGCGGCGGCTGAACTTGCCGTGCCGGTGCGGCTCGATTTGCTGGCGTGGCTCGACAAGCAGGCGGCCCGGCTCAGCCAGGCGCAGGGTCAGTCCATCGGCCTGCGCGGACAGCGCCTGCGGGATCTCTCGCGCGCCTTGCCGCGACCCGAGACGCTGCTCGACACGCCCCGCCAGAGGTTCGACACGTGGTCCGAGCGTCTGCCCGCCGCGCTTATCCGCACGGTCCAGATACGGCGCGTGGCCCTGTCGGAGCGTGCCGGTGCGTTGCGCCCGTCGTTGCTGCGCCGTTCATTGGACGGCGACAGACGGCGGTTGAGGGATACGGCGGCCCGGCTGAACACCCACGCCTTGACGCGCGAGATCGACCAGAAAAGGCGCGATCTCGACCGGCTGACCATGCGTTTTTCCGACGCCGCACACCGGCAGGTTCAGGGCTGGCGCGAGCGGATCGACACGCTCGACCGCTTGCGCGAGACGCTTGGCTACCGGGCCACGCTACGGCGCGGCTACGCGGTGGTGCGAGGTGATGGCGAACTGGTGACCACGCGCGACCGGGCCGCCGAGGCGACGGAATTGGAGATCGAGTTCGCCGATGGCACGCTCAGCCTTGGCGATGCGCCGGGCGTGTCCCGCAAGCCTGCCAAGCCCGCGCCGAAACCGAAAGATCCGCCCAATGAACAGGGCAGCCTGTTCTGAGCGTTGTATTGTCCTTAGGGTCATTCCCTTCTATTTCTTGGCGGTGATTTGCAGCCAGTGCCTCAAAGTGCGCTTGCCGTGCGCAGCGCGTCCGCGAGATCGCGCAGCAGGGCGCTGCCCTGCGACCCCGCGATGTCTCCGTCCTTGGGGCCATAGGCGGCCAGCCCCACGACATGGCCGTTGATCATCATGCCGGCACGCCAATGCGTTGGGTCGCCGCCGGGCAGAATGGTCTCACCGCCATTGGCGACCTGAACGAGGGTAATGCCGTCACGCTCTTCTGCGTGGCGCACCGTGTCGTGGCCGACAGCCTCCGCCATGGCCGCGGCGTCGGGCGGCGCGGTCGCATCTGCACGGGGCAGGACGGCCACGGTCATCACTGCCGGCTCTACCGCGACGCCCGGCTGACCCGTCAGGCTTTCGCAACTGGCCAGCAGCGCAAAACGCCCGCCGGAATCGCTCTTGATGCTGGCGCGGTCGATGCAATAGCCGCGCGGTCCGGCCACCGTGACCGCGCCTTCGTAGAACGCCACCGACCGCAGCGCCTCTTGCCGAGACGCGTCGTCACCGGCTTCGAGGCAGGCGGCCAGGGGCAGGCAGGCGGCGGCAAGGCACGAGACCCGAGCGGTGATCCCGTACCGGGCCGGTGTCATGTCACAGATCCATATAGACATGCCGTTCGGCCACGGCGCCGGGATGGGTGACGGCGCCCTTGTAGGTCTCGCCTACCAGTTGCGCATATTTCCACAGCGCGCCCGAGGCATAGGTCATCTCGCGCGGGCCGGCCCAGTTGTTCTTGCGCTGCGCCAGTTCGTCGTCGGACAGATCGACCGAAAGCTCGCCCTTGATCGCGTCGATGGTGATCACGTCGCCGGTCTCGATCAGCGCGATCGGCCCGCCATGCGCCGCCTCGGGGCCGACATGGCCCACGCAGAACCCGCGGGTCGCGCCCGAAAAGCGGCCATCGGTAATAAGCGCCACCTTCTTGCCCATACCCTGTCCAGACAGGGCGGCGGTGGTCGACAGCATCTCGCGCATGCCGGGGCCACCTGCCGGGCCTTCGTTGCGGATGACGATCACCTCGCCTTCGGCGTAGCCGCGCGCCTTGACGGCCTCGAAGGCGTCCTCCTCGCAGTCGAAGACGCGCGCGGGGCCGGTAAAGACCTGGTTCTCGGGCGCGATGCCCGCGACCTTCACGATCGCCCCGGTGGGTGCGAGATTGCCCTTGAGGCCGACGACGCCGCCCGATTTCGTGATCGGGGTGTCGATGGGGTAGATGACCTTGCCATCGGCCTCGCGCGTGATCAGGTCCAGCTCTTCGCCGATGCTGCGGCCAGAAGCTGTCACGCAATCTTCGTGGATGAGACCGGCCTTGCGCAGTTCCTTCATCACCACCGGGATGCCGCCCGCGTCATAGAGATCCTTGGCGACATGCGCGCCGCCGGGCTTGAGATCGACGAAATAGGGTGTGTCGCGGAATATGTCGCAGACATCTTCAAGGTAGAACTCGATCCCCGCCTCGTGTGCGATGGCCGGCAGGTGCAGCCCGGCATTGGTCGACCCGCCGGTGCAGGCCACGACCCGCGCGGCGTTCTGCAGGGATTTCAGCGTGACCACGTCGCGCGCGCGGATATTCTTGTCCAGTAGGTCCATCACCGCGCGGCCCGATGCGTCGGCGTATTGATCGCGGCTCTCGTAGGGCGCGGGCATGCCGGAGGAATTCATCAGCGCCAGCCCGATCGCCTCGGACACGCAGGCCATGGTGTTGGCGGTGAATTGGCCGCCGCAGGCGCCGGCCGACGGGCACGCCACCCGTTCCAGCGCATCGAGAGCCTTGTCCGACATCTGCTTGTTCTGGTGCCAGCCGACGGCCTCGAACATGTCCTGCACGGTCAGATCACGGCTGCGGAATTCCTCGGGGATGTCGTCGATCTGCGGCGCTTTGCCCGGCAGGATCGACCCGCCATAGATGAACACCGACGGCACGTTGAGCCGCACCATCGCCATCATCATGCCCGGCAGCGACTTGTCGCAGCCCGCCAGACCGACCAATGCGTCATAGCAATGCCCGCGCATCGTCAGTTCGACCGTGTCGGCGATCGCCTCGCGCGAGGGCAGCGATGAGCGCATCCCCTCATGGCCCATGGCGATGCCGTCTGTGACGGTGATCGTGGTGAACTCGCGCGGGCTGCCATGCGCCTCCTTGACGCCACCCTTGACCGCCTGTGCCTGGCGGTTGAGCGAGATGTTGCAGGGTGCAGCCTCGTTCCAGCAGGTGGCGACGCCGACCAGAGGCTGATGTATTTCCTCCTCGGTCATCCCCATAGCGTAGTAATAGGACCGGTGCGGCGCGCGCGCGGCGCCTTCGGTGACATACCGGCTGGGCAGTCTGGCTTTGTCGAACTTGGTCATCTGGAACCTCCCGAAACTGGCTGGCATTCGGTCTAGGCGAAGGCGGTGCGTGGGGCAAGCCGATTGCAACGCCGTGGGTGCCGGGCTAGCTTGCCGGTCATGCGATACGATGCCCATGAAGTCCTTGTTGCGCCCGCCCGCTCTTCTGCCGGTTTGAAACGCTTGGTCGGTGGTGTGCTACTGCTGGTGCCGCTGTTTCTGGCGCTGAGTTTCGGCTACGCCGCATTGCTGCCGGTGCTGTTCGGCCCCGAAAACTGGGCACAGGCGCAGGATGGGGTGGGGCAAGCCAGCACCCCGGCGGGCGTACTGATCAACCTGCTGACCTTCGGGCTGCTGATCGTGGCGCTTGGCGTGGTCGTGCGGATCGTGCATCGACGCGATCTTGGCACGTTGATCGGCCCCATTCCGCTGGCCATGCGGCAATTCGGGCGCGCCTTCTTGGCGATGGTGTTGCTATACGGGGTCGTGGCGCTGATCCCGATGCCCGAAAGCGTTGCCCCCACGCAAAATGTCGCCTTCGGTACATGGGCCAAGTTCCTGCTGCCAGCGCTTGTCGCGCTCTTTCTGCAAGTCTTCGCCGAAGAGCTGATCTTTCGCGGCTACCTACAAAGCCAGCTTGCTGCGCGGTTCGCCTCGCCGGTAATCTGGCTCGCGGTGCCGTCGGTGGCTTTCGCCCTGTTGCATTTCGACGCCATGAACTACGGTGGAAACGTCTGGGTCGTCGTGCTCTGGGCCGGGGCGTTCGGGGTTGTCGCGGGGGATCTGACGGCGCGGTTTGGCACGCTAGGGCCGGCGACGGCGCTGCACTTCATCAACAACGTCAGCGCGATCCTGATCGCCGCGCCGGAGGGGATGTTCGACGGTCTCGCGCTGTATTCCTATCCGTTCGCGATCAATGACGCCCGGGCGATCACGGCGATGATGTCCATGGATCTGCTGGTCCTGCTCTGCGGCTGGCTTGCAATCCGGCTGAGCCTGCGCGGCTGATTGCATTTCCCGCGCCCGCCGATTATCTCGTCGGCATATTCGCCACGGCAGGACCCCCACCGATGAACTGGATCACCAACTACGTGCGGCCCCGGATCAATTCGATCTTTTCGCGCCGCGAGGTTCCGGAGAACCTCTGGTCCAAATGCGATGACTGCGGCACCATGTTGTTCCATCGTGAACTGGCGGGCAATCTCAATGTGTGCACGAGCTGCGGGCATCACATGCCGATCACCCCGCGCGCACGGTTCACGGCGCTGTTCGACAGAGGGGTGTTTACCGATGTGCCGGTTCCCGCACCGACATCCGACCCTCTGCATTTCCGCGACCAGAAGAAATATCCCGACCGGCTGCGCGCCGCCCAGAAAGAGACGGGCGAGAAAGAGGCGATGCTGGTGGCCACGGGCGAGATCGGGCGCACCCCCGTCGTGGCCGCGGCGCAGGATTTCTCGTTCATGGCCGGGTCGATGGGCATGTACGTGGGCAATGCGATCATCGCTGCCGCCGAAGAGGCGGTCAAGCTCAAGCGGCCGCTGATCCTGTTTTCCGCCGCCGGCGGCGCGCGCATGCAGGAGGGGATCCTCAGCCTGATGCAGATGCCGCGCACAACCGTCGCAGTGCAGATGCTGCGCGAGGCGCGGCTACCCTACATCGTCGTGCTGACCCACCCCACCACCGGCGGCGTCACGGCAAGCTACGCGATGCTCGGCGATGTCCAGATTGCCGAGCCGGGTGCACTGATCTGCTTTGCCGGCCCGCGCGTCATCGAGCAGACCATCCGCGAAAAGCTGCCCGAGGGATTCCAGCGCGCGGAATACCTGCTGGAACACGGCATGCTCGACCGGGTGACGCCGCGCACCGAGATGCGCGAGGATCTGATCACGATCCTGCGGATGCTGATGCGCATGCCGCCCGCGGTGAAGGGCGATCTGCCCGCCCCCGAGCTCCCGTCAGAGATAGAGCCGGCACCGGCGGCGGAAGACCCCCCGGTCGAATCCGCCAAGGGCACGCCCAAGACATGAGCGTGCCCACATCCGACCACATCCTCGACCGGATGATGGCGCTTCATCCCAAGATCATCGATCTCACGCTGGACCGCGTCTGGCGTCTTCTGGAGGCCTTGGGCAATCCGCAGGAAGATCTGCCGCCGGTGATCCACATTGCCGGAACCAACGGCAAGGGCAGCACGCTGGCGATGATCCGTGCAGGGCTGGAAGGCGCAGGGATGACCTGCCATGCCTATACGTCGCCGCACCTCGCCCGGTTTCACGAGCGGATCCGGCTGGCCGGCGATCTGATTTCCGAGGATTACCTGACGGCCATTCTCGACGAGTGCTACGAGGCCAACGGTGATGCCCCGATCACCTATTTCGAGATCACCACCTGCGCCGCGATCCTTGCCATGGCGCGGCAGCCCGCCGATTACACGCTGCTGGAGGTGGGGCTGGGCGGGCGTCTGGACGCGACCAATGCAATCGACCGGCCGGCGCTGACGGTGATCACGCCGGTCTCGATGGATCACGAGGCGTATCTGGGCGACACGCTGGCCGCGATCGCCGGCGAAAAGGCAGGGATCGTCAAGCGTGGCGTGCCCTGCGTCGTCGGACCGCAACCCGATGCGGCGCTGGAGGTGATCGAGGCGGTCGCGCGCCGCCTCGGCGCGCCGCTTCTGGCGCATGGCCAGCACTGGCACGCGACCGAAGAGCGCGGGCGGCTGGTTTACCGCGACGAGACCGGGCTGCGTGATTTGCCCTTGCCGAACCTGCCGGGGTATCATCAGATTGAGAATGCGGGCGCTGCCCTGGCCGTGCTGCGCCACCTCGGCGCGGGCGACGCGGCGTGCGAGGCGGCCGTGATCCGCGCGGTCTGGCCCGCGCGGATGCAGAGGCTGGTCTACGGTCCGCTGATTGACGCGGCCCCTGAGGCTGAGATCTGGCTCGATGGCGGGCACAACGTCGCGGCAGGTCAGGCGCTCGCGCGGCATCTGGCGACCCTGCCGGGACGGCCCACGCATCTGGTGTGCGGGATGCTGAACACCAAGGACGTTGCGGGCTATCTCGGCCCGCTGGCCGCTGTGGCCGCCAGCCTGACGGCCGTATCGATCCCCGGCGAGGCCAACACCCTGACCGCCGAGATGACCGCCGACGCCGCACAGGGCGTCGGTCTGCGGTCCTTCACCGCCGACACGGCGCGAGAGGCCGTGCAGCGGATCGTCGCCGGGACACCCGGCGCGCGCATCCTCGTCTGCGGCTCGCTTTACCTGGCAGGGGGCATCCTTCGCGAGAACGGCTAGCCCCCTGCGGCGTCAGATCCTCTGGTCGTAATCGCCGATGCCGGGCTCTGACTGGATGACCGTGTCGATCTCGTGAAAGATAGCCCGCATTTCCTCTTCGCTTTCCCCGCTTTCGCAGACCACCACGAGGTTCGGCGTGTTCGAGGACGCCCGCACAAGGCCCCATGACCCGTTGTCGAGCATGACGCGCGCGCCGTTGACCGTCACGACCTCGGTGATGGCGCGCCCTGCGATCTGCTCGCCCGCCTCATGTTTGGCGACCAGCTTGGCCACGATGCGGTCGAGCGTCTGGTACTTCTCTCCATCTGCGCAATAGGGCGACATGGTGGGCGTGCCCCATGTGTGCGGCAGGGCGCCGCGCAGGTCGGACATGGACATATGCGGGTTGCGGTCCATCAGCTTGCAAATTTCCACCGCCACGCGCATCCCGCAATCGTAGCCGCGTCCCACCGGCTCTGCCAGAAAGTAATGCCCCGATTTCTCGAAGCCTGCCAGCGCGCCCAACTCCTTGACGCGGCGCTTCATGTGGCTGTGACCGGTCTTCCAGTAATCGGCCTTGGCGCCGTGTTTCAGCAATTCGGGATCGCTGGCAAAGAGGCCGGTGGATTTCACATCCGCCACGAAGGTCGAACCGGGGTAAATCTTCGAAAGATCGCGCGCCATGATCACGCCCATCTTGTCGGCGAAGATCTCTTCGCCCCCGTCATCGACCACGCCGCAGCGGTCGCCGTCGCCATCGAAGCCGAGCGCGAAGTCGGCCCCCGTAGCCCGCACCGTATCGGCCATGTCGTGCAGCATTTCCATCGCTTCGGGGTTTGGGTTGTAATTGGGGAAGGTGTAGTCGAGCTCGTTATGCGACGGGATGACCTCGACGCCGATGCGCTCGAACAGCTCCGGGGCGAAGGCGCTCGCGGTCCCGTTGCCGGTCGCGCAGACGACGCGCAGCTTTCGGGTCATCTTGAAGTCCCCTGCGAGATCATCGAGATAGGCCTCGCGCACCCCGCCAACGAACTCATACGCCCCGCCGGAATGCGGCTTCCCGCGCCCCTGAAACACGATGTCGCGCAGCTCTGCCATCTCGTCGGGGCCATGCGTGAGCGGGCGGTCGAACCCCATCTTGACGCCGGTCCAGCCGTTTGGGTTATGCGATGCTGTGACCATCGCAACCGCCGGCACGTCGAGATGGAACTGCGCGAAATAGGCCATCGGCGACAGCGCCGGGCCGATATCGCGCACCGTGATGCCCGCCTGCATCAGGCCGAGGATGAGCGCATTCTTGATGGCCAGAGAATAGTCACGGTAATCGTTGCCGACGACGATTTCGGGCCGGATGCCGCGCGCGCGGATCTGCGTGCCAAGACCAAGGCCGAGCGCGGTGATCCCGGGCAGGTTGATCTCGTCGGGATATTTCCAGCGCGCGTCGTACTCGCGGAACCCGGTGGGCACGATCATCGGATCGCGCAGGAATTCCCATGTGTTGGATGTCACGGTCGGCAGCGGTTTGGTCATCGAATTACTCGTTTTCTGATTGAACGCCGTTCAGAGGTATTGGCAAACCGTGACACGGGTGTAAACCGCATGCGTCTGCCGTGTGCGTTGCGCGGACACGCTTTGCCCGGCCCGATTGGCGGGTTCATGCCGGGGATGACCCCTGCGCGGAATGTCCACGATGTGGAAACAATATACTATCTACGCACGAGGATATGTACCCGGGTAAGCGGAGAAGTGCCACTATCCGCGGTCGCATGTTGTCGTCATTTGACGACCCGTCGCCTCGGGATGCGGCATGTCGCGCCGAAATTGCCTTGGCCGCGCCGCCGGGTTAAGCAGTTCGGGCACGTGAGCGCGAGGACAATGACATGAGCCGTATCTGCCATATCGAGTTGAACGATGCCAACTTGCCGCCTCCCACGCCCGAAATCGAGCAGGAGCGCAAAGTGGCGATGTACGATCTCATCGAGGAGAACAGCTTTTTCCTACCGCGGCGCGATGATCGCACCGTGCCGGACGGGCCTTACCGGGTGGGTCTGTCGATCCGCGAAAAGCGGCTGGTCTTCGATATCCGGACCGAGAGCGGCAATCCGGCGGCGGAGTTTCACCTGTCGCTGTCGCCGTTCCGGCAAGTGGTCAAGGATTACTGGGCGATCTGCGAAAGCTATTTCGACGCCGTGAAGAACATGCCCCCCAGCCAGATCGAGACCATCGACATGGCCCGGCGCGGCATCCACAACGAAGGGGCGCGCATCCTTGGCGAACGTCTGGAGGGCAAGGCAGAGATCGACAGCGACACCGCGCGGCGCCTCTTCACGCTGATCTGCGTGCTGCATCACGGGGGCTGAGCGGATGCTGCGGGCGCTGCCGCAATCGGTGCTTTTCTGCTGCGATCACAACGCGGTGCGCTCGCCCATGGCCGAAGGCATCATGAAAAAGTTCTACGGGACCGACACCTACGTGCAATCAGCCGGCGTCAAAAGCGACATGGAGATCGACGGCTTTTCCATCGCCGTCTGCCGCGAGATCGAGGTGGAGTTGGAGCGACACCGCGTGCGCAGTTTCGACGAGATGGAGCAATGGGGCGATGACCTGTCGTCGTTCGACCTCATCGTGGCGCTTAGCCCCGCCAGCCAACGGCGCGTGCTCGACCTGACTCGGTATTTCCATCTCGATGTCGTCTACTGGCCGATCCTCGACCCGACCGGCCTCGCGCAGACGCGCGAGGCCCGGCTTGACGCGTACCGCAAGACCCGCGATCAGATCGTCGGGCATTTGACAGACTATTGGGGACCACCAACGGAGGACACATGACAGACACCGTTCGCACCTATTTCAATGCGTTCAACCGCGGCGATGTGGCCGCGATGCTGGACTGCCTTGACGGCGATGTGCATCACTACGTCAACGAGGGCGAGATCCGGCGCGGCAAGGAGATGTTTCGCGCCTTTTGCGATCACATGGGCCGCTGCTACCGAGAAGAACTATCGGATATCGTGATCCTGACCGGCAATGACAACACGCGCGCCGCGGCCGAATTCGTGGTGAACGGCACGTATCTCGTGACCGACGATGGGCTGCCCGAGGCGAAGGGGCAGCGCTACAGCCTGCCGGCGGGGTCGTTTTTTACCCTGCGTGATGGGCGGATCACGCGGATCACCACCTATTACAACCTCGCCGACTGGATGCGGCAGGTGTCGGCATGATCCGGGTCGCGCGTCTCACGGGCGCGGACCTTGCCGCAGCCCTCCCGGACGTGGCGCGGTTGCGGATCGAGGTGTTCCGCGCCTTTCCCTATCTCTACGATGGCGATCTGGCCTACGAGGAGGAGTATCTGCAGGTCTACCGCGACAGCGACGCGGCGATCGTCGTGGGCGCGTTCGACGGCGATCGCCTGATCGGCGCGGCCACCGGCACCCCGATGGAGGATCACGCCGGCGAATTCGGCGCGGCTCTCGCCGGCACGGGGCTGGCGCTTGAACGGATATTCTATTGCGCCGAGAGTGTACTGCTGCCCGAGTATCGGGGGCAAGGGATCGGGCGCCGGTTCTTTGATTTGCGAGAGGATCATGCACGCAGCCTTGGGCGGACGCATGCTGCGTTTTGCGGCGTGCTGCGCCCGGCGGATCATCCGCTGCGCCCCGAGGGGTATCGCCCGTTGGATGACTTCTGGCGCAAACGCGGCTATGTACCGATCGAGGGCGCGGTGGCGCATTTTCGCTGGAAGGACATCGACAACGTCGAAGAGACCGACCACGCGTTGCAATTCTGGATGCGGGCGCTCTGATCCGGTTTCCCTGGCCTAAAGATTGAGACGCGGCAAACGCTGTGCAGGATCAGGGACATGGTATCACGCCGTATAAAAAGGCCGCGCCCTCGTTTTTGTTACGCATTTCGGGATTTGAGACATGAATAGAACACCTGCCGAGATTTCTCTCGACAGGTGTGTGTTGGCTTTGTCGCAACAAAGCCCGTATTACCGTTCGTCCGATCTCCGGCCGCAGCTTGAGATCGACAGGCAGCGAATGCAATTCGAACGTTCTCGAAAGCTGGAGGGTGGGGCAGCTGTGTGGCAGTTTCTGGTATGGATGACAACAAGCCCTCGAAAACCGAGACTTCCAAGGGTTTTCTTGGGTTGACTTTGGCGCCCAGGAGAGGACCTGTTTCATTTTATTAGTTGTTTTGTATCAGATACTTATAAGCTTGTAAACGAATGATGTGGACCGGATTGTGGACCTGAAAGACCCTTTTTTGGGGAAGAAATACCAAGATGTCACGGACACGAAGCGAGTCGTCTATAAAAGCCGAATCCCGGAGTGTGCAGCCCTTTGACCATCGTGGAACCTCCATCACATTTTGATAATCAATGGACTGCCACGCCTATATCTATCTCATGGACGCCATGACGCGGTGGACAGATCGCTCAGAAACACCGAGCTTTCGTGACACGTCGCGTTTAGTTACGCCCTCGGACACCAGTTGGCGTATCTCAGGGGCCTTCTGCCGTGCCGTTGGTTTGCGTCCCTTGTACTTCCCCTCAGTTTTGGCCTTGGCGATGCCTTCCCGTTGACGCTCTAGCATCATCTCCCTTTCGAACTGGGCCACTGATCCAAGGACATTCAACATGAGCTTTCCGGTGGCGTTCGAGGGGCATTGTTGCAGAACTCAGGCCTGAGACGTGAGTGCCCCTTACCCTATTGACGTCATGCCACGCGGACGATCTCGGCGGTGCCGAGGGCCGAGAAGCGGTTCATGAGGGCGATGCGGATGTGGA